>Ga0256830_1000663_pt1 | contig 26052 bp, 22 predicted proteins | sample 128326metaG_FD_190537 | JGI IMG/M metagenome (GOLD analysis project Ga0256830, IMG submission 190537) | Hydrothermal vent microbial communities from Lau Basin, Pacific Ocean - 128-326 | ecosystem: Environmental > Aquatic > Marine > Hydrothermal vents | place: Pacific Ocean: Lau Basin | collected... | reverse complement strand
TGCCCTCGCCGGTAAGGATCCAGTCCTTGTTGGCCATGAAAAGGGCCTCCAGCGCCACGAGGAGCGGACCGCTGGGCATCCGCCTTCCGTTTTCGAGCTCGGAAAGGAGGTTGCGCGACACGAGGACCCTCTTTGCCATTTCCTCCTGTGTGAGCATGTACCTCTCCCTGAGGGCACGTATCCTTTTTCCTATGCTCCTTGTCATATCACTCCCATGCCTCTTGTTATGGTGCCGTTGAGAATCAAAAGAACGATCCGCTCCCATCACCACACCCTTGATGATAACGGCGGTGACAGCAATTATAATTAAACAGGTATATTTAAAGTTCGTATGAACTTTTATATCACATATTCATGCGTTGTCAAGGCCAGGTCGGATTTTTTCAAGTTGCGTGAAAAAACTGCTTTGCAGCGGCCGGCATGGATTGGATCGTCCATCTGGAAACTGAAGTGGGCTTGTGGCGCGTGAAGGTGTCTTCTATTGTATCCGTTGGCTAAGCATCTGAAAGGGCCGCGGCCATCTCTATCTCCCGTGCGACGGCCGATGCGGCTTCACGCGGGTTGCGTGCGTCTCTTATGGGCCTGCCTACGACTATGTAGTCCGCTCCGTTGGTTACGGCGTCATAGGGGGTCACCACCCTTTTCTGGTCATCACCTGCGACCCTGCCTTCCCTCGGCCTTATACCAGGGGTTACGACCAGAAAGTCCCTGCCGAACCTCTCCTTGACGCTCCTTGCCTCGAGCCCCGAGCAGACCACACCGCGCAGGCCAGCGAGGTGCGCGAGGTGCGCCCTGTGCAGGACCAGATCCGCCGGGTCGGCAAGCTCCGGGGCTATTCCCATGGAAAGGAGGTCTTCCTTGGAGAGGCTCGTAAGCACGGTCACCCCGAGAACGGCCACCTTCCCTGCCTCCTGTACCGCGGCATCGAGCAGCCCCCTGCCTTCGTCACAGTGCACCGTGATGAAGTCCACGCCGAGGCGTGATGCCGCCCTCTGGGCCCTCTTGACGGTCTGGGGAATGTCATGGAACTTCATGTCGAGGAAGACCTTGCACTCAGGGGCCTCCATCTTTATCGCCCTTATCACATCCGGACCGCAGGCCACAAAGAGCTCGAGCCCTACCTTGAAAACCCCGACATGATCCTTGAGGAGCCTCACGTAGTCCACGGCCTCCTCCATGGTGGGCAGGTCGAGCGGAAAGATGATCCGTTCTTCGGCGGTAAGCGTTTTCATAGCCAGGAAGGTTCCTTACTTATGGTTGTGTGCCTCTTTTTTTGTAAACCTCGATGAGCTCTTTTTTTGTAAATATCGATTCGAACCTGCAGTACCTTTCTATATTCTCTCTTCCTCCTTCCTCCCTGTCCACGAGCACGAGGGCCTTTTCCACCACAAAACCCGCCTCCCTGGCCCTCTCTATGGCCTTTATGGTCGATGCCCCCGTCGTGACCACGTCGTCTACAACGACGACCCTGGAACCCTCTTTAAGCGAGCCCTCTATCCAACGCTGGGTTCCATGCTTCTTCGGCTCCTTCCTTACAACAAACACGTCAAGGGGCCTGCCCTCGAGGTTGCTTATGAGGGCGGCCGAATACGCCAAGGGATCCGCCCCGAGCGTAAGCCCCCCGATTCCGTCGACGTCTTCGTCCCTGATCCTCTCAAAGAGTGTCCTCCCCGTAGGCACGATACCCTCGTAGCTTAAAACGGTCTTCTTTACGTCTATGTAGACGTCGCTCCTGCGGCCTGATGAAAGGAGGAACCCCTCCCGGGGGTCATAACGGAATGATCTGCGGCACAGTATCTCAAGAAGTTTTTCTCGCATGCGTACATACCCCGCTATCTTGAAGTCATGTCATTATAGGGGCTAACCGAGATCGAGGTCAAGGTATTTGAGCGGCCCCACCGCTTGACACACGGTGCATGTGTGGTATTTTAGAGCTAAAATCAAAAATCTGAAAGGAGGGATAAAGACCGGACAGTAATTTTACAGGAGGATAAGTCAGCGGTGAATGTCATCGAACCTCATCCAAACAGGAGGCAATTCGATGATCAAGAAGCCCGCCGTTATGCTGTTGATCTTCCTATCATCGTTGGTTATCCTACCGGCAAGGTCATACGCAATTCCGGCATTCGCACGCCAGACAGGCTTTTCATGCAACACCTGCCATTTTCAGCACTTTCCTCTATTGAACGCATTCGGACGCAGCTTCAAGGCCGGGGGCTACACCATGGTCGGCGGCCAGAGCCTCGTGGAAGGCGACTACCTCAGCATGCCTTCGGTGCTCAACGCATCCCTTGTAACCAAGCTGAGATACCAGAAGACCAACGGCAAGAGCGACCTCACTGACAAGAGAAACAGGGGCAGGCTTGAGCTTCCCAACGAGGGCGCGCTGTTTCTTGCCGGCCGCGTGGGTGAGCACATAGGCTTTCTCCTCGAGGCCCAGCTCGTTGATGCAGGCTCGTCCAACTGGGCGTCGTTCAAGCTGCCGTTTGTCTATGAAGTAAGAGGTACAAGGCTGGGCATCATCCCGTTCACAACCGATGTCGCAGGCGCTGCGTACGGATTTGAGCTCCTCAATACCGGGGCGATGAGGATGCAGAGGGTCATTGAGCACCGTTCGGAGATATCCGCGCAACAGTACATAGGAACAGGCACCGAGGCCACGGGCATCGCCTTCGTGGCCTGGCGCCGCTTCGGGTACATAAACTACACCATATGGTCGCCGGAACACCAGTCGACGAATGCAAAACCCTACCTCAACTACGGACGTTTGGCACTCACGCCGACCGTCAGAGGCTGGAACATGGCAATAGGCGCGCAGGTCTGGGACGGCCAGACCAAGTACACCGACGGCGCAGGTTCCTATGTGAAACGCAAGGCAGAGGCATGGGTCTTCGACGCCCAGGCACAGGGTAGGATCGCCTGGATGCCGGTGGGGCTGTACCTCTCGTATGGACAGGCCGACGAGTCGGAGTCAAACCTTACAAATGTCTTCAACTCCAACTCGAACGACGAAAAGGAGGCCTTCGCCGCACTTGTAGAGTGCGGGGTGATCCCGGCCAGGCTCACGCTCTCTGCAGCATACAGGGCCGGCGACAACGGCGCCGCTACCCGGAGCAAGGAGAACGCCGTTACTGTGGGAGCGGTATACCTTCTTACGCAGAATGTGCAGATGCAGTTGAACCACTCGTGGTACGACACCGAAGTCAGGGAGCCCGCCTCTGGCGACAGGCTTCTGACGCTGATGGTATTTGCCGCCTTCTGACAACGGTAACGGTCAAAGTGCCGCTCCGAAAAACAGGAACGGACAAAGGATGCGCGATGGATACAAAGAATAATCTACGTTTTCCGGCCTCGGTCTTGGGCTTGGCGTTCTTCGGATTTATGCTTGCACACCTCGCCGGCTGTGCATCATCAGGCCCCCTACGTGTCCTTTATGAGCCCGGCGAGCCGGCCTTAAGGCTTAAAACCCCTCTTAAAGTAGTCCTCTTTCCCTTTAGGGATGTAAGAGGGGTCGAGGACCCGCGCTCAATCGGCCGCATCGAGCCGGATGTAACCGTAGGGGATATCATGACAAAAAGGATCGTCCTCGACCGCGCTCTCTCCGCATTAGTCACTTCCGCCTTCAGGGAGGAGCTTGAGGCCTCCGGCTTCAAGGTGCTCAACTGGCCGGCGGGAGGGACGGAGACCGATGGTGCGGACTTCACACTGAGCGGCGAGGTACGGCGCTTCAATCTCAATATAGGGCCGCGCAACAGGATATCGATCGAGGTCTTCACCGTTTTAAGGGACGTAAGAACCGGCCGTATCGTCTGGTCCGGCGTTGAAAAAAAAGAGGATGAGAGGTTCGCCGGCGTGATGGGGAGTTCCCGGCGTACCATAGCATCCTATTTGGTAAATTCACTCGCGGACGTCGTTAAGAAAACACTCAAGGAAGGCATGGGGGCCTACTTGTACCGACCTCATGCCAGACCACGCAGGCCTGAGATGCCTGTAGAGGGCGGAGACCAAGGAGAGGCGCCAGGGGGCACGGGCCTGCTCGTCATAACCACCGAGCCCTCACGTGCCAAGGTTTACATAGGGGATATTTATTACGGGCTCACTCCGATGCGGGTTGAGCTCGAGCCGGGCATCTATGAACTGCGCCTGGAGCTCAGGGGGTACAGGGATGAAGGTGAAAAGGTCGCCGTGAGGGACGGCCATGTAACAGAACTTGAGGTCAGATTTGAGAAATAATGGCGGAAGGGGGAGGGAGTCGAACCCTCCGGTCCCCGCTTAAGGGCGACGGCCGGGTTTTGAAGACCCGCAGGGCCACCGGGCCCTATCCCCTTCCCATGCTTATGTGGCGATTGTCCGGAACAGCGGCAGGAATTACGGCAAAAAAACAAGCATTGCTCCGAACAGCTTTCCTCCAATCCGCCGGTCCTTATGTCCGTGCACTTCCGTACTCACTCCTCCTGGACTGAGTACTTTCCATGCACTTCCTCCGGACCTCCTTAGGTGGTTTGTACGCACCCTGCGGATGGGGCTTACGCACGCACGCGTTAGTTCGAGCAATGCTTGTTAAACCCATTCCCTACTTACATTTTACCACAATCTGCGTTCCGTGCAACCCCGTTGAGGCCTCCGAAGGGCCTGTGGATACGGTGGGCGCCCAGGTACCCCTCTCCATCGCCTAACTGCCTTGAAGCCCGAGCTTCTTGCGCACCAGCGTAAGAAACCTTTCGGCATCCTCCACATCTACATCTATCACGAGCGCTGCCACAGGGACCTCTCCCAGGCCGTGGACGTCGAGCCTTGCAAGGTCCTTTTCGGTGGTGACCAGCAGTTCCGTTCCATCCGCCTCCCTCTTGATACGCTCCGCATCATCTGCTGTATACCAGTGATGGTCCGGGTAGGCGAGCGTCTTTGTAACCACCGCGCCCAGGCGCTCGAGCGTCTGGAAGAAGGAGGCCGGGTCCGCTATGCCGGCGAGCGCCGCAATCATTCTGCCCCTTAGACGGTCCACGCCCCCTGGAAGTTCCCCGTCCGGGCCGACCAGGCCCTTTGGTATGTAGGAAAAACGGAAAACGGGTTTTTCCTGCGCCACGCTCCACGGCAGCCTGAATTCGCCCTCGCCTTTGATCATTACTATGTCGGCCCTGTTTATACCGCTCAAAGGCTCTCTCAACGGCCCCCTGGGAAGAAGATAGCCGCTTCCAAAGCCCCTCCTGGAGTCCACGAGCATTATGTCGAGGTCCCTCTTTATCCGCAGATGCTGGAAGGCGTCATCAAGGATTATCACGTCAGGTGAGAACCTCTCTATGCCGCACAACCCGGCCTCGACCCTGTCGGTACCCACCATGACGGGTACGCCGTCAAGCCTCGTGGCCATGAGGTAGGGCTCGTCACCGGCCCTGCGAGGGTCGAGCAGTACCTTCTCGCCGTCGGCGACGACCTCTGTTCCGCTTCCGCTCCGCTTATATCCCCTGCTCAGCACCAGGACCCTAAGCCCCGTCTCACTTAGGCGTTCGGCGATATGCACCACCATGGGGGTCTTGCCGCTTCCGCCGACCGTTATATTCCCGACGGATATGACCTTGCAGGGGAGCTTTTTCGACCTGATGATGCCGGTATGGTAGAGAGCGGCCCTCGCCCTTACCCCAGCGCCGTATGCAAGCGAAAGCGCATAGAGAAGGGCGTGCGCAAAGGGGCCTATCCTCTTTTCACCAAGGCCCTGCTCTATGTTTTCCCTGATGGTCTGCATAACCTACCCTGCGCCTTCCGCCGCGGCGGGTGTTCTACCCGCTGTGACGGCTTCGATCACATCGAGGGTTCTTGCGGTCGCCCCCCTGTTGGACTCCACGACCCGGGCCGCGGCCCTGCCCATCTCAGCCCGCAGCCCATGGTCTTTAAGTAGCGTTTTTAGGCGGCAGGCCAGATCCCCCTCCTTTACCCTGAACGACGCCCCTTCCTTCTCGAGTATCTCGGCCATGTAGAGGTAGTCTCTCAGGTAGGGTCCGTAGAGTACGGGCTTGCCGTAAAGCGCGGGTTCGAAAAGGTTGTGTCCGCCGGTGTCGACGAGGGTGCCTCCTACGAATGCCGCTGTGGCGAGGCTGTATACCATGCCGAGTTCGCCTATGGTATCGAGAATGACCACGTCGTGCCCGCTGTCCTTAGCCCCACGGCTGCGCCTTATGTACGGGAGGCCCGAGGCCCTGACGATGGATTCGACCTCGTCGAACCTTTCGGGATGTCGCGGCGCTAGGACTATTTTCAACCGCTTGAACTCTCCCTTTAGTCGCTTGAAGGCATCGAGAAGGACCTTCTCTTCACCGGAATGCGTGCTCCCCGCCACGATCACCCGATCCTCTGGTCCTATACCGAGCGACCTTACGAGGAGCTCCCTTTCGGCTGCATCCAGCGGCCTCGGCTCCATGTCGAACTTGAGGTTCCCGGTGACAACGACCCTCCTGCGTTCGACCCCGAGTGTGAGGGCCTTTTTTGCGTCCTCCCCGGTGCGCGCACAGAAGGCGCTGAGAGAGCGGAACATCTTCCCGAAGAGAAAGGAGAACCTCCTGTACCTTTCGAACGACCTCTCCGAGAGTGTGCCGTTTACAACGACAACCGGTATGGAGCGGTCCCTGAGGTGGCGGATGAGGTTCGGCCAGAGCTCCTTTTCAACGACGATGAACACGCAGGGGTTCAATCGCCTTACCACACTCCTTGCAATCCACGAAAGGTCCAGGGGAAAGTAGATGAGCGTGTCTATCAGGAGCGCGCCCTCCTTCTTCGCCACCCTGTGGCCGGTCTTCGTAACGGTCGAAAATACTATCTTCGTGCCGGGGTTCTTCTCCCGAAACGCCTTTACAAGCGGCAGGACGGCCTTGGTCTCACCCACGCTCACGGCATGGAACCAGGCGATCCTCCCCCCACGGACGGCCTTCAGCTTTCCGTCCTTGATGATGCCGAACCTCTCGGGTATACCGCTGCGGTATTTGCCCGCAGAGAGCATCTTTATCAGGAAGTATGGAGTCAGGGCGAGGATGGAGAGGTGGAGGATAATGTCATAGATGACGTACATCATATACTTTTCTGCAGGGCCGTTCAAAAGGACCGCACGGCCGGGAGCCGTCCGCCGCTCGATGGCACAGAGCGTCTCGGCCGCGGCATCCTGCGTTACATGCCTTGGCTGTGTAGCTTCGCACACCGCACATCACGGATTACGCCTACGGGATGCCTCTCCCTTGAAAAAATCATCCGCCCGCCGGGTCAACTCGTTTAGCCTTTTCTCCAGCTCGAGCCTCGCCTCTTCCCTCTCCCGTTCGTCCGCGCCCTTGTCGATCGTCAGGGGTTCGCCGCATATGAAAACCCCCCTTGAAAAGGGATACGGTATGATGAAGGCATCCCAGCTCTTAAGGGTTTTTTTTTAGATGCGCCGAAGGCCATGGGGTAAATGGGAAGGCCGGTCGTTGCGGCCAGCTGTATCGTACCCATCTGCGCCTTGTACCTCGGCCCCTGCGGTCCGTCCGGTGTTATCGCTATGTCGCGTCCGCTCCTTACGGACTTAAGGAGCCCCTTTATGCCGCCGAACCATCCCCGCGTCGAGGAACCCCTGACGCTCTCTATACCGAAGCCCTTTACGGTCCTTGCGATCAGCTCCCCGTCGCGATGCTGGCTCACCAGAACGGTGATCCCCCTGCCGGGGTATGAATAGGGCATCATCAAAAGCCTTCCGTGCCAGAAGGCCAGGATGATCTGGCCCCCCTTGTCGAGCCTTTTACGGTACGAATCGAAGTTTACGTAGGTGAACCGCATCGAGAGCGCAAGGAACCTGATCATCCACCGGGCAAGGCGTGGCAGAAGAGCAACCGTAATCCTGTCGAGTATCCTTTTCTTCATCCGCTGTGTCTCAGGCGATCCCTTCCTCCATGCCCTGGAACTGCATGTTGTAGAGGCGTAAATACTCGCCGCCGCGTCCTATGAGCTCCTCGTGCGTGCCGCACTCCACTACGGCGCCGTCTGAAAGGACTACTATCCTGTCGGCGTTCTTGACCGTGGAGAGCCTGTGGGCTATGACGAAGCTGGTACGGCCCTTCATAAGGTTGTCGAGCCCCTTCTGCACCTCGTACTCGGATTCGGTGTCAAGCGATGAGGTCGCTTCGTCCATTATGAGTATGGGCGCGTTCTTGAGTATGGCCCTTGCTATGGAAAGGCGTTGCCTCTCCCCGCCGGAAAGCCTAACCCCGCCTTCTCCTATGAGTGTGTCATAACCCTGCGGAAGCCGCGTTATGAAGCTGTGCGCATTGGCGGCAAGGGCCGCGGCCTTTGTCTCCTCGAGGCTCTTTCCGGGCTCGCCGTAGGCGATGTTGTTTCTTACGGTATCGTTGAAGAGTATGACATCCTGCGAGACTATGGCTATCTGGCTGCGGAGTGACTCGAGGGAAAGCTCCCTTATGTCGATTCCGTCTATGAGGATCTGTCCCCTGGTTACATCATAGAACCTCGGAATGAGGTTGACGAAGGTGGTCTTGCCCGCGCCGCTGGAACCCACGATGGCGATCTTTTCTCCCTTCCTGACCTTTAACGTTATGCCCTTTATGACCTCTTCCTTGCCGTAACTGAAGTGAACGTCCCTGAACTCTATGGAGTCGTTGAGCCCCCTGAGCGTCTTCTTTGCTCCGGCCCCCTCGCATCCGACCGGTTCGACCGGGGTATCCATGACCTCGAAGATCCTCATGGCCGAGGCAAGGCCCTGCTGTATGTTTAGGTGCACGCCGTTCAACGCCTTTATAGGCTGATAGAGCATGACCACCGCTGCGAAGAAGGATATGAACGACTCGGGCTTCAGGGTGCCGTGCGAGATCCTGTACGATGCGTACCAGATGGTCAGGGCGAATCCCACGGCGCCGAGTGTCTCCATGAGCGGGGTGGATATGCCGCGGACCTTTACCGTCTTGATCATCTGGCGCGTGAACCTTCTGTTCTCGTCGTTGAACCTGCCGGACTCATAATCCTCCATTGAGAACGCCTTTACTATCCTCACGCCGGAGATGGCCTCGTGCAGGAGCGATGTCATGGCCCCCATGGTCGCCTGGCCCTTCTTCGAGACGCTCTTCATCTTGCGTCCGAGCCTGAGCGCCGGATACACGGCCACGGGAAAGACTATGAAGGCGATAACAGCGAGCTTCCAGTCCATGCCCACTATTATCCCGACGAGCACAAGGAGGCTGAAAAGCTGCTTGAGCGCATTGGTAAGCGCGGCGGCGGTGGTCTTCTGGAGCATGTTTACGTCGCTTGTAAGCCTCGAAGTCAGGGTGCCGGTGGGGTTCGAGGTGAAGTAACCAAGCGGCAGCCTAAGGATGTGCCCGTACAGATCCCTCCTCAGGTCGGAGATCACCTTCTGCCCCACATAACCCATGTAATACGTATTGCCGTAGGAGGAAAGCCCCTTTACGACCGCTATGACGATTATCGCAAGCGGCACCGCAAATGACATCTTGTCCGGCGGTATGGTGACCAGGTCAAACGGGATGACGCTTACGCCCTCCTTGGAGTCACCCGTAAAGAGCATCTTAATGGCCGGCCCGAGAAGATACGCCAGGGCCCCGTTGGTCAAGGCAAAGAAGACCATGCACACAACGGCGGCCGCAAGCCTCGACCAGTACGGACGCAGATACTTAAGCAGTCTAAGATATATATTCATGAGCTACGACCCCTCTTCCGCAAAGCGGATCCGGTCAGCGAAAAACCGCCACCGGCCCGCCCGGAATCGGTGCGACCACATTACCCGCACTCTGCTACGAGGCGGTCGATTCAGCAACGGATCCACACACGAGGTTGCAGACGGCCGCCGCGGCCCTTTCCGGCGCGGAAAGCCCCCTAAGCTTACCCCTTACCTCTTTGTACCCCTCTTCCATGGTCCTGCGTCTTTCCGGATCTCTCAGGATGCCCGAAAGCTCCCGAGCAATGTTTTCAGGGGTCACCTCGTTCTGTATGAGTTCCGGCACTATCCTTTTTCCGCAGACGATGTTGGGCAGTCCGATATTGTCCACCCCTATGAGAAGCCTTCCAATCAAATAGGAGAGGGGAGAGACCCTGTAGACTATGAGCATCGGCGTGCCCACGAGGGCCGTCTCGAGCGTGGCGGTACCCGAGGCGACCACCGCTGCGTCAGCGGCCCTCAGCGCCGTGTAGGTGTTCCGCCGGATGATCCTCACTTCGAGGGGACACTCCCTTAAGAGCTCGTCCAAAAAGGCCCTTTCCACGCCCTCTGCCGCGGGCAGCAACACCTCCACCGGGGCCCAGGCCTCCTTCTGAAAGAGTTCGACCCCCCGGACCATGGGGTCGAGATGGCGCCGTATCTCCTCGACCCTGCTTCCGGGCAGTACGGCCACCACAGTCCTTCCCGCCGGCACACCGAGGGCGGCCCTTGCCTCCTCCTTCGTCTTGTTGCAGACCGCTTCGCCTACAAGCGGATGCCCCACGTATTCGACATCCACCCCGACCTTCCTGTACAGCGGCTCCTCGAAGGGGAATACCACAAGCATCTTATCGACGAGTTTTGCTATCTTGTATATTCTGTTCCTTCTCCAGGCCCACACCTGCGGGCTTATGTAATACACCACCGGCACGCCCTTCTTTTTTGCCACCTTTGCGAACCTGAGGTTGAAGTCCGGATAGTCTATGAGCACCACGCAGTCGAAGCTCTCCCTGCAGAGGAGATTCTTCAGCTCTGAGAAGGCGTGCAGTATGTCGGAGAACCTCGTGAAAACCTCTACAATGCCGACGACCGAAAGCTTTGTCGAATCGATCCCCTCAAGCCCGGCCTCCCTCATCCTCCTTCCGCCCATGCCCTTTACACTGACCGAAGGGGCAATCCGTTTCAGGGCCTTTATGAGCGAACTACCGTGGAGGTCTCCCGAGGCCTCACCGCTTATCATCAGTATGTTCTTAACCATAGAATAACGGGACGGCGCTCAACGCCGGATGAGGGCGTAAGGTGCATAAGAAAAGCCCCGGACACCCCTTTCCTATACGGATACGTCTTTTATGCCGGCGGTTGTGTCCACCTTCGCAGAGCCGCGGAGTGCCTCAAGCGAACTTTTTGTTGCGGCCTGTATCCTTGCCGCGACCTCCAAGGCCCTTTTACCGTCCCTGCCAGTTACAAGGGGCGGCGTCCTTGTAACAGAGCATTCGAGGAACGACCTTATTTCGTCCTTGAGCGAATCCCTTCTTTCTATCTCGAGCCTCTCTTCGTTTATCGTGGGATAAGGTGTGTCCCCGCCGCGGACGAGCCTGGAGATCGAGATGCATTGCGCCGCGTAGTCGATCGCGATGTAGGCGTCGGGCTGAAAGATCCTCGTACGCCTGAGGCTCTCCTTTGAAACGCGGCTTGCCGTGACATTGGCCACACAGCCGTTTTTGAACCTCATCCGCGCATTCGCAATATCAACCTTGTTCGATATGATGGGTACCCCCACGGCATCCACGCTCTCCACCTCCGAGTCGACGAGGTTGAGTATTATATCGATGTCATGAATCATGACATCGAGCACCACGTCCACATCCGTGGCCCTGTTGGGAAAGGGCGACAGCCTATGCGACTCGATGAACATGGGGTTTGTAAGCTTGCCTTCGAGCGCGATCACGGCCGGATTGAACCTTTCGAGGTGCCCTACCTGCAATACAGCCCCCTTGTCCTCGGCCTCCTTTATCAGTGCCTCGGCCTCGGCCGTGGTTACGGCCATGGGCTTCTCTATGAGGACGTCTATACCCTTCGAAAGAAAGGCCAGTCCTATCTCGCAGTGCGTCTCCGTTGGGGTGACGACACTCACCGCGTCCACCTTGCCGAAGAGCTCCTCGTAGTCCGTGTACGGGGTCGTACACGCAAGGCGGGCCACCTCCTCGGCGCGCCCCCTGTCGATGTCAACCACGCCCACCAGCTCGGCCGCATCGATTTCAGCATACTTCTGTGCATGGAACCTGCCGAGGTATCCTGCACCCACAACACCTGCTCTTATCTTCTTCATTATTTTCCGCTGCTTTTACCAGTCAACGAACGCCGCCGGGGATGCATCGATCCCCCGGGTCAAGCCTCAACCTCAACCCTTGCGCCGCTCCGATGATTCTTTATTATACCACCATTGTATACCCTCTTTGAACCGCCTTCACGGCATACAGGGCATATCAGTTCTCAAGCTGGTCGTATCTCTTTGCCGCCCTCTCCCTCGCTATCCCCCTTTTCGACCTCTCGATGAATTCGATGAACCTTACGGCATGCCTGGAACCGGGCAGTTCACGCCCGAGCTTTTCCACAGCCTCCCTGAGCCGCAGGGAGGACTTGAAGAGTATTTGGTAGGCCTTCTTAATCTCCTCCACCTCTTCGCGTGAAAAGCCGTGTCTCCTGAGCCCCACCCTGTTCAGCCCGTAAAGGTGCGCCCGGTTGCCGACGGCCATGACGTAAGGAGGTATGTCCTTGCTCACTGCCGATGCCCCCCCGATTATGCAGTACGCACCTATCCTCACGTGCTGGTGCACGGCAACGAGCCCGCCCACTATGGCATGGTCCTCTATGGTCACATGTCCTGCGAGGGTGGCGGCGTTGGCCATTATGACGTTGTTGCCTACGGTGCAGTCGTGGGCGACATGGACGTAGTTCATGAACAGGTTGTTGTCACCGCAAATGGTCCTTCCCTTGTCCTTCAGGGTTCCCCTGTGGATGGTAACGAACTCCCTGATGATATTCCCGTCGCCTATTATAGTCTCGGTCTCCTCACCCTTGTACGCCAGATCCTGCGGCGGGGCGCCCACCGAGGCGAACTGGTATACCCGGGAGTCCCGTCCTATCGTGGTCCTCTCGCCGATCACCACATGCGGCCCCACCCAGGTGTTCTTTCCTATCCTCACCCCCTCCCCTACTATGGAGTAGGGGCCTATCTCCACGCCGATATCCAGTTCGGCCGAAGGATGCACAATGGCTGTGGGGTCTATCCTGACCTCCGGTGTCTTTTTCTTTGCCTCTTCACTCATAAATAAGCTGCCTTTCCGTCCTATTTGTCTACTATCGTAGCCATGAGCTCGGCCTCTGCGGCGAGCTTGTCGTCCACATGCGCCAGCCCCTTGAACATCCACACCGATCCCCTGGTCTTTTGAACCTCCAGCGTAAGCACGAGCCTGTCTCCGGGGAGCACCGGTCGTCTGAAGCGGGCCTTGTCTATCCCCATGAAGTAGACGGCCTTGTTCGTAACATTTGCGCTCTTGAAGGCCAGTATGCCGCCGACCTGGGCCATGGCCTCGACTATCAGTACACCGGGCATTATAGGGTGGCCCGGGAAGTGCCCCTTAAAAAACGGTTCGTTTATCGTGACGTTCTTGATCCCCTTGGCGCACTTGCCCTCCTCCAGCTCAACGACCCTGTCTATGAGGAGAAAGGGGTACCTGTGGGGCAGTATCCTCAGTATTTCATTGATGTCAATCGCCTTGTCCGTGGTGTCGGGGTTGTTGCCTGCCATGACTTCCCTCCTTTTTTAAGGACCTTCGGGTAGAGCCGAGTATATTTTGAAGGTTGCAAGATCAACCGCCCTTTGTCTTCTCTATCTCATCGAGCCTTCTTTCCAGCTCCAGGAGCCTCTTCCTTATCTCCGGCAGCCTGGCGAAGACCCCCTGCGCCCTGAGCCATTCCGCATGCGGTATTACTGGATAACCCGTATACACGCCCTTTTTCCTGATGTCGTTTGTGACCCCGGACTTGGCCCCCACCACGCAATCGTCGGCTATGCTTATGTGTCCGGCCACACCGGTCTGTCCGGCCAGTGTAACGCGGCTGCCGATCGTCGTGGAGCCTGAGACACCCACCTGTGCGACTATGATGGAATCTTCGCCGATCCGTACATTGTGGGCGATCTGAACAAGGTTGTCTATCTTCGTGCCCCTGCCTATCACCGTCTCGCCCATGGTCGCCCTGTCTATGGTGACCGAGGCCCCTATCTCGACGTCGTCCTCGATCCTTACAATGCCGGTCTGGGGTATCTTTCTGTGTCTTTCACCCTCCCTCGCGTAGCCGAAGCCGTCGCTGCCTATGACGGAGTTACAGTGGATTATGACCCTTTTTCCTATCCTCGTCGACTCTCTTATGGAAACGTTCGCATAGATTATGGAGTCTTCACCTATCTCCACGTCAGGCCCCACATAGACCCCTGGGAAGATGACCACCCCGTCCGAGACCCTGGCCCCCTCTTCGACCACCGCATATGCCTGAATGGCGACGTTCCTCCCCACCCGGGCCCGGGGGTGAATCTCGGCCTTGGGGTGGATGGCGCGTTCCGGGAGCCGGACAGGCTTCAGCACCTCGAGGACGGCCGCAAATGCGAGGTAGGGGTCTTTGACCACCAAAAGGTTCTTTCCACAGGCCGCATCAGTGCCTTCGGCCACGATAACGGCCGAAGCGGCCGTCTCAGGGAGGTACTTGAGGTACCGGGGATTCGAGACAAAGGTAATGTCACCCTCCGAGGCATCCTCTATGCCGGCGACCGACCTTACCTTCACCGAGCCGTCCCCGATCACCCTTCCGCCGACCACGTCGGCTATCTCTTCGAGCGTCTTTTCACGGTCCATTGTCTGAACAGGTATCGCAAGCTACTCCGGGCGTTTCCGCCTCAGCGCTTTAACCTAGCGTTATACGCCTTTATCACCTCGTCGGTTATATCCGCTTCATCGGGCGCATACAAGAGCCCGCCGAGGGAGTATTCGAAGACGTACGAATAGCCCTCTTTCTCAGCTATCTCCCTTATCACATCTTTGAGTTCCCGTATGATCTCCCCTTCCCTGCGAGACCTCTTCTTGTTTAGCTCGTCGCTGTAGCGCATGAATTCTTTCTGCAACTCCTGGCTCTTGGCCTGGAACTCCCTTTGCTTGGCCTCCCTCGTCTCCTTGTTCCAGACCGAGCCCTTCTTGTCTATCTCCTCTTTAAGCTTCTTAAGCTCTTCCTGCTTTGCGGTAAGCTCGGCCTCGAGCTTCTGCGCCTCCTTCTTCAATTCTTCCTTTGCCCTTATCCCGGCCTCGCATTCGTTCAGGGCCCGCTGCAGGTTTGCGTAGGCGATCCTGAGCTCCGCGGCGGATGCCTGGGCGATGAATGCGAACAAGGCCAGGAGTGTGACAGCAAAAACCTTTTTCATCTTCTTTGACTCCTTTTTTTGTACTGGGCCGTGCATTCCCTGATGCCCGGCCTAAAGGCCGGCCGGAGAAGTGTGCTTCTCACACCCTTCCGGCCAGAATGCTCCTTTCAACAACCCGGTCCTCGAAGCGGTTCTCCAAGTATTCCGCAGGACAGCCGGCGGCTCAGAACATGCCGCCCATGGTGAACTCCCATACAGACTGCTTCTCGTCGTCCTTCCTGTCCAGGTTGTACCCCCACTCGATCCTCAAGGGACCGATGGGCGAGAACCAGCGTATGCCCACACCGGCACCCTTTCTGAGGTCTCCGGGGTCTATTGCGCTCTCAAAGGCATTGCCCACGTCGAAGAAGACGACCCCCTTTATTCGCTCCTGGGGAAAGAGCGGGAAGAGGTACTCGGTATTGATCGTCACCATGCTCTCTCCGCCTATGAGCTCGCCTGTTGACGGATCCTTCGGACCCACGGTACGCGTTTCAAAGCCCCTGAGTGAGTTTATGCCTCCGAGAAAGTACCTTTCGTACACAGGGACGTCCTTTCCGCCGAAGCTGTATACGAAGCCGAACGAGCCCCTTATGGAAAGTGTGGTCTCCCAGGGCATGGGGAAGTACTTTGTGGCGCTGCCCTCGTGCTTGACGTAGCTTGTGTTACCGCCTAGCCAGCCTCCCGCCACCTCGGTGGAGAACGACAGGGTCTCACCCTCGGTGGGGAAGAATATGTCATCACGGGTGTCGTGTCGTATGAGCGCTCTTACGCTGCTAACCGTGCTCTTTCCCTCCTGCTCCTTTATGGTGCTCGACGCCGTGCCAGCCACGTCGGTGACATCGACATTTTCGTACCTGTACCTGAGGTAGGCGCGCGTCGTCCTCTTGTACAGGGGAAAGCCGAACCGCAGGTTGAAGCCCTTCTTGTCCATGGAGAAGTCGGGGTACACCCTCGTGGTGTTGAAGAGGTCCACCCCGGCGGAAAGCGGCCTGTCAAAGAGCCAGGGCTGGGTGAAGCTGAATACATAATTGGAACTCTTTGAGCTTATGGTACCCGACATGTCGAGCTTTATCCCCGTGCCCATGAGGTTCGACTGGGATACCGAGGCGGTGGCTATGACCTTGTCCACCGTGCTGTAGCCCATGCCGAAGGTGACCGCGCCGGTGGGCCTTTCCGTTACGTTCACATCGAGCTTCACCTTGTTCGGCGCGCTGCCGGCGCTCTTCTCTATGTCCACTGACTCAAAGTACCCGAGCCTTCTCAGGTTGTTTCTGCTCTTTTTAAGCCCGGAGAAAGAAAAGAGCTCCCCTTCGGCGAACTCCAGCTCCCTTCTTATGACCTTGTCCCTCGTGCGCACGTTGCCGGTTATACCGATCCTTTCGATATAAACCGGTTCGTTCTTGGTCACCCGTATGACTATGTCGATCGTTTTCTTATCGTCGTTTATCCTGGTTACGGGATCGAACTCCGCGTTGGCGAATCCCTTGTCACCGTATATCTCGGTCAGGGCGTCGATCCCCCTGCGAAGCTTGCTCCTGTTGAAGATCTGGCCTGTACCAATCCTGAGTGCCTTCAGGAGCTCCTCCTTGCCGGCGATGAGTTCCCCCTCGATATCGATACTGCCCACCCTGAACCGTTCCCCTTCAAAGACGGCTATCGTTATGTAAAACCATCGCTTGTCTTCGCTCAAAAGCACCTTGCGGTCGAGTATGTCCGCCTTTATGTAGCCGTTGTCGAAGTAATGCTTCATGATAAGGGAGAGGTCGTTTTCAAAGACATACTCGTTGAAGCTCCCGGAGCCGGTGACAAAAGAGAGCAGGTCGGTCTCCTTCGTGTTCATGAGCCCCTTGAGCCTCCTGTCCGAGAAGGCCTTGTTCCCGATGATCGTTATCCTCCTCACCTTGACCTTCTCCCCCTCGTCGATGCGGAAGGTCACCGTGGCATCGAGCCCCTCGACCTTCACCTCACCCCTGACATCCGCGAGGTAATAACCGTCCTGGATGTAGAGCCCCCTGATCCTCTCGGCGTCTTCCTTTACGACGATACGGTCGAGTATGGTATTGGTCTTGAGCGTGAGAACCTCCTTGATCCTCTCTTCGTTTATGTTCTTGTTGCCCTTTATGTTCACGGTCTTTACAAAGGGCTTCTCCCTTACGATGAAGGTCACCACCTTGCCGTCCTTCGTCTCAGAGAGGTCCACCATGACGTCATCGAAGTAGCCCATGCCGTAAACCGTGTGTATGTCCTCTTTGATGTCTTCCGCTGAAAAGGGCTGCCCGGCCCTGGTCCTGAGCTTCCTTGAGACGGCCTCGGAATCTATCCTTCTGTTACCCTCGATGAGTACCTGCGCAACGACCCCGGTACTTACGTGGGGCTTCAACCCGGCGCCCACGAGCATCCTCTTGTACATGGAAGCGGTCGTATCCTTCACCTTCTTTGCAAGCTCCCCGGCTGAAGAGGCATCCTTGTGGTAGAACCTGAGGAGCCTCGAGCCCTTTATGTCCAGTATGCGCCAGTCCGCCGAATAGATGCTTTCAAGTAGCGTTATCGAACCAAGCACGGCGAAGTCGGCATTCACCTCCCCGGAGAGCTCCATCGCGGTCTTCTCGTCGAAGCTCCGTACCCCTTCTTCCACAAAGAGCTCCTTTACGCGCTCAACGCCGACTATCTCGGCCCCCCGCTCGTAGAGCGACGAGGCGATGGTCTCCATCAGATCCCTTCTTTCAGCCGAGATGTCGACCCCGGAGTGGATGTCAAATGGAAGAATAAGTACCCTCGGGCCGGTACGTTCCGCGGCTGCTGTACCGGAAAACACTATCACAAAAGCTATGATAACGAAAAGTACCCGGATGAGCCTCAATCGTTGATGTGCCCCCTTAAACTTTCTGTATGCCTCTGCTGTTCCGCTATCCTGCCGTCCACCATGGTGATCCTCCCTCCGAGCCTTGCCGCAAGCCTTTCGTTGTGCGTCACAACGACGAGGGATATATTCTTTTCCCTGTTGAACCTCAAAAGAAGCTCGAAGACCTCGTCACCGGTCTTCGTATCGAGGTTCCCCGTGGGCTCGTCCGCGAGTATGACCTCGGGGGTCTGGATGAGGGCGCGCACTATCGCGCACCGCTGCTGTTCGCCGCCCGAAAGCTCCCCTGGCTTGTGCCCCAGCCTTCCACCGAGCCCCACCTCCCTCAGAAGGTCCTCGCTCCTTTTTCTGGCCTCGGTGTAATCACCGCCCCCGATGAGCGCCGGGAGCATGACGTTCTCCACGGCCGTGAACTCAGGTAGAAGGTGGTGGAACTGGAAGACAAAGCCTATGGTCCTGTTTCTGAACGCGGCGAGCCTCTTTTCGTCCATGTTGAATATGGGCTCGTCCTTATAAAAGACCTCACCCCTTGTAGGGCGATCGAGCGCCCCTATGATGTTGAGGAGCGTGGATTTGCCGACCCCCGAGGCGCCGAGAATCGCCAGCGTCTCTCCCCTGTCTATTTCAAGGTCGATCCCGTTAAGTACATCTACGGCGTTTTCCCCTTGCCCGTAAGTCTTGTAAACTCCCTTTACCCTTATGTGTGCCATATCCGTTGAACATACATCGCGAGTGCGTTCCCTGCAGCCGCGGCGCCTGCTCTGTAATCACTTACATGAGAAGACTACCCGAGCCTGTTACAGGAAGCTTCGAATCTCGTCACCGCGGCACCGACAAGACGCGCACCAGCTTTAGTCCGTAACCCTTCCCTGCGGCTGCACGCCGTTCAACGCCAACCTCGCACGGGCTCACTCATACCTCAGCCCCTCCACAGGGTCTAACCGGGACGCCTTCCAAGAGGGGTAGATGGTCGCAAGGAAGCTTATACCTATGGAGACGAGCACGATGACGAGGACGAAGGCCGGCTCCACCCTCGACGGGAGCCTGTCGATGTAATAGACGCTCGGTGGAAGGATCTTGAAGTGGAAGACCCTTTCGATGAACTCCACCAACCCTTCGAGGTTCAGCGCGCAGACCACCCCTATCAGTGTGCCGAAGAAGGTTCCCACAAGCCCTATGACAAACCCCTCGATCATGAATATCTTCATGATCGAGGCCGAGGTCGCCCCGAGGCCCTTGAGGATTGCGATCTCCTTTCCCTTCTGCATCACCACCATGATGAGCGTGCTTATTATGTTAAGCGCCGCGACCGCGACTATGAGCATCAGTATTATGAACATGGCGACCTTCTCGAGCTTGAGGGCAGAAAAGAGGTTCCTGTTCATCTCCATCCATGTCCTTGCAAGATAGGGAAGCCCGAGGGCGGACTGTATCTTCTTCTTGATCTTGTCCGCCTTGTATATATCCTCTATCTTCACCTCTATGCCTGTTGCGGTGTCCCCGAGCCTGAAGAAGCTCTGTGCGTTCTCTATGGATATGAATGCCAGGCTCGAGTCGTAGTCGTACATGCCGAGCTCGAATATCCCGGCCACCCTGAAGCGTGCCATCCTCGGCACCGGGCCCATTGCCGCACCACCTCCAAGCGACGTGATGACGTTGACCTCGTCACCGAGCCAGACACCGAGGCTCCTTGCAAGCTCCGATCCGACGACCATGCCCGGCAGCTCCCCCTTGTCGGAGGCCTCCTTGAAAGACCGTGTAAGCCCTTCCAACCCCCCCGCCTTCATGCGGCGGGGCAATACTGTGACCTCTCCTATGGTATCGACATCGAGCCCCCTTACAACGGCCCCGGTAACCCCCCTCCTGGTGGAGAGCATGGCCTGCCTGTATATGAACGGGGTGGCGCCTGTGACACCCTCAACCCCTCTTATGCGTGAAGCCACCTCGTTGTAGCCCTTTATGCCGCCTCCCGCCCCGGTTACGACTATGTGTGCATTTATGCCGAGTATCTTCTCCTTGAGGTCCTCTTCAAACCCCGTCATGACCGACAGGACTATGATCAGCGCCGTAACCCCTACCGTTATACCCAGTATCGATATGAACGTTATGACCGATATAAAGGTCGGTCTTCTCTTTGCCCTGAGATACCTTAAACCGATAAACCATTCGTAGGACATGTGGTTTGTCTGTTCCCCTCTTCCAGCCCTTCCGGCCTTCGAGACATCGGGACACGGGGCCTGTTCGGACACGACTGTTCAGGCTCTGCGAGAAGCGAGCCCCGGTCCGCTCGCCGGAAGATCTTCAACGCTTTTTCCGCATCAGGATCAGCCTTGCCCCTGCCTTTCCGCTCTCAAGAGCGGAAAGAGTATCACATCGCGTATGGAAGGCGAGTTCGTAAGGATCATGACCAGCCTGTCTATGCCGATACCCTCACCGGCCGTCGGCGGCATACCGTACTCAAGCGCCCTGATGAAGTCCTCGTCCATGCGGTGCGCCTCCTCGTCGCCGGCCTCGCGCTCGCGGGCCTGCTCCAGGAACCTCTCCCTCTGATCCAGGGGATCGTTAAGCTCGCTGAAGGCGTTGGCTATCTCCTTGCCCATGATCATCAGCTCAAACCTGTCTGCAAGGCCCTCATCCTTTGCGTTTCTCTTCGAGAGCGGAGAGACCTCGATGGGATAATGGGTAACAAAGGTCGGCTGTATGAGCCTCGGCTCGGCCACGTGTTCAAAGATCTCGACTAGTATCTTGCCGTGGCTCAGCCCGTCGGGTGCCTGGGGATCGAGTCTTTTCAGCACCTTGAGCGCCTCTTGCCGGTCCCTGAAGACCTCCTCGCCGGCGTCGCCGTACTTGAGGATGGCGTCCTTTACCGTGATCCTCGTCCAGGGAGGGGTGAAGTCCAGTGTCTGCCCCTGGTATTCGATCTTGAGCGTACCGTGGAGCCTTTCCACGAGCGCCGTGATCATCTCCTCGGTGAGATCCATAAGGTCCTCGTAGGTGGCATAGGACTGGTAGAACTCCAGCATGGTGAACTCGGGGTTGTGCTGGGTGGAGATCCCTTCGTTCCTGAAGTTCTTGTTTATCTCGAAGACCCTCTCAAAGCCCCCGATGACCAGCCTCTTAAGGTACAGCTCCGGCGCGATGCGCAGGTAGAGGTCAGTATCGAGGGCGTTGTGGTGTGTTATAAAGGGCTTTGCCGCGGCACCTCCGGGAATGAGCTGCATCATGGGGGTCTCCACCTCGATGAAGTCCCTCGAGGTAAGGAACTCCCTTATGAACCGTATCGTCTCGGTCCTCTTGCGGAAGACATCCTTCACCTCCGGGTTCACCATCAGGTCCAGGTACCTTTGACGGTACCTTGCCTCCACGTCCCTCAGCCCGTGCCACTTCTCCGGAAGGGGGTTCAGCCCCTTTGCAAGGAGCCTCAGGCCGTCCACCTCTATGGTAAGCTCACCGGTCCTTGTTCTGAACGGTCTTCCCGTAACACCTATTATATCGCCTATGTCGCATTCCCTGAAAAGCTCCCACGCACCCTCGCCGAGGATGTCCTTCTTGAAGTAGACCTGAAGCCTTCCGGTCCTGTCCTGTATGTGCGCAAACGAGGCCCTGCCGAACTTCCTCAAAGACATTATCCTGCCGCCCAAGGACACCCTGTCGGTCGATCCTTCAAGCTCCTCCGCCTTGAGACCGCCGTACTTCTCCACACAGAGCGCACACGTAGAGTCGGGCTTAAAGTCGTTCGGATACGGGTCCACCCCTTTTTGTCTGAGCGCCTTGAGCTTGTTCAGGCGCTGTTGATATTCCTGGCTCCTCGCTTTCACGAATCATCTCCTCGGTCAAGTCATGTACATGTAAAGGTACGGCGGTGAAAATGCATAGCTGGCGCCTGCCTGCCGTGACAACGGCACAGGCAGGCATTCCCTGCAACTGGGGCTTCAATCCATACCCGTTCGGCCGCTGAGGGACAACCGCCGGCAGTTCGACGATCAAATAGTAAAACTATCCTATTTAGCCTCCGGAGTCAAGGAGAAAACGCCGAATTTTCACGGGGTTATTGGAACAGAGGCCCTTCAGTAAAGGCTCGTGAGCAAAGGGTCAGAGGATCTCTTCAAGTGGTGTGTATTCCATGGCGAGCGCTTCTGCAACGGCCCTGTGGCAGAGGTTGCCGCCGAAGGTGTTTGTGCCCCTTGCAAGGGCCGGTTCGGCCTTGGTGGCCCCTTCAAAGCCGAGGTCGGCGATCTTCAGAAGGTAGGGGAGCGTGACGTTGGTCAGGGCGAAGGTGGAGGTCCTGGGGACGGCGCCCGGGATGTTGGATACACCGTAGTGCAGAACCCCGGCGACCTCATACACCGGCTGCGAGTGGGTCGTGGGGCGTATGGTCTCCACGCAGCCGCCCTGATCCACGGCCACGTCGACGATCACGCTGCCCTTTTTCATGCGCCGGACGAGTTCTTCCGGCACAAGGACGGGGGTTCTGGCGCCGGGGATATGGACCGCTCCTACCAGTATGTCGCAGGCCGTGGCAGCCTTCTCTATGTTGTAGGTATTGGAGGCAAGGGTCTTCACCTTGCCTCCGAAGATATCGTCGAGGTATCTGAACCTGTCGGTGTCTACATCGATGACGCAAGGCTCTGCTCCGAGCCCCACGGCGACCTTGAGGGCGTTCAATCCAACGGTGCCGGCACCGAGGATGAGTATCATCCCCCTTTCGACCCCCGGCACCCCGCCGAGCAACACGCCCCTTCCCCCGTTGGGCTTAAGTAGGAAGTGCGCCCCTATCTGCACGGAGAGCTTGCCCGCAACCTCGCTCATGGGCCTCAGTATGGGAAGCCCGCCCCCGTCCACCTCGACCGTCTCATAGGCGATCGACGCAACCCTTTTTTCTATGAGAACCTCTGCCAGCCTTTTTTTGGTCGCGAGGTGAAGGAATGTAAAGAGGATGAGGCCTTCTTTGAGGTAGGCGTACTCCTCCGGCTGGGGCTCCTTTACCTTTATGATCACATCCGAGCTGGAAAAGACCTCTTCGGGGGAGGCCACAATCTCGGCGCCTGCCTCCTCGTACTCCCGGTCCGGCACGGCGCTGCCGGCCCCGGCCCCCTCCTGGACCAGCACGCGGTGCCCCCGGTCCTTCAAGGCCCTTACACCGGAGGGCACGAGGGCCACACGGTATTCGTTGTCCTTTATCTCCTTTGGTACGCCTATTATCATATTCAGTCGATTGCAAGTAACGGTGCCTCTACCCGGCCCCCTTGTTGTGCCTGTAGGCGATCACCCTGACCGTCTCGAGGGTTACAAGACCCTCCTCGATCAGATCCTCGAGGAGGGGAAGGAAGGATTCTATCTTCTCCGGCACATCCACGATCTCGACCACCATGGGCAGGTCCTCCGAAAGGCGCAGTATCTTGGCCGTGTGCAATCGGCTGTGCGCCCCGAAGCCGAGCGTTCCCCTCAACACCGTGGCGCCGGCAAGCCCCCGGCGCCTGGCCTCTTCTACTATGACCTCGTACAGCGGCCGCCCCTCGTGGCGATCGTTTTCACCGATAAATATCCTCAGAAGTTCGGCCTCAGCCGGCAGTTTCATAGCACACCCGCCCGTTAAAGAAGACGTCCAAGTGCAAGACCTATGTAGAGAAATATGATGCCCGATATGTTCTGCGCCAGCAGGTTGAACGAGGCGAGCGTCCACTGCGCATCCCTCAGAAGCTCCCCCGTCTCGAAGGCAAAGGTCGAAAACGTGGTGAAGGCACCCATGAAGCCAACCAGCACCATGGCCCTCAACTGCCCGCTTACGACAAGGCGCTCCTCGGCGAGCGACCAGACCAGCCCGAACAGAAAGCAACCGGCGATATTAACCGCCAGGGTGCCGACAGGGAATCCGCCCCGGTACGACCTCTGCACGAACCCGGAGACCCAGTAACGCAGTACAGTGCCAGCCGCACCCCCAAGGGCAAGAAAGATTATTTTTTTCAAATCGATGCCCCCGCCATGCTCAGGAGAGTCGCAAGGTTGCAGCAGGACACGCTCGTCGTGCATCTTCGAGCAGCCCGGCCGCCCTTTTTACAGCATGCCCTCAAGCATACTGTTTGTAAAACCTTATTGTCAAGTGCTGATTGCTTGGGGGCGTGTCATGTCCGCTGAGGAAAACGCGGAAGGGATAACGACAGGCTTCTGCTCAAGGGCATACGGGAAGCGGGGCGCCGGGCGGTTGGATCACGCTCGGTTCCAATAATCTGTATCCCGCAAGGCTCTTACAATTTGGAGAAGGTGGAGTTTAAAAGCGATAGGGCTTCCTTGATCAACCTGAGATCCCTGGGTGCGAAGTTCGGAAAAATGTCGTTTTCAGAGGGGAAGAGATCGTTAATCCTTACGCCGAGCGCCGTAGCCACAGCCACCATTGACTTCAAGCTCGGGTTCACCTCGCCCCTCTCTATCTCGCCTACATACTTGTAACACAGCCCGGCCCTCTCCGCCAACTGCTCCTGGGTAAGGCCGTTCGACTTCCTGAGAAGCCTGATCCTCCTCCCTAATCCTTGACGTATCTTTTTCATGTCTTGCGCCCCCTTTGCCACATGTTGCACCCGACTATACATGTTTGGGTAGGATGTACAATACATATATGTAGTGTTCTGTACCGCCATAAAATATACTGTTAAGAGTATAGCATAACTTTGTAACATCGATAAACACTGTATTTGTAATGTGCCTCGGGGTGATGACACACATATGTGTTGTTGCGGCCTTGCGCGGCAGGTCCGGACACGGTCAAAAAAATTCTTCTAAAGTTTTTCCCGGGCCTTCCGATAAAATAATCAGATGCAATACGCCGGTAAGGGGCGTTGCCTCTTTAAAGCCCCGCAGACCGGTCCGGGGGCAGGGCAGATACATTTAATAAATTCGGCTTCATCGGAGCCAGGCTTCTTCCGCCCGGCAGACGGGGTTGAAAACGCATCATAGCAGCATGCAGCCGTGTTCAACCCCGTCTGCCCCTCCTTCCTTACGCAGCCTTGACGATCTTCAGGACCTCCTCTTTCAGGAACCTTACATCATCTTCCACGACGCTCCACAACCTTTCGTCCTCCGCCACGCTGGATTCCGGTGGTTCGTCCCTGATACCCTCCGGCACCTCAGCACCGTTCATCACAGCCCAGGCGAGTGTCCACGCCCTCTTCACATTGTCCATGTCGTAACCGCCCCCGCCCAGTGCAACCCATGGAAGGCCGAAGGACCGGAACCTTGCGACCATTGCCTCGAAGCCGTTCGTTGTAAGGTTCAGGTGCGTTATGGGGTCGGTCCTGAATGTATCGACGCCGAGCTGTGTAACGAGTATATCGGGCCTGAACGCCTCTATGAAGGGCGGTACTATCTCCTCGAAGCCCCTCAGAAAGACGGTATCGCCGGTTCCGGGCGGAAAAGGCAGGTTTACGGCGTACCCCCTGCCCCTGCCTTCTCCCATGTTGTGCGGGAAGCCCGTGCCGGGAAAGAGGTAATGTCCGCTTTCGTGCAGCGAGACCGTAAGGACCGTGTCCGTCGAGTAGAAGGCCGCTTCAACCCCGTCGCCGTGATGTGCGTCTATGTCCACGTAGGCCACCCGCTTACCCAGGCCCGTGAGGTGCTTTATGGCTATCACCGGATCATTCAGGTAGCAGAAGCCGCTCGCCCTGTCAGGCATCGCGTGATGGAGCCCTCCTGCGATGTTGAAGGCCACCTCCGCCTTGCCGCCTGCGACAAGCCCCGCGGCCTGCACCGATGCACCGGTGGAGTAACTCGACCACTCGAAGACCCCTCTGAACGCCGGGTTGTCCCCGTAACCAAGCCCGAAGGCCGCCCCGCCTTCGGGTACGGCCCCGGAATCAGCCTCTTTTAATATCCTTATGTATTCGTGTGTGTGAAAGAGAAGAAGCTCTTCGTCCGTGGCCCTTCTGGCCCGGACAACAGAGGCGCCGGGCAGGTCTAAGAGCCCGCAGCCCCTGATGAGCTCGTAAGTGAGCCTTAGCCTCAACGGCCTCATGGGGTGATCGACCCCATAGGAGAAGTCGGAAAACTTTTCGGAGTAGAGAAAAG
>Ga0256830_1000662_pt1 | contig 26053 bp, 12 predicted proteins | sample 128326metaG_FD_190537 | JGI IMG/M metagenome (GOLD analysis project Ga0256830, IMG submission 190537) | Hydrothermal vent microbial communities from Lau Basin, Pacific Ocean - 128-326 | ecosystem: Environmental > Aquatic > Marine > Hydrothermal vents | place: Pacific Ocean: Lau Basin | collected... | reverse complement strand
CCCACACCCGCACCACCTGGAAGTCCCGACGGGCCGTCAAGCCCATAAACTCCTGATGGTACCGCTCCGGCAGTTGCACCCCCTCCCCCGGCGGCAGCAGGTAGAGCACCAGCGGGTAGGCCGGCAGGTCGTACCGATCCTCGGCCAGCGCCGCGTAGGCTTGCATCCGCCGGGGCATCCGCTTGTCCGCCCGCAACTGGACCTCGACCACCAGGACGAAGGGGCCTTCCCGCCCTTGGGCTCGTAGCACCTCATCGCTGTGGCGCGTCAGGAACTGGAACTCTCCCGACAGCCGCTCCTCGACCTGGATGGTCTCGTCTCCCAGCAGCCAGCGAGCCCACTCCGTCGGCTCGCCGGCCAGCACGTACTTGCCCCCGATGTCCGCCCGGCCCACAGTCTTCCTCCTCTCGTCGGTGTGTCGCTCCCGGAATCGGCAGTGCAGAAGATTGTAGCATCATCCCGCTCCCGGCGCAAGGGGCAGGGAGCAAGCAGCCTGGTGGCCTAGCGACCTAGCGGCCTAGCGGCTTAGCAGCGGACTGAGGACTGAGGACCGTGGACCAAGTGACCACGCGACCACCTGACCACCCGACCAAGCGACCAAGCGACCAAGCGACCACCCGACCAAACAGCGGACTGCGGACTGCGGCCGGCGCTGCCGGGAATTGTAACATCATCCCCGCTCCGACGCAAGGGAGGGGCCCTGGGATCCACGTATCCGTGCACTTGTGTCCTATCTGTGGACGGCCCTCACCCAAACCGGCCTGGGGAACGCTCCGCCACCGACCGCCGGGCGGCCGACATCGGCGGAGGATGCGCTCCCACCGTCCACGCAAGGCCGAACCTCCGCGCTGAAAGAGCGGGAGCCCCCTAGGGGGAGCTAGACTCCCCCAGCCCGTAGGGCTTCGCCCCTCTCAGCCCGGACCTTCCCGGTCCGGGCCGGACTCACCTAGGGCCTCCTCGACGGCGGCGACCAACTCACCGCTCACCACCAACTCCCGCGCCCTCTCGATGAGGGGGGCCAGCACGGTATCCTGCTCCAGGAAGGGGATCCGCCAGCGGATGAGGCGGTAGGCGGCCTCCGTCCCCCGGCCCAACCGGGCCTCCGGCCCCAGCGCCTCCCGGCGGAAGTCCACGGCCTGGGCGGCGCAGAGGAGCTCGATGCCCACGATGGTCTCCACGTGCTCCAGTACCCGGCGGGCCTGCCGGGCGGCCACCGGCCCCAGGCTCACGTGGTCCTCGATGTTGGCCGAGGTAGGGATGGTGTCAATGCTGGCCGGGTGGGCGAGGGCCTTGTTCTCGGAGCAGAGGGCGGCGGCCGTGTACTGGGCCAGCATAAAGCCGCTCTCCAGCCCACCGTGCCGGGTCAGGAAAGGGGGGAGCAGCCCCCCGTTGGCCGAGGGGTCCACCAGCCGGGCCACCCGCCGCTCGCTGATGTTCCCCAGCTCCGTCAGGGCGATGGTCAGGTAGTCCATCGCGATGGCCACCGGCTCGCCGTGGAAGTTGCCGCCGGAGATGATCTCCGCCCGCCCCTCCTCGTCCACGAAGATGAGAGGGTTGTCGGTGGCCGCGTTCAGCTCGATCTCCAGGACCCAGCGGGCGTAGGCGATGGCGTCGCGCACCGCGCCGTGGACCTGGGGCATGCAGCGCAGGCTGTAGGCGTCCTGGATGTTGTAGGGGTCGTGGGGGCGGGTGAAGGTGCTCCCCTCCAGGAGGCGGTTCAGGTAGCGGGCGCTGTCCATCTGGCGGGGGTGAGGCCGGACGGCGTGGAGCCGAGGGTCGAAGGCAGCCGGCGTGCCGTACATTGCCTCCAGGCTAAGGGCCCCGGCGATGTCCGCCGCCCGGGCCAGGTTCTCCGCCCGGTAGGTGGCCATCACACCGATGGCCGTCATCTGGGCAGTGCCGTTGACCAGAGCCAGCCCCTCCTTGGCCTGGAGGACGAGGGGGGTGAGGCCGGCCCGGCGCATCGCCCCCCCCCCGGACATCCGCTCCCCCCGGTAGACCGCCTCCCCCTCGCCCATCACCACCAGGGCCAGGTGGGCCAGAGGGGCCAGGTCGCCGCTGGCCCCCAGGGATCCCTGGCGGGGGATGAGGGGATGGACGCCCCGGTTGAGCATCTCGATGAGGGTCTCGACCAGCACCGGGCGGACGCCGGAGTAGCCCTTGGCCAGGGTGTTGGCCCGGATGAGGAGCATAGCGCGGGTGGTCGGCTCGTCCATCGGGCGGCCCACGCCGGCGGCGTGGCTGCGCACCAGGTTGCGCTGGAGCTCCAGCACCCGGTCGGGGGGGATCAGCCGGTCCTTGAAGGCTCCGAAGCCGGTGGTGATGCCGTAAGCCACGGCCCCCTGCTCCACCCACGCCTCCACGGCTTGGTAGGCGCGTTCGATGCGGGGCAGGGCCGCCGGATCCAGGGCCACCGGGGCCCCTCGAGCCACGGCGATGACATCTTCTAGGACCAGGCTCTCGCCGTCCAAGATGACAGGATCAGAGGTCACGGATCACCTCGGCGTGTGGCGTGTTACGGGTTGCGTGGGGTGGCTACTTCAGGATCCAGGCCTCGTAGAGGGCCTGGACCTCCTCCTCACCGAGCACCTGACGGGCGGCGGCCAGCAACGCCTCCGGCGTGGCGATGCCGTAGCGGTTCTGCCGGAAGTAGGTGCGCAGGATGGTGAGGAAGCCCTCGTCGCCGGCCGCCTGGCGCAGGGCGTCGAAGAAGAGGGGGCCTTTCTGGTAGACGATGAGGCCGTAGCCCTCCGGGCTGAAGGCGGAGACCGGCTGCCCCACCGGCTGGTCCTCCCCCGCCTGCACCACCGCCTGGTAGGGCTCCTCGAAGTAGACTTCTTTGATCCGCTCCGCCTCCTCCTCGCCCTCCACGTCCTCGAAGAAGAGGTAGGTGCTGTACTGGGCCAGGGCCTCGTCCAGCCAGGGCTCGTCCACCTGGTCGTTGCCCACCAAGCTGTACCACCATTGGTGGGCCACCTCGTGGGCCGTGGCCCAGCGGAAGAAGTCGAAGCGGCCCCGGGAGCCCCCGTAGAGGTCCTCGGCGATGACCACGAGGCCGGGGTACTCGATGCCGCCGGCCGTCGTCGGCGTCTCCACCACGTCCAGCTCGGCGAAGGGGTAGGGGCCGAACCACCGATCGAAGTCCCGAAGGGCGGCCGCCGCCGTCTCCAGCACCTGCCGTCCTCCGGCCTCGTCGCCGGGCAGGAAGTAGCTGTTGACCTGTACGCCGTCCACCTGGGTGGAAAGGACCTGATAGTCGGGGCCGGCGATGACAACGAAGTCACGCATCGGCCCGCTGACGCAGGTCCATCGGGCTCGGTCGCCGTCCAGGGGCCGGGGCGGTCCGCAGGTGCCCGAGGTGGCGATCTGGGTGCGGGCCGGCGCCGTGACCCAGACCCGGTAGAGAGCAGTGTCGGAGTAGACGGCGTCCCCGATGGCGGGCGCGATCTCCACGTTCCACCCCTCGTCGTCGTAGACGGGGATGAGGGGGTAGACGTTGGGCAGGGCCATCACTCCCTCGCTGTAGGAGAACTGGCCGTAGCCGGCCGTCGTCTCCTCGGGCACGGTCACCTGGAAGGCCATCGTCAGCGTGACGGCCTGGCCGGGGGGGAGGGGTGGGTCCAAGGGCAGGCGCAGCGCAGAGCCCTCCAGTTCCGTGACGGGCTCGACGGCCTGGCCGTTCAGCGTGAGCTCGGTCACCTGCATCTGCCCACCGTAGGCCGGCGTGTTGGGGAAGAGGCGCAGGTAGAGCTCGGTGAGGGGCACTTGCTCCTGGTTGATGTAGCGCACCCACTGGCGGCCTTCGACCTGGGGCGGGTCGAAGGTGAGGGTGAGGTCTATGGCGTAGAGGGTGCCGGTGAGGAAGTGGGTGACGTCGGCAGCGAAGGCGGGGCGCATCGCCGGCGCGTAGAGGGCCGGGTCGGTGCTGAGGGGTGCCGGCGTCCCCGGGGGGGCGGGCGGCGTCGGCGACGGCGGAGGCGAAGGGGTGGGGCTGGGAGGTGGGAGCGTTGCCGTCGGCAAGGGCGTGGGAGAGGGGGGCACAGCGGTGGGGATGGGCGTGGCCGCCGGTGTCGTGAGCCGGCAGGCGACCAGGACGAGCGCCGGCAGGAGAAGCGCCCAAAGCCAAATGGTGGAACTCCCCGAAGCCGTGCGGGGAGCGATGGAGAGGGAAGGATTGCGCGGTTTTCCGGCGGCCATAGCTTCTAACCTGGAATCGCTGAAACGCAGAGACGCGGAGGCGCGCGCCGCCGTGGCCTACCACAAAGCCCACGAAGGACACCAAGGACACCAAGGGCAGGGGAAAAAGCCCGATAGCCTTCCACGTCCTCGGTCAGCGCGTCGTGCCGCACGCCGCCGTGAACCAACAGCGCCGGCTTCGTACCTCCCCCAGCACCGGCGCTTCAGGCCGGTGCGGCCTACCACAAAGCCCACGAAGCACACCAAGGACACCAAGGGTAGGGGAAAAAGCTGGATGGCCTGCCACGTCCTCGGTCAGCGCGTCGTGCCGCACGCCGCCGTGAACCCGACGGCGCTGGGCGCGTATCCCCCCAGCACCGGCGCTTCAGGCCGGTGCCGCCTACCACAAAGCCCACGCAGGACACCAAGGACACGAAGGGCAGGAAAAAAGCTGGATGGCCTTCCACGTCCTCGGTCAGCGCGTCGTCTCGCGCATCGCCGTGAACCGACGGCGCCGGCTTCGTACCTCCCAGCACCGGCGCTTCAGGCCGGTGCCGCCTACCACAAAGCCCACGCAGGACACCAAGGACACCAAGGGCAGGGAAAAAAGCCGGATGGCCTGCCACGTCCTCGGTCAGCGCGTCGTGCCCGCACGCCGCCGTGAACCCGACGGCGCTGGGCGCGTATCCCCCCAGCACCGGCGCTTCAGGCCGGTGCCGCCTACCACAAAGCCCACGAAGGACACCAAGGACACCAAGGGCAGGGGAAAAAGCCGGACAGCCTTCCACCCCCCCAGCACCGGCGCTTCAGGCCGGTGCCGCCTACCACAAAGCCCACGAAGGACACCAAGGACACCAGGGGCAAGGGAAAAAGCTGGATAGCCCCCCATGTCCTCGGTCAGCGCGTCGTGCCACGCATCGCCGTGAACCGACGGCGCCGGCTTCGTACCCCCCTCCCAGCATCGGCGCTTCAGGCCGGTGCCGCCTACCACAAAGCCCACGCAGGACACCAAGGACACCAAGGGCAGGGAAAAAAGCCGGATGGCCTTCCACGTCCTCGGTCAGCGCGTCGTCTCGCGCATCGCCGTGAACCGACGGCGCCGGCTTCGTACCTCCCCCAGCACCGGCGCTTCAGGCCGGTGCCGCCTACCACAAAGCCCACGAAGGACACCAAGGACACCAGGGGCAAGGGAAAAAGCTGGATAGCCCCCCACGTCCTCGGTCAGCGCGTCGTGCCACGCATCGCCGTGAACCGACGGCGCCGGCTTCGTACCCCCCTCCCAGCATCGGCGCTTCAGGCCGGTGCTACAAAGCCCGCAGCCGGCTGACCAGTTGGGCCGGCGTGGCGGCCTCCACGGGGATGTAGCGCACTCCCGGATAGTAGGTGTCGAAGAAGGTTTTCAGGTCCGTCGGCCAGCGGGAGGGGTTGACGGCGATCACCGTCCGGTCGTCCAGGTCGCCGATGCCCGCGTCGTCGGCACTGCTCCCCACGGTGAAGCGGCGCTCATCCCAGGTCGCCTCCACCACGGCCCGCGCCCAGGTGCTGTCGGCATCGGGCGGCAGCAGGACGTAGGTGCGCCGGTACTGGACGCGCGGGGCTCCTCGCCGGGGGCTCTCCTGGGGCTCCTCCTCGGGCTCCTCGGCCGGCGGCTCCTCCGGCGTCGGCGTCGGGGCCACCGCCTCGGGCTGCCCGTTGGGCTTCTCCTTCACCGTGAGCATGTAGTCCACCAGCGCCGGGTAGACGAACTCGTAGTCGGTGTTCACCCACTGCCCCACCGGTCCCAGGGTGAAGGGGCAGAAGGCCAGGACCCAGTAGTCCTGCCGCGCCTTCTCGTCGTACCAGGCCATCCGTTCCACGATCGCCTCCGGCGCGACGCCGTCCTGGGCGTAGCCACCGCCGGCGTAGAACTCACTGACGACCAGGGGGATCACCTCGCCCCGCTGCCGGAGCAGGTGGTAGAGGTAGCGGTAGCGGAAGCAGAGGGCTCCGGCCCCCTCGACCCGGGGCGCGCCGGGGATCAGGTCGCCCCACCACCGGTCAATGGGCACGTTGCCGAAGACGCCCTCGTGCAGCGTCAAGATGTGCCCGCCCCGGCGGGCGCGTCCGAAGACACCCGTCTCCACCATCGCCTCGATCTCCGGCCATTCGGGCGTCCCGGCGTTGAGGCCGAAGAGGCCCAGCTTCAGCCCCTCCGCCTCGGCCCGCTCCATGCACTTGATCATCAGCAGGGCCAAGCGCCGGTATCCCTCGGCCCCCGGCGGGTCGGGCTCGTTGGAGATCTCCCAGTAGTCCACCACGTCCCGCAGATCGGGGTGCCTCTGCAGTTTCTCCAGGATGACGCCGACCAAGTTGTCGGCCATCTCATCCAGGTCGGTCGAGGGGTCGCCCACCCGCTCGCAGCCCTCGTAGCGGGAGGTCTGCCGGGCGACGATCACCGTCCGGGGGCTGATCGCCTTGATCTGGGGCAGCCACCCCAGGTCGTCCACCGCCTTGACGACGGGGAAGGCAGCACCGCCAGCGGCCAGCGCCCGGGCGAACTCGGTGACCCGGTTGGAGCGAATGGCGTGGACGCCGACCTTGCTGCCACGCTCGATGAGGGGATAAGGCCACGCAGTTTCCGGCATCAGGGCTCTCCTTTCTCATTTCACTCACGGACACGATCCTACCGATGAACTTCGGCCGCGCCATAAAGCCAGGGAGCGGAGCAGCCAAGGGGAGCGGGGCGACTGGAGCGGGTGTTAGGCCATCACTCCAACCGTTTGGGGATGGCCTCGGGACGATCAAACCAGTACTCACGATAGCCGGCCGGGGCACGGTTGGCATCATCGGTATACAGCAGCAGGTGGACACGCGCGATGAGGCCGTTGTGGTGGAAAACCTCCAGCCCCCCTGCCTTATCCCGGAAGAGATCCCGGTAGCTATCCACCTTGTACTGGTAGTCGGTTTGCTGCATCCCCTTGGGGTCCACGAAAACAACGGCGTATTGGTCCCCTTTCTGCAACCAGAAGATGAAGTCCGGCAAGAACCGACGGATGCGATTGCTTTGGGGATCGTAGTAGGGGATGTAGACCTCGTCCAGGCTCTCATCGATCTTGCTAAATGCCCACCAATCCAGGTCGGCGAAGGCGTTCCCCTCCTGGTCCAGATACTTCTCCAGATCCTCGAGAAATCGCACTTCGCTGGGATGACGGATCACATGCCGGATCCAGTCAATGCGTTCGCGTTCTGAAACGAGCAGGGGAAGGTAGTAGTGGCGAGCTACGTGACGGATCTGCAATTTCTGCCCTCGGTGTTCGAACACCTCCACAGGCTTCCGCTTGCTCAGTTCGTCATAGCGCCGCTGGAACTCCTCCGGGGAGATTTGCATCTGCTGCAGGCTCTTTATCAAGAGCTTCCGCTCCTCGGCGGGGTCCTTGTACGACTGCACCCCTCGGATTTTGGTCTGCAAATCGCCGATATCCTTCAGGAACACCCTAATATGCCGGAAGTGGCGAATTTCGTCTTCCAGAGGCTTCAAGCCATCGGCCTCCTGCGGGATGATCTTGAAGTAGGCAAAGAGGCGCGGCAGCAGAATGTCCAGCCGTCCGTACCGCCTTCCGTTGTAGACGTTGAAGTAGTCCTCCCGATGCTCCAGACATCGGGTGAGCAGAGCAATGTCTTGCGGTGAGGCGTTGTGCCGAACAACCAGCAACCGCGGGTCGGCAAGATAGTCCACATACTGCTTCAGTTGTTCCAGTTCGTCTTGAGCGATCTCAAACTTGCGCGGTCCGCGCTTCTCCACGATTAGGTGCCCGGCCTCCCGGTAAACCGGGATGAGCAAAGGGCGTCCTCCCACTGCGTCATCGTTCACCTGAAGCACCAGTTCGTGCTCGGCCTCCCGGCGTTTCTCCTGGTCCAGTTGCTTGATGACGGTTTGCAGCGCGTTGCGGTTGGTACCGAAGATGAAGAGGGTTTCCAGCGCAGTAACCCGGCCCTTCAGGGCCTGGAACGTGGCCTCATCCACATCTCCGGCGTTGTAGAGTGAAAGCAAACGCCGGCGCTTGCCGGGTAAGGGCTCGATACGCACGCCTCGCCCCACCGATTGCAGAATGAATTTCTTCGCTTCGGTTCCGGTGCCGATGCTGATGTAGGTGATCACGTTGGGGCGGTTGGAGTCCCATCCCTCGTAGAAGGTGCGGGAGCCCATGAGGATGTTGATGGGTGAATCTTCCTCGTTCAGGCGGCGGAAGAAGCCTTCATCTTCGTAGCCTTCGATGACCTCATAGCCCTCCAGTTCCTCTCTAAGCCATTTCGAAATGTCGCCGATCTTGATGAGGGCGAAGGGCTGGTCGGCGCTTTTGAGTTTGAAGGCCATCTCCTGACGATTGGAAGGCCGCAAGAGAACTTCGATGTCGCCGGGAGTGGAAGCGTTGTAGACCAGACGGAGCAGTTCTTCCTGGGTGATGCCGTCAAAGAGGGCTTGGTCGGCTTGAAAGCGTTGTCCCTCGAACAGCCATTCGGGGCCCTCGGCCAGCTCCGCCCACAGTTCTTTCCGAGCCTGCTCCCACACCTGTTCGTTTATATGCCCCTGCCCGATGCGCTTCAGTTCGCGGAAGAAGAGCTTCAGGTCGGCGTCTCTCGTATTGACCGAGTTGACCAGGGTGAGCATGAGGGGCCGATGGTATGTCTTTTGCTCAGAAGGCGAGGTCTCCTGCGCCTTCCGAGCATAGGCCAATATGAGCAGGGCCTTGAGCACCACACGCTGCTTCTCCGTCCCCGTGTAGTCCTCCTTGTCCTTAAACGCACGGTTTTCCTGCTTGAGGATGGCAATGTGCTTGCCGTAGCCGGCCCGCACAAACTCGGAGAGGTTAAAGTTGTAGACCGTGGTCAGAAGATCCCGCGGGTCGGTGAAAGTGGCCGAGAAGTTGAAGAGGAAGCCACGGCGGGATAGGATGCTGTAGATGTGCTGGCGCTTGGAGTCCTCGCGGTCCCCTTTGTGCGCCTCATCCAGGAGCACGTACCAGCGCCCGTTGTTCTCATAGTTACGAAAGTCAACGATGCGCTCTTTTTGCTCCACGCTCAGGTTGTCGGCCCGGTAGAAGAAGACGGTGAGTTCGTGCTCGCCCACCAGGGGGAGGAACATGCGCCGCCGCTCCGGGTAGGCTTTGAGGTCTTCCAGGTGGATGCGGAAGTCGGTGCGGCCTGTGTTGAATTCTCCTACATGAGCCTTGAGTTGCGCCAGGAGATCGTCACGGGCGGTGAGGACCAAGACCGGATATGCCGGGATTTCCCCACGCCGCATCAGGCGCCAGAGGACTTCGATGAGTTTGATGAGCACCAAGCTCTTGCCGCTCCCCGTGGCCATCCAGAAGCCCATGCGGTTGACCAAGTGACGGTAGGGGATGTGGCCGTCTTCGGCAGGATAGTACGCCTCCAGCAGGGCGCGTACATCCCGTTTTTGTTTTTTCAGCGGGATGTCTAGATTCGCCTCCAGCCCGTTGTCCCGGTACCACGCCCAAAGGCGCTCCTTGCGCTCGGCGTTGGCCGCCTCCGGTTCACCTTCTGCATAGTCCCGGAAGTCCTCATAATACTTCCAGAGGGCGTTGAGGGCGTATTGCAGCGCCTCCTGCTGGTAGTCCCACAGCCGCTTGGTCGGCGAAAAGGCCACCAGGTCGTGGTCCTGCCAGGCGGGAGGCAGGTCGGCGAAGGGAAGGTCGGTGAGTATGTCTTGGAGGGTACGCATAAGCGCTCCTGGCGTGAAGGTTAAGAAGGACGTCTTGGAATTGAGACCACCGATTCGTTACCTTCAATACGAATATCCGGTTCACGGCCAATGGCTTGCTTTACATCCCGAATAACACGCCGAAAACCATTCCCCGTGTCGGTGACGTAGCCTGCTTTGAGGAAGAAGGTGTAAAGCTGAGGGTTCCGCAATACATGGGCCATCCCGGCTTTTACCATGTCCACCGTGACGGTGTTGGGCAGCGTGCCTGGACTACGAATCTCGATCCGATCATCCAAAACGAATACCCGTATGGGAGCCGAGAGTGTGTAATCTCGATGCACCAGGGCATTCACAACCACTTCGCGCAGGGCACGTTCGGGAAGCTCAGGGTGGGCCTCAGGTTCAAACCCCTTGATTTGATGAGAGACCGGCAGATGGAGCCGCAAAAATCGGGAAGTATCTTTCAGTATTTGAAATAGCGTGCCCTCAATCCGCTTCCTATCTGATGGCTCTCCCGAAGGATCCTCGCCGGGGATACGTGCAGCCGTTACATAAGCGTAGGGCAAGAAACGCTGAGGCTCGCGACCGAAGAGCAGGAGCCCGGCTACTGTGGGATGTCGCATCCCTTCCAGCGGCCGGATCAATTTCCACTTCTCGAGCAACACAAGTGGCTCATCCACGGTCTCACCAAATACCTGTCTACAAAATTCTTCGAAGGATCCCAGGTCTAAATCCGATACACTCGCTTGCCGCATAACCGTCTCCTCGTAGAAATGCGTCTCCACCGCCTGGAACAATCGCATGAGCTCTCGGGGAGACGCATCGCGTTTACCCGAACTTGTACGGATGAAGTACCGCCCTTTATTCGTGCGGTAGGGCCGCTGATCGCCTTTGGGTACCTGAACGATCAGCAACGTCTTCCCCTCAGGGGGAGTCACCGTTTCCTGAACCACGGTCAGGGGTGGCTCGCAATTGTGGTAGGCCACGTTGTCCACCTGCTGAGCAAGCCGGTCCGGGTCATCCACGCCAGTGACCTGCCGGTCGTCCGTCACGCCGAAAATGAGCCACCCGCCGTCGGTATTGGCAAAGGCCACCAGCTCGGCTGCCAGGTCGTCGGGGTGAACGGGCCCCTGTTTGAACTCGGTGTGCAAATTTTCGCCTCTGAGAATGCGTTCCTGAACTTCAAGCCACTCCATACCCCATGCTCCTCAAATCCAGCCGTATTTTTCCGCCCGCCGTCGGAAGGCTTCATCACCGCCTTCCATCACCCGACGAACTTCATTTTGCACCTTGCGTTTATCCATGCCCCCCTGGACGCTGATGCGGGCACGCTCGCTTTCGGCTTCGAGGGCGACAATCAGCTCGCCGTGCGCCAGAACGGGGATGTTGGGATTGTGCGTGGCGACAATGATCTGCCGCTCGCCTTTCTGGTCACGCAGCAGTTTGACTACATCTTCATAAACGAAACGATTGTCCAGGTCATCCTCAGGCTGGTCAATGAGAAGTGGGTGCTGGATCTGCGTGAGCAAGATGAGCAGCATGGCCGTTGCCCTCTGCCCGGCGGAAAGATGTTCCAGAGGAACCCACCGGTCGTTGACTCTCAGAGATACCCGCACATCATCTTCAGGGGAAAGCAGCTCCATTTCATACAGGCGCACCTCATCCTGGTTGAGGAAATTCATTAGCCGTTGTGTCTGGGCCTCACTTAGACCGGTTTTCTCCCTCAATTCCTCTTTCCCCTTCCGTACCAGTTCTGCCAAGGCCATGCCGTCGGGCATCTCTTCACGATTGGCAACGCTTTCAAGGTCCTTTCGCGGAATCCTGGAGCCACTGAAGAAATCCACCAGCCTTTTGGCGTATTCCTTCCGCTGCCCCCGGTACAGGACTTCTACTTTGACCCGCCGGCCGATCTGGGCGGTAATTTCTTCGGCCCTTTTCTCACGCAGGCGAAAGGCCTCCCACCGAGTATCGCGAAGCTTCCGCAGGAGGCCTCTCCGCTCCTTTTCCAGGTCTTGCGCCTCCACCTCTGCCTGTCTGAGCATCTTGAGCTCATACTCCAGCCGCTCTTTCTCCCGGGCAAGTTGCACCAAGCGGTCTGGGTCCAATGTTTCCGTGCCCAGTTCCTGCCGGATCCGCCGGAGTTCTTCATCCAGCATTCGCCGCCCGTCATCCCAACGCCGGCGGACTTTGCGCAGGTCCTCTTCTGCCTGCCGGAGTAAATCCTCAACCTTCTGGAACACTTCCTTCAGTCCATCCTGTAAGTCACGAATGACTTTCGCGGCGTCCTGAGTAAGCAGGTCTCGCTGCTGGCTTTCGGCTTGGGAAAGGTCGGCAAGGGCGCTCTGCAAGCGCTCTTGCCAGCGCACCTGTATCTCCTGCCACTCCTCCCTGAATCCTCGGGGAACGGTTTCGGTGCGTTTCAGCCGCTCCTCATCGCGGGTGAGTGCGGTCTCCTCCCGCAGTTTCTCGGCCAACCCGTGTTGTTCGAAAAGCTTGAGTTCATGTTCAATCTCCCGCAGGCGTTGCTCTACCTCTTCGCGTCGGGTGCGTTTCTCCCGCAGTTCCAGCGACCTACGGGCATTACGGCGCAGTTCCTGGTGAATCTTCTCGATCTCGCGCTCTTTCCGACGGGCTTCGCGTCCTACCAAGTCGTCCAGAAATTGCCGGCGCAATGTTGGAGATTGGGCCACATCGTACAGCACCCGCTGACCGAAGAAGAGGGGTTTCCCTTCACCGCTCAAAAGGTCGGCGACCGATATGGGCACCAGATGCTCGCCGGAAGGATCCAGTTCGTACACCTGTGCCTCTTCGCCCCACACCCGCTCAACGCGATAGTGGCGTTCCACGCCTGGTTTGACCACGTGGCGCAGGTGAACCGTCACCTTTCCACCACTGCCCAAGGCATAGCGTACCAACCCTTCTCGATACTCTGTGGGAGAATACTCGGGAAGGTCCAGGCCGTAGCGAAGCACCTCCAGCAGGGCCGATTTGCCCACGCCGCGCCCACCGATGAGTACGTTGAGTTCGGGGCTCAGGGCCAAGCGCATGTCTCCCAGAAATCCGCTTCCCTCTATCTCTACCCCCTCGATCCGCGTGTGGGCCGGCTCAGGCTTTTCGCCCAGGCGCACCAGGATTTCGTGGTCGCGAAGAGCCAGGCAAATGGCTCTCAAATCGTCCAGAACGCTGAGTTTGAGGTAAGTGGCACGGAGCATTCCATGAAGTTGTTTTGCGCCGATTTCCTGAATGCTGTGATTATCGCTGAGGTGCACGCTGGCGATGCGGGCCAGCACATCCGGGGGGAGTTTCTCCCCCTGACTCAGCCGCTCTCGATCCCGGTCGCTCAGTCCTTCGATGGCCTCCGGCCGGGTGGCGGCCAGGATTTCGGCGGCCTGGCCTATCTTAAAACTTTTGAACAAGCCCTTGTCATCGTTAGGATGTGGGAAGATGAGCAGACACCCTGTCTTTGGGCGTAACTGTTTGAGGCTTTCGCTCAGGGACTCCTTAGGCTTTAAGGCACGAGGCTCACGCCCCGGCGGCAGCAGTGGCTCCGTTGGTTCGTTGTCCAGCATGGCTTGAATGGTGCGATTGATGCTCTCGACATCCGCATCGTAAGGAAAGATCGCCAGAACGTGAAGCCCTCCCTTGCCCCCGACCCCGCCGCCAAAGGAGAGTTCGACCCCCGGAAAGACATAGATCCCCGCTTTCCGGGCCGCATCACGGATAGGCAAGAACCACTCTGGCCGAATTTGCTGGTAGTCGGTGATGGCGGCGACGGCGATACCCTGGGCTTTGAGTTGGGCCACATACCGCTGCACCACCTCTTCCCGCTGGCCGGCGTCCAACCCCGAGGGGAATTTGAACGAATGCGCGGCCGGCGAATGGAGATGGAGATCCACCCGCACCCAGCGAGCACCCTGGTATGCTTTGCTCCAATCAAAGCCCATAGTCATCCTCTTCCCCTCCCTACCACCAGATCAACGGCTTCACCAGCTCCCACGGCGGGTCTTGCAGGTCCACCGTGGTACCGTCTTCGAATTCCACCATACCGGGCTTTGTCGGATCGTCTTCGGCGGGGAGGATACGGCGGATCCACTTGCCCGTGAGGCAGGAGAGGGTCTCGGCCAGGTCAATGTCGGGGTAGAGTTTGCTCAGATCCACGCGGACCTCGTCCCCCTCCATGTCCACTTCCATGACCTTCTCGCCCGTCTCGGCGTTGTCCAGCATCTTGGGATCGCGCAGAAAGACGTACTGGGTGTAGGGGTCCTGGAAGAAGAGGGGCGCGTCATCGTCCCGGTAGTGGGCCTTGCGCAGGACTTCTTCGTATTGCTCCAGGCGGAAATACTTGACGAAGTGGCCGGTGCCTTTGCCGTCCTCCTGCGCCTTGCCGTCCCGCCACTTGTCCGAGAAGACCACCTTCTTGATGCGGGGGAGCAGGACGGTATGGAAGTAGTCGGCCATCTCCACCAGGATGTACTTGCGCCTGCCGCCGTCCTCCCGGTTCAGGTTGATGACGGCGTGGCCCGTGGTGCCGGAGCCGGCGAAGAAGTCGAGGATAATGCTCTCGGGATCCGGTTGAGTTGTCAATTCAAGAATCCGTTTTATAAGGCGCGTCGGTTTCGGTGTTTCATACCCATGGCCAGAACCTAGCACTGCATTCAGTTCCTTTGTGGCCTCCTGATTATGACCCACTTCCTTGTTTGTCCACCATGTCCAAGGCGCCATCCCTTCAGCTTCAGATAGAAAAATCTTCAACCTTGGGCGAGATCTACCGTCTTTACCAAACCAAATCCTATTGTCAGCAACGAGTTTCTCGAAAGTGTCTCGAGAGATCGTCCAACATCGGCCCTTTGGCGGATAATATCTGGCACCACCAGGAGTGACGATCTCGTAGAATTGTTCAGAAGTTGCATGCCCCACCTGGCCAGTAATATCCCGAGAAGCCCAAGGACCCCTAGGGTCATTATCTGGGTTTCTGTACTCCCTGCGACGTTCTTCGCTCAATGGCAGATATCGTAGTGCGCCTTTAAATTCTGGCAGAGAACGGGCAAATACCACCAAGTAATCATGCGCAGCCCCTATTGTAGCCCTGGCGTCCGGGGAAGTTCGCTTCTGCCAAACAATGTTGGCCACAAAGTTATTTTCGTCGTAAAGCTCGCGCAATAATAGTTCCAGATGATGTACTTCATTGTCATCTATGCTTATGAATATAGAACCGTCTCTTGTAAAGAAGCTTCTCGCTATATCCAGCCTATCTTGAATAAGACTCAACCAGCTACTGTGGCGGAACCGATCTTTGTAGACGAACTCATCTTCACCCGTGTTATACGGCGGATCAATATAGATACATTTCACCCTCTCCCGAAACTTTGGCAGCATCGTCTTCAGCGCCTGGTAGTTCTCGCTGTGCACCAGCCGGCCGTCCAGTTCTCGGTCCAGGTGGTCGAAGAGGGAGAGGATAACCATCTCCAGGTCGGGGAAGTGCCGGGTATCGAGGGGCAGGTACCGGTAGCGCTCGTGCAGGCGCTTGCCCATCAGGTCTTCCACCCAGACCTGCTCCGGCGTGAACTCCTCCCCCACCATGCCCAGGTCGCGCCACTCCTGCACCTGGTCCGCCATGCCGGGGTGGGCCAGCAGACGCTCCAACGCCGCCGTCCCTCCCTCCTGGGCCGCGATGCGATCCAGGGTAATCACATAGTGGCTGCCCAGCACGAACTTGGGCTTGTTCCAGATGCGCACCAATTCGTCCTCGAACTGGGCGATGAAATCCACGATCTTGTAGGCGATCTTCTTGAGCACCTGGAGTTGCCGGATACGCCGCTCGGTCCAGACCGTGCCCTGCCGCTCCTCCGGTTCAAACACATACTGGTAGAGCCACAGGTTGAACTGCTCCCGGAGGAACTTGCGGGCGTCCTTGTTGATGAAGTAGTCCACCTCGCTCTGGCGCTCGAAGAGGCGGAAGGCCCGTTCCAAGGTCTTCTCCGAGGGAACCTGTGCCGTGTATTTTTTCAGCCCCAGGGCGTCCTTGATGGCCCGACGGATGTCGGCAATGTTCGTCTTCCTTCCGCGCTCCGAGTAAGTCACCGTGAAAGCCAGTGTGCCGTCCTCCCGTCGCTCCTTGAAGTCATACACCAGGGAACGTTTCTCGTTAGCCCGTTTGTGCTCCAGGATGGAGACGTCGAAGAAGAACCGAAAGCCGTCCACTTCCACCACCATGCTCCGAAAGAGCCGGTCGGTCTTCACGTAGTAGAGCATGTGGGTCTTCCAGAAGAGGGCCACATCCCGGTCGTCGGTGTAGACCTTCTCGTAAACGTGCTCGTGGGGCGGGGTGAAGCGGAAGTAGATGGAGCCGGACTCGCTGAAGTAGCGCTTGAAAAAGTTGTAGAGGCGGTCGAAAAGTTCTTCGCGGAATTCGGGGAAGTCGCCCAGGGCTTTGTCAATCTCCTCTTTCAGGCACGGGAAGACGCCCTGCTCGTAATACTGGGACTTGATGCGCATGAGGTTGACGAAGCCCGATTCGCCTTCGACCTTGGCGCCGACGAACACATCGCGCAGGGCCTCGAAAAAACGCTGTTCCTTTGACACCATAGGTGCTCTGCCTCCTGCGGGGAAGTACAGGAATATTACCATATGTTCCCTGGATGGCCTAACACGATTATATCCGCAAGTCCTCCCTTGTCAACGGGGATGGCCCTCCAGCCAGGGCTCTTCGGCGCTCTAACCCTTGGGGGGAACCCTCCCGCAGGTTCTACCCACGGTCTAAAGCGTGTTGTAGGCTGCTGCCCGGTAAGCCGTTGCCGTCGCCGGGCACCTTGGACCTGCGGGAGGGCGATGCATTACCCTCCAGCACGATCCGCACGTCCACCGCCCAGGCCCCCTCGCCCTCGGCCCCGACGATGAGGGGGTTGAGGTCCAGTTCGACGATGGCGGGGAAGTCGAGGACCAGCCGGCCGATGCGACGGATGGCTTCGACGATGGCCTCGACGTCGGCCGGCGGCTCCCCCCGGATGCCGGCCAGCACCCGCGCCGCCCGCGTCTCCCGGATCATCTCGCGGGCCTCCTCCCGGCTCACGGGGGCCAGCCGGAAGCTGACGTCGCCCAGGGCCTCGACGAAGAGGCCCCCCAGCCCGAAGGCGACCAGCGGGCCGAACTGGCGGTCCCGGCTGGCCCCGACGATCACCTCCCGCCCGGCCGGCACCATCGCCTGGACCATCACGCCCAGCACCTCGGTGCCGGGGACGTAGCGCCGCGCCCGGTCCACGATCTCGGCGAAGGCGGCCCGCACCCCCGCCTCGTCGTGCACCCCCAGGACGACGCCGCCCACGTCGGACTTGTGGGAGATCTCGGGGGCGTGGACCTTGAGGGCGACGGGGTAGCCGATCCGCCGGGCCAGGGCGACCGCCTCGGCGGCGGTTCGGGCCAGGCCGGAGGCGGGCACGCGCAGCCCGTAGGCCTCGACCACCGCCCGCGCCTCCGGCCCCAGGAGGTGGCGCTGGCCGGCGGCCTGGGCCTGCCGGATCACCGCCGCCGCCCGCGCGGTGTCGGCCTCCGGCAGGCGCTCCTCCCGGCGGGGCTGCCGACGCCGGGCATCGAGCCGAAGGGCGGCCAGGGCCCGGGCGGCCCGCTCCGGGAAGGGGTAGACGGGCACCCGCCGTCGGTGCATCGCCTGGACGCCGGCCTCGGTGCTGGCATCCCCGACGAAGGCAGCGACGATGGGCTTCTCCGACCGGTCGGCGGCGTTGCCGATGGCGTTGGCCACGTCCACCGGCGAGACGAGGGCCTGGGGCACCAGGATGACCAGCGCAGCGTCCACGCCGGGGTCCTCCAGGACGGTGTCGAGGGCGAAGGCGTAGTCGTCGGCGTAGGCCCCGCCCAGGAGGTCCACCGGGTTGTGGACGTTGGCCCCCCGGGGCAGGCGGGCTGCCAGCCGTTCGCTGGTCTCCGGCGCGAGGGAGGCCAGCCGCAGGCCGGCCCGCTCCAGGGCGTCCACGGCCAGGATGCCCGGCCCTCCGGCGTTGGTGACGACGGCCACCCGCTCCCCCCGGGGCGGGGGCTGGTAGGCGAGGGCGGTGGCGTAGTCCAACAGCTCCTCCAGGGTGTCGGCCCGCAGGACGCCGGCCTTGCGGAAGGCGGCCTCGAAGGCCCGGTCGGAGCCGGCCAGCGCTCCCGTGTGAGAGGCGGCCGCCCGCACCCCGCCGCCGGTGCGCCCCGCCTTGAGGACGACGAAGGGCTTGCGGGCGGTCAGCCGCCGGGCCACCTCCAGGAAGCGTCCCCCGTCGGCCACCCCCTCCAGGTAGGCGGCGACCACCCGGCTATGGGGGTCCTCGGCGAGGAAGGCCAGCACCTCCGTCTCGTTGACGTCGGCCTGGTTGCCCAGGCTGACGAAGCGGGAGAAGCCGATCCCCTGGCGGTAGGCCACGTCAATCACCCCGCCGCAGATGGCCCCGGAGTGGGAGACGAAGGCGATGGTCCCTCGGACCGGCATCGTCCCGACGAAGGTGGTGTCCAGGGGGGTGATGGTGTCAATGACGCCGATGCAGTTGGGGCCGATGAGGCGGATTTGGTGGCGGCGGGCGATCTCGACGATCCGGCGCTCCAGGGCCTCCCCTTCGGGGCCCAGCTCGCCGAAGCCGCCGGAGATGACGATGGCGGCCCGGATGCCCCGCCGGCCGCAGCCCTCCAGCGCCTCCGGCACGGCGGGGGCGGGGATGATAATGACCGCCAGGTCCACGGGGTCGGGCACCTCCTGCACGGTAGGGTAGCAGCGCAGCCCCCGGATGGCGGTCGCAGTGGGGTTGACCGGGTAGACGGGGCCGGGGTAGCCGTGCTCCACCAGATCGCGCAGCACAGCGTAGCTCAGCTTCCGAGGGTCCCGGCTGGCCCCAATGACGGCAACCCCCCGGGGGGTGAAAAATGGCTGTAGGTCTGTCATAGAAAGTCCTCGGTCCTCAGTCCTCAGTCCTCAGTCAGTCTTCAGTCCTCAGTCCTTAGTCCTCGGTCCTCAGTCCTCGGTCCACCGCTAGGCCGCTAGGCCGCCAGCCGCTAGGCCGCTAGATCGGCGGTCGGCGGTCGTACAGAGTCCTCAGTGCCTCGTCACCTCATCCCCCGTTGCCTCCCCCTCCGCCACCACCCTCCCCCCCTCCACGCGGAACCGGGCGGCCCGCCGGAGAAAGGCCTCGTCGAAGAGGGCGGGGTCCGAGGTGGTCACCAGGACCTGGCCGGCCCCGTTGATCCGGGAGAGGAGGTAGCGGCGGCGCTGAGGGTCCAACTCGGCCAGCACCTCGTCCAGGAGGAGCACGGGCCACTCCCCCGTCCGCTCCCGCATCCACTCCACCTCGGCCAGCTTGAGGGCCAGGACGGCCGTCCGCTGCTGGCCCCGGGAGCCGTAGGTGCCCAGGTCCACGGTGTCGTTGACCAGGAAGCGCAGTTCGTCCCGGTGGGGGCCGAGCAGCGTGGCCCCCCGGGCGATCTCCTCGGCCCGGCGGGCTTCCAGGGCGGCCCGGTAGGCCCGCTGCCAGCGCTCCCGCCGTTCGGGGGTGTCGGGCAGTGGGGTCTCGGGAACGGTCTCGCCCTCGTGGGGGGGGAAGAAGCTGGGGCGGTAGTCCAGGCGCAGCCGCTCCGCCCCACCCGTCAGTTCCCGGTGGATGGGGGCGGCCCGCCGGCTCAGCTCGGCGATGAGGGCCTGACGGCCCAGCAGGATGACGACGCCGTGGCGGGTGAGCAGTTCGTCCCAGTAGGCCAGCTCGTCGGGGTCCACCCGGCGCTCCTGCCACTGGCGGAGCAGGGCGTTGCGCTGGGCGAGGGCGTGGTTGTAGCGGCTCAGGGCGCGGCAGTAGTCCCGGTCCACCTGGCAGAGGGTGATGTCCAGGTAGCGGCGGCGGCCTTCGGGCGAGCCGGCCACCAGGTTCACGTCCTGGGGCAGGAAGAGGACGACGTTGAGGTGGCCCAGCAGGTCCATCGCCCGGCGGGGAACGCCGTTGACGCGGATCTGCTTGCGCAGCCGGCCCCGGCCCGGGGCGGGCACCTTCTGCAGGGCGATCTCGATCCGCTGCCGCCGTGCCTCCTCGCCCTCCGCCGCCCGCTCCCGCACCAGCTCCACCATCAGCCGGGCGTAGGGATGGGGCAGCTCCTCCTCCGCCAGCCAGTTGATCAGCTCCCGGTCGGTCGTCGTGTGGGGGGAGCGGGAGGTGGCCAGGTAGAAGATGGCCTCCAGGAGGCTGGTCTTCCCCTGGGCGTTGGCCCCGTAGAGGAGCACCGGGCCGGGCGGCAGGTCCAGCTCCAGCCGGCTGTAGTTGCGGAAGTTGGTGAGACTCAGGTGGGAAACGTACATACGGGTTGCGTGGTGCGTGATACGTGATGCGTGATATGTGATGCGTGATGTGTGATGTGTGATGCGTGATGCGTGATGCGTGATACGTGATGCGTGATGCGTGATGCGTGTCGCGTAGTGCGTGGGGCGTGAGGAGGCGGCGCGTTCTCCAAGGCGGATTATACCCCGGCTTGGGGCGGGGGGCAACCGGGGGTGGTCGGGTGGCCGCTTGGTCGGGTGGTCGCTTGGTCACTTGGTCGGGTGGTCGAGTGGTCCTTGGTCCTCAGTCCGCCGCTACGCCGCTAGTTCGCTAGGCCGCTAGCCGCTATGCCGCCAGTCGCTATGCCGCCAGTCGCTAGGCCGCTATGCCGCCCTCCCCCCTCAACGCCCCACCACCACCGGCAGCCAGGCGCGGTAGGCCCGCCGGACGGTGGCGCGGCGGACGAGGGGGGCGACGGCGTCGCCGGTGAGGGTGATGGCGTTGGTCAGCGGGGCCAGGAGGGGGGCGGCGGCCGTGGCGGTGAGCCGGTAGGTGAGGATGGTCTGGGCCAGGGGGGGCAGCACCCCCTGCCAGAGGAGCAAGCCGCCGCTGCCGCCCAGGGTTCCGCCCGTCGCCGTCAGGCTGCCGGAGAGGAGAAACAGCCCGGCGGGGAGGCGGTCGGTGAGCCGCAGCCCCCAGGCGGTCAGATTGCCGGTGTTGCGGAGCTGCACCCGGTAGACCACCGGCTCCTCCGGCCCCACGAAGGGGGTGAGGACCTCCTTGCGGGAGGTGACCAGGACCGGCGTCGGCGTGATCAGGAGGGAGGTGAAGGTGTCGCCCCCCTCGGCGTCGCCGTAGGAGCCGACGTTGCCGGCGCCGTCGTAGGCCCGCACCCGGAAGAAGTAGGTGTGGCCGGCCTCCCCCCGGAAGGTGGCGCTGATGGCCGCCGTCCGGGTCAGCCAGTCGGTCCAGGCCCCCTCGTATCCATCCCGCACCTGGAGGTCGTAGGCGACGACGCCGGTCCAGGCGTCCTCGCCCGCCCAGCGGAGGTGGACCGTCGTCGTGGAGACGTAGGGGGGCAGGGGGGCCACGGAGGCGGTGGGGGGCAGGCAGTCCTGGGGAGCCACGCCGGCCAAGAGGCGGCCCCCGGCGTCCAGGTAGACCAGGGAGACCGCGTCGGGGGAGAGGCCCTGGGCCGGAACCCACCGTTGGAAGGGGGTGGTCGGGCCGAAGGTGGGGAAGGTCCAGCTCCCCAGGAGGGCGCAGTCGGCCCGCCGCCAGAGGAAGAGGCGGCTCCCCGACCGCTCCACGGGGCTGTAGAGGCCCAGGGCGAACCGGTCCCCCACCCGCTCCAGCCGAAGGGCGGCCTCGGCCGTCGCCGTCGTCAGCCCGCCGATGCCGACCACCGGATACCAGGTCTCGCTCCAGGTGAGGGCTCCCCCGGCGGGGAGGAGGCGGCTCGCCTCGAAGGTGGGGGCGATCCCGCCGTGGAGTTCGACGTAGCCGGAGCCGTCGTCGGTCCAGAGGTCGGAGGGGAGCGGATCCGACCAGCCGAAGGCGAAGCCCTTGGCCCCCCGGGCGACGGCGGGGGGGAAGGTGCGCACCAGGCCGGCGTCGGCCGCCTCGTCGTAGACGGCGACGAAGGGGCCATGGGCGGCCGGGGCCTCGAAGAAGCCCAGCCACTGGCGCCAGTTGCCCAGCCGGCTCATATCCCGTCCCTCGTAGAAGGGCCAGGCCATCGGCTCGCCGGCCCCCGGCAGCGCCGGATCACCGGTGGAGTGGACGGTGACGGCCTGGGTGGGGAAGAGAAATCGGAGGTCGGCCGAGGGGGCGTTGGCCGGCCCCGGGGCCAGCATCCCGGTGGTCCAGTACTTGACCGGCAGGGGGGCCGAGGTGGGGTTCTCCAGGCGGAAGCTAAGGCGGACCCGGGCCTCGCGGGCGGGGAGGTGGACGGCAACCCGCATCCGCACCCGGTCGGTGGCCGTCGTATCCCACAGCGTCACGGTGATCCCTCGGCTGCCGGTGACGACGGCGTAGGGCCAGGGGAGGCCCCACTCGTAGCCGTGCTCTTCGACGGGGAAGGCCCACTCCAGCCCGCCGACGGCGAGCCACCACCCCTGGTCGGGCGGCCCCCAGGGGGCCGGCTTGACGACGGGGTTGCGGTAGAGGAAGTTGTCGCCGATAGGCTTGAAGACCAGCTCGTAGACGCGCCCGCCCAGTTCGGGCAGCAGGGTGAGGCGCAGGTGGGCGTTCTCCAGGACCAGGAGGGCGTAGGAGACGGGGCGGGGGGCGGGGTGGCCGGCCCGGTAGGCCCCCCAGTCCAGGACCGGGAAGCGGATGCGGTAGGTGGGATGGGTGGACCAGGAGAGGTAGGGAGTGTAGGGGTAGGTGGGGATGACGATGGAGGACCGACGGTAGACGACCGCCGGTGGACGACCGCCGACGGCCGGTGGGCGACCGCCGACCGCCGACCGCCGACCGCCCTCGGTGGGCGGCGGGGGGGTGGGCGTCGGTGGGGCCGTCGGTGGGAGGGTGGAGGGCTCGTCGGGCGGCGGGAGGGGGCGGGGATAGGGAGCCCGGGCTCCCAGCCGGTCGAGGGCTGCGAGGCCAGCGATGGCCAGTCCGATGGCGAGGAGGAGATGGGTCCAGGGTCGGAACATAGTAGCGGTTAGCCGGTTAGCGGTTAGCGGCGTAGCGGCGGGCCGAGGGCTGAGGCACCGAGGACCGAGGCACTGAGGGCCGAGCGGCGTAGCGACCTAGCGGCCAGCGGCGTAGCGGTGGACTGAGGACTGAGGACTGAGGACCGAGGACTGTATGGCCGACCGCCGACCGGAGGAGGCACCGGTCCGCTCAATCCGTTCCCCAATCCGTTGACAGCCCTCGGTGCCTCAGTGCCCCATCCCTCAGCGCCTCGCCCCTCCATCCGTTCAATCCGTTCCTTAATCCGTTGACAGCCTGTCCGCTCCGGCCACGGCGAGAGACACGAAGGACACCAAGAGCTCAAAGAGCACGAAGCGGTACGAAAGGCTGGACAAGCTCCCTTGGGAGCACCAGCCCCCCATCCGTTCCAAATCCGTTCAATCCGTTCCTCAATCCGTTGACAGCTATCCGTTCCCCAATCCGTTGACAGCCTGTCCGCTCCGGCCACGGCGAGAGACACGAAGAGCACCAAGAGCTCAAAGAGCACAAAGCGGTACGAAAGGCTGGACAAGCTCTCTTGTCCGTTCAATCCGTTCCAAAGCGGACTGCTGTCAACGGATTCGGAGAGCGGATTGAACGGAACGGTCGCTCCCCCATCCGCCCAATCCGTTCCAAAGCGGATTGCTGTCAACGGATTCGGAGAGCGGATTGAACGGAACTGCCGCCCCCCTCATCCGTTCAATCCGTTCCTTAATCCGTTGACAGCCTGTCCGCTCCGGCCACGGCGAGAAACACGAAGGACACCAAGAGCTCAAAGAGCACGAAGCGGTACGAAAGGCTGGACAAGCTCCCTTGTCCGCTCAATCCGTTCCCCAATCCGTTGACAGCCTGTCCGCTCCGGCCACGGCGAGAGACACGAAGGGCACCAAGAGCGCAGACTGGTCAACGAATGTCGAACGAATGAACGAATGAGGTTACGCAGCACGGTTCTACGGCGAGAGACACGAAGGGCACCAAGAGCTCAAAGAGCACGAAGCGGTACGAAAAGCTGGACAGGCTCTCTTGGGAGCACCAGCCCCCCATCCGTTCCAAATCCGTTCAATCCGTTCCTCAATCCGTTGACAGCTATCCGTTCCTTAATCCGTTGACAGCTTGTCCGCTCCGGCCACAGCGAGAGACACGAAGGGTACCAAGAGCTCAGACTGGTCAACGAATGTCGAACGAATGAACGAATGAGGTTGCGCAGCACGGTTCTACGGCGAGAGACACGAAGGACACCAAGAGCTCAAAGAGCACGAAGCGGTACGAAAAGCTGGACAGGCTCTCTTGGGAGCACCAGCCCCCCATCCGTTCCAAATCCGTTCAATCCGTTCCTCAATCCGTTGACAGCTATCCGTTCCCCAATCCGTTGACAGCCTGTCCGCTCCGGCCACGGCGAGAGACACGAAGGGCACCAAGAGCTCAAAGAGCACAAAGCGGTACGAAAGGCTGGACAAGCCCTCTTGGGAGCACCAGCCCCCCATCCGTTCCAAATCCGTTCAATCCGTTCCTCAATCCGTTGACAGCTATCCGTTCCCCAATCCGTTGACAGCCTGTCCGCTCCGGCCACGGCGAGAGACACGAAGGGCACCAAGAGCTCAAAGAGCACGAAGCGGTACGAAAGTCTGGACAAGCCCTCTTGGGAACACCAGCCCCCCATCCGTTCAATCCGTTCCCTAAATCCGTTGACAGCCTCCCGCCCCCAGTGCCTCATCCCTCAGTGCCTCAGCACCTCATCCCTCAGTACCTCACCCCTCAGCGCCTCAGTGCCTCATCCCTCGGTGCCTCCCCCCCCACCGCCTCCTCCCGGCGTCTACGCAGCCTCTCCCACACCTTGCGCAGCAACCCTCGCACTCCTCCCCGCCCGCGCTCCAGCCCGTCCAGGTTTTCGCGCACGATGCGGATGTGGGGGTGATCCGGCGGCAGGAAGCGCTCGAAGATGCGCAGCGCCCGCTCGTAGCATTCCCGCGCCCCGGCCAGGTCCCCCAGGGCCTTCAGCACACTCCCCAGGTTGTTGACGTCGCGGGCCACCTCGGGGTGGTCGGGGCCGAAGGCGGCCTCGTCTATCCGCAACGCCCGCTCGTAGCAGGCCCGCGCCCCGGCCAGGTCCCCCAGGGCCTGCAGCACACCCCCCAGGTTGTTGACGCGGATGGCCACCTTGGGGTGGTCGGGGCCGAAGGCGGCCTCGTCTATCCTCAGCGCCCGCTCGTAGCAGGCCCGCGCCCCGGCCAGGTCCCCCAGGTCCTGCAGCACACTCCCCAGGTTGTTGACCGCCGAGGCCACGTGGGGATGGTCAGGCCCCAGGGCCTGCTCCCAGATGGTCAGCGCCCGCTCCAAGCATTCCCGCGCCCCGGCCAGGTCCCCCAAGGCCTGCAACACCAGCCCCAGGTTGTTGACGTCGCGGGTCACGTTGCGGTGGTCGGGGCCGAAGGCGGCCTCGTCTATCCTCAACGCCCGCTCGTAGCATTCCCGCGCCCCGGCCAGGTCCCCCAGGGCCTTCAGCACACCCCCCAGGCTGTTGACGTCGCGGGCTACGTTGGGGTGGTCAGGGCCGAAGGTGGCCTCGTCTATCTGCAGCGCCCGCTCCAAGCACTCCCGCGCCCCCGCCCAATCCCCCAGGTCCTGCAGCACACCCCCTAGGTTGTTGAGCAGCGTAGCGACGTTGGGGTGGTCAGGGCCGAAGGCGGCCTCGTCTATCCGCAGCGCCCGCTCGTAGCAGGCCCGCGCTCCCGCCCAATCCCCCAAGTCCTGCAGCACGCTCCCTAGGTTGTTAGCCGCCAGAGCTACTTCGGGGTGGTCGGAGCCGAAAGCGTCTTCACCTATCCGCAGCGCCCGCTTGTAGCAGGCCCGCGCCCGGCGGTAGTCGGCGAGAGCGTGCAGATGGTAGCCCAGATTGCCCCAAAGCGATCCTGCCTCCTCCAGCCCCGCTCCCTCCGCCCACCCCGCCACCGTCTCCAGGTGGGGCACCAGGGGGGCGAAGCGCCCGTACTCCCCCGTCCGGTCCACCTCCTCGTTCACCTCCCGCGCCAGCCGGGCCAGCGCCCGGGCCATCACCCCCAGCCCCTCTCCCCTTCCCTCTTCCCCCTCCTCCACCTCCGCCGCCAGGCCCCGGGCGAACTCCGCCAGCAGCTGGTGCACCTCCCCCTCCTCCCCCACCAGCCCCAGCTCCCGCAGCCGCCGCACCGCCCGGTCCGCCACCACCTCCCCC
>Ga0256830_1000661_pt1 | contig 26058 bp, 36 predicted proteins | sample 128326metaG_FD_190537 | JGI IMG/M metagenome (GOLD analysis project Ga0256830, IMG submission 190537) | Hydrothermal vent microbial communities from Lau Basin, Pacific Ocean - 128-326 | ecosystem: Environmental > Aquatic > Marine > Hydrothermal vents | place: Pacific Ocean: Lau Basin | collected... | reverse complement strand
TCGTGACGCGGTAGGAGGCGGATATGCTTTTGGTCCCCCCTCGATACCTTCTTGCAGACCCGGACGCGGCCCCCTTTTATTGGGACCACCGGATCGACTTGACGGCCGCCGATGCTCCGATCATCGCGACGGGGCAGTTTCTTGTGTTTCAACAACGCGTGCCGGCGAATCAGGTGTGGTTGATCAAAACGATCATGCCTCACGTCTACGCGCGCACAGATGTCGGGACAGCCCAAGAGAATTACCGCGCGCTGACCAAGCAAGAGGCGAACGGGTATTTTTCCTGGGAGCTTCTCGTCGACGAGCAAACGCCGCTCATGTCCGCGAACTACAACAACCCCCGCCTCGCCAGCGCGCCGCAGAACACCGACCGATCGAATCTCAACGGCATCTCGACGATCAGTGAAGACCCGCATGGCGATGCCTTCAAGTCTTGGAACAACCCTTTGTTCACGATCAAGGCTTCGGCAGACAAAGTCGTCAAAGTTGTTTTCCGCATTCGGGCTCTCGGCCAGGCGAGCCCGATCCCTAACGGCTATGCTGTCGGCGGCGCGGTCGGGTCCCGGCGCGTCGACTTCGCTGCATGTCTTCTGACGGGTGCCGTCGTGCCCGCACAAACCTACGACCGCGTAGCCGAAAAGCTACAGCTCAAAATCTAGAGCGGAGAAACCATGCCTTCCCTCGTGCGCACTGGAGACACCCTTGTCAACCAAGACGACGGCGGCTCCCATTACGACTACGCCGAAGACGACTACGAAGACATCGACGACGAAGACGACGGTGTTTTTGAAGACGAAGAGTCGGTATTTGATAACGCGCGCGTCGCGTCAGACTCCGAGCTGGTGACGCGCGCGCAAGAGCGGGTCCCCGCCCAAATCCCAGGCACACCCTTGCCCGCCGCACAACACAAGCTCGTCGCGGTCTTTGGCCAGGACGGGAAAATGCTTGTCGCCAAGACGACGAACGGGCAGCGCGTGACCGAATGGAAACCGCCGACCGAGCGCGAATGGGAACTCCTCCGCGCGTCGGGGCGTATCGTTCGCCCCGCAGATCCTACCCCACCCGCAGTCGGTGAGGCTGACGAGAAGAAAACAAGCCCTTGGAAAAAGCTCGCTTTTGGCGTCGTCGCGGTCGGCGCGGTGGGAGGCCTCGGCTATTACGCCTACCGTACCTACAAGAAAAACAAAGACGACGAAGACCTCGACGAAGAAGCGAAAGAGATCTAGCCAACAAGGCTTCGGAGCAAGACGATGAGCAAAGCACGCGCACCCGACGAAATCATTGACGCCGAGTTCACCGCTTGGCAGTCAAACGACACGGGCTATGACGGCATGCGCGGCGCCGACACGCGCAGTCGGACCGGATATGACGGCATTCGCGGCGCGGCCATTCGGGCAGGCGCCCGTGCCGCCGCGCGCCGCGTTCCCGTCGATGCGCGCGCCCTCGAGGCGGCAGCGAATGAGATGCCCTCGAAAGGGTGGTGGATCTTGGGTGGCTTGGCGGCTGCTGGTGCTGCTTTTTATCTCTACAACAACCCGGGAACGCTCGACCGCTTGCTCGGTGACGAAGAGGAATAGAGATGGCTAGCCGGAAAAAAACACACCACGAAGTCGAGTTTTTCGTCACAACGCCTGGAAAAAATGCGAAGCTTTTTCGCACCTCTTTCGAGGAGGCCGCAGCTATGGCCGTTACTTTGGCTGCCTCTGACGGAAGACCTCGTTACGTGGATGTGGTGATCCACGGCGAGGCAGGAGCCTATTGGTGGGGCGGCGATTATGCCGTCGAGGAATACGAAGCCGATCCCGAAGCCTCCGTGAGCGAGCGCATCAAAATCACGGCTGAGTCGGAAGGGCGCATTCCCTGATGTCTCATTACGTCCGCAGAGATCCCCTGGCCGGAAACTGGTCAGCGACGGCGAAGATCGCAATCGAAGCGAACCCTGACTACTTTGTTTGGTGGTACACCGTCAAATCGGTCGGGCTTTGCGTTGCGGTTGCCTATGCAGCGTATCTCTATGGCCGCTCAAAGGGGCCGGCATGAGCTATTCGATCGGCGCAGTGGGTTGCGGGCCGGCGCCGGCCGCGCTTCCTTATAGCTTGGCTTCTCTGCATCCGAAGATGCGTGCGGCGCTCGAGCCTTTCCTCACCGATCTCTATGGCGCGGGGCTCACGAACTATTTCAAGCCGGCGATCGGCAAGCGTTCTTTGGACAAACAGTGTTGGGCGCGCTGTGCCGGTGGCTCGTTCATCAAAGACCCCAGCCGCGGCGCTCACCCGAACGGGCTGGCGGTAGACTTCCACGCCACGGGGCCGATGGCGTCGGGTATTTTCAAGAACGCAGGCACCTACAGCAAGTGGGCGACGGGTCTCGACCAGAAAACGCACACACAAGTCACCAACGGCGCCGCGCTCGAGCTTTGGAAAGCTTTCGGCGAAGTCGTGAAAAAACATCCGAAGCTTGAGTGGGGTGGTTTGTGGAAGAAGCCCTATACCTCTCAAGGGTTTTCCCGTGACCAAGTCTTGTTGGGTTTTGACCCGTACCATGTGCAGTTGCGCGACTATCTCAAATACGTGACCGGCCCGCGCTACAAGTGTGTGGGTGGGAAAGCGGTGCCGCTCAAGCCAGCAGAAGCAGCCGCGGCGGCGGTGCAGGAATCGGTAGGCTCGCAGCCCTGGCTTTGGGCTGCGGGTCTGGGCCTAGGTGCGTTCGCCCTTTGGCGGGCAAGAAAGTAAGGTGTCTCGTGGCATACGTGCAACTTAACGGTCTTCCTCTGTCAAGCTCGGCGATTGGTGCTCTCACGCCGACCGAGCTTAATGCCGCGGACAAGGCTTTTATCAAAGCCGTGCCGGCGGGCGCTTGGGACTTTCTGAAGGGTTTCCCCCTGATACCTCAAAGCCTGAAAGACAGTCTCGTTGCAAAGCCTGTGACGACGATGCTTGGGATGGTGTCCGCAAACCGGAACCTATGGATCAAAATCGTAAACAGGGCCGCCATTCTCCAAGGGCGTTATAACAAAGCGTGGACTTTCCCGAGCGTGCCGAAGCCTACCCGTTTCGTGAAAATGCGCGCGACGGCCTACACGCAAGATCTCTCGATCCTCAAAATGTGGCTTGCGCTGAGCTGGGCAGATCCACTGTCTTGCATCCGGGCCGTGGTCATAGAGGAGTTCAAGGTCGCCTCTGGTTCTGTCAATTGGCTTGTAGGCCAGATCGCCCAGGCCATTGGGCTGAAGCAGCCCTCCGTTAAAGGGCTGGGCGAGCCACTCTCCGCGGGTGGGGCGGCCCTTATTGGCACGGGCGTTACTGCCGCGGCCGGTATCGCTAAGACAGCCATCACTGTCGCCGGGGTTGTGACGGCGACAATCACCGTCGCGGTGCTCGACAAAGCTTTCCCAGACGCAAACACCGTTCTCGAGACGCAGGCCCGCACCGAAGAGGCGAAAGCCGGCGGCGGCCGTAGGGGCGGGGTGCCCGAAGATTGGCAAGAGGCGGCCAAGAGGGGCAGGGGCGGCTCTGACATCGTCCAACCCCGCAAAGGGGGCGGCTACGTCCAGCCGACGCGCACTGACTACAGCCCCGGCGGCGGCTCCGGCACACAGAGTGCTGAAGAGGAGGGCGGCATGCCCTCCTGGGCCCTTCCTGCGGGAATTGGGGCGATCGGCCTCGTCTTCCTCCTCATGCGCAAAAAGCGCGCTTGATTGCTTTAGAAATAGCGCGCTAGTATATAGTCGAGAAGACTTCAAGCGCCAAAACAACGAAAGTTCCTGGGAGAACAAATGAGCTACGTCCAATCAAACGCCCTGTCCGCTTCCGGTGCTGCTTCCTCTTCGGCGGTCGGCGCTGTGTCATCCTCTGCGGTAGGGAGCGCCATGTCAGTTGCTCGCCGAGAGATTGCCCGCTCGACCTTCGAGTTCGGGCATGCCTCGCCGCAGCAAGCCGCGCAGCTCGAGATCGAGCGCTCCACCTTCGCTTTCGGCGAAGCAGACAACTACGTCTCAGCCGCACAACGGGAAATCGACCGCTCGACCTTCCAGTTCGGCGCAGGGCTGTCGGGGCATGCGATCTCCGCATCGAAAATGAATTCGGTGGACGCGCAGGCGCGCGCCAAAATCCCGAACAGTTTGCGCAACTTGTTCAAAGTGACGCCATTCATTCCGAGCTACTTCAAGAATAACTTCCTTGCGAAGCCGATTTCGACGCTCATGAGCCGGTTCCAGGTGACGGGCGCAGCGCGGAACCAGCTGGTCTCGATGATTAACAAAGCTGCTCAAAAGCAGAAGATCTACAACAAAACCCGCATGGACATCGTCCCCGGACGCCCCTTCAAGATGAAGGCTACCGCGAGCCAGAGTCCTGCAACGCTTGCGCTCTTTTGGATCTTCCTGATGAAGCGCAATCCGATGGCCGCCATTCAAGCGGTTCTCGAGGTCCAATTTGGTGTTGTTGGCTCTTGGATGGCCCCTTTGTCTAAAGCTGTCGGTACGCTTGTTGGTCTCGGTCAGCCCGGTCTGAAAGGGCTCGGCGCTGCCGACAACCCAGCCGGCAATCTCGCCGACAAGCAGCCTGCCACCTCGAACGAACCTTCCACGGCCCAGAGCGTGGCGTCCTCGATCGGCTCAACGGCGACCATTATGTCTTCTGTGGCGACCATTTCCGGCATTATGGCGCCGATCATTATGCCGCTTCTCGCGCAGCTTATCCCCGGCGTCAGCGCGCCCGCTCCAAGCGGTGGCGGTGGCGGTGGTGGTGGTGCCGGTGGCGGTGGCGGTGGTGGTGGCGGTGGCGGTGGTGGCGGCGACGGTGAGAGTGGCACCTCCTCGGCCGAGGATGGGGGGATTCCCCCCTGGCTACTCCCGGTAGGTATCGGCATTGCCGCCGGGGCCTTTTTCCTGAGCAAGAAAAAATAGAGGAAATGCTTCCCTTGAAGGGGTTTTCTTTCCCTTGACGTGTCTGAGAGTAGCGTCGTAAGGTCAGAGAACCCCACCCTTCCCCGGAAGCCCGGCAGGTATTTATCTGTCGGGCTTCTTCTTTTAGGGCTGCATCAGATCTTGGAACCGCTTGGCGACGATCCGCCAGCCGAAGCGTGCGAGTGCTTTTTCTCGGTATTTTTTCCGCGTTTCTAGCCTCTCCGGAGTTTTGAGGTATTTGATCAAGATGTTCGCAAAAGCGTCTAGCCCTTTCTGTGTTTTGAGATCTTCCTCGTCCACAACAGCCCCGACAGGTGCCACTTCCCTGAGCGCGCCCGCGTTTGTTGAGCAGGGGCGGCAGCCGGAGGCCATCGCTTTGACCGCCGTGATGCAGAACGTCTCGGCATCCCCCTCGTGAGGGTAGGCCCAGACAGACGCTTCTCGGAGAGCCTTGTGTAGTGTTTCGTGGTCGACGCCACCGCGCACAGTAACGCTCTCTGAGAAGCGCTCGCACAGCGCGTGTAAATGCTCGGCTTGGTCTGGGTGCTCTTGCTCAAAGACGGTCCAGTCGTAATAGATGTCGAGATGCGCGTGAGGGCAGCCTTTCAAAACAGCAGGCCAGATTTCGAGCAACTTGTTGAGCCCTCGGTCGGGTGAGGAGGCGTAGATAGCCCGCGCCCCGCGGTCCCGCGGCTCGAGCGGTGGGAAGCTATCCTCGTCGATACCGTTTGCCAGGACCGCCATGTGCTCCAGAGGCACCCCGTCGTATTTGTTCAGGCATCTTGCGTGCGCTTTGCTGAGCACGACAATGTCGTCGGCCGCAGCATAGACATCCGACGAGGCGCCGTAACTCGCGTCGTGCAGCCAGAGGATTTTCTTGAAGCTTGTTTCCGCAAGCTCCGAGGACGCAACGAATTCAGGGCAGCGCCAAAAGAGAACCGAGTGCATGTGTTTGAAGCGCGGGCTCCATTCGCTAAGCGGGCGCCAGAAGACGCCTTCTTTGTAGCGCACAATGCTGCCGTTCTCGTCGACGAAATCTGGACAGAAGACATCTACTTCGGAACACACCTCCATATTGTTGGCGAGGTTGTGCGCGAGGTGGATGACGCATTCTTCGCTACCGCCCACGAAACCTTTTTCGTGGGAGAAGGGTCCGAAGGGCTTTGGCGTGCCGGGGACAAAAATACCGCACGCCTCTCCGCGAAGCTTTGTCTTTTCATGCAAGACCATCGAGGCGACGAGCGTTCCATCTGCTGCTTCCTCGATCACGCCGTCTAAGTTTGGCTGGCAGAGAAAGAGGTCCGCAAAAGAGGCTGCGTTGTAGCCCTCGACGTGGGGAATCCAATCCAGGTCTTGTTCGGGGGCTTGAATCCATTTCTGGCTGTCGGGTACAGAGGCGACGAGTGTCCCGCCGAGCTTCAGGGCCCCTGCCAGCTTCCCAATCCCGCTCCCGGCGTCCGGCAGGTGCTCCAGCACCTCGAAGCAGAGAACGCAATCGAAGGAGGCGCCTTCGGGATACCAGTCGAAAAGCTCCGACCACGACCAATCTTTTTCGGGGCGCTTCATCTCATGGCGCTCCACACGCGCGCCGAAAAGGCTTTTGAGGCGCTCGAACCCTTTTGAAGCTTGGGGACCGACGTCGACGAAGAGGAGGCGCAAGCTCTCGTTCGCTTCGAGCATGGCCTCTTCGATATAGCCGTCTTGCGCGCCGATCGACAAGACAGAAGAGTCGGCCGGCGCTCTCTCTGCCCAAGAGATCGCCACCTGCGCCCGCCGAAGATTCAAGATCGACTGCCTGTGCTCGGGGTCGGTGTGGAACTTGTAGCTCGGGAGATTGGCGTACCGGTCGAAATAGGTCCGGGCGGCGTCTTTCGACAGCTTGACGTGCGAGGTCTTTTTGCGGAGATCGTAGGCGATTTCTGCGAGGCGTGGGTCTGCGGCGATCGGCGCCGGGCTGCACCGTTTCAACACCTCCAAGGCAACGGGACTTTGGTCTGAGTGCACCAACGCCTCGACAAAAGCCTCAGTTGCTTGAAAGAGACGCTCTTTGCCGATGCTAACGCGCAGCGACTGCATCGGGCCGTGCACGAGATCGTGGGTCTGCACAACCGGCGGGATTTCTGCGAGCTTCTCGAGCGCCCCTCGGTGATCTCCGAGCCCTTCGAGTAACGCGCGCGCGTGCCAATAGCGCACGAGCCCTTCCTCGAACCAAAGCTCGGCGCGGCCCGACATCTCAGCGCCAGGCAGAGAGGCCGCGTGACCGAATGCGTGCGTCGCGCGGAGCCACGAGCTTGCCTCGACCGCGGCGGCAACGGCATGTGCGTAACCCAGCACTTGCCAGGCGTGTTGGGATTCCGGCTGGCGGCCGACGTATTGGCCGGCGAAGTCGATTGCCTGCTCGTGGTGCCCCTCCTGCGAGAGAATGCGGACCGCGTTGGTGTAGGCATACCCGCCTAAGTTCGATGCGCCGTGCGCGGCCATGGTCTCGGCAAAACGGTTGAGCGCGGTTTGGAAGTCGCCGCGCATCATCGCATCTTCGGCGAGGTAAAACGCCATGCGCCCGCGTTTGGCCGCATCGTCGGTCGCGTTGTAGGCGAGCAGCGCAATGCGCGCGTTGCGGGCGAAAGAGCCCGCGTGATCTTCTGGCTTCTTTTTGTGCGTAACGGGCAGGGTTTCAATGACGTTGTGTCGCCGGCCGCGCAACGCGCCGGGGGGATTCGTCCGCACGAGGTGCTCGTGAATCTCGTCTTGCCAGCGCCAGCCCTCAACCCAACGCACGAAGCGGATTTTCTCGGGCTGCACGGTGTCGCCCGGCGCGTAGATGTAGGGCAGGCTGATGCAGTTTTGCGTACCGGCGGCGGGCAGGCCGTGGCGGTCGAGCACTTCGACATTGAAGCCCTCGTCGCGACCTTCCTCAAAGTTGGCGATGTGCTGGCAAAGCGTTGCGGTAAACGGGCCGGGGAAAGAATCGTCCGCGTCGAGAAAACCGCGCCATCGACAGGTGGCTAGCTCGAACGAATAATTTCGAGCGGCGGCGAAGTCGTCTTTCCAGGGGAAATGCGCGATGACGAAACGCGGCATGTTCGTGGCGCCAGGAACAAAGACAGAGGCGCCCTGGGCCTGCACAGACACCCCACCAGCAAGCCTCTCTGCTCGTTCGATGAGAATGTCTACCGTCTCTTTGTCGTCGTCGAGGAAGGGCTCGGTGAGCACGAAAACGTACTCGTCAAAAGGTGCGCCGTCGAAAACTTGGTCGAGAAGGTCTCCGAACTCCTTGGGGTCGGGGTCCCTGACGAGCATGCAGAGCGCGGCTAACTTCTTGCGGGCCTGAGCTTCGCCGGAGATTTCGAGAAAAATGTTGGGAGGGGTGTTCTCTGACAAGACTTACCTCAATAGGGAAAGTTCCCAAGGGTGTTTAGGGAAAGTGGGGGCAAGGAGCAGCGCGGCGTATAGGTCGCGCGCGGCCCAGACGCGCCGATCGTGGGCGTGGAAGTCTCGGCAGGCGATGCACCACAAAAAAGTGGCGCTGGAGATCCAAAAACGCAGCGCGCCCGCAACGAACCAGCGGCTCACGATGAGGCCGTGCAAGATGGGCAGAAAAACTAGCCAGCGAAAGATTGGGTTCATGTTGCCCAGCAGACGACGTATTCGGTGTCATTCGGGATTCGTTGGGGCTCGAGGTTCTCGAACCAGGCCGTGTTTGCGTTCTGTGCTTCGGCGAACATCCGCAGTCGCGTCTTCGCGCGCGCGGCGTCTTCTGCGAGGACAACGGCGAGACAGGCGGTGTACTGCACGCCGTCTGGGCCAATTACGTATTCGTCGACGCGGATTGCGAACTTCCAGAGGTGGAGCATCAGAGGACCCGCCTATTCTTCTGGGACTGCACGGCTTTGTGGACGAGCTTGCGAAGCAGTGCTTGGTAGGAGGTTGCTTCCTGCTCGGCGCGGTCTTCGAGGTACTTCACATCCTCCTCAAACAGCCGACAGTTCACTTGGCGAAGTTTTTTGTTCTTTTTGGCGGCCATTTACCCTCCGGCGCGCAACTTAGCGCAACCCGGAGCAACAAGCAACAACTTAGCGCAACCTAGAAACGCGGTCGAGGCGTTGTTCAGTCGACGCGAGGGCTCCTTGGCCGCTATTTCTAAGGTAGCCGGGCACTTCCGCCCTTTTCGACCCCTCAAAGAAGGATTTCAAATGACCACCTCTTTCGACATGACCGCCTTGGGCGTGAATAAGAAAGTCGCCCGCGGCGTGCCTCTGTCCAACGCGGGTGCGACCTCGCTCGATGTCTTGACCCTCAACCACAACATCGGCGCGACTCCGGACAGCATCCAAGCCGTTCCGGTGACGATCCGCAGTACCGTCTCAGGCACGGGTGTGAACGCCGTTGTCTTGTCTCGTGGCGCGACCACCGCGACCGTGCTCATGCGTTCGATGGCCGCGGCCAACGTCGACTGGGACTTCGTTGTCGAGCGCACCCACAGCTTGATTGCGTGATCGTGGCCCGCGTGCGGAAAGCGTCTGACGTGCGCGCCCGCCGGAAGTACCGGGGAGAATCCCTCGCTGCGTCTGGTCGGCGCTTCGTCAACATTCTCCGCGCGGCTCCTGCCGACGAGGCGTTTTTCCGTCCAATGGATTACGTCACACTTTCGCCAAAGTTTGCGCGAGAGCATGCAGAGCATCAAGCCGTTGTTGAGGAAGAACCTCAGCACGTCTTGTCTGCAATCGTGCCGGCAGAGGATGTCTACGAGGCGCCCAATCCCGGCGAGTATTTTTACGACGGTAGAAAGTTGGAGGGGAAGGTGCGCCGCATCAACCCCGGGAGGAAAAAGATGCCCAGACACAATCCCGCAGAAGACGATTACGAAGAAGAGATCATCGAGGGCATGGCGCGCGCTCTTTGGGTGAGTGATTGGGCACAACGCGAAGAAGAGAAAGGCGTCAGTTTTTCTGGGATGGAGCTAATGGACATCGCGCCGCCGACGCCCCAAGGCGCCGAAGATGCTGCTCGGCTTTTAGCCGGCGGCATTATCCAAGCCAACAAGGCTTCCTTGACAAGGCTTCTTGCCAAGGCGTCTAAGGCTGACGGCGACTATGCCGACCCCGAAGATTTCGGACATTATTTGGCAATGATGGCGCTCGACACAGGCGTCAGCTGGTTCGACAGGCACGAAGAGTTCCCGCTCAAAGTCCCCCCTTTTGAGGCTTACGACCTCGACGACTAATGGCCTTCCCTTCCCTCCCTTCCTGGCAAGCCCTCCGCGCCAAGCGTTACCGCGCAACGCGGCGCCTCGGCGTGGCCGGTGTCGTCCAGCACTACACGCAGGCAGGCAACGGGCGCGCGCTCGCGCGGTGGATCGCCACAAAAGCGCCGGTCAGCGCACATATCCTCATCTGTCGCGACGGGCACACCATCCAACAGGTGGACTTCGAGCACGAGGCCGTACATGCGGGTGAGTTCCGATCAAAAGGGTTCTGGAAGGGACAGCCGCAGCAAGACAACGCGAACTATTTCACCATCGGCATCGAGAACAGCAACTACGGCTGGCTGATCAAGGATGACGACGGCAAGTTCTGGATTCCGAAAAAGACCGTCGCGGGCTACGAAATGTGGAAGCCCTACAACGGCCCCTACCCCGTGCAGGCCGCAGATCACCGGGGGCAGATGCGCTACTGGGAGCCGTACCCGAGCGCGCTCGTGGCCGCCAATGTGGCAGTGCTTCGGCGCATCGTGGCGCTTTACCCCCAAATCACCCGCCGGGACATCCAAGGGCACAGCGCCGTGTCCCCTCACAGGAAATTCGATCCGGGCCCGGCCTTCCCCGGCACCTACATTTTGGACGAGGTCTTCGGCCCACCCGGCGGAAAGCCGGATGCGTCCACGGTCGGTGACATCGTGCTCGGCGGTCTCGGTGACCCTCCAGAAGACGTCGAAGAATCGGAAGCCTTGTTCGCGGGGCGCGACTATTACGACGAAGATCGCAATATGTGCATTGACCCGACCCTGGACGACTTATGACCATTCTCACACCCACGCAAATCTTACGCCTCAACGTGCTCGGAGGAGGTTTCCCCGACGACGTCCTTCTAGGGAACCTGCTAAACGAGCTTTTGGAGAACACCTTGTTCAAAGACGCATTCGGGCGGGGGCGTGTAGCCTCCCCAACAACACTTTTCGACTCGAAGCAAGATTTCTCATCCCAAGCGCTCCAGTTCTCAGAAAGCCTTGTGGGAGGTGGCGGCATCCTTTACGAGCAGGCTTTTGCGCGCTCTCGTCTGTCGACCGCGGGAGGCGCGGCTGACAGAGCGATCCGCCAAACCAAGAGATACCTCCCCTACCAAACAGGCAAATCCCAATCCGTTTCTCTAGGGGTTGCCCCGAACGGCGGGGATTCGGTGAAGATCGTCTTGCGCTCCGCCACAAGCGGAAGCCCCGTAGACACGGTCGTCGAGCAAGCCAGCTGGAACAAAGACACGCTGGACGGGTCGGGAACCTCCTCCCCAGGGAGCGCGGCAGCAGCAAACAACCCGAGCGGCCTTTCCCTCGATCTGACGAAAACGCAGCTAATGATTCTGGATTTTTCCGGGGCGGGTGTCGGGACTGTGCAAGTCGGTTTTGTGTTAGGCGGGTCCGTGGTCTACGTGCACGAGTTCAACGAATCGAACCTCGGGGCGGTTGCTTATATGCAGACGCCTAACCTCCCCGTGCGGTGGGAGTTGGAGAACGTTTCTGGCGCGGCCCAGAAGAAATTCGGATATTTCGACGCAAACAACGGCATTTTTTGCCGCGTGGACAGCAGCGCGCTTACCGAAACGCTAGACGCGCTGGGTTGCTCAGTGATTTCCGATGGCGGTGTCCAAGGCTTCGGCAACCAGAGAACCGCATCGCGCGCCGGAACAGCTGCGGCTGTGACGAACACGCCTGAGCCGGTGATTTCGCTCCGGCTCAAAGCGGCTAGTCCTCGGGTATCGGTACTCCCCACACTGCTCAGCCTCCTGAGCGACACCCCCGGAAGTATTTTTTACCAAATCGTCCTCAACCCGACGTTCACAGGCGGTGCGGGCTTTTCGTGGGTGTCGGTGGCGAACAGCGCTGTGGAATACGACGTAACCCACGACGGCGCATATGACGGGAACGGGACGGTTCTGTCCGAAGGGTATTTCTCGGACGAGACGGAGGAAACGCTTTTTGACAAGGCTTCCGAGAGCCTGGCTAGCGCCCTTGCGCTTGCGTCCGACGTGGCCGGGACGCCTGAGATCTTGAGTGTTATTTGCCGAAACGCCAGCGGCACAAATGCTGAAAACATTTTCGCAGCTCTGAGCTGGGTGGAGGAATTCTAAGATGAAAAACAACCTGTGGACGCTCTTTGCCCTTTTCCTTGTTGCCGGTGCTTTGGCGGCGATCGGCGATTTCTCTTTTTCGGTGCAAGACAAAGCCTCGGAGGAAACTATCCCCGCGGCCGGTGACGGCGCTTCGGGGTTCCCTTTTGTGTTGGACCTGACGGCCGGAGGAGTGACCCCCTTGCTTGTCGACGGGACGTTGGTCGGCAACCGCTCGGTGAGGAGCATCTCGTGCCGGAACAACACCGCAACAAGATGCTACTGGGGCAGCTCTGCTGTGGATGCAGGGGCGGCGGTCGGAGGGACAGGCTCGTCCCACTGCTCATCGGGGTGCGACACGACCGCGCCCATGGGCGGCGATTTTCGAGAAATCTACATCGACTGCGCCGCGAGCACAGCGATCGATTGCCACATTATGACCTACCAGAACTAAAAACATGCGGTTCTTACTTCTTCTCTCTCTTGCGCTTGTCGGGTCGGTCCTGTTGCCGGCTTGCGAGCAGGCACGCGCGCAGGCCATCCCTGGCGCCATCGAATGTTCGGCAATACCGGGAGAGTGTTTCTCCATAGAGACGGGCGCTACAGAGCAAAGCGCGTTCACCCCCATTTTCGACACAGGCAACAGCTCGGAGCTATCGTGGGGACCCGACTCTCTGTCGTCGTCGATCACGATAAACTCGACGACGGTCACAGCGGCCTTTCGCTATGAGGGCAGCGACGCGACGTCGACAACATGGCCAGATGCGCTAGGCGGCGACACGCTGCCTGCCGACCCAATCGCCGGTACCGGTGCAGTCAGCCTCGGCAATGGCGGCCCGTGGGTTGACGGGTCGAGCGCTGCTTTTTTTGGCGCCTCGGATTACGTCTACGGCTCGGCAGCGTCGAACGACGGCGTCTTGGCGACGGGCGATTTCGTCCTTGAGGCCGTTGTCTGGGTGCCGACTGTCGCGGCCGAGCGCTACATCGTGGGCCGGTACCGCAATGCAACAAATCCCTACTTCCTTTTCTATACGCGCGCTTCCGGTTCTTCGACGCTGCTTTCTGTACTGCTCCACGACGGCACGACAGCCGTCAGCAACACGAATATGGGACCTCTTGTTCGGGGGTCCTGGAACCACATCCTGATTATCGGCGATCGGTCGGGCTCATGCCGGTCTTACATTAACGGGACGTCAACGGGTAGTTTTGCGATTTCGTCGTCGACAGGCAGCTACAATCGCTCCGCGACAAAGTTCCTAATCGGCGCCTTTGACAAAACAACAGCCATCTCTTCCTTTGACGGAGGGATTGCACTCGTCCAACTGTTCACGCAGGCGTCGTGGCTCGACAGCGACGTACAGACGACGTGGGCGCGCGAGCGTTTCGCCAAGTTGACCGGCTTCGAGGCCACCCTGGTGGACGGAACCAAGCTTTACCCGACGACGATCAACCACACCTCGGCAGCAAAAAACTACGTACGCATCTGCGACCAGACCACGGACACGACGACGGCTTATGCAGTCGGGCAGCGGTGGATCAAAAACGAACGTGCGTGTTCGCGCGACTGGACCGACCCGACGACTAACGAGTCGTGGATCGGACCGAAGATCGAAAGCACCTTCACAAACCTTGTCCTACAGAGCGCCGACCTCTCGACGTCGTGGGCGACAATCGCTTCCTCAATCACCGTCGACCAGACAAACGACCCCGAGGGGAACGCGACGCTGGATGCCGTCAACGGCACAACGGCCGACGCTGAGCACGGTGTCTCGCAAGACGTGACGCTCACCGCGGATGATCACGCCTTCAGCGTCTACGCCCGCGCCGGGAACCAAAGCTTTATCTACCTCGAAGACGCGACGGTCACGGGCGCCTGGGCCTATTTCGACACGGCGACGTGCGCACCGTCGAGCCTGGGCAGCGGCGCCCGCACGAGCTACGAAAATCTCGGCGGGGGGCTTTGCCGCGCTGGACTTCACTTCATCGGCACAGCAGCGGTGCACACCTTTCGAGCGCTGTGCGCGCAAGCGGATGGCGACAAGGTTTACGTCGGCGCTACCGGCGATTGCTATCTCGGGTGGGCGCAGGTCAGCGACATGCCTTTCGCGGGCAGCTATATCGCGACGACCACGGGGGCGGTGAGCAAACCCCTTGACGACCTCCGTTGGACCCTCCCCGCGCGCGACATCGACCAGACGACAATCCTCGTCGACGGGTTTTTCCCCGAGGACGGCTTCGACACCTCGAACCGCTACGTCTTCACGTACACAGACGGCGCGAGCGCCAGTGACATTACCACTGTCTATTCTGCGGCGTCACAGGCAATAGGGTCGCAGTGGTTTGACGGCACGACCAACGTGTCGATTGCCTACACAGGGGCGAGCCCGTTTACCGGCGCGCGGCACATTGTCCGCCAGATTACCGACGTTGCCAACACTACCGGCAACATCTGTGTCGACGGGACGTGCTCGGGTGTGGGCGGCCTCGCGAGCGTCTGTACGCAATGCGACGAGTTTGTCTATTCGTCGCGGACATACGGTGCCCAAGGACATGCAAACTATTGGCAGGTGCGTATTTACGCCTCTGCCTTAATGCCGGACTGAGATATGCGACGCTTTGTTTTGTTTTTTGTTTGTTTGGTGCTGGGCGGCGCGCTCGGTAATGATGATCCCGAAGCCGGGCGCCCCTTCTGCTGTGCTCCGACGATGGTGTCGATTGCGGCGCCTGGTGCCTTTACGGTCGGGAGCCCTGTAAGCGACATCTACCGCGTCCCGAGCGAGGTCCGAGCAGACATCTCGATCAGCTATGGGTGGCGTGTCTCGTCGACGGAGATCACAGTGCGCCAATACCGCGCACTGATGGGGGATGCGTCGAGTTTTTTCACGGATTGCGACGACTGCCCCAAGGACTACGTGACGTGGTACGAGGCCACGGGCTACGCCGACGCGCTTTCGGCCAAGCAAGGGCTGCCGCAGTGCTACGGCGGGTGCTTCGAGGCCAATCGCGACACGGTAGCCGGACTGAGCGAGTCCGGCTTCAAAGCTTGTTATTCCCTAGTCCTGCATACGACTCTCGGCTGCGCCGGCTATCGCCTACCTACTGCGGGCGAATTCGAGTGGATGAGCCGCGACGGCGATTTCTATCCTGACGCGGGTGTGGGTTTCACCGACCCGGAAACCGAGGCTTGCGCACCCGACGCGCTGCTGGACTCAGAGGTTGTCTGGTGCCGCAACGCCGGCTCTGACACGTCCGGACGACCGGGCAATTGCACGCAAATCACAGACCCCGTGGGTTGGGACGGAGGGCCCGCCGCGCACAAGTGCGTGACGACGCTGCCGGTCGAGACAATGGCACCGAACGGGTTAGGGCTCTATGGAATCAAAGGCAACCTTTACGAATGGACGCACTCTAACTGGTGTGCGAATACGTGGGATCTAACAGACCCGACCGGCGACGAGTGCCCCGACACGCAGAAAGAAAAGCGCGGAGGGTCATATATCGAAAACGCCAAGCATCAGAGACACTCCATGCGTAGTTTCGATCTACCTACCCGTAGCGAGAAAAACATCGGCTTTCGCGTTGTGTTGAACGGGGCATCGTAATGTCACGAAAGCTCGATCCCAAACTAGCTGCGGCTCTAGGCGCTGTCGGTGGCTGGCTCTTGGGCGAGGTGCGCCGTGCTTGGCGACATAGGCAAAGAAAGAAAGCAGCAGAAGACTTGGCAGCCGCCGAGAAAACAGAGACCAAGGCGGACGACCGCGCGGCAGAAGACAACTACAAGGACATCGAATGATGAAAAACAACCTCTTCAGAGCCTTGTTCGGTGTGCTCGGCTTCAGCGCGGTTTTCGGCACCTCTATTGCGCTGTTCTTTGCCGGCGCCGTCAGCGAAGCCAAGCGGTGGTGTGAACTCCCCTGCCACGCCATGCGCCAGACATGCGAGCCCGGAAAAACACCCGACCCCGCACTCACCTGCGCGGCCGTCAACGGCACCATTCAAGCTTGGCGCAAAGCCAACGGCCACAAAGTCACCAAAGACATGCGCGGCCGATCGATCGAATGGAAGCGCACCGAGACCGGTGCGTGGCGTGACAACTACGGGCGCGACGTGCGGGGCTTTGGCGGCTGGCAGGTCGGACTGCGCCCAGGTGAGAGCCCTTGCACGAGCGCGCTGAAGCACGAACTCTGGCACAACCTGATGAAGAAATACAAGGGCGGGATCGACGCCGCACACAACCACCCGAGCTGGAAAGCGGCCGATACGCCCACCAACTGCGAGAAGCCCAAATGAACGACCTTCTCCCCTTCGGCGTCGACCCGAACGTATTCCTGCGCGCCATCCAGCGCATCGAGATCAAATCGCAGTACGGCCCCGACGTCGTGCTCGATGACCCGTTCAACCCCGACCAAAAACCGAACCCGTTCTTGAAAAAACTCAAGCCCGAGGTCACGCTTTTTCTGGGAAACAAACAAGTACAGCTCGCGCCTTACGGCCGCCCGGGGAAAACGCAGTGGCCGTTGATACGCAACGCCGCCATCGTGGGCGCCGCGGCCGGCGGCCTTGCGCTCGCTTGGTACTTGTTCCAAAAGGTGTCCAAATAATGGCTGCAAACACAGACCGCCTAACGCTTGGCCTGGTTGTCAACCCACGAACCCGCCTCCCTTTTCTCGCTACCTACAACGAGACCACGGACCGGGTAGGTATCTGGGACGCGCGCACTCTGAAGCTCGAAGGCGACGGCTACTACGAGACCGACGAGGACAGCGAATACTTCCCACCGGCCGCCGAAACCGGGTACCCCCGCGTGCACACGCCCAGCGGCGTGAAAAACAAGGGCGTCGGTAACGGCACGGCGCTTTACACCGCGCTCTGCCTCGGCGCTTGGGTCGAGGATTACGGGCTCGCCTCGCTGGATGTCGGCCCCCAATCCGGCGAAGGTATCTCAAGCGGACCCGGCGCGTCTGCCGCGGCCCAGAAGTGGTGGCAAGCTGCTGAGACGCACGGCCTGGCGACTAGCGAGGAACACCGACAAGACAAAGAGTTCTCTGACGAAGATTTTTCTGGACAGGTATCCACCTCCGACATGGATTCGATTCTCGGGGGCGACGATTACGACATAACCTACATCGACCGCCTAGAACTCTCAGGAACGCGGCTCGGCGAAGAAGAGACATATTACGAATATCCGACCGACGCTGCTTTGAGCAACTCGCTCATCATCGCCCGCTTTGTGATTGAGGTCGAGGCGGGCCCGCGCAGGGGGCTGTTGCTGGAGAAGGACGCGGTAGAAGAGATCGTCGACGCAGACGACACAGAAGTGGCCGAACTCGCAGCTATCTACGCTTTGAATCTCTCTGGCGTGGCGCCCGGAGTCATCTATCTCTTGGTTTCTCTCTTAGAACAAGGCAACGTTAACCCTACTCTCATGGATGCTTTTTTGAAGCGTGCAACGCTCGGAAAAGACCCCGAAGAAGGGGAGATGTTTGAAACCTACGACCCCCGCCGCCAAAACCCTCAACGAAGACGCCGCCGAACAAACCCCAAGATGGCGGACATTAACCGGTCCGTGCGCGAAATCAGAAAAACCCTCGGGTGGGACGCCCTAGTCGACCTCCCCTAGAAAGGAAAACAAAAATGGAACTGGAGATCCCCATGGTGGCGAAAATCAAAGGCAGCGTGAACGCTTGTCTCGAAATCGATTCTTTCATCGACGGCTCGATCAAGATCTGGTCCTCGGACAAGGACAAGGACGGCGACCCCGAAATCAACTGCAAAATCGACCTCCCCGGCGAGGCTTTCGACCTCGAGTTCGCGGTCGAAATCCCCGTCGCAACGGTCCTGCACAAAGGGCCGGCCGCGCTCGCCTCCATCCTGCTCGAAAAAGGGCCGGACTTCCCCTTCAAAAGCCTTGTCGTCAAAGCTGTTAAGCAAATCTTGGCAGCAATCGGCGGCGACGCCTAGAAAGACACCCATGCACTACCACCGCACCCTCTCGGCCGCCGACGCGGACGCCGCCCTTGCCCAGCAACAGGCCGAACAAGCCCGGCAACAGGCCCAACAATGCGGGGCGCCCTGCGCACTCGGCATGCTGGGCTCGGCGGCCGGCGGCTTCATCATCGCCAGCCTCGTGGCCAAACGCCTGCCGCCGACCGCGGCATGGGCCCTCGGATGGGGCGCCATCGCGACCGCGGGTACCTATGCGTTCTTCAGTCCAGCCGCCGCTGCCGGCATTGCGGCCGGGTATGCGCACGCCTATAGTCACCAGACCCCTTTCCCCAAAAAGAAATAGGCGGCCGGCGTGCTTTTCCCACCCTTCAGAATCCCCGTCCCCCTCTGCGACGAGTCTAACCCCGGGACACAATTGGTCGTGACCGCCGCCGCCGCCACGACCATGCTCGCACACGGCTTCTATTTGATCGCCGCCGAAGACCAGCCCCTGAAATGGAAGCTCGGCGCAACGGCGGTCACCCCCGCGACGGGGTCTTTCTTGGCGGCCGGCGACCAAGTGGTGATCGAGGTCCCCGCAGATGCAACCACTTTGTCGGTCATTCGCGCCGCCTCGGCCGCCGCAGACGGGGTTATGGCCCTGAACCCGGCCGTGTTCAAAGAAATCGCCACGCAAGACCCTCGGGTGGGGTAGATGTCTTTTCGCTTCGTTCGGAAACAGAAGGGGGCAATCGCGCAAATGGGGCTCCGCGCAGGCACCTCCAAAGGTCCCGCAACAGACATCTTTGCCGCCTGGGGCATCATGTTGGCGCACGACACCTCGGTCGGGGGGCAGGCGTACACGCCCACAATGCCTCGGGGCGACCCGCTCTTTGTCGTGACCAAAAGCGGGTCGGTCCTATGGTCCGCAACGTGGACAAGCGATATAAACTCCGGGCCGACAACCTCTTCATTTGCAAGCGAGGTCAACGCCGTTCACATCCTGCCCGACGCAAGTGTCGTCGCGGTTGCCTCCATCACGGTGGGGAAGGTCGGGGGCACGCAGCAGACTGTGCAAATCCGCCACGCGAACGGAGCGGTGTTCCGAGAGTTCGACACTTTGGCAGGAGGGGGTGTGCAGAATCGGTGCGGTATCGGCGCGGATGACCGCGCAAGCAACACCTTCATTGCCTATTACGACGCCGCGGGGGTGTGTCAGTGGGCGCGCAGGTTAGGGATAAACCAGCCGGGATTCGGCGGCGCCATGCGCGCCTGGGGCGACAAAAGCATTCGGTACAGCGCCGCAAGAAATACCGTCAGCGTTTCGCTCAGCTACTCCCCGAGCACAGAGAGTGCGCAACTCATCGAAGCCGGTCTCGGAGAGGCGAACGCTTTCTCCCATACCGCCAACCTATACAGCACCTCCTTCGATTTCGAGTTCTCTCTGTCCTCCGGAGATCTGCAACCGCACGTTGTCGTCGACGACAACAACAACGCAACTCTCGACAATTGGCGAACGAGCACCCTCGGCGAGCCCGGGAGCACCGGGGAGTATGTAAACAGCAGCCACACCGTAGCCGCAGCAACGGCGCTGTCCGCGACATGGGATAGCGCCGGCCCGGCGCCCCTCTCGAACCTCACCCCTTTCGTCACACCCTTCAAATACGCACACGCCCTCACGCGATATGCGAACGCCAGCGTGGGCCCCGTGTGGACCGCGTACCTGCGCAAGCCCGCGACCTCGGGCAATCTGAATCAGCCCGTCAACCTCTCCAAGATATTGAAGAAAGGTCAGGGCCTTTATTTGTCTTCGTTCTGGTTCGCAGACGCCCAAGGACCAGCCTCTTCTGTGCAGATCTCCAGCGTCGAGACGGGACTGAATTCGACCGTCGCGTTCCCCTCCGCGGCCTCTCCCACGAGCATGAACAACCTGCTCTGGAAGATCAACGACGACGGGCTCACGGGATTTTCCTTCGTAGGAATTCACGGCCTTTTGGTCGGCGGTTCGCCGCCAGCGTCTTTTAATCCCAACTTCTCACCGAAGATGCTCGCCGGGGGCTCCCTTGTGGCGACTTCTCGGATCGACCCCGACACGGGATACCGCCTCGGCCCGTCCGAGGCCGGACAGACGGACGTGATTGCACCGGCCGGTGCGGGGCGCGGCACCGTCGTCGCCTTCTTCAACGAAGACACGCTGGCTTTCCAAAGCTTTATAGAAAACTTTGCGACCGTGAATACGCTCCCCGAAGGCCCCGCGACGTGGACACTCTTCGACGAGCTTTCCCCCACGGAACTTATCTCCCCGACGTGCGTCTTCAACGGGGACACGCGGTTTGACATCCTAGGCGTCAACCAAGCGGCCGGCGCCCCCCAAGCGGGGGACGTTGGGTATTTTGGGTACTCCATCATCGACGCGGCGAACAAGACCCACCAAAGCTGGTCGGGTGAGCTGTTTGGGATCGCCAATGCGCCCATAGGCGCAGGTGTCTACACCTCCACGCAAGCGTTCTCGGCGCGCCGTATCTAGCCCTCTTTTTGCTCTGTGGCCAGAGCCTGGGCGCAGTAGAAGCAATTGTCGGCGGCCGGCGTGTTTTCTTCCTCGCCGGCCATCCCGAGCCCGCAGAGCACCTCTTCTCCGTCGAGGACGTGCGCAACGCCGTCGCCGTCGACATAGACCTCGGTCGGCAACGGTGGGTCTTTAATGCCGTTGACGTTGGCGAAGGGCTCGAAACGCATAGGGCACGGCGCGTCGATCTCGACGAGCTGAGGTGCGCGCTCGGCCGGCGGGGTCAGGAAGTCGGCAATCGCTGCTTCCGCCTGCTTGCCCGCTTGTTGTGCAAGGGTGTCGGGAGACGCCTTGCCCGCCGCGGCCACGGCAAGCGCTGCCTGAAGCTCTGACCAACTTTCGATCTCCATGCCGTCGAAGTCTTCCCAGGGCGTGGCGGTGGGGTCTTGGGGTGTGCTCGGTAATCTGCTCATGTCTTTGTTTCTTTCTCGGCCAGCGCTTTTTGCGCATCCGCCAGTTCGTTTTCTGAGTCGATCAAGTCCTTGACCAACTCTTCAATCTTGTTTTCGAGTTCTGTGATTTTGACGCGCATTTCGCGGCGCTCTCGCGCGGCCTTTGCTGTCTTCTCGCGCCAGGCCCGGCGCTCTTTTGCGTGATCGACGCCAGGCAGGTTTTTGCCGCCCTTCTTCTTAAGCTGGCGACGCAGAAGGCGGATTTCCGATTGCGCAAGGAATAGCGCTTCTTTGTCGTCGGTCTTTTTGTTCACGGCTCAAGCCTTGTGCTGGCTTTATAAGTCTCGATGCACTCGCGGAGTTCTTCGATTGTTCTGTTGGCTTTATAGAGTTCGATGCGCCGGCTTTCTGACAAACGCAGCACTTCTTTGTGGCTCGGTGGGTCGATACCTACGCAATCGGGGCAGCCCGAGCAACAAGGCTTCTCCGGCACGTCCTTTGAGAAGTCAAAGAGCACTTCTTTGAGCCGTTTCGGGTCGTCACTCTTGAAGACGTCTTGGGCGGCCTGGAACCGGACCCTTATTCGGTACAGATCGCGATTAAGGTTGTTTATGTACTCGTGCAGTTTTGCGATTTCTTCTTGGGGTTTAGCTTTTTCTGCTTCGAGTTCCCTTCGGAGCTTTCCGACCTCCGCCCTTGCCGCGCTTAGCGCCACCCGCCGTTTCTTCCCTACCTCCGAAAGGAGACGAATCCTCCGCCGGGCCTTTGCAAGCTCCTCTTTTCTCTTTTCGCAGGTCCTTTTCAGCTTCCTGTCACTCCTAAGCAGCTCGAGATATTTTTCGTACGCTTTCTTCAACTCTTTCTTTTTCATTGGTCCCTCATTTCTGCCAGTTCTTTGAACAAGTCTTTGTTGTCGCGTTTGAACTTTTCCAAGTTCTCCAACATGCTTTCGAGCTTCGTCTCAACCGCTAAGGCACCTTCTGCCAAAACCGATGCGCGGCCGGCGCCTCCTTTGAGCCATAGCTCGACGGTTTGCTCACAAACGCCACAATCGACGCAGGCGCGCTCGCGGCGGCGGGTTTTCCCCAAAAGGCGGCTGTTGTGGACCCGCGTTTTCCCGCCACAGTGCCGGCACTTCACGCGCGACCTCGGTAATGCTCGATGAGTTTTTTCCAGGCTTCTTCTGCGAGGGGGTCTCGTTCAAGGCGCCTGTTGATCTCCGACCCCCGCAACGCGCCGGTCCGGGTACAAGATAGAACGCCCTGCAAGACCGGGCGGGGATCGGCGGGGGTCACTTTGGAAATCGTCACCGTGGCGTGCACGCGGGCGGCCTTGGGCAGGCATTCCTGGGAGAGGATTTCAACCGTGGTCGCCCCTTCAAGGCTGAAGCCAGAAATGATCTGCCCTTCAGCCGTCTGGTACCAATATGCCTGCTTCGCAGGGCCGCCTGAGAAGACGTAGGAGGCGGGCTCGGTCAAATAGCTGTCGCCTTCCAAAAAACGCCATTTGTCGCTCCAGCCGAGCGACCAGAGCAGCCTCGGGAGCCACTCGGCGGGGCGGTCTTGCCCCCCTTCTGGGCCCGGGTTGCCGGCGAACATGCGGCGCCACGCCTCTGCGATGCACTGAGTCTGACGAACGCGCGAGGGCGAAAGCTGAGAGGGCGGCGTACTTCGAGACACAGCCAAGCGTCGCTCGTAGCGCTCGCCGACCTCTTGATCGTCTTCTTTGCCAAGCATCTGGGCCGAGTCGGTCAGAAGCATGGCGGCGAAGTCGTAAAGAGACTCGCTCGAAGTCTTGGTGTAGACGGTGCGAGGTTTTCGGCTGACCTTGTGCTGCGCGCAAATGCGCGTGGCTGAGATCAACCAACGCTGCAACCCTTTCCCTAACGGGAACGAGAAAGGGAGCGGCGCGTCCGCCACGCGGCTGCGGCTATCGATGTCAGGCTTAGGCACCCACACGGACGCGCTGTCCGCGTAATAGCCATGCGCGCGCAAAAAAGCGCTGGTCAAGGATATTGCTATTTTGCGGTCAAGGCGGACGATCCGTCGCGGTCGGTTCCGCCACGCCGCCAAGACCGCTTGAGCCTCTTTTTTTGTGACAAACGTGTATTCCATCTTCCCTCCACCCGCCCGCGCGGGCGGGGTGCGTGCTTCTTTTCATCCGCCGCCGAAGCCGAAGCCGAAGCCGTCGCCGAAGCCGTCGCCGAAGCCGTACCCGTCACCACAACCGCCGCCATCGCCATCGCCGTCGCCGTCGCCGTCGCCATCCCCGGTGACACCACAACCGTAGCCGTCGCCGCCGTCGCCGAAGCCGTCGCCGTCTGTCATGCAGGTCACGCCGATTCCCACTTGTCGATAGCAGCTGCGGTTACTTCAATGACCGAAGTTACGCCGCGCAGCTCGATGTCGGCACGCGCCCCAATGAGGCTCTTGTCGGTCGGGCCGCTTTCGGCAAGTTCAAGAAATCCTTTGGTGGTGCCGAAGCGGATTGCGCAGCGCGCACTTCTCAGATGGATGCTGCTCCCTTTTGTGTCCTTGGCGTACCCGAAAAAAGACGCCGCGGCGTTCGGCAGTTACGATGACTGCTCGTTCTTCCATTTTCTCTTTCTCTTTCTGACGCTTTGTTTTGCGTCTGTTTATCTGTGCTTTCTCTAATGCACATATCAACGGCACTCAGTTCTTCAACGCCCCAGGAAGGGCCGTTGCGAGCTGAATCGCACTGGGTTTGATTACCTGCTGCAAGACGTTCTTGGGGATCACCATTTCGGCGCCGTTCATCGAAACGTGGATGGCTGTCCCGAGGTCGGCAACGAGTTTTGCCGGCAGATTGACAAATTGAGGGCCCTGCTCGGTCATCATGAGCGTATCACGGTAGGCGAAAACGATGTCCTCGTCGATCCACGCTTCTGGCAACGGCCAGCTTTCGTCGCCGTTCTTTGTTTTTAGGTCGACGACGGAGGGTTTGTTTTCTTCGGTCATTATTTTTTCTCCGGCATGGCGGCCACTTGGGCGGCCTCTAAGCGTTGTTTGAAATCGGAAAGCCAAGTCTCAGCCAGAAAGCGCAGCGCTGCGTCGCGGTTGCCCGAGAAACCTGGCGACACGGCCCAGGGGACTAGCGCGCTGCTGTGCATCGGGCCGCTGACGAGCCATTTGGGCGCGCTCGGTTGCGCGGGCGCGCCGCCGGGCACGAGCGGGTCAACGCGGCCGGCCTCGACAAGCGGCAAATGCGTGACGCGCCAGCCGGGCAGGAGCGCGGCGTCTTTGAGGTCGAGACGCTTGGCCTCGGCTGCGATGTTTGAGGCTTGGTCTTGGCTGGTGATCACTTCGGCAATGACGGCGTTGTAATAGCCCTGCAAGAGGTTCGCGAAGTTTTGGATGCGCTGGAGGCGATCGCCGGTCGGCAGGGTTTTCACGGTAGCCGCCGAGGGCGGACTGGTTGTTTTCTTAGTTCTTCGGTCATTTGTTGGCTCGCTTTGGTGGCGCGGGTTTCTTTAGGTATACGGCTCGCTTGGCGACCTCGGGTTACTATTATTCTGCGGCTCGCTGGGATAATCCGGGTTTCTTCGGTTTCACGGCTCGCTGATCTGGTCCGGGTTTCTCAGTGGTATGTGGCCTGCTATGCTGCGTGGTGCTTTCTCCCCAGATACTCCTCGGCGTAAGGCGCGCGGGTGTCGAACCCCTCGAGTTTGCGCCAGGCGATCCAAAGCTCCTGCAAGAACATTTTCACCATGTAGCGCACGGCGGCCTGGTGCAGGTGGGCGTCGCTCTTTGCCCACGGGTAGGGGCCGGCCTTCGTCGCACCGTCGCACACGTAACACTTTGTCTTTGAAGGTCCGTAGATGCCGGCGCCGCGACAAACAGGGCACTTGTCGACGCGCGTGTTTCCTTTCCGCGTTTTGTAGTTGTCATAGAACGAGCGCCACGGGCTGTTCGCTTTGATGAGGCAGCCTCCGAGCACGTTCAAAAGCTTTGCTTTGAGCCAAGGGTTGTAATTCGCTTTCTCGCCCTTTTTGCGGCGTTGTGCTTCGCCGTCGCGCACTGCGAGACCGCACCATGCCCACAGCTGGGAGACGGTGTTGCACTTTTCGATTTCGATGCTGGAAACGAGCACGCCGCCCATTGTGAAGCCGACGCCTTTTTGGTCTTTGATCCATGTCTCCCAAATCGACACGTCTTTGAGCACGCGCCTCATTTCGCGGAAAGCGTCTGTCTCCAGTGCGAGCAGTTTACTCGCGGCCGTTGCCAAGAACTCTTTCTGCTTCTCATCGAGCACGGCGTTCGATTCCTCTGCCTGGGGGCCGGCGCGGTTCGATTGCTGGATGCGTAGTTTTTGGAGGTCGTAGGCAAAACGCACGGCCTCTTTAAGCCTTGTTCGCTGTTCTTCTTTTTCTTCGGACATCTTTGACTCGCTAAGGTCGTACGGGTTTCTGGTGGATTGCGGCTCGCTGTTGAGGTGTGGGTTTTCTCGGTAGATGCGGCTCGCTAGGCTGTCGTGGATTTCTTCTTTGGTATGGCTCGCTCTTTATTTACCCTCTCCGTCTTTTGTTGTCAATATTTTATTGTCCGAAAAGGTTACTAACGCAACATCTCCTTTATTGACACCTAGAACAGCGACAGGGATGCGGATGAAGGGGCCGAAACCGATGTCTTGAACCTTGTACGGGCGCCGGTCGCCCGCTACCGGTGCTGCGCGGCCGGCTTTTGTGTTCTGTCTCGCAAACGCCTTGCCCTCAGCCCATGCCTCGAAGGCGTCGGCTTTCTTGGCGAACCCCGGGCGCTCGCGCAGTTGCCCCAAGGCGCGCGTCAACGTCAGGTTCGAGAATTCGCCCTCCCCCCACGCGCGTTCGATCTCCTCGAAATCGCCCGAAAGGATGTCCAGCTGCAAGCGTTTATAGTCTCTCTTCAATTTCCCGACCTCGTAAGCTGTGCCCACGCCTCGGGGAGCTTCAGG
>Ga0256830_1000660_pt1 | contig 26150 bp, 27 predicted proteins | sample 128326metaG_FD_190537 | JGI IMG/M metagenome (GOLD analysis project Ga0256830, IMG submission 190537) | Hydrothermal vent microbial communities from Lau Basin, Pacific Ocean - 128-326 | ecosystem: Environmental > Aquatic > Marine > Hydrothermal vents | place: Pacific Ocean: Lau Basin | collected... | reverse complement strand
GCACCCGTGGTGGCCAGGAACAGGGATATACGCATTACCCAGGCCAGACGTGAGGATTCAGAGAAGTATGAGAGTTTGATAATCCTGAGGGTAAAGAGCGATGAGGGTGAAACCACAGTAATGGGTACAACCATTGGCGGGGAGGTGAGGATAACCGGTATAGAGGGCTACGCCATTGAACTCACACCCGGGGGCAGGATGCTCATCGTCAAGCACGAAGACAAGCCCGGAATGATAGGCAGGGTGGCGACGGTGCTCGGTGAAAGGCAGATAAACATAGGGGCGATGCAGGTGGGCAGGCGCGAAAGAGGTGAGACGCAGTTGATGGTGCTCAGTGTTGACCAGCCCGCGGGAAGGGAGGTGGTGGAGCACATAGCCTCCATACCGGGTGTGCACTGTGTAAGGGAGCTGGAGATGTGATACCATGGCAAGGGTTAGGGATTACATGACCCGGGGTGTGTACACGGTGGATGAGAATGCCACACTGGAGGATGTGGTCAGGGTTATGGCCAGGTACAGGATATCCGGGGTCGCCGTGGTGGGGGAGGATGGTGATACCCTGGGCGTGGTTTCAGATACTGATGTGTTGAATGCGATAGTGGAGGGAAGGAGCACTGACACACGGGTGAGTGAGATTATGATGCCCTTTACCCTGATTGTGGACGAGGACACGAGCGTTGAGGAGGCCGCACGCATCATGGACCGCGAGCGGGTGCACAGGCTGTTTGTGGTGAAGGAGGAGAGACCCGCAAAGGCAACGCTGTCGAAGCCGTACCTTCAGCGTCCGGTGGGCGTGATTACCTCCTCGGATATAGTCAGATTCGTTGCGGAGTGATGCCCTGTGCTGGAGATTAAGGTTTCGGAGTTTCTTAAAAAGCCTCTTATTACAGTGGAGGAGGAGATGAGCCTTCGCGATGCTGCCAGAGTTATGCGCAATGAGGGCATCTCCGGTCTCCTGGTGGTGAACAGCGCTGGCCAGCCTGTGGGGGTGGTCTCTGATACCGACATGGTGCGTGCTCTGAGCAGGGGAATAGATAAAGACAGCAGCGTGGCAGGGATTATGAGCAGGAGCTTTTTCGGAGTTTCACCGGAGGCCACACTGCAGGAGGCGGCCAGAATTATGAAGGAGAACGGTGTTAGCAGGCTCTTTGTGGTAAGGGGAGCGCATGGTAAAACAGAGCTTTCGCAGATGCCGGAGGGAATAATATCCATAAGCGATATAATCTCCGCCATGGCCGGGTGGGGCTAAGCTTTAAGTAGCGCCTCTTCAATTTTACAAATGGAGGAAGGAGAATGGGAAGGATAGCCGGGAGAGACCTCATAGGGAGGAATGTGGTTAGTGACCGCGGGACTGTGATTGGCAGGCTCACAGACATCAGTATAGAGACTGTTGCCGGCAAGGTGATGATGCTGATAGTAAAGCCCGGCAAGGATGTGGATCCCAAGTATTTCAGGCTGAATGAGAGGGGCGAGATTCTTATACCTTTTACAGCAGTCAAGGCGGTCAAGGATGTGCTGATTATAAATGAGGGGGGTATCCCCAGGGCATAGTCCGGAGATTTCTACAGCAGTACACCCGCGGCGACGATGAGCAGTGTTACTGCCCCCGCAACTGTGAGGAGGCGGTATACTTTTGAAATGCTTGCGCTGAAGTAGTCGGCGGTAACAGTAAAGCAGAGGTGCATCGGTGACAGCTGAACACCCAGGTAGCCGGCGGTGAAGATTAGCAGCAGATGCTCTGATACCACAGCATCACCTCTGCCAACGAAGGAGATGAAGAGGGGCAGGGCTATGCTGGGAGGTGCCATTTCAATACCCACTGCGAAGCCCACGAGGAAGCTGAGAATCATGGCCACAGCCGCCACCGGTAGAGCCTGTGAGGATAGAAGCTCCATAACGCGTGCCGCAGCCCCGCTTGCTTCTATACCGTTCCTGAAGAGAAGCACACCATAAATCAGCACACCCATCCTCGGGTCAAGGGCTCTCCGGAGAGCTTTTTTCAGCTCTGGAAGTGGCGGTCTGGTGAGCAGGATTGTCAGGAGGAGTACCAGGAGAATGGAGAGGGTGAGTGCCACTCCAGCTACCAGGGTGAGAAGAATTATCGCCAGTATGGGCCAGATGCTGCCCGCCAGCCCCCGAACAGCGCGCGGCTCATGTGAAGCTCCGGATAAATGGAGTTCTCTGCGCAGCAGCAAAAGCCCGGCAAAAAGTGCAGCAATGGTGAGGGGAAGGTTTATTTTAATGAGTTCCGCCGGATTAATCTCCGCCACACCCAGGGTGATTATGAAGGCGGGATAGAGGGGCCAGGTGGGTATCCAGAGGTGGCGGAACCAGTAGTTGGCGAAGGTTGCTTCTTCTCTGGATATTCCATGCTCCTTTACCACTCCGGAGAGCATCATGGCGGATACCAGGGCCCCTGCCGGCATGGGGAGGAGGCCTATGAGTAGGGGCACGGCTATCAGGGTGAGCCTGCCGCCGATGGCTGTGAGGGAGCCTGCAAGCCTGGAGAGCATGCCAGCGCTTTCCATGGTGTAGCTGAGCAGAAGTACCGAGTAGATGAGCAGGAGCAGCGTAAGGGTTGCACCGCTGCTGGCAGTTTTGGTGATTATGTGAAGCACATCCTCAGTGGGCAGGGTGAACAGAATGAGAATCAGGGCACCGGTTACAACGGAATAGCCCACATGCATCCGGAACTTTATCAGGAGAAGGATAATGCCGATGGTCAGAAAAAGGACAGCGGCAGGGTCGTGCTGCATGCCCCCAGTGCCCAGACTAACCTCGGGAAAGTTGAAGCTGTGAATTTGTGGATGCGGGAGACTGTGCGGCTCTGGTCCGGATGGGTACATCAGGATTGTTTTAATTATCTTGAAATGTTCCTCAACCCGGTACTATAAGAACCAGATTATCTTCTAAAAAAGCATCCTATGGCCGAAATTATGCAGATATAGCTGAAAAATGTAAAAAAAGACGGAGTATTACCTCCTGTATGCGAGCTTCAGGTCACTCGCCTTAACAGTCCTTCTGCCTGCGTGTCTTGCATATCTGCCTGCTTCAGCAGCGAGCCCGGTTCCAATCTCTTCAAGAATTTCCGCAAGCAGCAAACCGGCATCTCTGCCAACACGCATTCCTGTCGCCTTTCTTATGATCCTCAGAACAGCAGATGCTGGCAACTCGCCCATTACTACTTCCTCCATTTGCATTATCGATTCTGGAGCTATGTGTAAAACACTTTATAAATCTTTCCCCGCTTTGTCTGTATCTCCTCGTAAATCTTATTAAAATGTTGTTTTTAGGTGAAAGATAGCTTCTGAAAAAATATCACCGGCCGGCAGATATGGAGGTGCCTGCGCGCATGCTGCGCTGAGTGTCAACTGCATCAAAAATCCTTTTATTTCTCATAAAGAAAATTTTCTAACAAAATATCTGCTGTATTATACATATAATTTTTTATTTATCACTTCCTTAAGTTATTTTTTACCTATTAAGTTATATAAAAATTATAAAAATATTTTTAAATTTTGTGTATGTGAAAAAAATCACGCAATACGCCCGGTATGTGAAAAACAATATACGAAAATTTAATATAGATATAATTAAAGATATAGGGGTGTTATCTTTTGATGCAGGTGGGGTTAGGATGAATTTATCCAGGATGAGGCTGGGTGTTAACTCCCGCAGGTCTGAAATTGAAATTTTTGCGGATATGCTCAGAATGGCGAGGTCGGAGGTCAACAAAACCACCCTTCTTTATCAGGCAAATCTTAACTACACCCTGCTTCAGAAATACCTTGCCTTTCTGCTGGAGAGGGGTCTTCTGGAAGAGCACGACAGCTGCTACAGAACCACCCGCAAGGGCATGGAGTTTCTTGCAACCCTCCGCAGACTTCAGGCGCTTCTGACAGACGACTCCTGGCAGTCTCCCGGGGTGCATCCGGAGAGCGGGGATAGAGGCTCTGCACCGAAAGTTTCGCATGAAGGCAGAGCGCTCCGCTCACGTGAACCGGAGGATGTGCATGGAGACCTGTGGTGCAGAATTATAAAGATTCTTCCCTCTGAGGAGGAAGCTGAAAAGTTTCTTGAAAAGCATGGATTTTCGACCGGTGAGAAGGAAAATATTATCCGGATTGTCAGAAAGTGATGTTCTATCCGGTGAATGCAGCATCTGCAGAAATTTTCATATTTTTTATGCATATTTTACATATGGGGCTGTATCAGTGTGATATTATGTAACAATGTTCTATATCAATATTACAGGATGAAAACTCTAGATGTTATCTTCACAATCGATAAAAAAGGGCAGTTATGAATAGTTAGTTGATGATAAGAGCAGGCGTTGTGGGCACTGGTGCCATGGGACAGCACCACGTGAGGATTCTTTCTCAGCTGGAAAATGTGGAGCTTGTTGGAATAGCGGATGTAAATACTTCGGTTCTCAGGGCGCTGGCAAAGAAGTACAGTACCACCCCGTACACCGACTATCGTGAGCTGCTATTCAGGAATGAGCTGGACGCCGTCACTGTTGCTGTGCCAACCACCCTCCATAAAGATGTGGCGCTTGCCGCCATACACAGCGGGGCCAGTGTGCTGGTGGAGAAGCCCATTGCCGATTCCGTAGAGGCGGCCACCGAGATGATTGCAGCAGCGCGGGAGGCGGGTGTCAGGCTGATGGTGGGGCACATAGAGAGGTTCAATCCTGCTATAGTGGCGCTCAAGCATATCGTTGACAGGGGAGAGATAGGAAAGGTTGTGTCAATGTCTGCAAAGCGTGTGGGGCCGCACAATCCCAGGATAAGAGATGTGGGCATCATCCTGGACCTGGGAGTTCACGATATCGACGTGATGCAGTACCTATACGGTGAGAGGATACGCAGAGTGTTCGCCTCTGCCGGTAAGGTGCTTCATCCCCACGAGGATTATTCATCAATGCTGCTAAAGTTCAGCAATGGTTATTCCGGAATTATAGAGACCAACTGGCTTACGCCCCACAAGGTGAGGGAGCTCACTGTTGTGGGAACTGAGGGCATAGCCTACGTTGACTACCTGAAGTCAACTCTGAAAATTTATGATGACCACTGGATAAAGGAGGCAAAGGTGGAGCGAAGGGAGCCGCTTCTCAACGAACTCACCCATTTCATAGAGTGCATTGAGTCTGGAAGGAGACCAATAGTGAGCGGTGAGGACGGGAGACATGTGCTTGAGGTGGCGCTTGCGGCCATAAGGTCATACAGGGCAGGGAGTGTGGTGGACATTCCGCCCTACGGTGCGGAGCTAAAGCTTGCGGGCATGATAGAGGTGCCGGGATGAAGGTGTACGGGCTTTCTCCGGAGGAGGTATCAGCACTTTTCACTGAGGGAATGGTGGAGATAGCCGTATACGGACTGGGTAAGATGGGGCTCCCTCTGGCAGCGGTTTTTGCAGAGAGAGGTGCAAGGGTTACCGGAGTTGATATAAACCAGAGTGTTGTGGATGCGGTTAACAGGGGAGTAAACCACATCAAAGGAGAACCCATGCTGGACGAGCTTGTGAGGAGGAATGTGGAAGCCGGACGGTTGAGGGCCACAACCGACGCTCCCGGAGCGGCGCAGAGAGCAGATGTGATGGTCATCCTGGTTCCTGTGGTTCTTACACCTGAAAAGAGACCTGACCTGAGAGCGCTGGAGTCCGCATGCAGAAGCATCGCTCAGGGGATTGAGGAGGGGGATATGGTGATTGTGGAGACAACCCTTCCGCCAGGCACCACTGCCGGGAAGGTGAGGAGCATACTTGAGTCCTCCGGATTGCGTGCAGGTGAGGACTTCGGTCTTGCCCACTGCCCCGAGAGAGCCATGACCGGCAGGGTGGTCAGGGACATAATGGGCGCATATCCGAAGATAGTCGGTGGTATAGACAGGCGAAGTACAGAGGCAGCGATGGGGATATACAGGGCGGTAAATTCCAGGGGGGTTATACCTGTTGCCAGCGCCACAACTGCAGAGATGGTAAAGGTGGCGGAGGGTGTCTACAGGGATGTGAACATCGCCATTGCCAATGAGCTGGCAATTGTTTCCAGGAAGCATGGGGTCAACATCTGGGAGGTAATAAGGGCTGCCAACACCCAGCCATACTGCAACCTCCACCTCCCTGGTGCCGGAGTGGGTGGCCACTGCATACCCGTGTACCCCTGGTTCATTATCGATGATGATACAAGGCTCCTGCGAACCGCCCGTGAGGTTAACGATTCTATGTCTGATTATCTGGTTAGCAGGCTGGAGGAGATGCTGAAAAGGGAGGGAGAGAGGCTCGAGGGCAATGAGATTGCGGTGGTGGGTCTCACCTACAGACCGGGTGTTAAGGAGACCTACCACTCACCTGCACGCCTGGTGATAAAACACCTCAGGAGGCGTGGCGCGAGGGTATATGGATACGACCCCCTGCTCACAGAGGATGAGATAAGGTCCACCATGGGGGTGGAGCCGCTGAATGGCGGAAAGGTGAGGTGGGCTGTGTGTCTGCACAGTAATGGTCATGAATTCGGTGTAAAGGCTGAGCGGAAGATTGAGCTCAGACAGATATTCTCATAGGCAGGACTGTGAGGCGGTATGCTGAGTCCGGCTTGGTTAGTCTATATCAGGTGAGATTTATGCCGGAGTGCAGAGGTTGTGGGAGCCATTTTGTGAGGCATCCCCTGGAGATCTCGGGATGGAACAGACGTCTGAAGCAGGAGCTTCCTTCTCTGTTTCGCAGAAGACCGACGTGTCCCGAGTGTGGACTTATAGGAGATATTCGCAGAACAAAGCTTAAGGATGCTCTGGCCATTGTCAAGAGCTACACCAGCGACGAGGAAGTGATAATGAGCTTTATGGCGTTTTACAGAAAAAGGGGAAAGGATTTCAGGGATGGATACTCTATTGCTCTGGCTTTTCTGGAGAATCGTTAATTTTTTTATGCCCGGAGTGTGCACAGTTAACAAAATGTGCATGATGTGTTTAAAATGCCAAAAACAAGCTTCGGAATAAGAATCGAGAATGAACTTCTGGAGAAGCTTGATAAGATAGTTTCCAGGTCGAGATATCTCCAGACCAGCAGGAGTGAGGTTGTGGAGGCGATTCTGACCTACTACTTCAACAACCACAGCCATGAGGAGTGGACCAGGAAGCTCATTATAAAGAAGCGCGAGGGAAAGCTGTAAAACTGAAGCTAAAAATTTTTGCTGCCATTGTGCACGCTTAACAAACTGTGCACAGCCCGTTTTGTGCCATGTACGGGGGTGTATTGCTGTGAAGGGTAAAAAGTCCAGTGTAAATAAGCGGAGGTCGGAGATTGACATTCTTACAGAAATTCTGCGCCTTGCAAGGGAGAATCCGAGGAAGACCACCCTCCTGTACAGGGTGAATCTCAACCACACGCTGCTGAACAAGTATCTGAGCTATCTGATGGAGAAGGGACTTCTGGTTGAACAGGGGGGTGTGTATTCCATCACCGACCGTGGCCACGAATTTCTTCTACTCTCAAGAAAGCTGCAGAAGCTGCTGGAGAAAGAGGAGCACATTACAGAGGGGGAGCTCCCATCTCCCCATGAAAGCGGTCTGCCCTGGCACAGGTACATAAAGCTGCTTCCTTCAGACGCTGAGGTGGAGGCCTTTCTGACGGAAAGGGGCTTTACGGGCAGAAAGAAGCATGCTCCGGAGGATGGGGAGGAGTAAGCGGTGGATGGTACACCTCTTCTCCTTGGAATAAGCTTCCTCACATCCTTTGTTGCAGCCCCGCGCTTCATACACAAGCTCAGGGCGGCTGGCTACGTGGTCAGGGACTACTACAAGCCGCAGAAGCCCTTAGTCCCGACAATGGGAGGGCTCGTAATTCTCACCGGCGTGCTCGCGTCGCTGATAATTGCACAGTTTGTTGTGAACTCTGTGGAAAGCCTTCTCATCCTGTACTTTATTGTGCTCACCTTCATGGTGCTTGGGCTGATAGACGACCTTATCGACGTGGGCAGGAAGCTCAAGATAGTGCTGCCATACTTTATGGCGCTTCCCGTTGCGCTGCTGAACAGGGACACAACGCTCTGGCTCGGCTTTACAGAGGTTGAGCTCGGCGCCTTTTACACCATCGTTGTGGCGCCTGTGTATGTTATGGTGGTTTCAAATCTGATAAATATGCACGCTGGCTACAACGGCCTGGCGGTTGGCCTCTCAAGTATTCTGCTGCTTTTCATAGGCATAGCCGCCTGGATCAGGTACGGCATCTCCGAGGTGTCGTACATTATGCCAATTCTGGGCGCAGCCATCGCCTTCCTCTTCTACAACAGGTATCCTTCAAGGATTTTTGAGGGCAACTGCGGCAACTTCATGCTCGGCGCCGCTATTGGTGCTCTTCTTGTGCTATACAACCTGGAGATATTCGGTGTTGTAATTCTCCTCCCCCATATCGTCAACTTTTTGATGTACGTGGTGTGGAGAGTGAAGAGGCTGGGGGAGGTGAAGTTTGGAGAGGTCAGGGAGGATGGCTCGCTCAGAGTGCCGAACCCCCTGACTCTGAAGTGGCTGCTCCCATACTACTGGAGAATAACCGAGCCCCAGGCGGTGCTCATACTCTACCTGCTCACCACAATTTCAGGTTTTCTGGGTCTTGCACTAATATTCTGGTAAAAAGTTCCAGAATATAATTTCACAAGTTGTATTAATCAGCAGCCCATATATTAACCATCAAACTCTGGAGGCATATATATGAGGGATTTAAGAATTTCGCTGTTGATTGCAGTGACGTTAATTGTGGCACTTTCCTTCAGCACAGCTACCGCAAGAACGCCGGTGGTCTGTGACAAGTACACAATCGACGGCGACCTGAGCGACTGGGGCCTGGATTTGAGCGGCGACTGGAGCCTCAATGAGACCTGGCTGCCAAACAGCGGTGTTGAGTTTGTGGTGGAGGACAACAGGGACCCGCGCTACGGCGGTGTTACCGGCGTGCATATAAAAGGTAAGGGCAGCAGCTATACCGCATACCTTGAGCCCAAAGTGATGCACAGGGACGGCTACCTGGTGGCTGAGCCTCTGGGCGGAGAGAGGTGGGACCTTGAGGCGATATACAGAGATTATGACGACAACTGTCTTTACTTTGCGGTGGTTACATCGCTCAGACCAGATGGCACAGGTGACAATGCGCCTGGCGACCTTGCGCTTGATGTGGACAGGAACGAGTCCACAGGTAAGTACGGCTACGAATACGGCGTCAAGCTTGGCTCTGCTACAGGTCTGAGCCAGTGGGAGGTCGGCTACCTGCCAGACTGGAAGGAGCCCACCTACATAAAAGAAAACCGTCCGAGCACGTTTTCAGCATACCTCTCCGGAGGCTACAAGGTTGGTGACGCAGTGGGTGTGTACAAGGATATCGGTATCAGCGACAATGGTGAGCCCAACTATGTAATAGAGTTCGCAGTACCCAGGAGCATAATAAATGCCACATACCCGGGTGCCGTAAGGCACCACCTTGCAGACGCCTGTGGCAACGACAGCATAAAGATACCGGAATTCGCCACGATTGTACTGCCCTTCGCAATGCTTTTCGGCACAGTGGCACTGCTCTACTGGAGGAGACAGGAGCTGCGATAAGAATAGCCGGGGGTACCTCGGCCGGTCCTATCTTCCTCCATTTTTTATTTTTAATTTTTCAGGAGGCAACTGATTTTGGACAGGAGCGATATCCAGATTGTGATATTTGCAGTTTTTGTGGTTGCTGCCTTCATTGAGTTCAGCTACGGCTCCGCCTATCTCGGCGCCTTCTTCGCCACAGCTGCGCTGGCGGTTCTGCTGAGGTTTTCCGCAGTTTCAGGCGCTGGAGGAGGGGGGAGTCTCCTGAGAAAAGTGCTGGGCGTGGCAATAGTCGCAGCGGTGCTGTACTACAACTTCTCAACACAGTCGCAGATCAAAACCCTGGACTCCTTTCTTATTCTGCTGGGTGCATCCATAGCCATGACCGGAATGGGGGCGGGTAGAATAAGGGAGCTGGGACACCTCACCTTCTACATGTCCCTTATCTTCCTTGTACTGTTCTCCTCCGTCTATGTGCTCCCGGGAATGCTGGGGATAAAGCTACCCTACTACTACGGTCACTACATGGTTACCCTCCCGGTGGCAAAGCTGCTAACCAGTGCGGGGCTTGACCTGGAGGTGGTGGCGATGAACCTGCTCTATGTGGGGAATATGACGAACAGTCTTATAGGCCTGGACATGGCATGCTACGGCTTCTATTCCATGTTCCTCATAATCAGCGCCACGGTGGCGTACGGAATTACCATGGATGCCTCCTTCAGAAGGATAGTTCCCATTCTGGCGATTCTTGCCGTGGCATCCTACGCGGCAAATCTGCTGCGTGTCTCCACACTTATAGTGCTTGCCTACTACTACGGTGTTGAGACCATGCTTCTGGTGCATTCTCACCTGGGCTGGATTTTCTTCGCCTTCCTGCTCCTTCCGCTCATGTACCTGTTTTTGAAGTAGGTGATGCCATGTTCTCCAGGGCACTTGTGCTGAGTCCACATACCGACGATGGTGAGCTGGGATGCGGAGGCACCATTGCCAAGTTTGCAGAAAGGGGAAGAGAGATATTCTATGTGGCCCTGTCAAGCTGTGAAAAGTCTGTGCCGGAGGAGTTTCCGGATGACATCCTCAGAAAGGAGGTGAGGAAAGCCACAAAAGTGCTGGGGATTGATAGCCAAAATCTGATCCTCTACGATTATCCTGTGAGAGAATTTCCTGATTACAGACAGGATATCCTTGAGATGCTCATCCGGCTTAGAGAAAAGCTACGTCCCGATATTGTGTTTGTTCCGTCTTTGAGGGATCTGCACCAGGACCACCGAACGGTCTCTGAAGAGGCTCTGAGGGCCTTTAGACAGTGTACTATTCTGGGGTATGAGCAGCCCTGGAACAACATCTCCTTCAATACTTCTGCCTTTGTCTCCCTGAATGGAAGGCATGTGAATAGGAAGATAAATGCCCTGGAGTGCTATGAGTCCCAGAGGCACAGGAACTACCTGACACCGGAGTTCATAACCAGCGTGGCCAGAACACGGGGTACACAGATAGGTGAGGAGTATGCGGAGGCCTTCGAGGTTATTAGATGGATTTTGAGGGATTAGCATGCTGACGGAGCTTCTGGATGTGCTCAGGGCGGTTTTCGGGCTCGCCTTCCTCTTCTTTGTTCCGGGGTATGCGCTGGTGTGGGCGCTCTATCCCAGGAGGGAGGAGCTGCCCTGGGACGAGCGAATCGCTCTGGCTATGGTGCTCAGTATTGCGGCGGATATACTGGTCACCCTCTTCATAGACCTGGTGCTGGGGATACCCACCACCGGCTGGAACATCTTCGTGTCGCTGCTGACCTTCACCGCCCTCTGCGCAGCCATCTACAGGCTTGAGGTGTACTGGATGGGCAGGAGGGGCGTGGCGAAGGAGGGGTGAGAATGCTGGTTATCAGCTGCGATTCGGCGGACCCGCTGGTAAGGGCCGGAGCAGCGCACTTCGCCGAGAAGTACGGAATCCCCTTCCGCGTGAGGGAGGGGGATGGGCTCAGACTTGAGTACGGCGGCGCAGGCGAGGAGTTCCGGATTCGCATAAGAGAAAACCGGGTTGGTGGCTTCTCAGGTGAGGTGCGCTGGAGGGGCGACACAATTCCTGTGCTGGAAGAGCCGCGCGTGTTTAAGGGCTTCGACAGGGCGCTCGCCTTCTGCGGAGAATCGCCCTGCGCCGTGCTCCGCGGGAATGGTATAGAGCTCGGTATCGACGTCTTCAGGGAGGTGGGCTACCTCCTCACCGGGGGTATGGACGCCGAGGTGAAGCGCCTTCCCGGCGAGGAGGCAGCAAGACTGCTCGCGCTGCCCATCGCCGACCTGCTGGAGGATTTGCTGCTCGAGCTTCTGCTGCTCCTCGCGAGGAGAGCGAACCTGCCGCTGGTGAGGAAGCCCTTCTGGCCTCCACGCTATAGCTTTGCGGTGTGCCTGACCCACGACGTGGACGAGGTGAGGAAGAGCTACCAGTGGCTCACCTGGCCGCTGAGGCATGCTAAAGCAGGGGACTTCGCATACCTGAAGCATCAGCTTCTCTCCCTGGCGGAGAAGCTCAGGGGAAGGGAGCCCTTCTGGACCTTTGAGAGAATTATGGAGGTGGAGCGCAGGCTGGGGGTGCGCTCCACCTTCTACTTCCTCCAGGAGTCGGGGAAGGTGCGGCTCCTCTCACCGGAAACCTGGAAGCTGTACGCCAGGAGGTATGAGCTAAATAGAAGGCTCGCCAGGGTGATACGCGAGCTGAGCGAAGACGGCTGGGAGGTGGGACTGCACGGCTCCTATTACTCCTTTAAGAATGAGGAGCTCCTGCGCAGGGAGAAGGCGAGGCTTGAGGCGGTGCTGGGGAAGAAGGTCGCCGGCATAAGGCAGCACCACGGCAATCTGAGCATTCCTCTAACCTGGGAGCTGCAGGAGAGGGCGGGCTTCGCCTATGACACCAGCCTGCTGCCCCGCGGCGAAGCCGGCTTCAGGTGGGGGACCTGCTTCCCCTTCAGTCCGCGGTTTGACGGAAAGGCGCTCGGCCTGATTGAAATCCCCACCATCTTCATGGATACCCCCTACTTCATGAGGGGCCCTGCCGAAGCCGAGCGGCGGTGCATGCGCCTGCTGCATGCGGTGAAGAGGCGCGGCGGCGTGCTCAACCTGCTCTTCCACCACACTGTGTTCAACCCCCGCGAGTTTCCAGGCTGGGCGGAGCTCTACCAGAGGCTAATACAGAGGGCGAGAAGTATGGGCGCCTGGATAACCACCGCCGGCGAGGTTGCAGAGTGGTGGAGGCGCAGACGGGGGTGGAGCGCACCAGCGGAATTTGCAGACTCAAAAATTAAGATTGTGGCGGAAAACCAGTGAAGGTTACTGGACAGGATACCATGAACGATGAGGCGATTGTTAAAAGAATAAAGAAAATTCGGCCATTGAACAATGCGCACAACAGAGAATTTTTCGCAGAGCTGGTGGCGGAGTACTACAAAAATAGGTTGAATCTGCGCATTGGCTCAGAAGTTGTTGACGCACTGAAAAACGAAAAAACGGTTTTGATTGAAGCTTCGCATGGCGCACAGCTCGGGCATCTGGGAATCCACCGGCTTTATCTGAAAGGCGCGGATATTGCAAGAAAAGCCGAAAATGCGATGATGCTTTTTCTGGCTGGGGATCAGTATCAGCCGTCGATGTATCCTGAAATAAACAGGATTTATTTCCCCAGGAGAGGTAAAAGAGGCAGCCCCTTCCTCCTCCCGATTAAAAAGGAGGACAGGCGAAAGCCGCTGTACGGGATACCTCCCCCCACCGAGAAAAATATACTGCGGCTTAAAAATCAGATACTCGGACTTTCCGGGCAGAGTTTTCATTATTTCTGTGAAAGGCATGGTATAATGAAGAAGGATGTGGATAAATCCTTTTTTATTAATAATCTGGAGCATATAGTGGAAGTTCTTGTGGATAGCTCTAAAAAAACGAAGAACTATGCTGACTTTGTGGTCAGGTCCCAGATAATTCTGCTGGGGGAGGTGTTTCATGAGTTGTTTGACAGGTACATTGTTTTTTTCCCGATATCAATGCTGCGCTACCTGCCGGGTTTCTCCAGCACGCTGGAGGACATGGAGAAGATAAACAGATATAAAATCAGAGTTTCAGAGTTTCAGAGGCTGAGGGGGCACAAACCCTACCTGACGGGGGACATCCCCCCGAACATGAGCCCCTTCTGGTACCACTGCCCTATGTGCTACTCGCGGAATAGAGCTACAGTAAGCGGACGCGACGCTTCCTACACCTGCACCACCTGCGGCATGAGGGTTGTACAGAAAATTGATGAGGGCTTCTCAAATCCCGACATCGTGTTCTCCCAGATACTCACCCCCGTTTCTATAGGCACCGCAGCGAGAATTGTGGGTCATCTGCACCCCTACGCGGAGGTGGTGGATGAGTACCTCTCAAAGGAGCTCGGGATTTCTCCGCCTGAGAGGCTTGTGCTGAGCACCCATCCGGTGTTTCACGGTCTGGGCGATGCGGACGGCGGAGATGCCAGGTGCTCACTTGTACGTGCCCTTCTTGAGGCAGAGCGCGGGTCGCTGAGAAAGCTCGCCCTGGACGACTGGAGCTCCTGTCCCGCCATATACTCCCACTACTACAGGTACGTTAGCCCCGGGCATGGAGGTGGAGCATGAGGGACTTCACCCTTGAAGCGTACAGGAGGCTGTGCGAGTGCCTCCTTGACAACTACTCCCCGGTGAGGGTGATAGACTACCTCAGGGGCGAGGGCAGGGGAAGGGTGGCGATACTGAGGCACGACGTGGACAGAAAGCCGGAGAACGCCCTCGCCGTTGCCAGGCTGGAGAGGGAGCTGGGCGTGACCTCGTCCTTCTACTTCAGAACCACCCGGGAGGTGTTTGTTCCGGAGATTATCAGGGAGATAGCCCGCATGGGCCACGAGGTGGGGTACCACTACGAGGTGATGGACAGAGCAGGAGGCGATGCGGAGCTTGCGCTGAGGTACTTTGTGGAGGACCTGGACAGGTTCTCCAGAATATGCAGGGTGGAGACGATATGCATGCACGGCAACCCCCTCTCGGGGTGGGACAACCGCGGCCTCTGGGAAAAGCACGACTTCAGCAGCTTCGGGATAAGGGGCGACGCCTACCTTTCGGTGGACTTCTCAAGGGTCGCGTACTTCACCGACACCGGCAGGGACTGGAGCGGCAGGTTCAGCGTTAAGGACAACGGCGGGGGTGTGCACCCCGGCGTCAGGAGCACCTCTGATTTGATAGGCTTTCTGGAGGACTACAAAGGCGATGTGTACATAAACACCCACCCTGAGAGGTGGAACGACGCCCTCCTGCCCTGGACAGCACATCTCATTACTCAGAACCTCAAGAACGTGGGAAAAGTGATTCTGAAATGGAGATTTTGAGATACACTCCGGAGTATGAGAGGGAGCTGGCAGATTTTGTGCACAATCAGCGAGAGGGCAGCACATTTCAGACACCACACATGTGGGAGGTGTACCGCAGGGCGAGGAGAATTGAGCCCCATGGGCTAATCGCTCTGGATAAGAGCGACTTCAGGGTTCTCAAAACGATGAAGTGAGAGTGATGGAGATGCGGATACTCTTTGATGCGGGGCATCCCACGCATGTGCACGTGTTCAAGAACGTCATCAGGATGCTTGAGGAGAGGGGGCACCGCTGCCTTGTTACCGCAAGAGAGAAGGAGTGCACAGCGGAGCTGCTGAGAGCGCTGGACATGCGGTACATACCGTTGGGGAAACACTCTAAAAGTATGAAGGGGAAGCTTTTGAAGCTCTTCTACTTTGACCTGAAGCTGCTGCGCATAGCGAGACGCTTTTCTCCTGATTTGATTGTGAGTAAAATGTCACCTTACGCGGCACATGTTAGCTGGTTTCTAAGAGTACCTCATATAGCCTTCAATGACACTGAAGATGCCAAAATTAACAATGCCTTAACTCTACCCTTCACTTCAGCGATAGTTACGCCAGTATGTCTCAAAAAGAGTTATGGAAAAAAACATCATCGTCTCAATGGGATCTTCCAGCTGGCATATCTACACCCAAAATACTTTACCCCAGATGAGTATGTACTGAAAAAGCTGGGACTTAGTACTGAAGATAGATTCTCAGTGCTGCGCTTCATCTCCTGGGGCGCTGCCCATGACATAGGAGTTGCTGGGATAACTTCTGAGTTTGCGGAGAGAATTCTGGAGACGCTCAAAAGCTACGGGGAGGTATTTATCTCTTCCGAGAGGAGACTCCCTCCCGTTTTAGAAAAGCACCGCATCTCCCTGCATCCCTCCAAGTTCCACTCTCTCCTCTACTACGCCGACCTCTACTTGGGCGAGGGTGGCTCTACCGCACTGGAGGCGGCTGTGCTTGGCACACCCTCTGTGCACGTGGAAAAGGTTCACTCAGGCGCTGTAGCTGCACCGAGCGTAAATTCGGGTGTGTTTAGAGAGCTCAGGGACAAGTACCGCCTTGTTTATATGTACGAGGAGCAAGAGGAAGCGCTCAGCAAGGGAGTGGAGATTCTTTCCAGCACCGATTCGAAGGCTGAATGGCAAGAGAAAAGAGAAAAACTACTTAGAGATAAAATAGACGTGGCTGAATACATGGTCGATTTTATCGAGGACTACGTAAAAACAATTCGGTGATCTACATGGGGATTAAGAAAAAACTTCTCAGAATTAAAAGAAGCTTAACATTTCGTGGCATATGTCATATACTTGCCATGAACATGCCTCATGACAGGTTGTCAATCCTTTTTTACCGATTACGTGGCGCAAAAATAGGACACAATGTAGGTTTAGGAGCACATGTGTTCATGGAGGAGTCGAGGCCGGAGCTTATAACCATAGAGGACAACGTGCACATAGGTCCGAACGTTATGATCCTAACCCACGACTCCAGCAGGCACTGCATTAATCCTGAGGAGCCGGTGAAGTTCGGCAGGGTGCGTATTAAGAGGAATGCCTACATCGGTGCAGGGGCGATTATTCTGCCTGGAGTTACTATAGGCGAGTATGCGATAGTAGGTGCTGGCGCTGTGGTGACGAAAGACGTACCCCCAAGAAGCGTTGCTGTGGGCGTACCTGCAAGGGTGATTAAGAGGCTCGTAATTCCTAGTAGTGGTGAAGAAAAATGAGTCAAATAACGGTGGAGATCGCCGACAGGAGTGATACCGAGTTGTGGAACAGGATAATAGACAGGTCGCCCCACGGCAGCATCTTCCACACTTGGGAGTGGCTTGAAGTAGCGGAGAAGTACTCAATGATGAAATTATATCCCTTGATCGGATATAGAGGTACTACTCCTATAGCAGCGTTCCCATTTTTTGTGAAAAAAATTGGTTTATTTAATTTTGTATTTTCTCCACCTCCAAGACTCATCATGCCATTTCTGGGTCCTGTAATAATCGATTATGACAATCTCAAACAAAACAAAAAAGAGACGATTTATCATAGCTTTGTTAGAGACTCTGTTAATTTAATTAATTCTCTAAGACCTATGTATGCAACTATTATTACACCTCCTAACCTAATAGATGCTAGACAGTTTCTCTGGTGTGGATTTAAAGCGAAACCAATATATAACTATTTTTTTGATATTTCTATGGGTAAGGAATACTTGTGGAAGAGGTTAAAAAAAGCACGAAGGAAAAATATCACAAAAACTGCAAAAGAGTTTGAATTCAGGGTTGGTAATCGTAAAGACTTTGACTTTGTAATCAATGGGGTATTTACAAGAATACAAGAGCAAAACATAAAACCGAAGCTTAATAGAGAATACTTAAATGCAATTCGTCGCCAATTTTCCAGAAATCTTCAAGTACATTTAGTCTTGCGAAATGGTGAAAATGTAGCAGGACTGATAAATCTCACTCATAATGACACTGTATATAGTTGGCTTGGAAACTTTAAGAAAAGTATAAAGGGTTATGCTCCTAATGACCTCCTTTTGTGGAGAACAATAGAATACTACGTAGAAAGAGGATATACACGGTTTTTTGAAATTGGTGCCAATACTCAGAGGTTATTAAGATTTAAGTCAGGATTTAATCCAGATCTTGTATTAAATTTTATATTTACAAAAGCTAACCCTTTGGTTGAAAATTGCGTATGGCTAATTAAAAGGTTGGAAAAATGGAAAAGTTAAAGGTGAACATATATGAATATTGTAAAAAAAATTGTATTAAATAGCAGTTATGTAATTGTAGGACGTGTTCTAAACATTCTATTGCGACTTGTACCTGTTATTTTAATGATAAGGTATCTTGGGAGTGAACTCTACGGTGTATATAGTTTTGTACTAGCATTTGTTTATATTTTTGCGGTTTTTGCAGATTTAGGAATAGATAAAATACTTATAAGAGAAATTTCAAAAAATAAAGATAAATTAGACGAATATGTGGGTTCAATAGTGGTATTAAAAATAATTATAGTTTTTATACTTATATTTGTAATTATTATAGTATCAAAAATGTTAAATCTATCAGAAATAAAATTTATAGGTATTGTAATTACTTCTTTTTTTCTTATTTTTTATTCTCTAATAGTTCCATGCAGTGCTTATTTTAGAGTAAATCTGGAAATGCAATACCCTATGTTAGCAACACTTTTGGGAAGTATTACATTTATAATTTTAATTTTGTGGTTTATTAATATGAAGCTGTCCATATATTATTTTTTTCTGGCATATGTCATTTCTTATATGGTAAATACAATGTTTATATATTTTTTTTCAATAAAATTTCATGAAATAACTCCTAAAATAGACACTAAAAATTGGAAATATTTTATTAAAATTTCTATTTCTTTAGGAATTATATCAATTTTTTCGAAATTAAATGATAGAATCGGTATATTGATTCTCAGTTGGCTAAAAGATGACAAAGCTGTAGGATATTTTACAGCACCTCTAGCTATTACGACTAAATTGGAAATAATACCATTTGCCGTTATGCTATCTTTATTTCCTTTTTTTTCGAAATTTTATAAAAGCTCTAAAGATAAATGGGAAAAAAGTTTTGAACTTAGTTTTAAATATATGCTCATTCTATCCATGTTTCCAGCAGTAATATCTACTATTTATTCAAAGGAAATAATTATTTTAATTTTTGGCGATGAATTTCTAAAATCTTCAAGTGTATTTTCAATACTTATGTGGGGTCTTGTTTTTCTTTTTCTTAACTTTGTTTTAATAGATGTTATAACTTCTGCAGGTAGACAAAAAATATTAATTCCTATTTTTGGATTTACATTCATTTCTACTATAATAGTAAATGTGATTCTTGTACCAGAATACAGCTTTTTGGGAACCGCAGCTGCTTATGTAATGTCAAAATTAATAGTGACATTATTATGTATTTATTATTTATTTACTCGCCTTTCTCTTTATCCTAAACCCTCAATTTTAATAAAAATAATGATTTCTACGATACTGTTATTAGGTATTTTGAGTTATATACACATTTCATTATGGTTGGCCATACCATTGATAACAATTATATATATTATTTTATTATTTTCATTTAAAATACTTGATATTAATGATATTAATTTATTTAAAAAAGGTTATTAAATGTTAACAACTTAACTTCACCACCTCGTTACCCTTAGGCGGTATAGGTTTAATCAACAAGGCAGAAAAAGATTACGGTCTGATCTTGGAATGTTTGTGGAATAATTGAAAGGCAAAGGACTTCCAAACCAAGGTTATGCTGCTTCTTTGCAACCTGACCCAGATGGTATCAGTGAACCAAATCCTTGATACCACTATAGCTTTTGGGCTTGCTAAAGAGTCATAGGAGCGATCCCTTTACCGAACTCTGCGGGAGATCGGGAGTTGCTTCCTCATGCTTGAATGTCACAAACCGGTCTTGAAAGAGAATAACCTCGTTGGAAGAGTCAGGCCCCAACATAACCTCCGCGTACTTCGAGGGCCGAGAAGAAGGCCGAGTTGAAGGAGAAGGGTTATTCTAATGACAGAAAGCCTGATTGCAAGCAGGTCAGGATTGGTATAGCTACGAACATAAACGAGGTTTTGTGCGCGGTCACCATGCAGAAGGAGCGTTACTTCATCTTACCTTCTTAACGTAGTGAAAAGGGTGTTTGAGAAGGTAAACCTTCTCATTTTCGATGCGGGAACTAATTATTAGGGAAAACAAAAACAGAAAGTCAGTAAAGTGAGGCACTACTTCACGCTTAAGGCGAAGAGGGTATATACTTGGATACATTGAATTCAGAACGAGAATATTTTCCGGTGATTTTATGACTTATTTTGCATATTTAGCTGCATTTCTACGCAAACTTAAGTATAAAACAGGAGATGTGAGATATCTATATCTATGGTTTATCTCTGCAGTTCTTCTAATAGTTTATATAGTTCCTATGATTATAAATCCTACCCCTTTTGGTACTGATACCTACACTCATCTCTACCACGTTACTAAGATGTCTTCAACTTTTTCTATGAAAGAGTATTATGATAATCAAAAAATGTTTGGAGATAAGTCATTTACTTATCCCTTTGGTTTATGGCTCTTTGGTTCTATAATACATAAAATTACAGGATTGAACACGTTATTTATTGGTAAATACACCCCTATATTTTTTATTTTAATGTCTATTTTTATATATTACTCATACTCAAAGAAGTTTTTGACAGAACAGCAGCAGAGAATGCTGATGATCATCTTTCTAATTTCAACACCTCTTGTCTCTAGGGTTAATACTTTCGTCTCTTCTACTATTGGTTTTCCATTTTTGATTGCTCTCTTTCACTTCTTATTTAACCATAAGTTTGATAACAAAATAACTGTTCTGTTTTTTATATTTACCTTTATGATGATTATCTCTCATGTAGGAACTCTTATGTTTTTTATTAATTTTTTGTTTTTATATTTTATTTTAAATTCATTCGTAAAAAGGAGGGTGAATAACGATTTCTTCTTTGCCATCATACTGACGATGACGTCATATTATATTGCAACCTTTATATTCAATGAGATAAGACCACAATATATAAGTAAGAGTAAAATGGTGTTAAAAATTGGAAATGTACTTAGTAAATTGAATCTCGAATTTTTGGATATCTCAAAAATAATCTATGAAAATGTGTTTAAAAATACTCAATTGGTATATTTTTTGTTTTTATTTGGAATACTATACTTTATGTCGATTTTATCTGCATTTATAGGTAAGAAAATGTATAAACTCTTAAAAAATCAACCTAAACACTTAGTGTTGATGCCACTTGCAGGAAAAGTGCCAAAAACACTTGTAGCCACACCTATCTGGATAGGTATACCTCAAGCGGTGTTCTCGATTTTTGGATTATTGCGAATAAACTCCACTGGAAAGCTGATTTTAATAACAACATTCATTATAATACTTGTAAGTGGGTCGGATTCTATCAATACTTTACGTATGACATATTATTTAATAGTAATTATTCCAATATTATCTGCCATCGGCTTTTCTACAATTAATAAAGTCCTACAAAAAAGAAAGCCTTGGATAGTGCTCCCTTTTATCATGTTAACCTTTACTTCGCTCATAATCATGTCAGTAATTTACAATGCCTATTTTTCTATCAAAATCAGTGGTGAACTATATGAGAAGGATGGATTAACTTGGTTGAGTAAGCAGGGCAAATCCTCCGATGCTGTTGCAGGACCAGGATTTAGACATTTTATTTATATTTATGGAAAAAAAGTGCCAGCATACTCAACAATTGCTTATGGTTCCGAACTGAAATATTACTTCACGCAGGTGAAGCAAGCATATTTCAGCAAAGATCCAAATCCTATTTTGGATCTGCTGGCTAGCTACAATGTAAAATATTATCTGATATCAGAAAGGAGCTTCAAAGTTCTTCCCTTCACTTATGAGATGTTGAAGATAGAAAATAATAGCCTTATAGACAAGGTATATTCAAACAATAATGATCATTTCAGGGTTTATATCGTCAACTATGTTCCAAAAATACAGTATATTGATGACAAAAGAAGTATTGAATATAAAGAAGCGCCTCCTCTAATTCTCGATGCTGGCAAGTTTTATCTTATCAGAACAAAAAATTACCAGATTAAATTGGGAGAGAAAACCCCTTTTATTAGTTATTTTGGAACTAAGAATAAAAATTATTTGGGATCAGGATTTATAAGCGATTATATTTTATGGAGAGAATTAGGTACAAATCAGGGACAAGCATTTGATTTACAGAAACTGCAATGGAATGTTTCTATATCAAAAAATTCTATCAAATATACAACACATCTATTTGATAATAACATGTCAATAGTTTGTAAGATATCTTTAAAATATATATTTTTTTCAAATGTGATAAAGCAAGAAATTACAATTCTTCCGTATAAATATGGGGAGTATTATATATACACTAGTATCTGGAAACCAACAAAAATTATAATCACGCAATTTGAAAATAGAAATAACGAAAGTAGAAGAGTGTTTCCTGCAGATGATAGTATAAGCAGATTTTTAAAGTTCAACAAACTATTTTTAAAAGATAATTCTACAAATACAGGAATATTTATTTATCAAGAGGATACTTTTCCATATTTTACTCGTATTTCATACAAAGGTTCTATTACATATCCAGGATATGCAATTGTCAGTTTAAGAACATCTAAGCAGTCTTATCCTTATTATCCAGAAAAAATAATAAGATATTTTACTTTATCGAATAGTTATGAGGAAGGTGAAAAAATAATCAATAATAAATTACATATTCAGTTATATCCCTATCCTTATGGTATAAAACCATTACTAATATATTCATTTACTAAAAAATCTATAAAAAATCTTAATAACAATTTATCATTAAAATATTACGATAATCTCGATAATAATACCAAAAAATATATAATTGGACCGGTAATTAAAATGCCTTATAAAGATATTATAAATTATGAAGGACATAGGAAAATACGAATTGTAAACAATAAAGTAATAATACCTATCTGTGGACCGACAAGTGATAAATTGAAAATATATAACAAAGAAAAATATTTTTCAGCTTGGAAATCACAGATAGATGTATTAAAAATTTATGATACAGACATTTGTGTTTTTGATTGGAAAAGTGATAAATTATTATCTGAAGAATATATTGAAGATTTTAGAAATTTAATTAACTATGCAATTTCTAACGGGTTTACTATTATAAATCCAAATTATATTTCGAATTACTATAAGCAACTAAATAATTTAAAATTGATCATTTTAAAAAACAATAATTCAATTACACAACTTAAAGTAATAAACAACAATAATCATACCGTTAATGGGATAACCATAAAAATTTTAAATCATAATAATTTTAATTATAATATAATCGCAGATAAAAAAATCAAAACTATTATAAAAAATAAAAATTTATATATTTATTTTAATTTAAATTCTAGTGAAGAAATCAATTTAATTATAAAAAAATCTTAAAACTTTCCTCTATTAATTACCTCTCGCCCTCTTAACAACACATGGAGTAAGTTCGCCGAACCAATTGCCTAATCTCCGAATCAACTTTAGTCATAATTTAACCTGACCTTCGCTATAGTTCAGGTCTTCAGCCAGAACCGATAAAAGCACTCCAGCCATAGCTTCTCCATAACACTGATAATGTTTTATCAATTGTGTCACTCAAGGCAACCTACCTTCTTTTTCAAAGAAGATAACATCAACATCCAGCTTAGAGAACCTTCGCCACTCTCGCTGAGAGTGGCTTCAATTCAATATTATCAAGGAGAAGTGTAGATGAATCGAAAATTAACGGTGAGTGTCGTTGTACCGACATATAACAGGATAAAATATTTAAAAAAAGCGTTAAAGTCTCTACTTAATCAAACATACATGCCTGATGAAATAATAGTAATTGATGATGGTTCTACAGATGGTTCAAGAGAATATGTAGAAGAAATATCTAAAAAAATTAAAATAATAAAATATTATAAACAAAAAAATGGAGGTCCAGCAAAAGCGAAAAATCTGGGCATAAAAAAAGCTAGTGGAGAAATAATATGTTTTTTTGACGATGATCAAATTGCACCCAAAAATTGGATAGAAGAAATTGTAAAAAATTTTAAAAAATTTGACGTTGTTGGGGTAACTGGGCCATCATTTGAATTTAAAGGAAAAAATGTTTATGAAAAATATCTAAAATTCTCTTTCTATGGGAAAATAAATCGAGACTTTTCCAGTGGATATAACAGAAATATATCAGTTTTTGGAGGAAATATGGCATTTTATAAAAAAATACTTATTAAACTTAATGGTTTTGACGAAAAATTAAAAGTTCATGAAGATATAGATTTAAGTTTTAGAATTTATTTAAAAAATTATAAGATATTATTTAGCAGGAAAGTTTTTGTTTATCATTTTTGCGAACGAAAAAGTTTTTTATCATTTATTAAAAGAGGATATTTAATTGGATTTTATTATTCTTATTTAAATAAAAAGTACCCTCTATATTTTAGACCTACTTACAGAATTACAATTAATCTGATTAAAATAGTCCAAAATTTTTTCAAATTTCCTATTAACATAATAAAATATCTTAGATACAAAGATAATTATTATATTATTGCACCATTTTTAAATTTTGTATTTAGATCGACGATAATATTTGGCATCATGATGTCACTTTTATTTAATAAAAAACAGGTGAAGTGTGTATATCGTGGAAGAATTGTTCTATTTGATGAAGAATCTCTAATATTGCGATTAAGACAAAAATTAGGTAGATTTTTAAAAAATTTGAGACAATGATTAATAATAAAAATAAGAATTTAAAGGTGATTATATGTCAAAAAAATTAAAAGTATTAATAGTGCCTAAATGGTATCCAAGGAAAAAAAAGCCAGTATCAGGGATTTTTGTCCATGAATTTGCTAAAGCCATTTCTAGATACTGTGATGTTGCCGTATTGTTTGGATATGAAAATTCATCGATTAAAAAATTGTATGAAATCCATTATAAAAAAATGGATAATATCAAAGTTTTTTATGTATATCACAAAAAAATCATATCATCATATATATGTTATATGGTTGCAATGTTTTTAGCATTTAGAAAAATAAAAAAGAAATTTTATCCAGATATTATTCATGTGCATGTTTATACTGCAGGGATACTTCCACTGTTGTTGAAGCACTTGTATAAAATTCCTTATATTCTTACAGAACATTTTAAAATAATAAAACCAAAAGATAAATTTTTTGTTAAGAAACTTAAAATACTATTAGCAAAACTAGTATTTAGGAATGCAGAACTATTAATACATGTAAGCAGATTTATGGCAGATTATATTGAAAATTTTGGGATAAAAAATAAATATACAATAGTACCAAATACTATAGATACATCTATTTTTTATTATAATAATAAAAATAATATAGATACATCTATTTTTTATTATAATAATAAAAATAATAAAAATATATATTCTAAAAAAAAGAAACGCATCATTTTTGTTGGAAATCCTACTAGTGGAAAAGGAATGGATTATTTGCTTCATGCTATTTCTATTTTAAATAAAAAAAGGTCAGATTTCATATTAGATATTGTAGGCGACGGAAATGAATGTTCAAAATATAAAGATATGGCAAAAAAATTAAATATATCAGATATTGTAATATTTCACGGAATCAAATCAAAAGAAGAAGTTGCTAAAATGATGCGGAAAAGCCACTTTTTAGTTTTACCAAGTTTATTTGAAACCTTTTCGTGTGTTTCAATCGAAGCGATGGCCTCTGGACTTCCAGTAGTAGCTACTGAGGTTGGTGCGATAAAAGAAATAATAGACAAAAATAAAGGAATATTGATAGCACCTGGAGATGTAAATTCTCTTATAAGTGCGATTGAATTTATGCTCGATAATTACTCTAAATATGATCATAGTAGAATAAGTGACCATATTAGAAAAAAATATAGTTATGATGTAGTTGGCAAAAAATTACATGACATATATACGATGATTCTAAATAAACAATAGTGGTTTTGTAGGCTTTTGGACAAATTTATTCAATACCCGATCTTTAACTATGATAACATCCACGACTTCACCACACTCATTTACAGATGTTGCATAGCACCGAGTTTTATGCACGTGTAAACCAATGTATATACAACCACTTCTGTGGAGGTGGTCAGGATTCTAAGGTCTGAGCAAACGACACACACCTATTCAGGTCTAAGCCCAAGGTTATGGTCGTCATGGTAGCCAATCAGCAAGGGTTTCTAAACCCAGTCAATTTAACGATTAACGACTGTCCAAGACCTGACAGCAATATTCCTTCGTGCCGTAGAAAGTACTTTTCATGTAATCAGCGCTGGAGTACACAATGAAAATCTTTAAATATACAAAAAGTTTAAAGATACCCTTAGGGAACGGGGGATATTGATGCGATTCATTACCTTTATCTTTATGGTATTGCTTTTCGCATTGGCAATACCAAGCGCTGCGGCGGTATGCAGCTATTCAGGTGGAAACTGGGTTGTCGAGTCTGGAGAGAGCTGTTTGTTGATAAATGATGAGATTATACTAAACGGTAATCTTACTGTCATAGGAAACCTCACGTTGAATA
>Ga0256830_1000659_pt1 | contig 26152 bp, 16 predicted proteins | sample 128326metaG_FD_190537 | JGI IMG/M metagenome (GOLD analysis project Ga0256830, IMG submission 190537) | Hydrothermal vent microbial communities from Lau Basin, Pacific Ocean - 128-326 | ecosystem: Environmental > Aquatic > Marine > Hydrothermal vents | place: Pacific Ocean: Lau Basin | collected... | reverse complement strand
CGGCGAGAGCTACATCCTCTTCCTGGACGAGCAGGGTGAACTGGTGCTGGGCTACGAGCGAGACCCGGTCCAGCGAGCAGAGCTGCGCGTACTGCCGGCGGTAGGCCCCATCAGCCTGACCAACACCTCCTTCGTGCGCAAGGTCCTTCAGGGGGAGGCGGATTTGCTGGGCGTCTGGCGGGTGGGGCTCGTCCAGTTCGGGGAACGAGGGGAGATCGTCCTCTTCTTCGCCGGGCCGGTGCGGGAGGGAGGGGACCCCGATGGCGCTCCCGTGGGGGCAGTGCTATCGGGGACCCGGATGCGCTACCTGCTGACCCAGTTGCGGGAGAAGGCGGTCGCCAACCTCACCTTCTACAACGAGAAGGGTGAGGTGGTCGCTTCGACCTTTCCGGAGCCGCCGGCGCAGGACCTGGAGAGTCTGCAGCCGCTGGTCCAGCGAGCGCTGACAGCGGAGAAGTGGCCGGAGGGGATCGTCTCCGTGGGAGGGCGTTCCTACACCCAGCTCTACTTCCCCCTGCGGATGCGGGGAGTGACGCTGGGGGTGCTGGCGGTGGCGCTGCCCCGGGATCTGATCCTGACGACGGGGGCCACCAGTCGCTGGCAGCTTACGGTGATCTTCACCCTGGCGGTGTTGGGGGTCATCGCCATTGGCTACGCCGTCTCCCGGCGGATCATCGTTCCCATCCTCCAGTTGGTGCGGGTCTCGCAGGCGGTGGCCGAGGGGGACCTGGAGCAGCGGACGGGGATTCGGACGGACGATGAGATTGGGACGCTGGCGGCCACCTTCGACGAGATGACGGCGAAGCTGGAGGAGCGGACGCGGGAGCTGGAGGCGCTGCTGAAGCAGCAGCGGGAGGAGGCCAGCAAGGTCCAGGCGATCCTGGCCAGCATCGCCGATGGGGTCCTGGTGGAGGACCAGAATGGGCAGATCATCCTGATGAATCAGGCGGCCCAGGACCTGATCGGGCAGCTCTCGGAGGAGTTCGCCGAGATGGGACCTCTCCAGGAGATCTCCTCGGGGCCGGCCTCGCAGCGGGGGGTGACGCCGTGGGAGGAGCGCCGCTTCCGCATCGGGGACAAGGTGATCGCCAGCCGGACCTCCCCTGTCTACACGGCTGATGGGGAGCGGCTGGGCAACGTGGTCATCATGCGGGACATTACCCGGGAGGCCGAAGTAGACCGCCTAAAGGACGAATTCATCGCTCAGGTCTCCCACGAACTGAAGACTCCGCTGACAGCGATCAAGGGGTACAGTGAACTGCTGCTGAAGGCGGTCATCGGGCGGGACCTGAACCGTCAGCAACGGGAATTCCTGGAGACCATCAGCCGCCACGCCGACACGCTGGTGGAGATGATCACCGAGCTCCTGGACTTCACCCAACTGGAGGCGGGTACCCTGGGGCTGCGCCAGGAACCCTTCGCCATTGATACGATGGTGGAGCAGGTGGTAGAGGAGTGGGCCCCCCGCTTCGAGGAGAAAGGGATCGCCATCTCCGTGGAGACTGAGGAGGCCATCCCGATTCTCGTGGGGGATGAGCGCCGCCTGCGCTGGGCGCTTCTGCACCTGGTGAAGAACGCCTACGATTACACCCGTCCGGGAGGAGAGGTCCACGTTCGCGTCTACTGCAACAACCATGAGGTCATCGTCGAAGTCGCAGATACCGGCGTGGGGATCGCTCCTGAGGATCGCCGGCACCTCTTCACGCGCTTCTTTCGGGCCAGCCTCGATCGTACCGTGGATGTGCGGGGGGTCGGGTTGGGTCTCTACGTAGCCAAGTCCATTGTCGAGATGCACGGCGGGCGCATCTGGGTGGAGAGTGAACTGGGGAAGGGAAGCACGTTCCGTTTCGCCCTGCCCATAGATAGCGGCGCAAGCATCACACAAGCCTAAAGCGGCGACAAGGATGGCTGCCTTATGACCAGTGGGTCTCCTCCTCAGGATCCCCCCCAGGAGGAGCGGGAACAGGGTTCGCGGTCCCGCCGGCTCCTCCTGCTGCTTTTGATCCTGTTAGGGCTCTTCCTCTGCCTCTTCTTGGTCGCCCAGGTGGCGATGGAGATGGCCGCACGTCCCATTCCGATCGTCCCCACCTTCGTGGGTAGGACGGCGGACTACAGTGAACAGACCGTCCCCCTCACTTTCCCCGCCGCTTACCCCGGCATCCTCACGGAGATCGCCCGGGACCGCCCCATCCCCACCCAGCAGGGAACACCGGGGACACCGATCCCGATCATCCAGGTGAGCCCCTTGCCCACAGCGGTGGGGACACCGGTGGCGGTTCTTTCTCCCCAACCGACCTCAACCCCTACGCCGATCCCGATGCCTTCACCTACTGCCGAGGAAGCGATCACCCCTACGGCCACCAGCACGCCGACCGGTACCTCCACACCGACGCCCACCCTTACCCCCACCTCGACGCCTTCGCCGACGCCCACGCCAACGGCGACGGCTACCCCGACGGCATCGCCTACGTTCACTATGATCCCATCGCCCACATCCACGCCCACGCCTCCATCTCCGACGCCACCGCCACCGCCAACCCCCACCGACACCCCGGTCCCACCGACGGATACCTTCACACCCACCCCAACGGCGACATCCACACCCACGGCTACACCGACGCCTACCGCGACCTCAACGCCGACGGCCACCCCCACCTTCACGCCGGTGCCCACCCCTGTCGTCCTAGGGATCCTGCCGGAGACGATGACCCAGGTACCCAGTGGGCTGCCTGTGACGATGACGGTGGTGATCACCGGCCTGAACTTCATCCCCGGTGCGACGGCGACGCTGGGGGAGAGCATCCCCGTGACCATCACCGACTTCGCCCTCAACAGTGTGGACGTGCTCACGGGCTTTGTCTCCACCCGCCTGGAGCCAGGCGTCTACGCTGTGCGGGTGACCGATCCCGGTATTGGCACCAGCGATCCCTTCCTGAGCTTTCTGGTGACAGCCCCTCAGCATCCTACGACCACCTTCGCCTCGGAGGTGGCTACGGTGGTCACCTTTGGGAGCAATGCCGTCACCAGCGATGGGGACAATGATTTTGTCCAGGTTCTCTTCCTCGACCTGCCCGACGGTCCGCCCAACGACCCTCTCTACATCCGTATCTTCGACCCCGATGTTGGGGGAGGGGGAGGAGGTGAGAGCACAGACGAGCAGGGGTCCAATGGGTTCTGGGACACGATGACCCGTTTCGGCGTCTACGGAGGGAGCGGAGCCTACACCCATCCTGATGCCCGGACTGTGACGCCAACGGTGGGGATTACTTCGGGGGTCGAGATCACGGCCGCCGTATTCGGTGCCGATGCGGCCTGGGAGCAGAACTGGTACACCTTCCCCATCACCCGGGGACAGGGGGAGTTGGTGAATGGACGCCGGGTCTTCAAGCTGAGCGTGCAAGGGGTGAACGGCGACGATGGGAATCACTACCAGGTGGCGTTGAGCACCAGCCCGCTCACCAACACGGCGCCGGCCGGAGCCCGTATCTTCGCCTTCTCATGGACGGTGTCGGTGCCCACCCAGGAACAGGATGCGTTGCTGCTCTACCCCTATGTCCCCAGCGGGGCAACCAATTTTCGCCAGTTCAACTTCGACTTGGACTTCAGTCCCATCCAGGGAGGGACCTTCCTGCTGCGCACGCCGGTGCGGGACCTGACGGTGCCGGACAGCGAGCTCTCCGGGAACAACCAGACCCGTTCCACGGGAGGCGGCAACTATTCGGTCCTGAGCAGCGAGGTGGGGACGACCTGGACCGCCCGGCTCTACTTTGGCTTTAGTTCGCCGCCCAATGATGCGACCCTCTGGTTTACGGTGGACGGCGGGCCTGCTGCGATCTTCACCGGACCGACGCGCACCGCCCCGCCTTAGGGTCTGGGTTGGAGCTTGGAGGAGTCTCAGGGCTTCACCGCCGGCCTCAGCGTCGGCGTGGGGGTGGGCGTGGGAGTGGGCGTCGGCGCCCTCCAGGCTCGATAGCAGGGGTTGTAGTTGTAGCCGACGATGATCTGGAAGTCCACGTCGTCCCGCTCGCCCGGTCGGGCGATCACGTCCCCCTGACGAACCCGGAAGAGGCGCATCAGCCGCCCTATGGGAGATCCCTTGGGGCTGGTCGTGTAGTCCACGATCCGTGTCCGCTGGACGTTCTTCTCCTCAGCCTCGCCGATCCCTGCCACCTCGAACCCCTCCCAGAGGAGCCGATCGGCCGCCAGGATGCCCCAATCCTGCCACGTCGTGCCGTTGAGCACTTCCACCCGGGCCCAGCCCTGGAAGGCGCGGTTGCTGGCCGGCGGCGCCAGCGCCTCGGCGATGAGGGGGGAGAGTTTGTCGTAGATGGGCAACAGCACGTAAGCCCCTTCAGGCGTCGTCCACGACTTCAGCGCGCCGGAGCGTGTGTCAATGAAGCGGCTCTTGATGGCCGTCTCCGTGTCCAATTGCGCCCCGATGGAGGCCAGCCAGAGGAGGTTCTCCAGCGTCAGGTCGGTCTGAACCGTCTGCTGGAGGTCGTCCCATAAGTCGGGCAACTTCCCCAGCAGCCCCAGGTCCCGTACCTTGGCCCAGATGGCCCGCAAGACCCGCTGCTGACGGCGGGCGCGGTCGAAGTCGCTGGTGTTCCAGCGAGAGCGAGCATACCACAGGGCCAGCTTCCCGTCCATATGGTGGACGCCCGGCGTGAGGTCTATGTCGGTCTTCCCCTCCGGGGCGTCAGGATCGGGGAAGGTGTCGTTGAGGGGGCAATCCACCACCACGTCTATCCCCCCCAAGGTGTCCACAATCTTCTTGAAGCCGTCGAAGTTCACGCGAGCGTAGTAGTGGACGCGGATGCCCAGGTTGTACTCCAGTGTCTGCTTGATCAGCCCGGCGCCTCCCCCCGGGTACTTCACCCGCTCCCCCCAGCCGTCGGCCACGTTGATCCGCTGCATCCTGTAGCCGGGGATGTAGACGAAGAGGTCTCGGGGGATGGAGAGCATGCTGACCGAGGGGCCGGTGGGGTCCACGCTGACCACAATGATGGTGTCGGTGCGCCAAGCGCCGTTGCCGGCGCTGGTATCCGTCCCCAAGAGCACGATGTTAACCGCCTCCGGTGGGCTGGGGATCAGGGGAACCGGCGTGGGGATGGCCGTCACGTCGGGTGTGGGACTGGCGGAGGACGTGGCAATGGGAAGAGGTGTGGGGAGCCGGGGAGGAGGTGGTGGTGTGAAGGTCGGCGTCTCCGTCGGGGTGGAGGATGGCGTGGGCGTTGCCGTTGGCGCGGGCTTGTGGGTGGGCGAGGGTGTTGGGGTAGAGGTGGGCAGTGGGGTGGAAGTGGAGGTAGAAGTGGGGGTGAGCGTTGCTGTCTGTGTGGGCAAAGCGGTCGGTGAGACGGTGGGAGAGGAGGTCACCGTCTCGACCACCCAGGCGGCGGGAATGCCTTTTTGCAGGGCTTCGTAAGTGCTTATGGAGAGGCCAACCAGGAGACCTGCTAATAGAACTCCCCCCAGCAAACCGTTCAGCCGCTGCTTCCTCCGCATATCACACGCTCCAGGGTCAACGTTGCCATATCCGTTACAGCATCCAAAACTGGGGCGAATTATACAACCTTTGTTTCCAAGTGGCAAATGGGTGTGATCGTCTGTTGCGGGCTGCGTCGGGTGTGGTGGGGGCTCTGTGTTGCGATACTCGTTGATTCCCCCGTTCTGGGGTATAATCCTTTTGTTCGCGGATTCTTGATCCTAGGGAGGTCACGTTGGTGCAAGAGGCAGTCCACAAAATAGACATCGAAGAAGAAATGCGAGGGTCCTACCTGGACTACGCGATGAGCGTCATCGTGGCGCGGGCGCTGCCCGACGCCCGGGATGGGCTCAAGCCGGTCCAGCGGCGCATCCTCTACGCGATGCACGATATGGGGCTGCGCCCCGGCACCCCCTACAAGAAGAGCGCCCGCATCGTGGGAGAGGTGCTGGGGAAGTACCACCCCCACGGCGACCAGGCGGTCTACGAGGCGATGGCCCGGATGGCTCAGGACTTCTCGCTGCGCTACCCGCTGGTGGACGGGCAGGGGAACTTCGGCTCGGTGGACGGGGACAACCCGGCGGCGATGCGGTACACGGAGGCGCGGCTGGCGCCCATCGCCGAGGAGATGCTGGCGGACCTGGAGAAGGCGACGGTAGACTTTGTGGAGAACTTCGACGGGACGCTGCGGGAGCCGGCGGTGCTGCCGGCGGTGTTGCCGAACCTGCTGGTGAACGGGGCATCGGGGATTGCGGTGGGGATGGCGACGAACATTCCGCCCCACAACCTGGGGGAGGTGGCGGAGGCGCTGGTCTACCTGATCGAGCGGTGGGAGGAGCGGGAGGAGGTGACGGTTGAGGAGCTGATGCAGTTCATCCAAGGCCCCGACTTCCCCACCGGTGGCATCATCGTTGGGCGGGAGGGGATCATCAACGCCTACGCCACGGGCCGAGGGCGGGTGGTCGTGCGGGCGGTGGCCCACATCGAGGAGATGCGGGGAAACCGCCACCGCATCGTCGTCACCGAGATCCCCTACCAGGTCAACAAGTCCTCCCTCATCGAGCGGATCGCGGCCCTGGTGCGCAGTGGCCGGCTGGACGAGATCAGCGACCTGCGGGATGAGTCGGACCGGCGGGGCATCAGCCTGATCATCGAGCTGAAGCGGGGCACGCAACCCCGCAAGGCCCTCAACCGGCTCTTCAAGTACACCCCCTTGCAGACCACCTTTGGCGTTCAGCTCCTGGCCCTGGTGGACGGCGAGCCCCGCCTGCTCTCCCTCAAGCGGGCGCTGCTGGTCTTCATCGAGCACCGCCGGGAGGTGATCACCCGTCGCAGCCGCTTCGAGCTGGAGAAGGCTCAGCGGCGGGCCCACATCCTGGAAGGATTGCGCCTCGCCCTTGACTTCCTGGATGAGGTCATCGCCCTCATCCGGGAGTCGCCCGACGCCGAGACGGCCCGGGAGCGGCTGATGGCCCGCTTCGACCTGACGGAGGTGCAGGCCCAGGCGATCCTGGACCTGCCGCTGCGCCGGCTGGCCGCGCTGGAGCGGCGCAAACTCGAGGAAGAGTACGAGGAGACCATCCGCCGCATCGCCTACTTGGAAGACCTGCTGGCCAACCCCCGCAAGGTCCTCCACCTGATCCGGGAGGAGATGGAGCGGCTGAAGGAGACCTACGGCGATCCCCGTCGAACCCACATCGCCGTGGACGCGACGGAGGCCTTTTCCGAGGAGGACTTGGTGCCGGAGGAGGAGGTCGTCGTCTCCATCACCAGCCGGGGCTACGTCAAGCGGGTCTCGGCCCGCACCTACCGGGCCCAGGGGCGCGGTGGCCGGGGGGTGACGGGGATGGCGACGCGGGAGGAAGACGCCGTCGCCCACCTGCTGACGGCCAACTCGCTGGACAGCCTGCTCTTCTTCACCGACCGGGGAAAGGTCTACCAGGAGCGGGTCTACCAACTGCCCGACGTGGGCCGGCAGGCGCGGGGCATCCCCCTGGTCAACGTGATCGCGCTGGAGCCGGGGGAGCAGGTGACAGCGGTGGTGGCGGTGCCGGGCAACGGTCGGCGGCCCTCGGAGGACGGGCAGCGCTACCTGACGATGGTCACCCGCCAGGGGATGATCAAGCGGGTCGCCCTGGCCGAGTTCGCCACCGTTCGGCCCAGCGGCCTCATCGCCATCAGCCTGGCCGAGGGGGATCACCTGATCTGGGCCGGGCTGACGGGCGGGGATCAGGAGATCGTGGTGGTGACGGCACGAGGGCAGGCGCTGCGCTTCCCGGAGACGGAGGCGCGTCCAATGGGGCGGACGGCGGCCGGTGTCAACGCCATCCGGCTGGAGCCGGGAGATGAGGTGGTCGGTGCGGCTGTGGTCGAGTCGCCGGAGGCCGAGCTGTTGGTCGTCACCGCCGGGGGCTTCGGGAAGCGGACGCCGTTGGGGGCCTACCCCACGCGCGGGCGCTACGGGAAGGGGGTGCGCACCTACGCCGCCAACCAGCAGCGGACCGGCCCCATTGTGGCCGCTTTGGTCGTCCGGCCCGAGGACGAGGTGTTGGTCATCACCCAGCAGGGGATCGCCCTGCGCACGAAGGTCGCCTCCATCCCGCGGATGGGCCGGGCCACCCGGGGCGGGCAGCTCATCCGCCTGCAAGAAGGAGATCGGGTCGCTTCTGTCACCAGAATCGGGAGAGGAGGAAAGTAGTGCTCCTGATCATCCGTAAGCCGGCAACGCCTCAGCAGATCGCTCAGATGGCCGAGACCTTTGATGGTGCCGTCATCAAACTGGCCGTTGATGTGAAGCGTGAGATCCTGGCAGGTGGCGGGGAGTTACAATTCGATTGCGAGCAGGCTTTGCTAGAGGACGGTAGCCGACAGGAAGATATCTGGGGTGCTGATTGGTTCCCGGCTACTCGGGAGGTTGCTTTCGAGTCCTTGATCAATTTGCGCCCTCGCCAGCAGAACTACAGCTTGGAAGTCCAAGATCCTGCACGGCGAGATCAGATCGAAGCGGTGATACGGCGGTTGTTGGAGGTGCAAGAATGACCCGGCGTCATCTGGCCCTGAAGGAGCGTTTTGAGCAGATGCCGTGGCCTCAGCAGTTGGGGAACTTGGCTTCGACACTGAGCCGTATGGCCTCACGAGCGACATCGCCGGCCTACGACACCCTGGTGATCCATCTGCTCCGGGAAGCGGCGCTTTTCATCGAGTGGAGCGCTCCTCACGCGCCCCCCGAACTGCTCCCGGAACTGGCTGCGATGCAGCGGGAAGTCTTGGCCTGGCGTCGCCTCTGGCCCTTGGATCCGGCCCGCTCTTTGCTGGCCTTGCGGGGGCAGCAGATGGCTGACGCCCTCCTGCGGTACGCCGGCCTGGTGTCCTCTCCCCCCAGAGCATCCGGTCGCCCAGGTGCCGGCACCTCATCAAAGTGATTCTGAGCGGTTAGATCGTCTCCTAGGGGAGCTTTCTCTCGCCGTTCAATCCGCTCTTGATCCGTTGACGGCAATCCGGCTTGGAACGGAGGGCTATCAGCCGATTTGAGCGCGGATTGAGCGGATGGGAGCCGACGGCTCCGTAAACGGTCCATCGAAATCCACACTGATGAGATACCAGCCACAGCGAGGGTCAATAGGAGGATAGGAGAGATGGGCAAGATTGTTGTGGATCCAGAAGTGCACTTTGGAAAACCGTGTATAGCAGGTACGCGAATCACGGTCCAGAACGTCCTGGAGCTGTTGAACGAGGGCCTTTCCTTTGAAGAGATCATCCGAGATTACTATCCTGAATTAACGGTGGAAGATATTCAAGCCTGTATCCAATACGCCATTGCCTTAATCGAGGCGGAGGAAATCCATCTTACGGTGGCGGCAGCATGAAGTTCCTTCTGGACCAGGATGTTTATGCGTCTACAGCCCGGTTTCTGAAGGGGCTGGGGCATGACGTAGTGCGGGCTGCCGAGATAGGGCTGGCTCAAGCCAGGGATGAGGAATTGCTGGAAGTGGCCCGGCAGCAGGGACGCATATTGGTGACGCGCGACAGGGATTTTGGAAACCTGGTCTTTGCGAGAGCTTTGGGAGCAGGCGTGATCTACTTGCGGATGTTGCCCTCAACCCAGGAAGCTGTTCATAGGGAGTTGATAAGAGTGCTCTCATCGCATTCGCAAGAGGAGATCAAAGAAGCCTTCGTGGTCGTAAAACCAGGTGGTCACAGGTTTAGGAGGCTGTCAAGAAAGCTGTGAAGGATTCGCTCTTACGCTCCGACGGGGGAGAGGGAACGGCTCCCCGTCAGGTGATCATCACGATAGAAAGATTGGGAAGATGGGAAGTGTGTCGGTTGATCTGAGGCGAGGACCGGGGCCTCTGCTGGATTACCTCCCCGAACCGGACGGCGACCGGCTGGCGGAGATGCTGGTCGCCTTCGCCAACACCGACGGCGGGACGATCTTGGTGGGGGTGGACCGGGAGGGCCGGCCCACCGGCCAGGTCTACCCCGAAGAGCTGGAGGGGGCGTTACAAGTGGCCGAGGCCCGCTGCACCCCGCCGGTCCAGGTCTCCTGGGAGCAGGCCGAGGTCGCCGACGGTGCCGTCATCGCCATCCACGTCCCCCGCAGCCCGGAGCTCCACAGCCTGGACGACGGGCGGGTGCTGGTCCGGGCCGGGACGGAGAACCGCCCCCTCACCGGCCCGGAGATCCGTCACCTGGCCGCTACCAAGAGCAGCGGCGATTTCGAGGCCGAGGTCGTGGCGGGGGCCGGTCGGGAGGACCTGGATGAGGCGCTCATCGCCGAGTACCTGGAGAAGCGGGCCGAACGCGGACAGCCGGCCCACCTGCCGGTGGACGACCTGCTGGTGGAGATCGGGGCCACCGACGAGGCGGGCCATCCCACCGTGGCCGGCCTGCTCCTCTTCGGGCGCAACCCCCAAGCCTTCCTGCCCCAGAGCGGCCTCGTCTTCGTCCGCTTCGTGGGGACGGAACCCCGGGGCGAGGATGGGCTGGCCGGCTACGGCCGGCGCGAGGAGATCGGCGGCTCCCTGGCCCGCATCATCGAGCGCACCTGGGAGGTGCTGCTGGAGGAGATGCACATCGGCGCGGTGGTCAAGGGGCTGGAGCGGGAGGAGCGGCTGGAGTACCCGCCCTTCGCCGTCCGCGAGGCGCTGGTCAACGCCGTCTGTCACCGGGACTACCGGCTGCGGGGGCGGCGGATCGAGGTCCGCAAGTTTGCCGACCGGCTGGAGGTGATCAGCCCCGGCGGCCTTCCCGGCTACATCACCCTGGACAACATCGTCGAAGAGCACTTCTCCCGCAACCCCCGCATCGTCGGCGGCCTCTACTACTGGGGCTACATCGAGGAGCTGGGGCTGGGCGTGGACCGGATGATCGAGGAGATGACCCAGGCCGGCCACCCACCGCCTCGCTTCCGAGCGACGCCCTACTCCTTCACCGTCACCCTCTCCAATCTCGTGGTGCGGGCCCCGGTGCCCGCGTGGGCCCGCAGTATGAACGAACGTCAGGCCAAGGCGCTGGCCTACATTCAAGAGCACGGGCGGATCACCAACCGGGAGTACCGCCAGCTCTGCCCCGAGGTCTCAGCGGAGACGCTGCGCCTGGACCTGGCGGACCTGGTGAAGCGGGGCATCCTGCTCAAGGTGGGGGCCAAGCGGGGAACCTACTACATCCTGAAGTGAGGCCCCAGGGCTTATCAACGCTTTGACCCTGGAGATTCTACAGGCCGGCCCTGTCGGTTGACGGCAGGGCCGGCTCCTATGTGAAAGGCACCAGCAACTCCAGGATCAGCGCCCACCAGGCGAAGGGAGGCGGCGCGGTGATCCGTCGGCTGCGGGCTCGGTCGGGCTCAAAGAGGGTCTGCCGCACCCGCCGGGCGAAATCGGGGTCCTCGATGGCGATGTTGGCCTCCAGGTCGTGGCTGACGCTGCGGTGGTTCAGGTTGAAGGAGCCCACGGTCACCCAGCGGTCGTCCACCAGCATCACCTTGCCGTGGCTCATCCGGTCCGGGTACTCGTAGAGGGCCACGCCGGCGGCCAGCAGCGCGGCGTAGCGCCGCTGGAGCATCCAGTGGAGCAGCGGCTCGTCGTTGTGCCGGCCGGGGACGATCATCGTCACCTGGACCCCCCGGCGGGCTGCCTCCATCAGCGCCTCCAGCAGCGGGTCGTAGTTCACGTAGGGGTTCTCCACCCAGATGGACTCCTGGGCCTCCCGAATGGCGGTCAGGTAGGCGGTAAGGATCTCCCCGCGCAAGGGGGATTGGGCCAGGACCTGGACGGCGCTGGGGCCATCGGGTGTGGAGGACGGTGACGGGGCGGGATCGTCCACGTCAGGGAGGTCGCCGCCGGAGATCTGCCAGCGTTGGGCGAAGAGGCGGTCCAACTCCCGGACGGCCGGCCCCTCCAGCCGGACCATCAGGTCGTGCCAGCCGGCCTCGGGCGTCTCGTACAGGTAGGCCTCGGAGACGTTCATCCCCCCGACGAAGGCCACCTCCCCATCCACCACCAGGATCTTGCGGTGATCGTGGTGGTTGAAGGTCAAGCAGGTCTGCCGGTTCAGGCGCTCCTGGTCCCGGGCCAGCTCCGGGTCCAGGCCGGGGAGTGGCGGGCGGGTCGGTGGGTAGCTGTCCAGCACCTGGACGCCGCTGGTCCGCATCCGGGCGATGAGCCGGTCCAGTCGGCCTCCGTCGTCTCGCCCCAGCCGCAGCAGCCAGTCCAGGGGATCGCCCTTGCGGGTGAACTCGCCATCCAGGAGGAGGCGCACCTGAACGCCCCGTTGGGCCGCTTCCATCAGCGCTTCGGCGACTCGCTCTCCGCTGGCGTCGGGAGCGAAGAGCATCACCTCCCAGTGGATGGAATGGCGGGCCTGGCGGATCGCCGTGAGCAGGGCGGGGAGAGCCTGATCCCCGTCCACCAGCAGCGTCACCCGGTTCCCCGGCAGGAAAGGGGGCAGAGAGGGGGTGAGGGGTGGGCCGGGGAAGCCTCGCAGGTAGTCCAGGAGGCCCCGACGGCAGCGCCAGCCGTTGGCCGGTCCTACCAGGAGCAGATAAAGGGTGAGGCCGGCCAGGGGTAGGCCGGCCACCAATCCCTTGAGGGCACGGATTCGGTTCTTCCGTCTCACGGTGGTCACTGGGTCTTCCGGGACTTCCGTCGGCGTCGGCGGCGTTTGCTGGAAGGTGCTGCCTTTTTCTTGGGAGGCTCGGTGGCCTTCGGCTCCGACTCCGGGGTGGGTGGGGGGCCTTGGTCCACCGCCTCGGCCTGGGTCACCTCCGCCGGTGGAACCTTGGCCTCTTTCCCTCGGCCACAGGGGCCTCCTCGATCGCAGGGGGCCGCCGCTTTCGCCTCCAGGGCCCGTAGTTCCTCCAGGGGTTGGAGGTCCTTCCGAGGCACCTCGTACAGCTTGTCCTCTACCTGCACAATGGCCGCGTCCTTGAGGGGAAGCAGGTCCACCACCTTCCCCTCACCGTAGGGCGTCCCCACCATGGACTTCTTCTTGGGCAGCCGCTGCCGGGCCTCGACGTACTGCTCGTACTCGTAGAGCAGGCAGCAGCGCAGGCGGCCACACATCCCCGTGATCTCCGTGGGGTTCAGCGAGACCCCTTGCTCCTTGGCCATGCGGATGGAGATGGGGCTGAACTCGGTGAGGAAGAGGGCACAGCAGCGGGGCTCCCCACACGCGCCGTATTCCCCCGTCATCTTGGCCACGTCGCGGGGGCCGAGCTGGCGGAGGGTCACCTGGACGCGCAGGGAGCGGTTGAGCCGTCGGTGGAGCGTTTTGGTGTCCACCTTCCCCTCGCTCCCGTAGGAGAGGGTGAGATGCTTGCCGTCCAGGCTGTACTCTGCCCGGATCAGTTTGATGGAGAGCCCCATCTCCCGAGCGATCTGGCGGGCGGTCTCCAGCGCCCGCTCCGCCTTGTTCGCCAGATGCTGGCGGAGCGCCAGGTCACGGCCCGTGGCCCGCCGCTCGATGGGCTTGAAGGGGGTCCCCACCGGCTCCTTAGGTGGACCGATGGAGACCACCTGGCCCATCTGCCGCCCCCGACTCGTCTCCACGATGACGAAGTCGCCCACCCGCAGGTCGTCGTGCCCGGTGGCGTCGAAGTGGTAGACCTTCGTCACCGGATAGAAGCGGATGCCGACGATGAAGGGGGAGGAGGTCTGTCGGTTGGGAGAAGCGGGCGGGTCGCCGGAGGGAAGCGGTCCAGGCCCACCCACGGCGGTTCGTGCGGCCATACCCATCAACCGATCACTTGCAACGGAATGGTCTCGGGCGGGGCGTGCAAGCGCATCACGCTGACCCGGGCGGCCACCTGGCGGGCGATCTCCCGCAGGGCGGTGGCGGCCGGCGAGTCCGGCGACTCCCGCACCACAGGCCGCCCCGAATCCCCTCCCACCCGGACGCGGGGGTCCAGGGGGACGCTGCCCAGGAAGGGGACCTGGTAGCGCTCGGCCAGCTTCTGCCCACCTCCCTCGCCGAAGATGTCGAGGCGGACCCCCGTCTCGGGATCCACGTAGCTGCTCATGTTCTCGATCACCCCCACGATGGGGACATCCAGCTTCTGGAACATCGCCAGCGCCTTCTGGGCGTCGGCCAGGGAGACCTCTTGAGGTGTGGTGACGATGATGCCGCCGCTCAGGGGGACCGATTGGGCCAGCGAGAGCTGCACGTCCCCCGTCCCCGGAGGCAGGTCAATGACCAGGTAGTCCAGCTCCCCCCAGTCCACGTCGGTGAGGAACTGGCGGATGGCGCTGTGGAGCATCGGCCCCCGCCAGATGACCGGCTGCTCCGGAGGGACGAGGAAGGCCATGGACATCAGCTTGACGCCGTAGGCCTCGGCGGGCATCAGCTTGTTGTCCCGGGGCGGCGGCATATGCCGCACCCCCATCATTAGGGGGATGTTCGGCCCCAGGATGTCGGCGTCCAGCAGCCCCACCGTCGCCCCTTCCATAGCCAGGGCGACGGCCAGGTTGGTGGCGATGGTGGATTTGCCCACCCCGCCTTTGCCGCTGGCAACGGCGATGGTGTTGCGCATCGGCACGGCGATGCGCCCTACGATCCGCTGGTCGGTGGGGACGTTGGCGTCCAGCTTCACCTCAACCTCCCGGACACCGGGCAGGGCCAGGACCGCCTGGCGGGCCTGGTCGGCGATGGCGTCCCGGAGGGGGCAGGCGGGCGTAGTCAGCACCACGGTGAAACGCACTCGGTCGCCCTCGATCTGGACATCCCGAATCATGTTCAGCGATACCAGGTCACGGTGCAACTCCGGCTCGATGACCCGGCTCAATGCGGCCAGGACTTGTTCTTCCGTTACCACAGCGTTCACTCCTGTCTCTCCAGGCTGAGGTGTGACACGAGGTGCGACGCCCCTGGCGAAGGCGCGTCGCACCTCAGCACCCTGGTGCCCCGGCACCTCAGCAGGCTTAACCTTTCCTTGCCTTCCTTGCCGCTGCTTTCTTGGCGGCCTTCGCAGCTCGGGCCTCCTCCTCTCGCTTCCAGTCCGTGGGGTGGATCTGAGCGTGGTAGGAGGCCGGCTTGAGCAACTTCTTCAGGTCGAAGACGAGCTCATCCCGGTGGTAGGCGGAGAGCTCGTAGTCGTGGTCCATCTTGATGGCGTCGAAGGGGCAGAACTCGGCGCAGTAGCCGCAGGACATGCAGATGCTGGCGTCAATGTAGAACTCGGCCGGCTCCGGCCGGGGCCGCCCCGTCTTGGGGTCCTTGGTGCGGACGATCCAGATGCACTGCGGCGGGCAGACCTTGGCGCAGATGCCGCAGGAGGTGCATCGCTCTTTCCCCGTCTCGTCGTCGTAGACCAGAAAGGGGATGTAGCGGAAGTTCTCCGGCACCGGCAGCTTCTCGAAGGGGTACTGGACGGTGAAGATGCCCCGCTCCTTCGGTCCCTGCCGCTGGGGCAGCGTTTCCGGCGTGTACCGCTTCCCCAAGTAGCGGATGTCCTCGATGTAGGTCTCGACGAAGTGCTTGAGGGTGACGCCCAATCCTTTGAGGATGCCTGATCCGTACATTATCGGTCTACCTCCCCCAGGACGATGTCAATGCTGCCCAGGATTGCGACGATGTCGGCCACCTTGTGCCCTTTGCTCATCTCCCCCAGGCTGGTCAGGTTGATGAAGCTGGGGGCCCGGATGTGGTAGCGGTAGGGGTTCGGCCCCCCGGTCGAGACCAGGTAGAAGCCCAGCTCGCCTTTGGGGTTCTCCACCCGACCGTAAGCGTCGCCGGCGGGCACCCGCACCTGGTAGGCTTTCTTGCCGGCCTGGATGGGTCCGTCGGGGATCTGGTCCAGGGCCTGCTTCAGGATGTGCAGGCTCTGGCGCATCTCCTCGATGCGCACCTTGTAGCGGTCGAAGATGTCGCCGTTGGTGCCTATCGGGATCTCGAAGTCGAAGCGGTCGTAGATGCCGTAGGGCTCGGCCTTGCGCACGTCGTAGGCGACGCCGGAGGCGCGGAGCACCGGCCCGGCGGTGCTGTAGGCGATGGCCATCTCCTTGGGCAGCACGCCCACCCCAACGCTGCGGGCCAGGAAGATCTCGTTGCCCGTCAGGTAGGTCTCGAACTCGTCAATCACCCGGGGCAGCCGGTTCTCCACCAGCTCCCGGGCCAGGGGCAGGAACTCCTCCGGCAGGTCGCGGGCCACGCCGCCGAAGCGGAAGTAGTTGCACATCATCCGGGAGCCCGAGGCCATCTCGAAGAGGTCCAGGATCAGCTCCCGCTCCTCCAGGCCGTAGAGGGCCGGCGTGAAGAAGGCTCCCAGATCGTTGAAGAGGAAGCCGATGGCGATGAAGTGGTTGACGATGCGGGTGAGTTCCGCCATGATCACCCGGATGTACTCGGCCCGCTCCGGCACCTCCACGCCCATCAGCTTCTCCACGGCCACGGCGTAGCCGAAGTTGTTGTGCATCGAGCAGATGTAGTCCAGCCGGTCGGTGAAGGGCATGTTCCCCAGCCAGGTGTTGCGCTCCCCGATCTTCTCGTGGTTGCGGTGCAGGTAGCCCATCACCGGTTCCAGGTCCACGATGGTCTCGCCGTTGAGGGTGACCACCATACGAAAGACGCCATGGGTGCTGGGATGCTGGGGGCCCATATTGACGACGACCCGGTCGGTGCGCAGCCCTTTGCCGTTGCCGTGACCCGTTTCCAACTCCAGCAACCCTTCGTAGAGGGCGGCATCCCCCTCGGGGGTCCAGCCCTCCGGCGTGAAGTCGGGGGGATACTGGACGTTGCGCCCCCAGGGGGTCCGTTCCTCGGCCATGGCGAAGTGGCCCTGGGGCCAGCGGCTCTTGAAGGGCTTGTGCTCTTCCTCGTAGTAGGGCTCCTTCCAGTCCTTGCGCATCGGGTGGCCGGCGAAGCCCTCCCACAAGAGGATGCGCTTCAGGTTGGGGTGGCCGGTGAAGCGGACGCCGTAGAGGTCCCAGATCTCCCGCTCCTGGAAGTCGGCCCCCGGCCAGACGGCGACCAGGGAGGGGAGGACAGGATCCTCACGGGGAGTTCTGGCCTTGAAAGTGAGGGGGCCACCACCGCTCAGCCGGTAGGCGTGGTAGACGACCTCGAAGTAGCCATCGTCCAAGTAGTCCACACCGGTCACGCTGGAGAGGTACTGGTAGCCTAACTGGTCCCGGATGTACAAAGCCACCTCCGGCAGCCGATCGCTCTCCACGATGACACCGGTGTGGTTCCCTTTGTCGGCCGGGGAGATGGCGTCGGGGAACCTTTCCTGAAGCAAGGCGATGGGATCGCCTTCGGGGAAGCCTGGGGACGGTTCCAGGGATTTGACGAGCCTGACCATCACGCCTCCTCCTCTTGGGCCTCTTCGGCGATCTGCCGAGCGCGGGCAGCGATCTCCTGGGCCTGTCGCCAGTCCAGCAGGTCCGGTCCCAGCGCCGGCACCGGGATCGCATCCACCACCCCCTCCTTGTACCAGGGCACGTCTCGGATGGTCTGCCCCTCGATCATCTCGTGGAGCTTGACAAAGCCGTGGATGAGGGCCTGAGGGGTGGGGGGGCAGCCGGGGATGTAGACGTCCACCGGGAGGAACTTGTCAATCCCCGAGACGACGTTGTACCCTTCCTTGAAGGGGCCGCCGGAGGTGGCGCAGCTTCCCATCGCGATGACATACTTGGGCTCAGGCATCTGGTTGTAGAGGCGGACGATCTGAGGCACCATCTTTTTGGTCACCGTGCCGGAGACGATCATCAGGTCCGCCTGGCGGGGGCTGGGGCGCATCAGTTCCATCCCAAAGCGGGCCATGTCGAAGCGGGAGGCCGCCGTGGCGATCATCTCGATGGCGCAGCAGGCCAGGCCGAACATAATCGGCCACATTGAACGTTTGCGCCCCCAGTTGTAGATCTTGTCCAGCGTCGTGATGAAGACGCTGTGACGTAGCTCAGGAGGGACCCGGGGGTCGTTCTGAAACTCCTCGGACATCGGATGTTACCTCCTTGGATGGCAGGTTGAAGAGCTGGAGATGAAAGACGACAGCGAATTGAGCAGCCTACCCTCCCGCAGGTCACCGGTCGAGGGGGCTTTCAGCCCCGATGGGTTATTGGAAGCACGGTTTCGCGTCGGAAACACGCCTAACCTGCGGGAGGGTGAATCGTTACGGGCAGGGCTTGTGCTGGATTCCTTGACCGGTTATTCTACCTGGAAAGCCGCAAAAAAGCAAATGCAAATCTAAAAAATTGGGGGTCACCCCATCACCATCGCCGGCATCTCCTGGCGAGCCTCGGCTTCTTCTTCCTCGCCTTCCTCGACCCGCCAGATCCGGTCCGGTGCGGTCAGCTTGTCAATGTAGAGCACGCCGTTGAGGTGGTCAATCTCGTGCTGCAGGACCCGGGCCAACAGCCCCTCGGCTTTGATGCGCACCTTCTTCCCGCGTCGGTCCTGGCCGCGCACAACCACCGACGAGTGGCGGAGCACTTCCCCGATGTAGCCGGGAATGGAAAGACAGCCTTCAATGCCCTCTTCCATCTCTTCGGAGGCGCGGAGGATCTCGGGGTTGACCAGGACGTAGAGGCGACCGCTGCCGGGCACTTCCTCATCTTCAGGCAGTTCTACCACAATCACCCGCTGGAGCACGTTGACCTGGGGGGCGGCCAGCCCGATGCCGTTGGCCTCCCGCATCGTTTCTACCATATCCTCGATGAGGGTTTGTAGGGCCTGGTCGAAGCGGGTGACCTTGCGGGCCTTGCGGCGCAGCACCGGATCTCCCAGCAGGGCAATGGGGCGCAAGCTCATTGGCTCTCTCCCTTCTCCAGTTCGACTCCCATCTGCTGTTGCTCGCGCTTCAGTTCATCGTAGATAGCAAACCAATCGGCAAACTGGCGCAGGCGGCGCCGTTCCTCGCTCTCCCGTTGTCGCTGTTGCAACTCGTCCATATGGGCGAAGATCTCCTGCTGGACCCGGCGTGGGTCGTAGACGTTCTTGAACTCGAAGGCACCCACCTCGCCCGCCGTTTCGATCTCGATCGTCCCGTAGTTGAACAACTGGGCGATGGGGCTGGGGATGGTCAGGTTCACGTTCTGAATCTTGTCCAGGGTCGTCTCGCGCCGTTCCTCCTGGAGGAAGAGCGGGCGCTTCTTCAGGTCAATGATCCGATCGCTGGTGATGATGTAGAGGTCGTTCTTCCAGTCCCAGAAACGGTAGAACCACCAGCCGAGGATGAATGTATCCACCGGGATGATCAGCAGCCAGGCCATTCTGCGTAGCGGGGGAGAGAGGGCTTCCATCGGTCCCCAGCCCATACCGGCCAGCCAGAGCAGGCCGGTGAAGAAGAGGAGGTTGAAGAAGGGAGCCATGCTCTTGCGCACCAGGACGAACCAATGGGTGCGCCAGGTGATGGTGTCATCCTCCCGCTCCCACATCGGGACGTAGAAGGTGGACTTCAGCCAGTAGCCGACCACCCGCAGGGGCAGCAGGAGGTCGAGGGGCTTCTTCTCAGGCTTCGTTTCCTCCTCGCCTTCCTCGCCCTCTTGGGCTTCCTCTTCGGCAACGCCTTCTTCCTCCGATTCCTCCTGGCGAGGCTTCCAGCCCAGCCGCTCCTGGAGTTCTTCCCGGAAGATCTTCTTGGTCTCAACGCGGGAGCGCCGGCGGGAGCGTTCGACGTCGGCCAGGACGACCTCCAGCACGTCGTCGGGGGAGGGGAGGTCTTTGAAGACGATCTGGCCGGTGGTGCCGGCCGTTTGGATGACCATATCGCCGAAGTCGAAGACCTTGGCCAGGGGGCCTTTGCGCACAATGTTCACGTCCTGGACCCGCTGGATGGGGGCCTCGTCCCGGTCTTCCCGGATGAGGAGGACCCGCTCCAGATGGACGATCCGCCGGTTGGTGACGATGTAGTAATCGTTCCGCCAGTCTAGGTAGAGGTAGAGGAAGGTGAGGACGGCCAGGGCGAAGAGGGAACTGGACAGGATGATGTAGGGGAACTCCTCCGTCTGTTGGGCGGCCGCTGCGGCTGCGCTACCCGCGAGGAGCGGGACGACCCACCACCAGGATCGGCGCAGCAGGGTGATGAGGTGCTTGCGGCTGAAGCTCAGCACCACCTCGTCGTCCCCCAGCCAGGGGAAGCGGGTCTCCCCCAGCGTCAGCCGCTGCTCCATCCGGGCTTCCAGCAATTCCCGGAGCTCGGGATGCCGGTAGAGAAGCCCCCGGAAGGTCTCCTTGTCTAGAGAGAAGACTTCGAGGGGGCTGATGGCCTCGACCGTGGCGTTGCGGGTCGCTTCCCGCAAGAAGGCCATCTCCCCGAAGTAGTCCTTCTCGTGGAAGTAGGCGACGATCTGCTCAGGACGGCCGGGGATGGAGCGACGGACGACGACGCTTCCCCGTCGGATGATGTAGAAGGCATCAGGGAGGTCTCCTTCCTTTACGATGACCTCACCCCGGTGGAAGCGCTGGATCTCGCCGGCCTCGGCCAGCCGTTCCAGCTCCTCCTCCGGCAGGTCCGCAAAGAGGGGAATCTCTTTAAGGAAGGATACGATCTCTTCGGACATCACCCTGTCCTTGCCCGATGCGCGCGAAACACCCCTTCATTTTATCACAAACCGCCCGGCAAAGCAAAAGCTAGAACCCCGGGGATTACCCACAAGTGAGCGGGAGAGTGGTCCGTAGCGGGCTGTCCACGAATTTCTCACAAATGCACGAATGAGGCGGTCCTTAATTCGCGTATTCGTGCCCCATTCGTGGACGGCTAGTCTCCCTATCTCCCAAGATACAGATAATCACCACCTAGAACCCCTGGAGGTGACTCAGGTCCACGATGCCGGCCGGCAGGGCGGCGATGCGCTGCAGCAGGGCCAGTCGGTTCTCCCGCAGCCTCGGATCCTCGTGCATCACCAGCACGTCGTCGAAGAAGCGGGTGATGGTCGGGATCATCGGCAGGAAGGCGTTGAAGAAGTCGTCCACGCTGCTCTGGGGGGTCACCTGGGCGGCACAGCGCCGGTAGGCGGCGTAGAGCTCCCGGCTCGCCTCCTCGACGAAGCGGTCGGGGTCCAGGGGGAAGGTCTCCCGGAATTCCCGGGTGATGCGGACGCAGCGGCTGTAGGCGGCCAGGACCTGGGGCCAGTCCTCCCGGGCCACCCAGCGGCTCAACTCCTCGACGGCGATCCGGGCCCGGTAGGGGTTGTCCCCCCGGGCAGCGAGGACCGCTTCGACCACGTCGTGGGCGAAGCCGGCCTCCCGCAGCAGGCCCCGCAGCCGCTCGACGACGAAGCGGTGGACGGCCTCCAGGGCGTCCTCGGGGACCGGGACGGGCATCAGGTCGGCGGCCAGCGCCATCCCCTCGCGCAGGGAGAAGTCCACCCGGTGGGCGATGAGGTTCTGGACCAGCCCCAGGGCGTCCCGGCGCAGGTGGTAGGGGTCGGCGGAGCCGGTGGGGGCCATGCCGACGGCGAAGAGGCCGACCAGGCTGTCCAGCCGGTTGGCCAGCCCCAGGACGAGGCCGGGTTTGGTCTTGGGCAGTTGGTCCCCGGCGAAGCGGGGCAGGTAGTGCTCGAAGATCGCCTCAGCCACGGCCGGCGGTTCCCCCGACTTCAGCGCGTACTCGCGCCCCATGATGCCCTGGAGGGCGGTGAACTCGATGACCATCTGGGTTGCCAGGTCCGCCTTGCAGAGGTGGGCTGCCCGGCGCAGGGTGGCCAGGGCCTTGTCGTCCAGCCCCAGCCGCTCCCCCAGGGCCGGGGCCAGGGCCTCCAGACGGTGGGTCTTGTCCAGCATCGAGCCCAACTGCTCCTGGAAGGTGAGGGTCTTCAGGCGGGGCAGGAAGGCTTCCAGGGGCTTGGCGGTGTCGGCCTGGTAGAAGAAGCGGGCGTCGGCGAAGCGGGCCCGGATCACCTCCTCGTTGCCCTGGCGCACCACGTCCAGGTGCTCCCGGCCTCCGTTGCGCACGGCGATGAAGTAGGGGAGGAGGCGGGTGGAGCCGGGATCGGCGGCGTCGGCCTCGGCCCGCACGACGGGGAAGTAGCGCTGGTGCTTCTTCATCACGGTGACCAGCACCGGTTCGGGCAACTCCAGGTAGGCGGGGTCGAAGTGGCCGCGCAGGGCGGTGGGTACCTCGACCAGGTTGGTCACCTCGGTCAGGAGGTCGGGGTCCTCGGGGATCACCCCGCCGACCTCGGCGGCCAGGTCTTGGGCTTGGGCCTCGATGGCGGCCCGGCGCTCGGTCGGGTCCACCAGGACGTGGAGGTCGGCCAGCCGGGGCAGGTAGTCGTCGGCGTGGGTCAGGGGAATGGCGGGGGAGCCGGCCGGCCGGGGGCCTCGGGTCGTCCGCCCGCTGCGCACGCCGGCGTACTCGAAGGGGATCACCTGGTCGCCCAGGAGCGCCACCAGCCAGCGGATGGGGCGGGAGAAGGCGACGTTGCTGGCGTTCCAGCGCATGCTCATCTTGAAGCGCAGGTTGGCGATGAGGTCGGGCAGGAGGCGGGCGAGGACCTCGCCGGCGGGTTTCCCCTCCTCGCGTCGTCGGGCGACGACGTAGCGACCGCCCTCCACCTCCCGGACCTCCAGGTCGGCCACGTCCACGCCTTGGGCGCGGGCGAACCCCTGGGCGGCCCGGGTGGGGTTCCCAGCCTCGTCGAAGGCGACGTGGGCCGGCGGCCCTTTGACCACCGTCTCCAGCGGGCGCTGGCGCGGTGCCATCCCCCGGGCCAGGATGACCAGCCGGCGGGGGGTGCCCAGCACCTGGAGGGCCTCGTAGTCCAGGCGGGCCTCTTCCAGGTAGGCGGGGGCGGCTTCCCGCAGTTGGGCCAGGGCGCTCTCCAGGTCGTCGGCCGGCAGTTCCTCGGTCCCGATCTCCAGCAGGAAGGTGGTCGGTTGGGTGGGGGGAGCGGTGGCCCGGGGTTCCGCCGGGGCGACCTCCTCTGTGACCAGGGGCTTGATCCCCCCTCGGCCCAGCCAGGGGAACTCCAGCCGCTGTCGCTGTTCCACGTAGGCCCGGGCGACGGCGCGGGCCAGCTCCCGCATCCGGGCGAAGTAGCGGGCCCGCTCGGTGACGCCGATGGCTCCCCGGGCGTCCAGGACGTTGAAGGTGTGGGAGCAGCGGAGCACGTAGTCGTGGGCGGGGATCACCAGCCCCTGGGCCAGGCAGTTCTTGGCCTCCGCCTCGTAGAGGTTGTACATCTGGGTCAGCCGCTCGACGTCGGCGTAGTCGAAGTCGTAGCGGCAGTGCTCTACCTCCGGCTGGAGCAGGAGGTCGCCGTAGGTGTGCCGGCCGTCCCAGTCAATCTCCCACACCGAGCGGACCTTCTGGAGGAACATCACGATCCGCTCCAGGCCGTAGGTGATCTCCACGGAGACGGGGTCGAGGGTGAAGCCGCCGGCCTGCTGGAAGTAGGTGAACTGGGTGATCTCCAACCCGTCCAGCCAGACCTCCCAGCCCAGGCCCCAGGCTCCCAAGGCCGGGCTCTCCCAGTTGTCCTCGACGAAGCGGATGTCGTGCTCCTCCCGGCGGATGCCAAGGGCGTAGAGGCTTTCCAGGTAGATCTCCTGGGGGTTGCCGGGGTCGGGCTTGAGGATCACCTGGAACTGAGTGTGCATCTGCATCCGGTTAGGGTTCTCCCCGTAGCGGCCGTCGTCGGGGCGGTAGGAGGGCTCGACGTAGGCCACGTTCCACGGTTCGGGGCCGAGGACGCGGAGGACGGTGGCCGGGTTCATCGTGCCGGCGCCCACCTTCTCGCTGTAGGGCTGCCAGATGAGGCAGCCTCGGTCGGCCCAGAACTCCTGCAGGCGAAGGATCACTTCCTGGAAAGTCAGCGGTCGGGTCATCGTCCCTCTATCCGGTCTGGGGGGGGTAGTGGCGGATGCGGTGGCCGGGGCCGGTCGGATCCGCCTGGGTGTGTGCTTTTTCTCACTGTGGGGGGATTATAGGGTGAAGAGGGGGTTCCGTCAAGCGGTTTTCTCTGGGAGTCCTCGTTCCGGTGGCCCCCCTACGGTGGGGTGCGGGGTTGGCGCGTCGAAGGGGGCTAACGGTTGCGGTGCTTTCTTGACCCGATGACGGCGGGCATGCTATAATGGGCGCGGGCCGGGCGAGGCCGGTCTGAGTTGGGGGGAGAGCCCGAAAGATGAGGGCTTTTTCGCTATGAGCACAACAAGCCCGCACCAAGAGGGGGATTTTGAGCGGAGCGATGGGAGCATTCCGACCTCTGGGGGGATGCGATGAGGGAGCGTCTGTACTGCACGGACCGTCCGACGGACCACGACGTGTTGGGCTTCTCCGACTTCCGCCCCGGTCTGGTGGAGATCATCACCGAGGGGGAGACGCCGTTGACAATTGGCGTCTTCGGCCGGTGGGGAACGGGCAAGACCAGCCTGCTAAAGATGCTTCGGCGGGATGTGGAACGGAAGCGCGGTCCGCGCTTGCGCACCGTCTGGTTCACCGCCTGGAAGTACGACCGGCACGAGGCCCTCTGGCGGGCCTTCATCCTGCGGGTGCTCGACGCCCTCTACCCCCGCAAGAAAGAGGAGGGGGAGCCGTGGGAGGAGCAGGACCGCATCCCTTTTGAGGAGCTCGACGAGACCCAGCGAAGACAGGTGGAAAGGCTCCAGCGGTTGGAGGAGAGCGTCTACCGGGCGGTGGAGTGGGAGGAGGCTGCCCGCTGGGCGCTGGACCTGGGCAGGTTGGGGAAGGAGATGGCGAAACTGCCGGGGTTCCTGCTCCTCTCCTCTTTCGGCGCGCAGGCGGTGGCGAAAGCCCTCAACCTCACCCCCGACCTGGCAGGGGGGGTTCGACGGGCGATCCAAACCCATCGGATGGAGCAGTTGACCTTTATGGAGCAGTTTGAGAACACGCTCCAGCGGGTCCTCCGCGAGATGTTGGGGAGGGAAGGTCGCCTCGTCGTCTTTGTAGACGACCTGGACCGGTGCTTGCCGGAGCGGGCGGTGGAGGTGCTGGAGGCGATCAAGCTCTTCCTGGAGGTAGATGGCACCGTCTTTGTTCTAGGGCTGGACCGAGATGTCGTCCGCCGGGGGATCGAGGTCCATTACCGGGGCAAAGGGGGCGACCTCCCCATTGACGGCGATGCCTATCTAGAGAAGTTCATCCAGATCCCCTTCCACCTCCCACCGCTGACCGGGGGGAGCATAGAGACTTTGGTGCGGTCGCTGAGAGGCGAGGAGACGCCGGCATCCGAGCCGGTGGAGCTGAGCCGATACGTCGAGGAACGCCGAATTGACGAAGCGGTGCGGCAGGTCTTTGTCCTGGGGCTGGAGCCCAACCCCCGCCAGGTCAAGCGGGCGTGGAACACGTTCCGGCTCCTCCAGGCCGTGGCCCTGGTGCGGGAGGCGCGGGGCACGCTTCTGCCGGGGGAGACGGCCTGGCCCCTCCTGGCCAAGATCGTCGTCCTCCAGATCCAATACCGTGACCTCTACGAGGCTTGGATGCGGCCCGGCCGTCTGACCCTGCCCCGCTACCTAGAACAGGCCCTGGAAGCGGGAACCGTGCCGGATGAGGCCCCTCCCGGCATCCGGGAGGTGATCCAAGGGGTGCTCCAGGACCCGGACCGGGCGTGGCGGCTGCGGCAGGTTTGGACGTACTCCCCCGAGGGTTCCGGCCGCCACCGCGCCCGCTTCGGTGACTTAGGGGACCGGGAACTGGAGGGGTACCGTTCCCTCACCGCTTCGCTGTTGGAGGTGTACGAGGAGCGGCTGGGGCCGTTGGGGGAGGCCCTGCGGAGCGGCGACCCCGCCCAGGTGTGGGGGGCCGCCTGCCGGGTGTGGGCCGAGCGGTCGGAGGAGCGGGAGTACGCCCGCTGGATCCTCCAGCACCCAGAGGCAGAGGGGATCCCGGAGGAGATTCGGCAGGGTGCACTGCGAATTCTCGCCCTCGATTCGGTCACGGACGTCGTGGGGTTTCTCGTCGAACGCCTCGCAGAGGCGGCTTCCGAGGAACTCGTCGGTGCGGCCCAAGCTGCTCTGGAAGCGTTGGCCCATCTTGAGCGCACCGGAGAAGCCGTGGTGGGCGTGCTCATTGGGCGACTGGCCGACGAGGAGCCGGATGTGCGCGAGGCAGCAGCAGCGGCACTGGGGCGGATTGGCGGGCCGGCGGTGGGGCCGCTCATCGCCCGGCTGGGGGATGCGGACCGGCAGGTGCGCGAGGCGGTGGCATCGGCGCTGGGGAAGATCGGCGACGCCCGGGCCGTGGAGCCGCTCATCGCCCGGCTGGGGGATGCGGACCGG
>Ga0256830_1000658_pt1 | contig 26158 bp, 24 predicted proteins | sample 128326metaG_FD_190537 | JGI IMG/M metagenome (GOLD analysis project Ga0256830, IMG submission 190537) | Hydrothermal vent microbial communities from Lau Basin, Pacific Ocean - 128-326 | ecosystem: Environmental > Aquatic > Marine > Hydrothermal vents | place: Pacific Ocean: Lau Basin | collected... | reverse complement strand
AATTGGTAAAAGCCATGAGCTTTACCCCGGCTGAAATTTTCCATCTCCCCGGAGGCACTATCTCTATCGGAGCATTAGCATCTTTAAGCATTTTCAACCCTTCAACAGAATGGGTAGTCAGCAGAGATACACTGGAATCTCTTTCCTATAACACCCCTTTCCTGGGAAAAAGGCTTACGGGTAAATTCGAGTGGGTGATAATTGAGGGAAAGATTGTCCAGGAAGAAGGCAAGATCAGGTGAGAAAATGTTCCGGGTGTTTAAAACATAGGTTATTCTTGCTGTTGATTTCCTCTCCTGCTTGGGGTAAAATGGAACAGTTTTAAGCCTGTTGAAAGACTGTGGACAAATTGTGAATTTTTTAGACTTTCAATTTGACATGATTTCACAAACAGCTTTACCCGCCAACTCTCGAAGAAGAACCGGGGTTAACCCCAGAAAACATCTCTTCTTAATAATTTGTGGATTACTTGTGGATAAATTTATGTCCTGTGGATTAAAAGTCAGAAAAAAAAGGGTTTTTGAGGGCATATGACGGAAAACATGGACAAAGAAATATGGAATAAAACGCTGGAGTTGATAAAAGGTGTGGTGGATGAAAAAGAGTTTCATATGTGGCTTAAACCCATCAAGTTTTTATCTTTCAAAGATGGTACTTTTCGCTTAGAAGTGCCGAACCGGTTTTTTGCTGAGTGGATACGCAATAATTATTTAAACGCCATCAAAAATTCTCTTTCTTTGGTGTTAAACGAGGAGCCTGCTATAGACCTCTCCTACAAAAAAAGGGCTAGCCGGAAAAAAAATATCCTTTCCCGCTCCAGGGGTATCCAGGAAGAATTACAGTTTGAAAGCTTTCTAAATCCTACTTATAATTTCGATACCTTCGTGGTAGGACCATCAAACCGGTTTGCCCACGCTGCCTCCCTGGCAGTGGCAGAATCTCCCGGCAAAGCCTATAACCCGCTTTTTATATACGGAGGAGTGGGGCTGGGTAAGACACATTTAATGCAGGCGGTATGTCACCATATCAAGAACTCGAAAAAAAGAATGAAAGTATATTATACTTCCTCGGAAAAGTTTACCAACCAGCTTATTCTGGCCATCCAGAACAGGACAACGGAAAACTTCAGAAAGAAGTACAGGAACGTTGATGTTTTGCTCATAGATGACATACACTTTATTGCCGGCAAAGAGAGCACAGAAGAAGAATTTTTCCATACGTTCAATGAACTATACGATTCACACAGACAGATAGTAATCTCAGGTGATAGGCCGCCCTCAGAGATTCCCACGGTAGAAAAGCGATTGGTTTCCCGCTTCCAGTGGGGATTGGTGGTTGAAATGCTCCCTCCTGATTTTGAAACCCGGGTAGCTATCTTGAAAAGGAAAGCCCTCTCCCGCGGTTTATCTGTTTCTGATGATGTTTTATATTACATTGCAGAAGGAATTACCTCTAATATCCGGGAACTGGAAGGTGCCCTGATAAAGATTATTGCATATTCTTCTATTAACCAGGTAGAAGTGGATAAAACTTTAGCAAAGGAAATGTTAAAAGATATTATCAAGAAAAATGACGATAATAAAATAATAAGTGTGGATATGATAAAAAATGAAGTCATCAAGGTTTTTCACCTAAAACCTTCTGACCTGCTTTCCAGGAAAAAAGTAAAAAACATAGTTTTTCCCCGCCAGGTAGCCATGTATTTAACCCGGGAGCTTACTGATCTTTCTCTTCCGGAAATTGGTTTAAATTTCGGTGGCAGAGACCATACCACAGTACTGCATGCTTACGAAAAAATAAAAAGAAAACTTGTGCAGGATAAAGATTTTCATAAATTGATAGAGAATTTAAAGCTAAAAATTCAGGGTGGATAATGAGGAATTCTTGGCTTATTTTATCAACAGGTTATATTACCCCTAAGTTAAGTAATAATGAGAGGTTAAAAGGTTATACCTCTATATCCACAGCGTTATTACTAAGAGTACTAAGTTTAATTAAATATAAAAGAGGAGGAAAGTAGTATGAAAATAAAAGTGGAAAAAGAAGATTTATTGAATGGTTTAATTTCATGCCAGGGAATATTAAGTTCCCGCTCTACCCTGCCTATTCTTTCTTACTACTTATTTAAAGTACAAGGGGGAAATATTTCCATATTGGCTACTGACTTGGAGGTAGGCATAGATGTAAAAATACCCGGGGAAATAATCGAAGAAGGAACTATAACTCTCCCTGGTAAAAAAGTGTTTGATTTAGTAAGAGAATTTCCCTCCGGGGTAATTTCCATTTTCTCTGAAGAAAACTTCGTCACATTTAAACAGGAAAAAATATGGGCCAAGATAAATTACTTATCTCCTGATGATTTCCCCAATATCCCGGAAGTTAAGGGAAGGGAAATAAAAATTGATGGTAGCACTTTGAAGCACATGGTAAAAAAGACTTCTTTTGCTGTTTCTCACGAAGAAACGCAGTACATGTTGAATGGTATTTATATAACAGTATTTGAAAACCTGATAAGTATGGTTTCCACGGATACCAGGAGGCTATCCTGTGTAACAGAAGAAATCACCCTGCCTTCACCCGTGGAAGTTGAGGCAATATTACCCTTAAAAGCATGTCTTGAGGTAAGCAGAATCATGAAAGATGAACCTGTAACTATTTTGTGGGGAGATAAGCAAATTAAATTTTCTCAAAAAGGTGTTTCCCTGACTACCCGGATAATAGAGGGGGAATTTCCCGATTATAAAGTTGTTATACCCAGAACATTTAAAACAGAAGCAAGAATAAACAGGGAAGACTTTAAGGATGCGGTAAAAAGGGCGTATATAATGACCAAAGAGAAGTCTCTTTCCATGAAATTAAAGTTCCAGGATGCCAGCCTCATGGTTTCTACCCGGGTGCCCGATGCAGGGGAATCTTCCGAGGAAATCAATATTGAATTACAGGGAGAGCCCTTGGAAATATCCTTTGATCCCGTGCTGGTACTGGATGTGTTGAATGTAATAGAGGAAGATACCATAGTTTTCGGGGTGAACGGGGTGGAAGAGCCAGGGCTTATCAAGCCGTCAGAAAGAGAAGGTTTTCTGTATGTAGTCATGCCTATGAAAATCTGATGTTTCTCCCATGAAGAAGAAAAAGGAACCGCTAAAGATTGATTCGTTAATTGAAAGGGTAATAAAGAATACCGAGAATAAGAGAAAAGAGTATGCACAAAAAGAGGATTTATTGTGTTTTCTGGAGAAGAAATTTAATCCGGGTATATCACGGCATATTCAGCTGGGAAATTTAAGAAAGAAAAAAATGGTAATAAAAGTAGACAGCACGATATGGATGCAGGAGATAAATTTCAGAAGCAGAGAGTTGGTGGCATTGATAAACGAGTTTTTAGGAGGAGATAAAGTGGACAAAATAACCTTGAGGAAACAATGAGTGAAAAATATTCTGCAAAGGACATTGAGATTCTGGAGGGTAAAGAAGCCGTCAGAAAGAGGCCCGGTATGTACATTGGTGATACCGGCGAGAGGGGGCTTCACCATCTCCTGGAAGAAGTGGTGGCAAATGCGGTGGATGAAGCCATGGCAGGGTTCTGCGATAAAATTATGATTACCCTGCATATTGATAATTCCATAACCGTGGTGGACAACGGAAGGGGAATACCGGTGGACGAACACCCTATTCTAAAAAAGCCGGCCCTGGAAGTAGTAATGACTACCCTTCATGCCGGAGGTAAATTTGGCCACAAGGTATACCAGGTAGCCGGTGGCCTGCATGGAGTGGGGCTTACCGTGGTCTGTGCCCTTTCCGAGTGGCTGGAAGCAGAGGTGAGAAGGGAGGGGAAGGTTTACTATGAAAAATTTTCCCGGGGAGAACCGGTTACCAAACTAAAGGTTGTAGGTAAAAGCAAAAAGACAGGTACCCGCATATCCTTTCTGCCTGATAAAGAGATTTTTCTCAGGGCCGAGTTTTCCACCGATTTGATTGTCTCCCGGCTTAGGGAATTAGCTTTCCTGAACAAAGGGCTAAGGATTCTGTTTACTGATGAAAGCACGGGAGAAGAACACGAATTTTTCTTCAAAGGAGGAATAAAGTCTTTTGTAGAGTATGTAAATAAAAACAAAGAACCATTGCACAAGCCGGTAGGCTACGACTGCAAAACAGATGATACGATAATCGAGTTTGCCTTTCAGTATAACAGCAGCTTTCAGGAGACGATGTTTTCCTATGCCAATAATATTCATACCATAGAAGGAGGCACACACCTGGCCGGGTTAAAAAGCGGGCTTACCCGGGCAACCAATGATTACGTAAAGAAAAGCGGCGTACTCAAAGACGGGAATGCCCAGGTAACCGGAGAAGATGTAAGAGAAGGGCTGGTAGCTGTTATAAACGTGAAGATACCGGAGCCGCAATTTGAGGGACAGACCAAGACCAGGCTGGGCAATAGTGAAGTAAAAGGCATGGTAGAGTCGTTTGTGTATGAAAAGGTTTCCGAATTTTTGGAGGAAAACCCTCCTGCAGCGCGAAAAATTGTGGAAAAAATCGTGCTTGCTGCCCGGGCACGCAGCGCAGCCAGAAAGGCAAAGGAGTTAATCAGGAGGAAAGGAGCATTGGAGTCCCTCGACTTACCCGGAAAACTGGCGGATTGCTCGGAGGAAAACCCGGAAAAATCAGAGTTGTTCCTGGTAGAAGGAGAGTCAGCTGGCGGTTCGGCAAAACAGGGAAGAGACAGGCGCTTCCAGGCGATTTTGCCTCTTAAGGGGAAGATTATAAACGTGGAGAAAGCCAGGTTGGACAAGGTTTTAAACAACCAGGAAATAAGAACCATTATTGCAGCACTGGGCACTGGCGTGGCAGACGATTTTAACCTGGAGAGGCTGCGCTACTTCAAGTTAATTATCATGACAGATGCAGACGTGGACGGCTCGCATATACGCACCCTGCTTTTAACTTTTCTTTACCGGCAAATGGCTCCCCTGATAGAAAACGGGCATGTATTTATTGCCCAGCCACCTCTTTATCGCGTCAAAAAGGGCAGCAAGCTGCAGTATTTGGAAAGCGATGACGAGCTGGCAGAATACCTCTGGAGAGAGGGCCGGAAAAGTACAGAGGTAAAAATTGCCAAAAGCGATGAAATACTGGACGAGAAAGCCCTGGAGAAATTGCACCAGATTCTGCAGTTTCTGGAAAAAGCCAGGGAAAGCCTGGGCAGAAGGGGCATCGAACTTGCCGCATACCTGCGCTTTTGGCAGGAAAAAGAAAAGCTTCCTGCTTTTGTGGTAAGAAATAACGGGGAGGAATCTTTTATCTTTTCCGAAGAAGAGAAAGCTTCCCTTCTGGAAACCTTGGGAGAAGAGGAGGAGCCGGAAGTAATTGACCTCACCTTCTCTTCCCGGGTAGAAGAATCGTTAAAAAACCTGGAAGCAATAGGAATACCGTCTGAGTACCTGTTTCCCTCTAAGGAGGCCAGGTTTTTACTGAAAGTGGGTGATAAAGAAACGGAAATCACGGGAGTCTTTGAGTTGATTCAGGAAATAAAGGAAGCCGGCAGAAAAGGGCTGAATATTCAAAGGTACAAGGGGCTGGGAGAAATGAATCCCGACCAGCTCTGGGAAACCACCATGGACCCTGAAAGGAGGGTGCTCCTCCAGGTAAAGCTGGAGGATGCCATTGCAGCAGACGAAATATTCACCATTCTTATGGGAGACCAGGTGGCTCCCCGCAGGGAATTTATAGAAACGCATGCCTTAGAGGTCAGAAACCTGGATATCTAAACGGTATGAGCGTAGATAATTGTAGCAGCAGTAAAAGTCACTCCGGCAGTACCCCGGAGTGGAAAGAGGGAAAGTAAAATTTGTGAGGACTCCTGTAATTTTCTACCATAAAATTGGCTATCCTGCGCAGGAGGTAAAACTTCAGAACCTGTTCGTCACACCGGAAAACTTTTCCCGTCACCTCCGCTACCTTTGCTTGCGCAACTTCCGTACCTTCGCCTGCCGGGAGTATTTAGAGAATGGGAACAGGTCACGGGCTGTTCTTATCACCTTTGACGACGGGTTCAGGAACAATTACGAATTTGCCTTTCCGCTGCTCAAAAAATTTGGCTTCACAGCCACCATTTTTCTGGTAGCAGGTGATGTAGGCAAAAAGGTTGCCTGGGAGGAATCAGAAGAACAGCACCCCGAAGAGTTGCTTACCTGGGAGCAGATTCTGGAAATGCATGATTATGGGATCGAATTCCAGTCACATGGGCTTACCCATAGGCACCTGGAAAAATTAAGTGCCGGCGAGCTGAGAGAAGAGCTTAAAACCGCAAAGGGAATCCTGGAGGATAAATTGCACAAGAAAATAGAATTTTTGGCCTACCCATACGGTACTTACAACGACCTGGTCAAAAAAATTGCCCGGGAATGCGGGTATCGGGCTGCCTTTACTACCTGGCGAGGTCCAGGCCGTGACCGCTACGAAATCAGAAGAATGGGGATAAAATACAACCACAGCTTGATAAAATTTATCCGCTATGTAGAATGGGGAAAGAGAAAAAAATGAAAAAGAAAGAGAGCCTGGTAAGCCCCAAGGGAACCGGCATTCCTCACCTGTACACTGATTTCTTAGTAGTGGGGAGCGGGGTGGCGGCCCTGCGGTGTGCCATTAAGCTATCCGAATACGGCAAGGTGCTGCTCATCACCAAGGGAAAACTCATCGACTCCAATACCTTTGAAGCCCAGGGCGGCGTGGCTGTACCAATATCTTCAGAAGACACTACCTCCCATCTTACAGACACCCTGAAGGCAGGCAGGGACCTTAATAACCCGGAAGTGGTGAAAATACTGGTAGAAAAAGGAAGGGCGAGAGTAGAGGAATTAGTGAAGTGGGGAGCCACCTTTGATACGAAAGGGGGAAAGTTTCATCTTACCCGGGAAGGCGGTCACTCCCATAGCCGTATACTCCATGCCGGAGGTGATGCTACGGGCAGAGAGATTTCGCGCGTCTTGATAGCCCGGGTGATGGTCACCCCCAACATCTCCTTTTCGGAATTTACCTTCGCCGTGGATTTACTGGTGGAGAGGGATACCTGCCTGGGGGTGCTGGGCTTCCGGGAAAAGGAAGGTTTTATAGCCATTCTGGCCAAAAAAACCATCCTGGCTACAGGCGGGGCAGGTCAGGTTTACAGAGAGACCACCAATAACCAGGTAATCACCGGAGACGGCATTGCCATGGCCTATAGAGCCGGATGTGAAGTCATGGACATGGAATTTATGCAGTTTCATCCTACTGCATTGTATATTGCCGGCGCGGCGCGCTTGCTTATTTCAGAGGCAGTAAGAGGAGAGGGGGGGATTTTGCGCAACAAGTTCGGGGAAGCCTTCATGAAAAAATATCATCCAGAAGGAGACCTATCGCCCCGGGATGTTGTAGTAAGGGGTATCTTTGCGGAAATGTTAAAAACCAGGACCACCCATGTCTACCTGGATGTTACCCATATCCCGTTCAAAAAGTTGAAGAAGAGGTTCCCCCATATTATCCAGGCCTGCAATAATGTAGGCGTGGATGTAAGGTATGCTCCCATACCGGTTAGGCCAAGCGCACATTATTTTATGGGAGGGATACGGGTGAACAAGAGGGGGGAGACCAGCCTGGAAGGGCTCTATGCCTGCGGCGAATGTGCGTGCTCGGGACTGCACGGAGCAAACAGGCTGGCATCCAACTCCCTGCTGGAAGGGTTGGTATTCGGGGAAATTGTAGGTGAGCAGGCAGGAAGTACCCTGCAGAGGAGCTCCTATCCCAGGCGAAGAATACCCTATGGAGATACTTATCCGGGAGGAAGCCATTTATCGCTTGACCTGCAGGACGTAAAGATGTCGCTAAAGAGCCTTATGTCAAGACACGTGGGAATAATCAGGGACGAAGAAAGCCTACAGGAAGCTGAAGAAAGAATTCGTTTCTGGTGTGGATATATTATGAAGCGTGAATTTTTCTATCCGGAAGGCTGGGAACTGCAGAACCTGCTCACCATTGCCCGGCTTATCGTTAACGCGGCGAAGGTAAGAAAGGAAAGCCGTGGGGTTCATTATCGCAGGGATTACCCGGAGGAAAAAGACGCATGGAGAAAGCACATAGTGTTAAGTAAAGACCAGGAGGTGAAAATTGTTGAACAATAAGGGAATTTACGAGAGCAACCTGCAGGATATTCCTCTTTTAAAGAAAGGCAAGGTCCGCGACATCTACGACCTGGGGGACACCTTGCTTATCGTTGCTACCGACAGAATCTCTGCCTTTGACGTGGTTCTTCCCACCGTAATCCCGGACAAAGGGAAAATCCTTACCCAGATCTCCTGTTTCTGGTTCCAAAAAACCTCTTCCATAATAAAAAACCATGTGATTACCTGTAAAGCAGGGGAATTTCCTCCCCTGTTAAAGAAACATGAGCAAATTCTGCAGAAGAGGAGTATGCTGGTAAAAAAGGCGGAAGTTATTCCCATAGAATGCGTGGTAAGAGGCTACCTGGCCGGAAGTGCCTGGAAGGAATACAGTAGTACAGGCGCAGTACAGGGCATAAAGTTCCCGCCCGGCCTTAAGGAAGGAGACAAGCTTCCTCAGCCGGTCTTCACCCCCTCCACCAAGGAAGAAGGAGAGCATGACAGGCCCCTCACCTTGCGGGAAACGGAGGAAATCATAGGCAGGGAGAAAGCACGGCTATTGCAGGAAGCATCCCTGGAAATATACCAGTTTGCTGCCCGATACGCAGAGGAAAAAGGCATTATTATTGCTGATACAAAATTCGAGTTTGGCGAGATAGAAGGGGAAACAGTGCTGGTAGATGAACTCCTTACCCCGGATTCCTCCCGTTTCTGGCCTAAAGAAAACTGGGTGCCGGGAAAGAAGCAGGAGGACTTTGATAAACAGGTGGTGCGGGATTACCTTGATTCACTGGACTGGGATAAAACACCGCCTGGTCCGTCTCTGCCGGAGGACGTCGTGGAATTAGCCAGGGCAAGGTATCTGGAAGCTTACCGCAGAATAATAGGGAAATTCCCAGAATTATGAAATATCTCCTGCTTATCTTTCTTGTCTTTGCCCTCTTCCTCCCCTCTTTCGCAGAAGAATGGCATTACGTAGTTAAGTGGATGGGGATAAAAGTGGCCCGCATGAATGTGAAAATAGAAGAGCAATCCCCTCTGGTGCATATGAAAGCGAACCTGCGCACCGTGGGGCTTTTCAGCCTTACCCGCCGGATAAGGGACAGCATGGAAAGCACCTGGGATAAAGAAAAAAAAGAGCTTACTTACTTCAAGGAAGTATTGCATGAAAGAAAATACCGTTACAGGGAAGAGGTAATTTTTAAAGAAGGAAAAGCCTACAAGGGTGATAGAATAACCCCCGTTCCGCCCAATACCCTTGACCCCCTTTCCCTCTTTTACTCCCTGCGTTACCTTTCCCCGGAAAAGGATGAACGGCAGTATAACCTTTACGTGCACGGGAAGGTCAGGGAAGTAAGCCTGATAGTGGTCAGGGAAGAGAAGCTGAAAATTTATGATGATTACTTCCAGGCCATTAAAGTGGTGCCGCGTACAAATTTCAAGAAATTGGAAGGAACGGCAAAAAAAGTGCAAAAACTGGAATTATGGTTGGCGGGAGAAAAACGCGTGCCTGTTTTAATGGAAATGAAGAGTAGTTTTGGCCGGATAACCTTCCTGCTGGAAAACCGGAAGCAGTTTGCCCAGGAGCGTAGGCAATGAGCAAGCAAGACTTGGGGTCGTACACTTTTGTGGGTAACCTAGTTTATTAGGGAGCGATTATGAGGGGTGAAGGATACTGGAGAAGGTTTATAGCCACTCTCCACCGCCTGCACTGGGAAAAAATAAAGAAAAATGTCACCTGCCTATTGGAAGAGAGAGAGCTATTCCGTATGATTGCAGAATCCCTGGCAGTAGGTATCGTAGTGACTGATACAAAGGGCGGGATTGTGTACGTTAACCCGTCTGCTTTGCGTATAACAGGCGGGAAAGGAGAAGAAGGGGATGTGTTCCCCTTGTGGGAAACATTGAAAAAGGAAGAGCAAGAAGAAGGCGAAGTGCAAATAAATGGATCAACACCCCGCTACCTCTGGTTCTGGAAAACCACCTTGTCTGAAAACCTGCTCTTTTCTTTCCTGGATATAACCGCGCAGAAGAGACGGGAAGAGGAAAGGATATGGAAGGATAAGTTCTCCTCTTTTCAGTATCTTGCCGCTGGGGTGGCGCATGAACTGGGAAATCCCCTTAATGCTTTAAAAATCCATGCTGAACTCATGGAAAGAATGGTGCACAGGGGAGAAGAAGAAAAAACAAAGGAACACCTCCGGGTGATTAAAGAGGAAATTCTCAGGCTGGAAAACATAGTGCAGGATTTCCTGGATGTACTAAGACCCATTCATCTAACCTTGAGTGAAATAAGGGTGGAAGAAGTGATAAAATCTACCTTGGAATTGCTCTTACCCGCCATGCAAAAGAAAGGAATTATTTGTGAGACAAGGCTTTCTGAATCCACCCCTCCTCTCTTGCTGGACAGGGAACGCTTAAAGCAGGCTTTGATAAATATTCTCAGTAATTCTCTGCATGCTACGGGAAAGAACGGTAAAATAGTAATTAGCACGGGGGAGAAAAAGGGATTTGTGCATATCGTGGTGGCTGACGAGGGAGAAGGCATACCGGCAAAGGACCTTGCTCATATCTTTGAGCCCTTTTTTACTACCAGAGAAAAAGGCATGGGGCTGGGTTTAACCATTAGCCAGAGAATAGTGAAGGCGCATGAAGGGAGCATAGAGGTAAAAAGCAACCCCGGGAAAGGAACCACCACAATCATCTATCTCCCTATAAAACGTACGCAGGTCCCCCTGCCGGCAAAGAGGCAAGCATGAAAGGCGTACTGCTCCTTGTGGAAGATGACCAGAATGCCCGGGAAGGCATGCGGGCAGCCCTGGAGGAGGAGGGCTACCGGGTCATTGGGAAGGCAGATGCCCGGGGAGCACTTGAAATACTCAAAAAGAAGAAAGTAGATTTAGTCATAACTGACCTCCGCCTGCCCGGCATGGATGGGCTGGAACTGCTTAAAAAAACCCAGAGGCTCTCTCCCTCCACGTTAATCATTGTCATCACCGCCTATGCCACCGTGGAAAATGCGGTGGAGGCAATGAAAGAAGGAGCCTATGATTATGTTACAAAACCCATAAACCTGGATAGATTTCTTCTCTTAATAAAAAGAGCGGTTACGGAAAAGAAACAGAGGGAAGAATACCAGATTTTAAGGGAGAAGTATGAAACATTAAAAAAACAGGTGGAGGAGAGGCACAGCTTTGAGAGCCTTATCGGTGCTTCCCATAAAATGCAGGCGATTTTCCAGACCATTTTACAAATTGCTCCCGCCCGCGCCCCGGTGCTCATTCAGGGGGAAAGCGGCACAGGCAAGGAGCTTATTGCCCGTGCACTGCATGCCAGAAGCGACAGGAAGGATAAGCCCTTTATTGCTGTACATTGTGCCGCGTTGGCCACCACACTCCTGGAGAGCGAGCTCTTTGGCCATGAGAAGGGAGCGTTTACCGGAGCGGTGGAAAGTAAGCCCGGCCGGTTTGAGCTTGCCAATCATGGCACACTCTTTCTTGACGAGGTAAGTGAAATAGACCCGGCAGTACAGGTAAAATTGCTAAGGGTCCTGCAGGAGCAGGAATTTGAGAGGGTGGGTGGAGTGAAGACCATCAAGGTGGATGTAAGGGTGATAAGTGCTACAAACGTACAGTTGGAAGGAAAGGTAAAAGAAGGGAAATTCAGAGAGGACCTTTATTATCGCTTAAAAGTAATCTCCCTGAATATACCCCCCCTGCGCGAGCGCAGGGAGGACATCCCGCTTCTTGTGCACGCTTTTATCAAAGAAGCCAATCAGGCTAACAATAAAAAGATAAAGGGAATAACTTCCCGCGCCCTGACTTTCCTAATAAACTATTCCTGGCCCGGGAATGTCAGGGAATTAAAAAATGTTATAGAAAGCATGGTGGTCCTTGCCAAAAAGGATGTTATCACCGCCGCGGATATCCCGGCCTACATCAAGCAAGAACTCGAGAGTAAGGAGGCAGTTGTACCGGTTAAACTGGAGGGTTCCTGGGCAGAGATAGAGAAAACACTTATCTTTGCTGCTTTGCGGTATGCAGAGGGAAACAAAACCCGGGCTGCTGATTTGCTCGGGTTGTCGCGGAGAACACTTTACCGAAAGCTTAAAGAATTGGAAATAGCCGGGTAAATTATTATTTATTATGGAGAATAACCAGTTGCTTTATACTGAATTAGGGAACCTGGTTATAGTACGGGTGGAATGTAAAGGCACCTGGGTGGAGAGCAAAGCCTTCCTGGAATTTGCCAAAAGAAAGATAAAAGAGGGCAAAGAAGTTATCGTGGACCTGAGTAATTGCAAGATGCTAGATAGCACGTTCTTAGGCAGTCTGGCTTACCTTGCTCTAAAAAGGGGTAAAATAGAAATTTTTAAACCCTGTAAAGCAGTGAAAAGGGCCATAAGCACTCTGGGTCTGGGAAAGATTATTAAAGAGATAGATATCCCCCAGGGAGAGGGAAAGAAGGGAATAGTAGAGAACAAATTATCCCCTCCCGAAGCAGAGACCATTCTCCTGGCCCATAAAAGCCTGGTAAAAGCTCATCCCAAGAATCTCCCGGAATTCAAGGACCTCATCGAAATGATGGAGAAAGAGCTTGAAAAGAAATAAAACACTGGTAGGCATAGGCCTGGGGGTATGGCTATTTTATCTGGTGTTAGAATTGCGCCATCATCCTACAGCGCTATCCCTTTCAATGCTTAGCTTCCTTCTCTTTATTTTCCTTGCCTGGCGGATGCACAAAGTGGAAAGAGAGCTTAATTATGCAGAAAGAGAGAAAGAAAGCCTGGCCCTCAAGCTTGAGGATAGAGAAAAAATAGCCGAAATTTTTGAGGAAATTAGCGAGATGTACGATATCTTTGTGGAAAAAATAGATTTTGATAGCCTGGTTAAAAAAACCGCAGACTTTGTAGGCAGGATTCTGGAGGCTGATTTGGCCATGGTGAAAGTTTTTATCCCTGGAGTGGTGGATAAAGAGGTAATCGTAGGGGATGAGACCATGAAAATCCCCCCGGAGATTGTAAATACTCTCCTCAAACAGCGGAAAGACATGTTTATCGAAGATGTTACCCACTATCCTCCTTTTAATCTCCTGGCAGAACAGAAATTTTCCAAGGTGATTTCCTGCCCGTTGCATACCAAGGCCTCCACCTACGGGTTTATCGTAGGGCTCAATAGAGAGAGAAGGTTTACCAATATGCAGCAATTTTTGCTCACCAATTTTGCCCACCACATTTCATTACTGGTGGAAAATGCACAGCTCCTGGAAAGGATTAAGGAAACCACGCTCAAGCGGGAAAGGGACGGCATCTCAGACCTCAGGAAGCTGCAGGAGAAGATTTCCATAGAGAAAAAGGTAGAAGAAAGGGAAATGGAGTTGGCCCGCGAGATACAGAAAAAACTGCTTCCCTTCCCCCTACCGGAAGTGCCAGGGGTAGAACTCCATGCCCTCTCCCGGGCTTCTTTTGAGGTGGGAGGTGATTACTTTGATGTCTTTCCCCTGCGCAAAGAGAGGTGGGGTATTGTTATGGCGGACGTATCAGGGAAGGGGGTACCTGCTTCTCTTATCATGGTTATGCTGCGCACTGCACTCCGTACCTTCCCCCACCTGGTAAAAGAAAACCCCTTGCGCTGCATCCAGGAAATCAATAAATACATTTACCGGGAGACAGAGGAAAACATGTTTGTCTCGCTTATCTACCTTATTTTCCTACCGGAGGAAGGCAAGCTGCTCTTTGTTAATGCAGGGGGAGAAATCCCTCTTCTTTACCGGAGAGAGTCCCGTAGCATAGAGGAGCTTTCCAGCGAAGGCATGGTAGTGGGGCTTCTGCCGCACTGGGAATACGGAGAAATTAAAGAGATTACGTTGAACAAGGGAGACCACCTTCTTCTTTATACCGATGGCGTCATAGAAGCGGCAAGCCCTCAGGGAGAGCTCTATGGTGAGGAAAGGCTTAAAAATTTTCTGGATAAGAAAGGCGATTTATCACCACAGGAATTCTTGCGGGAACTGGAAATGGAAGTAATGGGTTTCTCATGGAACAAACCCCTTTCTGATGACCTGACACTTCTGGCAATAAGGAGAAAATGATGAAAGCAGTAGGGCTGGACTTAGGTGGTACATTTATAAAAGTGGGGCTGGTGGATGAGACAGGCAGGATTCTGAAAAAGAAACAACTGCCTACCAGGGCTGAGGAAGGAAGGGACAGGGTGCTTGTCCAGATGGAGAAGGGAGTGCGAGGCGTCCTGGAAAGCGGGACCAGGGGTATAGGAATAGGCACCCCAGGCATAGTGGACCGGAGAGGGTTTGTTTACAGTGCACCCAACCTCCCTGCCTGGGATAATTTGAATTTAAAGAGGTACTTCGAGGAAAGGCTTTCTCTGCCGGTAGTGGTGGAAAACGATGTGAATACCATTACCTGGGGAGAATACCTATTTGGTGCAGGGAAGGGGTCGCGCTGTATGGTCTGCATAACCCTGGGCACGGGCCTGGGAGGTGGCATAGTCATGGAGGGCAGACTCTTAAGAGGCGGGGAATACTCTGCAGTGGAATTGGGGCACATACCCATAAACTACAAGGGGCCCCTCTGTAAGTGCGGGAACAGGGGGTGCATTGAGAGATATGTAGGAGCACAGTACATAACAGCCATGGCAAAGAGGGAAATACGGCGGGGCAGAAAGAGCAAGATAGAGGAAATAGTAGAAGGGAATTTGGCAAAAATCACCCCAAAAATCATCGCGCAGGCCTATAGTCAGGGAGACAGACTCTCCGAGGAAATATGGATAAAAGTGGGAAGGTACTTAGGCGCATTTTTTTCCGGTATAGTGAACATATTTAACCCGGAGGTGATAGTTATTGGGGGCGGCATTTCGCAGGCAGGGGAAATACTTTTTTCTTCCCTGAGGAGCGAGGTAAAAAACCGGGCCTACGCTCTTTTCAGCCAGGGGCTCCGGGTAGTGCCTGCCGGCCTGGGAGTGGAAGCAGGTATTGTTTCCGCTGCTTCTTTAATCCTGAGAAGCAGGAATGACAAGGCGGGTAGCGAGTAGCGGGGGAGGATAGAGAACAGTGAGCAGTGAATAGCGAATGGCATTCCCGGCTGACGGGCCCCGATTACCGAAACCGTAGCAGGAAAAATTTTAGGAAAATGGAAAATGTCTTATCCCTCCTGGGCAAGCATTTTAGCTGTCCGTACTGTGAAAGGGAACATTATATCCCTACCCGCGAGGTGCTTATACAACGAGAGGCTCTTTCTCGTTTACCCTCCTTTCTTTCCTCCCTGCTGGAGGGGAAAAATGTTCTGCTTCTCTGTGACCATATAACTTACCAGGTGGCCGGGGAAAAAAGCGAGAAGCTTTTAAAAGACACCCACAACCTATCTCTGCAGGTGCTTCATCCGCAAGGGACTTCCCGGGTATATGCAGAAGAAAAGTACCTGAGAGGTATCCTGCAGAAGGCAGAAGGGCAGGATATGCTTGTAAGCGTGGGAGCAGGCACTATCACGGACCTGGGAAAATACGCGGCTTATAAACTGCACATACCGGTAATAAGCCTGCCTACTGCTCCCTCCATGAATGCTTATACCTCGGCGGTGTCCGCTTTCCTCTCCGGAGAAGGATTAAAAGTAACCGTGCCGGTAAATCCGCCGGTGGGAGTGTTAGTGGATAGCAAAATAATTTCGGAGGCTCCCTTAGACCTGATTAAAGCCGGCTTCGCGGATAGCCTGGCAAAGGCATTTGCCAATGCAGACTGGAAAATTTCCTCTTTTCTCAGCGGGGAAATGTTCTGCCCTTTGCCGCTCAAAATAGTTACAGAGATTGAAGCTAAGTTCATCAGGCAGGGAGAGAAAATAGTAAAGAGGAACGAAGAGGTCATTGTTTGCCTTATGGAGGGACTTATCCTGGGAGGTTTCTCCATGGTTATTGCTGGCAAGTCCTCGCCTGCTTCAGGGGGAGAACACCTGATCTCTCACCTTCTGGATATGGAGGCACATAAAAAAGGCCTTGCTCCTTACTCGTACCACGGCATCCAGGTGGGGCTGGGTGTGCTTGTCTCCTCCCGGCTTTACGATATATTGAGAACATTTTCTGCAGGAGAAGTGGAGCGGCGGCTTAAGAAAAGAGGGGTTGATTACCAGGAAAGGATAAATTTTCTGGCGCAAGAATTCCCTTTTATAAAAAAAATATTTGAGAAAAAGATACCGCTGCTCAAGGAACTGCCCAATAAATTACCTCCTCTCTGGGAGAAGGTGCAGGAAGAGGTCTTTCCCTTGCTTTACCCGCATAAGGAAATCAAGGAGTATCTGAGAAGAGCAGAATGCCCCCTCCGTTTTACAGAAATCGGCGTGGATAAAGCACTCTGCAAAAAGGCAATACTCCAGGCCAGGTTCATAAGGGACAGGCTAACCGTGCTGGACCTCGCTGACGAACTGGGCATACTGGAAGAAGCCAGCTCTTCAATTGCCTGCTGACTACCTACTACCTATGCCCTACCATTTATAGCGGACAGTGTAGAGAACCTTCGTTTCTTCATTAGGCTTCACCTTCAGCTTAAATTGCACAGTCTGGGCGTCCTTTTTTTCCCAGGCATGGGAAGCGTTTACAATCTTCCAGTCTCCCCAGAGATGCTCCACTACCTCAATAGTTACTTCCTCCTCCTTATGGTTTCTCAAAACAATCTGGTAGGAGGATTCCCAGAGGCGGTTGCCCAGCTTTTCCTGTTTTAATTGCTTCCTTTCCCCCACTAAGTCAAAGGCGTAGCCCAGGAACAACTGCACTTTTTCATCTTTGGGCGTGTGGTCAATCTCGTCCTCGCCGATAAACTCCATGTCTCCCTGCGAGGCTTTATAAACCCGTATCTTGCCCTTGGGGAGAGGCATCCCGAGATTATATTTGCCTGAATTGGTAAATTCCACGTTAACCGCTACCTTTTTCCCTCTTTTTGCTCCATCATAAGTGTATATCTTCTGGAAAGGAACCTGCGAGGCCTCCAGGAGAGAAATTTGTTTTATCTGGTTATTTTTCAGCGTGGTTTTGCGTGAAAGGGTGTAAATGCGGTATTCAAAAAAGGGAGCCTCTTTAAATTGGGGAGCTTTTACATTCATTGCTTCGTACATTACCCTTCTTTGCGGGACTGCTTTCTTTTCTACCTGGTGCACCTCTCCGGCAATAAGTTTGAGCTTGGCATCAGTAAAAGTTGTCCCCGAGCGGTTATCAAGCGTAACCCAGCCTTTTAAAGCCAGCTTTTTTTCCTTTTCCCTTATCCTTACCACGTAATCTGCCTTCCAGTTAATCCCTTTTGTTATATAGGTGACCTCTACGGGTAATTTCCCCTTCTTCTCCGATTTTATCCACCATACCAGCGTGGGGCGGGTAATCAGCCCCTGGGGGAGGGAGGGAAATACAATGCTTTTGATATTGTCCATTTTCAGGAGAATTAAATTTCCTTTACGCAGTTGAAGTATCAACGTATCTCCCTGGAAACTTTTCAGTTTGCCTTCAAATGTATTATCGCCTTTTTCTGTTATGCTTATCTCCTGCTCCAGGTATTTCTGCAGTAGTTTTTGCGCGCTTAAAAGGTCAAACTCGTAATTTTGCTCCAGGAGAGAAGCCGGGAAACGGGGAGAAAGAGAGCGAAAGAGCACGCTTTCAGGCTCTATGCGTGCGGCTACATCTGAAAACCGTTTTTCGTTGATACCCTTGACGAGTTGCAAAGTGCGTACATCTTTAACCAGGGCAAAATTCTGGTTGTAAACGGTAAGGGAAACATCTTTCTCGTTCATGGCGGATAAGGCAGCAAGAAATACAAAGAAGAAAACAGTAGCTAAAAAAATACTTTTCTTCATAGACACCCCCTTTGCTCCATTATAACATCTTCCCGTGGCTACACCAAAAGGGAAGATTCAGGCATAAATTTCTGGAAACTTAGTGGAGCAAAAAACAATCAACAAGCTTGACTAAGCACGAATATAGATGATAAACTATCGGCAGTGGGAGGTGAAAAAAATGGATATACAAAAAGTAATCTTCAATGTGGTAGAGAAGGGAACATCCAACCGCATGACAAATGCCCTGATAAATTCGTCATTACGCAATCCTCGTACCCGCAAAGCGCTCCTTAAAGCGACAGAGAAGGTTATCTACTCTGCTGCCATGAAGGGGCCCTCGCGGCCCAAGAAAGTCTACCTGGATAGGTATTACATGGGAAGAGCGCTGCTTAACTCCCTGGATAAAGCCCTCTCCTCCGACGCTCTGTCCAAAGAGTGTATTAATAAATTGTCAAGTGTTTTCTTTGGAAAGGTGCTCCTTTCCGGTATTCACACTCGGAAGAAGTTCTACGAAGAACATGGTTTCCAGCCACCTTCCTTTATTACCATTTCCCCCACGAACGTATGCAATCTTCAATGTGTGGGATGCTATGCAGGCGAGATATATGCAAAGCATGTCTTAAGATATGATGTATTTGACAAAATAATTGAGGATATGAAAAAGGAATTTGCCGCTCACTTCTTTGTTATTTCGGGCGGCGAGCCTTTTGTTTACCGCGATAACGGTAAAACCCTCTTCGATATCCTTGAAAAACACCAGGATGCCTATTTCATGGCCTATACCAATGGGACCAGAATAGATAAAGATGTGGCAAAGAGGCTGGCAGAATTGGGTAATTTCACCCCTGCCATATCTGTGGAGGGATTTGAGAAGGAGACCGATGCCCGGAGAGGGAAAGGCGTATTTAAGAAAATCATGCAGGCCATGGATAACCTGCGGGAAGCAGGGGTCATGTTTGGTATATCAGTAACTCCCTGCCGCCATAATGCTGAACTGTTGCTTTCCGATGAATTCCTCAAATTTTTCTTTGATGAAAAAGGCATCTTTTACGCCTGGTTCTTCCAGTACATGCCCATTGGAAGGGCTCCTTCCCTGGATTTGATGGTAACGCCCGAGCAGCGGGTTAAGATGTATCACCGCATCTGGGACCTGGTTATCAATGACAAACTTTTCCTGGCAGATTTCTGGGACTCAGGCACTGCTTCTGATGGCTGCATGTCCGCGGCAAGAGGCGGCGGGTACTTCTACGTGCTCTGGGACGGCACTATTACCCCCTGTGTCTTTATCCCCTTTAAGGACAGAAGGTATGGCAATATATACGAAGTTTACAAGCGGGATGAAACGCTCACCGACGTGATAAAATCTCCCCTGTTTACTGCCATCCGGAAATGGCAGTCTAATTACTGGATGGAGCAGCCGCGCGAGAAATGCGGCAACCTGCTGGCACCCTGCATCATTAGAGACAACTGCCAGGTATTCTACAAGATAGTCAAGGCAGTGGGTGCAGAGCCGATAGATGAGGGAGCAGGTTCCTACCTAAAGTTTGTGGAAAAAGGCGAGATGCCTAAATACAATGAAGAATACCGTAAATTGACCGATCCTCTCTGGGAGAAGTGTTTTCTTAAAGAGGAAGAAGACGATGCTACCTTGCCGGAGGTCGCGGTAAGCAAAGAATAAGCCCGGGAGTGGCAAGTAGCGAGGGAAATGTTAGGATGCAAGATAGAGTATACGGGCGGGGGGCATAGGGGGAACTGGTAACTCACGACTCTTAGACTATAGACCGGGAGATACGGTATACCTGTAGGGCAGATAGCGGTGCAGTCCGTGGCACCATTCACCCGTCTGCCTTCGCAACTTCCGCAAACAGCCTAAAAATGGTAAACTTATAACCGTCATGCTGGATTTAAAGTTTGTACGTGAAAACCCCGCGATAGTCAGGGAAAGCCTGGAAAAAAGAGGGGAAGACAGCGAAATTCTGGAGAATTTCTTAAAAGTTGACGAAGAGAGGAGAAGACTCCTTAGAGAAGTGGAACCCCTGAAGAATAAAAGAAACGAGCTTTCCCGCCAAATTGGGCGGAAGAAGCAAAAGGGCGAGAACGTAGATGCCTACATGCAGGAAGTTAAAGAAATCTCCTCTCTCATCAAGGAGAAGGAGAAACAGGTGGAGGAGAAGGAACGGGAAGTGAAAGAGGCCCTCCTGGGTATTCCCAATATCCCGCATTCCTCCGTCCCTCCGGGAAAAACATCGGCAGACAACCAGGTGGTGAGGGAATGGGGAGAACCGCGCCGCTTCTCCTTTACTCCCAGGCACCACTGGGACATTGCGGAAGAGCTGGGAATAATTGACTTTAAGAGAGCCGCGAAGATATCAGGCTCGCGGTTTGCCGTTTACTGGGGAGAGGGAGCCCTTCTGGCCAGGGGGCTGATCCAGTTTATGATAGATGTGCATCTCCGCCAGGGATACGAAGAGGTTTATCCTCCTTTCCTGGTGAATCGCGCCTCCATGACTGCCACAGGCCAGTTGCCTAAATTTGAAGAGGATATGTTTCACACGGATATGGAGCTTTTCCTGGTGCCCACGGCAGAAGTGCCGGTAACCAACCTTTTCCGGGAAGAGGTACTGAAGGAAGATGACCTGCCGGTCAGGTTGGTTGCCTATACAGCCTGTTTTCGCAAGGAAGCAGGCTCCTACGGGAAAGATGTGCGGGGGTTAACCCGGCAGCGGCAATTTGACAAAGTGGAGCTGGTGAAATTTGTTCATCCGGATGCTTCCTACCAGGAGCTGGAAACTCTCCTGCAGGATGCGGAAAGAATTTTGCAGCTGCTGGAGATTCCTTATCGGGTAGTTGCCCTGTGTACGGGTGACCTGGGCTTTTCTGCCGCCAAATGCTACGACCTGGAGGTCTGGTTGCCTTCTGAGAAGAGGTTCCTGGAAATATCTTCCTGCTCGAATTTCGAAGACTTCCAGGCACGCAGGGCAAATATACGCTTTAAGCCCAGGGAAGGGAAAGAAAAAACCAGGTACCTCCATACCCTCAATGGTTCAGGCTTAGCGGTAGGAAGGACCATCATTGCCCTTTTAGAGAATCATCAGCAGGAAGACGGAAGTGTGCTCATTCCGGAACCGCTCAGGCCGTATTTAAAGGGTAAGTATACTTTAGAGAAAAAACAGGTTTGAAAGATGCCACATATTCTCCCTTTCCCAGGTATTTTTTTTCATAGGCAGAAAGCAGGCGATATTTCCCACCTTATTGCTCCTCCTTACGATGTTATAGATGACCAGGAGAAAAGGGCCTTTGTTTCTCCCTACAATATTACCCGGCTCACGCTTTCCTGGAAGGAAAATGACTACCGGGAGAGAGGGGAAAAGTGGAATGCCTGGAAGAAGCAGGGAATATTTGTTAAAGAAAAGACCCCCTCCTATTACCTGTATTACCACTACTTTCCCTGCGAGGGTAAGGAGATTTTGAGAAAAGGATTCTTTGCCGCGGTAGAATTAAGCGACTACAGTGAGCGGAAAGTAATTCCGCACGAGGCAACCCTATCCTCGCCCAAGCAGGACAGGTATAAACTCCTCCAATCTACCCGGGCTTCCCTGGAGCCCATATTCTTTCTTCTGCCGCAGGGCAAAGAAGTGATAAACATCCTGGAAGAAGAGCGCGAGGAGCTTATTTTTTCCTTTTCCCTGGGAGAGGAACGCTGCCAGATGTGGAAAATAAGCAGGAAAGAAGTCACCGATAAAGTTTCTGCCCTGCTTGGGTCCAGGAGTCTCTACATAGCAGACGGCCATCACCGCTACGAAACCTCGCTCCTTTACAGCAGGGAAAACTCTGCCTTCAAACACATATTAGGCTATATCGTGCCCCTGGAAGACGAAGGGTTGATTATTCTCCCGGCGCATCGTCTGTTGCGGACTCTTTCTGAGGAAGCGGTAAAAAAATTATTCAGGCTGGGGAAGAATCTGTTTAAATTTTTTCCCGTGCAGACAACCTCTTTCCAGGAGATTCTCCGGAAAGAAGGAGAAAGGCACCATGCGTTTATCTTTTTCAGAAAGGGAAGTCCTCCTTATCTGATTAAATCTATAAACGAGAAAAAGGTGGAAAAGGAAATAATAGACCACTCCCCTGCCTGGAAGAAGCTGGATGTGAGCATCCTTCATTCGGTTATCTTTAGTGAGATAATGGGGATGGAGGAAGAACAGCTGCAAGCGGAAAATTTACTCTCCTACGTGGTGGGCAGGGAAAAGGCCCTGCGTTTAATTGAGAAAGGGGAATTTACCGCCGGGTTTTTCCTCAATCCCACCCGGATAGAAGAAGTAAAGAGGGTGGCGGACAAGGGCGAAAAAATGCCGGGCAAGGCGACTTACTTCTACCCCAAGGTCCCTTCCGGGCTGGTAATGTTTGAGCCATGATTAGATATAACCCTACCCGCATGGAGCTTCTTCGCCTGAAGAAGAGAGTTTCCCTGGCAAAAAGGGGGCATGAACTTCTGCGGGACAAGCTGGATGAATTGGTGAAGGAATTCATACAACTGGTAAGAAAAGAGGAGAAGTTACGGAGTGAAACGGAGGAAAGATTTCTGAACGTGCTTAATAAGAGCATCTTTGCCGGCTCCCTGCTTTCCCGGGAAGAAAGGGAAAACCTCCTGGAACCCCTCTCCTTTCCTGCCGCCGGCGTGGAGGAAAAAAGGGTTATGAACGTAAAGTATGCCCACTTTACTCCCCAGGAAGATTTCACTCCCTACCTGGGAGGGAATTTCTCCCCCATTGTATATGAAGAAATCCGGGAAGACATGAAAAAACTCTTGCCTCTCTTCCTGGAACTGGGAGAGGTGGAAAGGGGCATAGTCCTTCTGGGCGAAGAAATAGTAAGGACGCGTAGGAAAGTAAATGCATTGGAGCATCGCTTCATTCCCGAGCTGGAGAAAGCCATAAAGTACATATCCTTCAAGTTGCAGGAGCTGGAGAAGGAAGCGATAACCCGCCTGATGAAAATTAAGGAAAAGATTAGGGGAGAATAGGTTGTGAAGCGGTATCCTACTTTCCCGCAAGAAGGTTTTGGTATGGGGAGTCGAAAAGGCGGGCTGATAGGTGCCCGGGCATCTTTTCTACGATTGATGCAAGTAGTTGGGATTTAATTATATGAAAAAAGGCAGGATAGGAGTCATCATCCCCGCGGCGGGGCGGGGAACCCGCATGAATCATTATTTCCCAAAACAATTCCTGCCCCTGAAAGGGCATCCGATTATATATTACACCTTATCAGTATTCCAGGCACACGAAGCAGTGGCAGAAATTATTGTGGCGGTAGAGGAGGATTTGCAGGCATACATGGAGGAAAATGTGGTTAAACGGGGTTCTTTTGATAAGGTAAAAGAGATAGTAGCAGGGGGGAAAAGCAGGCAGGAATCTGTGTACCATGCGCTTGTTAAAGGTAAGGGATGGGATTGGGTGATTGTCCACGATGCAGTGAGGCCATTTTTGAGCCAGAGCTTACTGGGAAAAACCATAGAGACCGTACAGGAACATGAAGCCGTGGCAGTGGGTATCCCCCTGCACGATACGCTTAAAGAAGTGGCAGGACAGACAACGATTGTAAAAACTTTACCCCGCGACCACCTGTGGATGATTCAAACCCCGCAGGCCTTTTCTTTTTCTCTTATCAAGGAGGCGCACGAAAAAGCACGTCGGGAAGAGTTTGAGGGTACAGACGATGCCTCTCTTGTGGAGAGGATGGGAAAAGAGGTTTACCTGGTCAGGGGAAGCCCTTTGAATATTAAGATAACCATGCCTGAGGACCTTCTCCTGGCTCAGGCTATAATGGAAATAGGGGATTGGTAAAAGGAGGTTTTGCATGAAGAGAAGTTATTTATTCCTGTTGATAGGGCTGGTGGTGGGCGTGTTTCTGGTGCTGGTTTTTACCCCGAAAAGCGAAGCGCAAAAGAGCAGCGGGGCATTGATTGCCGTCTCGCCGGGCTCTACTCCCGCTGATCCCACCCTGTTTATATTAAACACGGAAACGCGCACGCTGTGTGTTTATCAGCTCCAGGGGAATATGCTCCGTTTTATAGCCAAGAGAAACATAACCACCGACTTCCTGGTGAAAAACTTCCGCACGCGGTAGCCTACGGGTGATTTGGCAAAAAGAAGGGCAATTTATTACTAAGATTCTGATAGTTCCCGGGAGCGGAGGTAGGCTTTTGCCACGGCTTCCCGGATAATCTCTTTGAATTCTTTCTCTTCCAGGTAGTTTAATGCCCGCTCCGTGGTTCCCCCCTTTGAAGTAACCCGCTTGCGCAAAAGAGCAGGATTTTCCTCTTCTTTCAGTAATTCCACGGCTCCCTGCAGTGTCTTAAAAGCAAGCAGGTAAGCAAGAGGACGGGAAAAACCCAGATGTTCTCCCGCCTCTACCAGTGCTTCCAGAAAGTAAAATACATAAGCAGGGCCAGAACCTGAAATGGCTGTCACCGCATCCATGGCCTCCTCTTCCACTTCTACCACTTCTCCCACGGAAGAGAAAATCTTTCTGACCATTTCCTTCTCCTCTTCTCTTACCTGGCTGCTAAAAGACAGGGCAGTCATTCCCTGCCTCACTTTAATACATAGGTTGGGCATTACCCTGATTACCCTTGCCTCTCCCAGTTGCTGCAGGATGGTTGCTATCTTCACTCCCGCCGCGATAGAGACTGCCGCCTTGTCTTTCTTCCAGGCAGGCTTTACCTCGCTCAGGACAGAATGCATCTCCTGCGGTTTGATGGAAAGGAGAATAAGGGAAGATTTTTCCACCACCTCTTTATTATTGCTTGATGTGTTAACCCCGTAAGTCTTTTTTATATAGTTGAGCCTTTCCCGGCTGACATCGCTTACCCATACTTGCCCCGGCAGGGCAAGCTTCTCTTCAATTACCCCTTTTAAAATTACCTCGCCCATATTGCCGCAGCCAATTATGCCAAAATTCATCTCTTTCTTTCTCCGAATATGGCTCTTCCCACCCTGATCATGTTAGAGCCTTCCTCTATGGCAATCTCAAAGTCCTCGCTCATTCCCATGGAAAGATACTTCATTTCTACCCGGGGAAAGCCTGCCCCTTTCATCCTTTCCCAGATTGCGTACATGCGGGAAAAGTAAGGACGTACCTTTTCCGGGTTTTCGCACCAGGGCGGTATGCTCATAAGCCCTTTACACTTAATGTGGCGAAAGCTGGCCATTTTTTCCAGGAATGCCTCCAATTCCTCGGGCATAATCCCGCCCTTGGTAGGTTCACCCCCGATATTCACTTCTATAAGAATATCCATCTCTTTCCCGAGCCCGGATAATCTCTTTTCCAGTTCTTCGCATAAGGAGAGGGAATCAACAGATTGAATCATATCAAAAAGACGTACTGCATGCTTGACTTTATTTCTCTGCAATCTTCCTATCATGTGCCACCTGATACCCTCTCTTCCCAGGACTGCGATTTTTCTTTGTGCTTCCTGCACCCGGTTTTCTCCTATCTCCCGTATGCCGGCCTCAACCGCCTCCCTGATTCTTTCTGCGTCCACGGTTTTTGTGGCAGCTAATATAATTACCTCTTCGGGTTTTCTCCCCGCCCTGCTTAATGCTTGCTCCACCCTGCTCTTTACCGCCACAATGTTTTCCCTGATGCTCATGGGAAAAGTATAGATTAAAGAAAGGTTTTTTGCAACTATATAGCTTGCCTTCATTGTTTCTTCGGGTAAAATATAAAAAGAGAGGGATAAGAAGAAATTTTCCCCGGAGGTGAAAAATGAGGGTAAGAGTCTCTAGTCCGGTACGGCTGATAGCTACGCGGCCTGCAATGATTATTACCACACTGCATGAGAACGGCAAAGTAAACGGAGGCACTTTTGGGGCCTACACCAACCTTTCTCCCACACTTATCGGGATAGCCATAGGTAGATCTTCGGATACCTACAGGAATATTAAACGCACGGGAGAATTAGTGCTTAATATTCCGGGCATAGAACTGGCAGACAAGGCTTTTCATATATTCGGCAAACATTTCCCGGAAAACGTGAGTGAAGTGGAGGAAGCAGGCCTGAGTACGCTGGAAGGTGAAATAGTAAAGGTCCCCATGATAAAAGAATGCAGGGCGAATATTGAATGCAAGTATGTAAAAGAAATGCCGGTTAACTACCATGTGTTTGTGGTAGTAGAAGCCCTAACAGGCTGGTGTGAAGAGG
>Ga0256830_1000657_pt1 | contig 26159 bp, 32 predicted proteins | sample 128326metaG_FD_190537 | JGI IMG/M metagenome (GOLD analysis project Ga0256830, IMG submission 190537) | Hydrothermal vent microbial communities from Lau Basin, Pacific Ocean - 128-326 | ecosystem: Environmental > Aquatic > Marine > Hydrothermal vents | place: Pacific Ocean: Lau Basin | collected... | reverse complement strand
ATCCAGACGGAGCCAGCCGTCTTGGTATTCGCAGACGGTGTAGGGACCGTACGTCTCGGTGAGTCCGTAGACGTGGACGATCCGGGCGCCGAGCTGCTCCATCTGGGCGATGATGGTGGGGCTCGGAGGCGCCCCGGCGGTGGTGACGGTGAGTCCTCCCTCCACCGGGGAGGCATCGGGATGGTTCGCCAGGGAGATCAGCACCGTGGGGGCGGCGTTCAGGTGGGTCACCCCTTCGGTTCGGATCAGCTTCCACACCAGTCCCGGATCCACCGCCCGGAGGCAGAGATGGCGCCCTCCGACGGCGGTGACGCCCCAGGTGGTGCACCAGCCGTTGCAGTGGAACATCGGCAGGGTCCACAGGTAGACGCTGTCGCTGTCGTGGTGGGAGTGGATCACTTCCCCGAGGGCGTTCAGGTAGGCGCCGCGGTGGGTGTACATGACGCCCTTCGGACGGCCCGTCGTTCCCGACGTGTAGTTGATGGAGATCGGTTGGAGCTCGTCGGGGACCCGCCAGGGACGAGGGGTCGTGTCGCCCCGCTCCAACAGGTCCCCGTACGGGGTGGTCCCGTCGGTGCGGCCCCGGCCGGTGTCGTCGACCGTGACCACCTCGGCGAGCTCCGGGCAGACGCCCACGTGGTCGGCCACCACCGGGTACAGCTCGGAGTCGACCACCAGGAGCCGGGCACCGGAATGGCGGAGGATGTATTCGATCTCGCCGCCCGAGAGGCGGGTGTTGATGGCGACCAGCACCGCCTGGGCGAGGGGGACCCCGAAGTGGGCGACGAGCATCTCGGGTAGGTTCGGCATGAGGTAGGCGACCCGGTCACCCGGCACGATCCCCGAAGCCTCCAATGCGTTCGCCAGCCGGGTGGCTTCGGCTGCCATCTCCCGGTAGGTGAGTCGCCGGTCGCCGTAGACGACGGCGTCCCGATCGCCAAACACGTCGGCGCTCCGTTCGAGGAACAACAGCGGTGTCAACGCGGTGACGTCGACCCGTTCCATGTCAGCCCTCCTCTCCGCTCACGGGCGTCTGCCATGTCGGTGTCCGCTTCTCCAAGAACGCACACATCCCCTCTTGGGCATCGGCGAGGGACGCGTTGGACGACATGACCGCCTTGGTGAGGTCGTAGGCACGATGCTCGTCCAGCTCGATCTGGGAGTAGAAGGCCTCCTTGCCGATCCCGATGACCGTCGAGCTGTACCGCGTGATCTGGGCGACGAGCCGAACCACTTCGGCGTCCAACGCGTCGGCGGGGACCACCCGGTTCACCAGACCCCAGGCTTGGGCGGTCTCCGCAGATATCGGTTCGCCCGTCAGCAGCATCTCCAGGGCACGTTTGCGCCCGACCGCCCGTGAGATCGGGACCATCGGAGTGGAACAGAACAGACCGATCTTCACTCCTGGGGTGGCGAAGGTGGCGACGTCGGCGGCGACGACCAGGTCACACGAGGCGACGAGCTGACATCCGGCGGCGGTGGCGACGCCGTGGACCCGGGCGATGACCGGCTGGGGGATGCGGTGGATCGTCTCCATCATCTGGGTGCAGACGTCGAACAGCTGCTGGTAGAAGCCCGGGTCCCGCCCGATCATCTCGGACAGATCGTGGCCGGCCGAGAACGCCGGCCCTTCGCCGCGTACGACGACGACCTGGGACTCGGCGGGCACCGAACGGAACGCCTCGATGAGCTCTCCCATCATCGCGAGGCTGAGGGCGTTGCGACGTTCGGGCCGGGCCAGGGTGATGGTCGTGACCGGGGGTTGGTTGCTGACGCGGACGTGGCGCATCGGTCGCTCCTCGTTCGAACGCCCGGCGGCGTCTTCTTCGTTCGCCTGGCGGTGGTGGATCATCGTCGGCTAGAGCCTATCGCCGCCGTCGCCTCATCGACCTGCCAGGGCCAACAGTTCCGCCGCCGCCTCCCGGCCGTGGCCGCTGTCGGGCATGCCGGCCAGCATCCGGGTGAGTTCGGCGAGCCGCTCGTCGCCGGCGACGAGACGGACCGTCGCCTCGTTCCCGTCCCGTTCGACGACGAAGTGCCGGTGGGCGAACGCCGCCACCTGGGGGAGATGGGTGACCACGAGGACCTGGTCGACCCGTTCGGCGACGGCCGCCAGTTTCCGGCCGAGGGTGAGGGCGGTGGCGCCGCCCACCCCGGCGTCGACCTCGTCGAACACGACCGTGGGGGCGTCCGCCGACCCTCCGGCCAGCCGGAGGGCGAGGACGAGCCGGCTCAGCTCCCCACCGGAGGCGACCCGCCCGACCTCCCCCGGGTCGAGACGGGCATCGGAGGCGAACGCCAACCGGGGACGGTCGGCACCGTCGGGGCCGGGAGCTGCCTCCTCCAACGTGATCTCCACGACCGGGTCGGAGAATCCGAGGTCACGCAGGTGGCCGACGGCCTCTTCGACGATCCGGGCGGCGGCGGCGCGCCGGGCACGGCGGAGCCGTTCCCCCACCTCGACGGTCTCCGCCTCGGCCCGGGCGAGTTCGGCGGCGATCTCGTCGGCCTGGTCCAACAGGCGCCCGAGTTCGGCGGCGCGGGCGGCGGCGCGTTCACCGAACGCGAGGACGTCGGCGAGGGTGGGGCCGTATTTCCGTCGGAGATCCCCGAGGAGCCGGAGCCGGCCTTCGAGTTCTTCGGCATGGGCAGGGTCGACGTCGAGTCCTTCGGCGTGGCTCCTCACCGCAGCCGCCGCCTCGCCCGTCTCCACTTCTGCCCCCTCCAGGTGCCGCGCGAGATCGGCGAGGGAGGGGTCGAGTCGGCTCAGACGCCGGGTGTGGCCGATCGCCTCGGCCAGGGCGTCGCCCGCCCGTTCGACCGCCTCGCCGACCTCGGCCAGGCCCGCCATCAGCTCGGCGGCGTGACGAAGTCGACGGACGTCGGTCTCCAGGCGTTCGTCCTCTCCAGGAGCGAAACCAGCATGGTCGATCTCTGCAGCCTGATGGCGGGCGATGTCGAGCTCCCGTTCCAGGGCGGTCCGGTCGCCGCCCAGGGCCTCCGCCTTCGCCCGGGCCTCGACCAGCGCCGACCATGCCCGCCGGTACTCGGCGAGGACCGCCGCGCCGGTGTCGTCGAGACGGCGGTCGAGGATCCTCCGCAGGGAGGCGGCCCGGGTGAGCGACAGGTGGTCGTGCTGGGCCACGATCTCGGTGAGTCCCGCCGTCGCCCGCTCCAACGCGGCGGCGGACACGACGTGGCCGTCGAGGTAGGCGCGGCTGCGTTCTTTCGTCATCCTCCGCGATGCCGCCACCTCGTCCCCGTCGAGGACGAACCGTCCCTCCACGACCGCTTCATCGCCGAAGGGCCCGACCATGTCTAGGCGGGCCGCCGACCCGGTGAGGAGCCGCAGGGCTCCGAGGAGCAGCGTCTTGCCCGCCCCGGTCTCGCCGGTGATCACCACCAGACCGCGACCCGGGCAGATCCGGGCGTGGCGGATCACCCCCAGGTTGGAGACGATCAGCTCATCGAGCATGGTCCAGACCCAGCCGGTCCCGAACCCGCCGGGGGAAGGTCTCGTGGTCGAAGGTGACGAACCCGACCGACCGAGACGCCCGGCGGACGTCCACCCAGCCTCCCGCGCCGAGATGACCCAGCTCCCTCCCGTCGACGCTGGCCTGGACCGGCCGGTCGGCGACCACCGTGCAGCGGATCCGCGCCGTCGGTGACAGGACGATGGTCCGGTCGAAGAGGGCGTGGGGGGCGACGGCGGTGACCGCGATCGCTTCGATCTCGGGATCGATGAGCGGCCCGCCGGCCGAGAACGAATACGCGGTCGAACCGGTCGGGGTGGCGATCACCACCCCGTCGGCCCGGTAGGTGAGGAACTCCGTCCCGTCGATGACGACGTCGAGGGCGACCAGGCGCTGACTCTCGATCTTCTCGATGACCACATCGTTCACGCCGTATCCCACCGTCCCCTCCGAGGTGGTCGCCTCCAACGTCATGCGGGGCATCACCCTGATCTCGCCCGAGGCGATCCGGTCGAGGACCGGCTCGAGGTCTTCGGGTTCGGCCTCGGCCAGGAACCCGACCGTCCCCAGGTTGAACCCGAAGACGGGAACTTCGAAGTCGATGGCCCGCTGAGCGGCCCGCAGCACCGTTCCGTCGCCGCCGACGGCCACCACCAGGTCGACCTGTTCGCCCTCCCAGTCGTCCCCCGGGACGTCCTCCCCTTCGGCGACGACACCCAGTCCGCGCCGTCGGGCGGCGTCGACGAGCCGCTCGGCGAATGCGAGGGCCGTCTGCCGCTCCTCGTTGACGATCACACCCAGCTTCATCGGTCACTCCCGAACAGACACGGCGCGGGCTCCTCCCGGAAGCCCGGGTCGCCTCACCGTACCCGACGGGGCCGACGCGTTCAGTCCCCGCCTCCGTCGGCGTCGAGGAGGGCGGCGAGCCGATCGGTCAGTTCGGCCACCCGTGCTTCGGCGTCGGCCGGGTCGAGACCGGCGATCTCGTCGATCTCCCCTTCGAGCGTCTTCGCCGCTTCGCCTTCCGAACCCCGCCGTACGATCGGGGCGGTCGTGTCGGGGCGCTCGTGCTGCGTAGTATCCATGAGGCCATTATCGCCCCCCGAGCCCGGTGAACGCGTCTTGCTGCCGATCCGCGACCTCAACCCGTCGATCCGCACCCCGTGGGTCACCTACGGGATCATCGCCGCCGCCGTCTACGTGTTCTTCTTCGTCCAGCCGTCCGCCCCGGACGCGGGCGAACGGTTCCTCTACGCCGAAGCGGCCATCCCCTGTGAGGTCCTCACCGGCGAGCCCCTCACCATCGACGAGATCCGAACCGGACGCTGCTCCTCCGACCCGGGACCGGCGGTGTTCGCAGACAAGAACGTGTTCTGGGCGATCCTGGCTTCGATCTTCTTCCACGGCGGCTTCGCCCACCTGTTCGGCAACCTCTGGGTCCTGGCGATCTTCGGCAACAACGTCGAAGACGCCCTCGGTCATCTCCGGTATCTGATCTTCTACCTGGGTACCGGCGTCATCGCCGCCTTCGGCCACATCCTCCTCAACCCCGACTCGACGGTGCCCGTCGTCGGAGCATCGGGCGCCATCGCAGGGGTGATGGGCGCCTACCTCGTGCTCTACCCCTCTGCCGAGGTGGTGACGATCGTCCCCCCGTTCTTCTTCCTTCCCTTCGTGTTGCCGGCGGCGACGTTCCTCGTCTTCTGGCTCGCCGGACAGTTCCTCCTGGCGGGTGCGCAGACGAACATCGCCTGGGAGGCCCACGTCGCCGGGTTCCTGGCCGGGATGCTGTATGCGGCACCCAACCGTCGCCGCTTCCTCGCCCGGACCCGGAGGACGCGAACCCGCCTCTACCCGATGTGAGCGGGAAGGTCGGCGAGGGAGCCGAGGACGAGGTCCGCCTCTGCGGTCAGTTCGTCGGCCGACATGGTCGCCCCGGTGAGGACCAGCGCCGCCTTCCATCCCTCTGCCCTGGCCAGCTCCAGGTCGGTGTCTTCACGGTCACCGACCACCCAGACCGCTCCGTCCCCGACCCGTTCCCGGAGGAGACGCCGGATCGGCTCGTAAGGCTTGCCCGCCACTTCGGCTCGGCGTTCCGCCGCCGTCTCCACCGCGGCGACGATCGCCCCGGCCCCGGGGCGCAACCCGTCGGCCGCCGGATAGGTGGGATCGGTGTTGGTCGCCACCAGGCGGGCCCCGCGGCGCACGGCTCCGGCGGCGGCCGCCAGCGTCCGGTAGTCGCAGTCGGTCGCCAGCCCCACCACCACGGCCCCGGCCCGGGTGGCGTCGGAGACCTCGGGGATGCCTGCCGTGGCGAGGGCCTCACGGATGCCGTCGCCGCCGAGCACGTACGTGGGGGGACGCTCAGGGACCAGCAGGGTGCTCGCCGCCTCGGCCGAGCCCACCACCTGGCCGGCCGTCGCCGGGTAGCCACTCAGCTCGCCGATGCGGCGGGCCACCGCCTGCCTGGTGCGGGTCGAGTTGTTCGTGCAGAACAGGATGCGCCAGCCGTCGTCTTCGAGGCGCCTCAGCGCCTCCCCCGCCCCGGGGATCCCCACACCACCCCGGTACACGACCCCGTCGAGGTCGCAGATCACGGTGCCGTTCATGGACGGACGGCCTCGGCGAACCGCTCCAAGGTGCGTTCGAGGAAGGCGACGGTGCTCTCGAGGGAGGCCACCGAGATCCGCTCGTCGTTGCCGTGGAACATGGCGAGGAAGTCGGCGAATCGGATCGACGTGTCGAACAGGCCCGCCCCGTAGGCGATCGTTCCCCGGTCCCGGAAGAACCGGGCGTCGGTGGTGGCGGGCATCAGGGTGGGCACGACGGCGCGGGAGCCGGTGAGGTCTTCGGTGGCGTCGACCACCGCCTCCCACAGCGGGTTCGGCCGGGGAGACCAGTTGGCGACGTGGTCCGCCACCGGGATCAGCTCGACTCGGTCACCGGCCGCGCCCAGCGCCTTGCGGAGATGCTGATCCACGTCGGCGCGGTCCATGCCGGGCAAGGCCCGGATGTCCACCTGGGCTTCGGCCCGGTCGGGGATGACGTTGGCCTTCGTCCCGCCTTCGAGGACGTTGGGGCTCACCGTCATGTGGGTGCAGGCATGGACGTAGGAGGCCCATCGCAGGTCGTCGGCGGCCAGCCGCTCGATCTCAGCGTCCACCCGGTCCGGGTCGCAGAGGGCCTCGGTCTGGTCCGGGGGAAGCCCCAGGGCCCGGACGAACTCTTCCCAGATCGGGGTGATCGCCGCCGGCTGCGGCGTGCGGAACAGCCCGGCGACCCCTTCGGTGAGGGAGGCCAGGGCGTTCTCCCGCCCGTAGGGCTGGCTGCCGTGGCCGGGAGTCCCCGCCGTCCGCAACACGGTCCAGAAGGGTCCTTTCTCGCCCACCGACACCGGATAGCGCCGCTCACCGCCCACGTCGATCGGCGGGTAGGCGATCTCGGTGAGCAGGTACTCACATCCCACCAGGTCCCAGCGTTCGGCTACGAGGGGTTGCGCCCCGAACCGGCCGGCGGCCTCCTCGTCCGCTACGGCCAGGTAGAGGAGGTCGCCGGGGAGGGGGTCCCGGTCGCCGGTGAGGTACGGCTTGAACACCACCGCCATCGCCGCGGTGAGGTTCAGCATGTCCACCGCTCCCCGTCCCCACAGGAACCCGTCGAGGATCTCCCCTCCGAAGGGATCCACCGACCATCCCTCCTCGTTGACGGGTACGACGTCGGTGTGCCCCATCAGCATCAGCCGGGGGGCACCCGGGTCGCGTCCGTGCACCCGGTAGACGACCGACCGGCGTCCCGGTGCCGGTTCGAACACCTCCCCGCCCCTGCCGAAGAAGTCGGAGAGGGTCTCGACGTTGCGCCATTCCTGCCCGCTGTGGGGGGTGCCGTCGTTGACGCAGGCGTTCTGGATGAGCCGACGGCAGAGCTCCACGACGTCAGCCGCCATCTTCGACCTCCCGGTCCGCCTTCGCCGTGTCGTCGAGGGCGTCGAGCAGATCGGGCATCGTGGGGGTGAGGGGGAGGTGGCGAGCCTCCGACAGGGTCACCCACGCCACCTCGGCGGCGTCGTCCCCGGCGACGAGACGCCCGCCGACCGGGGTGGCCCGGAAATCGACGAGGGTGTAGTGCCAGGCGGGAGGGTCACCCGGCCCGATCGCGTCGCCCACCCAGACGACGTCTCCGACGTCGACGTCGATGCCGGTCTCCTCCCGGGTCTCACGACGCGCGGCCTCCCGCATCGTCTCGCCCCACCGCACCTTCCCGCCGGGAACGGCCCACGAGCCCGCCAGCGCCCCCCGCCCCCTCCGGACCAGGAGGATGGCGCCGTCACGAACGACCGCCACCCCGACCCCGGGGACCGGATGCTCGCCCCTCATCGTTCGTCCTCGTGGTACATGACGATGGACCGGGCCGCGAATCCCGCCGCCTCGAAGAAGTTCTTCGCCAGGCGATGGCCCGGCAGCACATGGGCGTCGAAACGCCTGATCCCCCGACGGCGGAGTTCGTCGAGGGCCCGGTCGAGCAGCATCTCGCCGACCCCCACCCCCCGAGCCGCCTCCTCCACGAACACGTAGGGAACGACCCCGCGACGCTCCCCCTTCGCCTGGGGGGCCAGCTCGGCCACGTGGGCGACGATGAATCCGACCCCGACCCCGTCGATCTCGCCGATGAGCACCACCGTCTCCTCGGCGGAGGCCAGCTCCCCCAAGGTCTCGTCGACGGGTTCGGGGAGGCCGTCGGCCAGGGCCCACATCTCCGACAGGGCCGTCATCTCCTCCTCCAATGCCCGGTACAGCCCGGTGAGGAGCTCTACGTCGGCCCGGGTGGCGCGGCGTACGGTGACCGGGATCATCGCCGGGAGGCTAGCTCTCGGATCCGACGGGAGACACCCCAGCGGGTGACCAGCCACATCGCCTCGAGCACGATTCCCGGCCCCATCTTCGACTGGCCCTGCCGCCGGTCGCGGAAGACGATCGGTACCTCCACGACCGACATGCCGCTGCGCACCGCCCTCCACGCCATCTCCACCTGGAATCCGTACCCGGACGCCTGGGCGGTGCGGTAGGAGAGCGCACGCAGGGCGTCGGCGGCGTAGGCCCGAAACCCGGCGGTGGCGTCCCGTACGGGGATGCCGAGCATCACCCTCGCATACAGGTTCCCTCCCCGTGAGATCCAGCGCCGCAGGAGCGGCCAGTCCGGCGTCGCCCCCCCGGGCACGTACCGGGACCCGATCGCCAGGTCGGCTCCTTCGTCGACGGCGGCGACGAGCCGGGGCAGGTCGGCGGGACTGTGGGAGAAGTCGGCGTCCATCTCGACCACCACGTCCGCGTCTGCCGACAGGGCCCGATCGAACCCGGCGGCGTAGGCGGGCCCGAGACCCTCTTTTCGGGCTCGGTGCAGCACGTCGATCCCCGGGTCGGCCGAGGCCAGGGAGTCCGCCAGCTCGCCGGTGCCGTCGGGGGATGCGTCGTCGACGATCAGGAGCCGGTAGCCGTGCAGTCGGATCGACGCTGCCAGATGGGAGATGTTCTCGCGTTCGTTGTACGTCGGGACGACGACGACGACCCGCTCAGAGCGCACAGTCGGCGCAGATCATCTTCCGCCGGTTGGCGAGCTGGCTGATCCGCTTCACCAGGAAACACGACTGGCAGACGAACTCGTCTTCCCGGGGCGACTCGGCGTCCACGTTCATGGTGAGCTCTTCGCGCCGGATCGCCCGTAGCTCTTCGACCTCGTCGACGGGGAGGGTCTCGGTGATCTCCTCCTCCAACAACTCGAGCTCTTCCGCCTCGAGCTCGTCGAGGGCCTCGTCGGCCTCCTCGTCGGCGGCGACGTCGTCGTCGTCGATCTCCACGTCGAGCTCGTCGACGTCGGCGACGTACTCGTCCTCGACGAGGACGTCTTCTTCGAGCTCGTCTTCGAGCTCCGGTTCGACCATGTCGATGTCGCTTGGGTCTGGTTCGGTGGTCATGGGCCGTTCGATGTCGGGCGGCGGGAGTATACGCGCGTGTGCGGGCTCTCCGGTCAGATCTTCAACCGTACCGCGCCGGGGTCGACACTGCCGGTGACGGGGGTGGCCCCCAGGTGGTCGCCGTCGACTTCGACCGGCCACGGGACGTCGGTGACCAGACGGAACGCCCCCAGGTTCCGCCGCCGCACCGACCGGTGTCCCAGGTGGACCCCTTTCACGATCTTCGGGACGAGGCCGGGGGCTTCGGTCTTCGTCGCGTCGAAGACCTGCACGTCCAACAGGCCGTCGACGATGCTCGCCTTCGGAGCCACGTTCCACCCGCCGGCGAAGAACTGGGCGTTGGCGAAGATGACCGCCAGGGCGGATCCTCGATACTCCCATCCCGGTCCGGTGAGGGTGACCTCGCAGGCGGGGAACCGAGGAAGCCGTGCGGCGAAGGCGAGCGAGTACCGGGTGGCACCGAGCATGCGCGGCAGCCGGGGGGCCGTCTCCGCAGCCGCCGCCCCGACGCCCGCCTGGGCGACGTTCACGAACCGGCGGCGTCCCCACTCGCCTTCCAGGCAGGCGACGTCGAGGAGGTAGTCGGCGTCGCCGTGCAGATGCCGGGCCGCCGCGTCCAGGTCCTGGGGGATCCCGAACATGCGGAGGAGGTCGCATCCGGTCCCCGCCGGGAGCACCCCCACGAGGGGCGGCTCCCCGCTGTTCGCTGCGAGGAGCGTGTCGACCGTCAAGCTCACGGTTCCGTCACCACCGACGACGGCCAGCCGGGCAGACGACGCCGCGACGGCCCTCACGGCGTCGCGCATCGCCTCGATCCCCTCCACCTTCTCGACCCGGGAACGCACCCCGGCCCTGGCGAGCGCCTCTTCGACCTCGTCGACCGACACGGGGCGGCGGCCGGCGCGGGGGTTCACCAGGGCCACCCACTCGGTCATCCGACCCCCTGAGCGGCGACGACGCCACGGTCGACGGCCTCGAGGGCCGCCCGGGCGGTGGCGGACAGTTCCGGGTAGGCGTCGCGGAGCTGACGGAGCAGGTCGGCAAGCTGACGGGTGACCCGCACGAAATCCCCGGCGGCGAGGGATCCGGCCTCCAGCTCCTCCAACGACACCCCCGTCGCCCAGTCGTAGGCAGCCGCCATGAAACCCGGTTCGGGGCGCCGTGTCGGCGGCAGACGACGGCTGAGCTCGTCCGCCGTCAGCTCCTCCCACACCTCCTGGACGGCCCGCCACCGCTCCGCCAACGTCGCCGTAGGGGGCTCTGCCGCCTCCGGTCCTTCTTTCCTCGGTTCGTAGACGAACACGGAGACGAGAGCTGCCAGCTCTTCGGCGGAGAGCCCCGAAGCCAGCCCCCGTTCCACGCATTCGGCCACCAACAGGTCGGCTTCGTTGTAGACGAAACGGAGGCGCCGTCCCCGCTCGGTGAGGGCCCATCCGTCCAGGTAGCCCCAGTCGCCGAGGAGGCGTTCGATCCTCCGGAACTCTGCGACCAGTCCCCCGTCGGAGGCTTCCAGCTCGGCGCGCAGCTGCTCGATGCGGCGGGCGGTCCGCCGGGCTCGGCGGAGTGCACCCAGGTGGGCTTCGGCGTCCGGACAGGTCGCGACCGGATGGTCGATGTGACCGGTCTCTCGCCGTGGCGACGGTCGCCGGGAGATCCTCCGGAGGCGTCGGAGGAGCTCCTGTTCGAGCCGACGATCCTTGCGTCGGTAAGGACGGGGAAGGTCCACCACGCCGACCCGCTCCGTGCCGGGGACGAGCTCGCGGGAACCCAGGGTGTGGACCTTCCCGGAGGTGGACAGCGCCAGCACCCGCGGATCGCGGTCGCCTCGGCCGAGACGCCGCAGGACGACGAACCTCCCCGCCCGAGGGCCCTGTGGAACCTCGATCACGTCGCCGGGATGCAACCCGGCCGCCAAGTCCTCCCGACCTGGATGTCGGGCGACCCGCAGGGCGGCGTACTCTTCGACCGAGCCCCGTTCGCAGAGGGCGTCGGCGAGCTCTTCTTCGAGGCGGCGCTCCAGTCTCTCCAAGGCCTGTTCGGCACGTCGACGGGCGTCTCGGCGTTGGAACTGGGCGAACGACGCCCGCAGCATCTCTTCGGCGCGGGACTGCGGGTAGTTGGCGACCAGGTTCGCCGCCATGTTGTAGGTCGGCCGAAACGAGGACCGGAGGGGGTGACTTCCCACCGAGGCGATCCGGGCCACCTGGTCGAAGGGGACGAACCGGGAATGGAGGACGATGCCGTATCCGACCGTGTCGATGCCCCTCCGTCCTGCCCGGCCGGTGAGCTGGGTGTAGTCGCCGGGTTCGAGGAGCTGGTGGGAGGTCCCGTCGAACTTGGAGAGGCTCTCCAACACGACGGTGCGGGCGGGCATGTTGATCCCCAGGGCGAGGGTCTCGGTGGCGAACACCACCGGCAGGTCCCCCGACGCGAACAGCTCCTCCACCGCCTCCTTGAAGGCGGGGATCAACCCGGCGTGATGGGCCGCCGCCCCGGCCTGCAAGGTGGCCAGCCACCTGCCGTATCCGAGGGAGGTGAGGTCGTCGTCGTCGAGGTGGGCGGTGCGGGCTTCGGCGACTTCCCGGGCCCGTTCACGCTGTTCGGGCGTGGTGAGCCGAATGCCCGACTCGAGGATCCGCAGTGCCGCGGCGTCGCATCCGGCTCGGGAGAAGATGAAGTAGATGACGGGGAGGAGACCGTCGGCCGCGAGCCGCTCCACCACTTCGAGGCGCCGGGGGGTGGCGAACCTCCGCCTCCCCCCGGCGGCGAGGAGACGTTCGATCCGCGGGTTGGGTCGTAGGCGTCGTTCCCGACGGACGAAGGTGGGGAGCAGCAGCAGGTGTTCCGGCCCGAACCGGTCGGCCATCATGTAGAGGCTCTCGAGGGGGACGGGTCGCTCCTCGGCAACGATCAGCTCGGTGGGGCCGCGACGCTCCCTCACCCATGTGGCGAACTCGTCGGCGTTGGCGATCGTGGCCGACAGGCACACGAACCGCACCGTCTGGGGGGCGTGGATGAGCACCTCCTCCCAGACCGCCCCCCGGAGAGGGTCCTGGAGGTAGTGCACCTCGTCGAGGATCACGAAAGCGACGTCGTCGAGGGCGCGGCGGTCGGCGTAGATCATGTTGCGGAGGACCTCGGTGGTCATCACCACGATCTGGGCGTCGCCGTTGACGACGTTGTCGCCGGTGAGCAGCCCGACCGAGCCAGAGCCGTGCTCTGCGACGAGATCACCGAACTTCTGGTTCGACAGGGCTTTGATCGGTGTCGTGTAGAAGGCCCGCCGCCCGGCCTCGACGGCCAGGTGGATCGCCGCCTCGGCCACCAGGGTCTTGCCCGCCCCGGTGGGGGCCGTCACCACCACCGAATGCCCGGCTTCGAGTGCCTTGGCGGCCTGCTCCTGGAACGGGTCAGGAGGGAACGGTCGGCCGGCGAAGAAGTCGATGAGGCTCACTTGTGGAGGACCAGACGTACCAGCCAGTAGGTGACCTCGTAGAAGAGGTACAGGGGCACCGAGAGCAACGTGAGGGTCAGGGCGTCCCCGGTCGGCGTGATGATGGCGGCTGCGGTGACGATGATCAGCACCGCCCAACGACGGCCGTGGGCGAGCTGGGTGGAGGTGATGAGACCGGCGGCGGCGGCGGCGAAGAGGAACACCGGGTAGAGGAAGGACACCCCGAAGGCGAGCAGGAACCTGATGGCGAAGGAGAAGTAATCCACCATCCTGAGGTCGGTCCTCACGTCCTCGAAGATGTTGAGGAGGAAATCCAAACCCCTCGGCAGCGACCAGTACCCGAAGGCGACTCCCGACGCGAACAGCACCGCACAGGCGGAGACGATGGGGATCGCCCACCGTCGCTCCTTGGCGGTGAGGGCCGGACTGATGAACGCCCAGGCCTGATACAGGACGTAGGGACTGGCGAGGACGAGACCTCCGAAGAAGGCGATCTTCATCAGCACCGAGAACTGTTCGGTCGCGCCCAGCACCTGGAAGGCACAGTCCCGGCAGATCTCCTGGTACGGACGTTCGAGGATGTCTTTGATCCGTCCGGCGAAGATCAGCGACACGAGGGACGCCACCACCACCGCCACGGACGAACGGACGATCCGCCAGCGAAGCTCCTGGAGGTGGCTGAGGATCGGTTGGGGTTCGTCGACGGTCATGCCGGAACCGGCCCGTCGTCGCCTGCCGGCCGGCCCTGCCCGGCCTCTCCGGCGCCGGGTTCGGCATCCTCCGGGGTTTCCTCCGGCACCTCGACGTCGAGGACCGTCCCGTCTTCGCCTGCCCCCGACGCCTCGATCCGGGACAGGTCCCGCATGGCGTCCTCCGGGGTGGGTCCCGACTGGGGTTTCGGCCCCACCCAGCGATGGGGTTTGGTCGCCGAATCCAGCGCCTCTTTCGCGTCGCGCACCGGTGCCGCCGCCTCCGACAGGGCCTCCGTGGCCTCCTTCACCGGTGCCGTGATCTCGTCGGTGACCTCCTGCACCGCCTCGACCTCCGCCTGGAGTCCCGCCCGTACCTCCCGGGCCGCTTCGCGAAGTTCACTGGTCCACCGGCCCAGTTTCCGGGCCAGCTCGGGGAGCCGCTCGGGGCCGAACACGACCAGGGCCACCAGCAGGATGACGAGGATCTCGGGACCTTGGAGCATCGCAACCGAATGGTAGGCGCAACGACGGAGGTGCGGACGCGGCGGCGCCCCGGCGGGAGGAGGCCGCATCCTCTCGGACACGCCCTGGATGCCTCATCCCGGCGGGGCGCTGCCGGAGCTCAGTGGGTGAGCAAGCGGAAGGGGTTGGGCTCGCTGTTGAGGGCGGACACGAAGTTCTCGATCTCGTCCTCGGTGATCGGGTCGGTGCGGATGATCTCGTAGACGACACCGGTCGCCAAGAGGACGCTCACCACCCGGGCGTTGGCCGGGCGCCGTTCGATCTCGCCGCAGGACGGGCAGGTGAACCGGTAGGTTCCCCGATCCTCGGCCGGATCGAGCTCGAGAGCGAGATCGTGGGGCGTCAGCTCCACGTCCCCGCACCGACTGCATGTGGTCTTGATGGTGGTCATGTCCGCTCCGCACTTCCGCTTCCAGATCACCTATCGGCGGGAGGGCCCCAGAACTGAAGAACCGAATCCGAAGAACTCGGATTTTGGGTCCGTCGGCCCATCCTCACCCGGGCTCGTACAGCGCCAACACCTGCTCCCGCAGACGGGCCAGCGCCTCCGCCACCTCGTCACCTTCCACCAGCACGGCGTCCGCTCCGAGCCGGAGCAACAAACCGGCCGCCACCGACGGGTCGGCGCTGGAGAACCGGACCCGGAGGACCTCGCCGTCGTCGGCGAGGACGTCGACCGGGTAGTAGTCGACCACCCATCGGGCCCGGGGACCCAGCTCGATGACGGCGTGGACGTCCTCTTCGGAGGGCACGTAGCGCACCTCCGGTTCCGGGATCGGAGAGGGAGGTTCGAATCGGCGGTCGGTGACCGACAGCGAACGGATCCGGTCGATCCGGAAGATCCGCTCCTCGCCGCTGAGATGGTCGTGGCCGAAGAGGTACCAGTTGCCGAGGGACGTGAACACGAGCCACGGCTCCACCTGTCGTACGGTCCGGCGGTTCCTCCCCAGCGACACGTAGTCGATGGTGACGACCCGGCCGTCCGTGGCTGCCCGCCGCAGGTCCCCGACCAGCTCCGGCTCGGCGTCGAGGTCGACGGTCAGGGGCTCCTCCCCTTCGGGGATCAGCACCCGGTTGAGCTTGTGGACGGCGCTCTCCAAGGCTTCGGACCCTTGGCCGGTGCCGAGCATGGCCAGTCCGGCGGAGAGGAGTGCGAGGGCTTCGGCCGGGGTGAGGCGAGGGGCGGCGGCGAAGTAGTCGGCCATGTCGACCACCACCCGGTCTTCGTCGACGTAGGCCACCATCAGGTCCCCCGGCCCGTAACCGGGGAGCCCGCACACGAACACCAGCTCCAGATCCCCGATGAGCTCCTCCCGGGTGTATCCGAACCGCTGGCACACTTCGGCGACCGTCGTCCCCGGGTTGGCGATCACCCATGGCAGCATCGCCAGGATCCGGTTGAGCCGCCCGGCGGTACGCTCCGACGAACGGCCGCTCACGCGACCCCCCGCACCCGCTCCACCAGCCGCTCCACCAGTTCGGGGGGTTCGAGCAGTCGGGCCCGCGGCCCGAACGTGAGGACCCAGCCGATGAACGCCTCCGGGTTGGTGACCTCCAGGGTGACCTCCAGGGGCTGGTCGTCCCCGGCGGAGACCCCCGGCAACCGGCGTGCCGCCCACCATGCGACCTCCGGATCGAACCTGACCCGGGCTCGCACCGGCGGCTCGGCCCCCGATTCCCACGGCTGGGAACGGAGCGCATCCCTCAGGCTCACCCGTGGGTCGCGCTCGAAGGCGTCGGGCTCCTCCCCCACCGCCACATTCGAGGTACGGTCGACCCGAAAGGTGCGGACCTCCCCTCCTTCGGTCCCTACCAGGTACCAGTGGCCTCGGCGGTGTCCGAGTCCGTGGGGATGGACCCGTCGCCGCCGCCCCCGATAGTCGAACTCGACGACCCGCCGCTCGGTGACCGCCTGGAACAGGTCACCCAGCACCTCGGCGTCGGCTCCGAGGTCGGCGGCGACCGGGTCGACGGCTCCCGTCAGGCGGGCGCCGCCCAGCTTGAGGACGGCCGACGAACCGACCGGCCCCCCTCCGACCCGGACGACCTGGGCGGCGAGCCACAGGGCGGCGCGTTCTTCGTCGGTCAGGCCGGGGTCGGGGAGCCGGTATTCGTCGACGGGGACCACGTAGCCGTACTCGACCGACCAGGCGTCGGTCGCCTCGACCCGGAGGGGGACGCCGAGACGACGCAGCAGCTCTTTGTCCCGTTCGAACATCCTCCGGAACGCCTCGTCGCTGGAGCGGTCGTAGCCGGCGACGGTGCGGCGGATCTCCTCGGCCGTGACGGGACGGCCGGCCGTCAGCAGGAACGCCAACAGGTTGAGCACCCGCTCGATGACTCTGCGCACACCACGACTGTACGTCCCCCAGCGGCGTGGGTGAAGGATCCCTTCAGAGGGAGGCGATCAGGCGGTCGACCCGTTCGTCGAAGGCTTTGAAGGGGTCTTTGCACAACACGGTGCGTTGCGCCTGGTCGTTCAACTTCAGATGGACCCAGTCCACCGTGAAGTCGCGCTTTTTCGCCTTGGCCGCCCGGATGAACGCCCCCCGGAGACGGGCGCGGGTGGTCTGGGGCGGCTCGACCACCGCCCTGGCGACGTCTTCGTCGGTGACGATCCGGTCGACCATCCCTTCCCGGGCGAGCAGGTTGTACAGCCCCCTGGTCCGGCTGACGTCGTGGTAGGCGAGGTCGAGCATGGCGAGGCGGGCGTCCGACATCGCGAGCCCTCGCTTGTCCCGGTAGCGTTCGAGGAGCCGGAACTTGATCACCCAGTCCACTTCGCGGTCGAGGGAGAGGGGATCCTTCTCCATCCCGGTGAGGAGATGCTCCCAGCGTTGGATGGCCTCTTCGATCTCCGGCGGGAACCCCGGGCTGCGGGAGAACCGCAGGGCTCGTTCCAGGTACTCCCACTGGATGTCGAGCGCCGACAGCTCCCGTCCGTTCGCCAACCGGACCTTCTTGCGACAGGTCATGTCGTGGGAGATCTCCCGGATCGCCCGGATCGGGTTCTCCAAGGTGAGGTCGCGGAACACGACGTCCCGCTCGATCATCTGCAGGAGCGCCACCACCGTCCCCACCTTCACGAAGGTGGCGTACTCGCTCATGTTGGAGTCGCCCGCGATCACGTGGAGTCGCCGGTACCGTTCGGCGTCGGCGTGGGGTTCGTCCCGGGTGTTGATGATCGGCCTGCTTCGGGTGGTCGCCGACGACACCCCCTCCCAGATGTGCTCCGCCCGCTGGGAGATCGAGTAGCTGGTGCCGCGGGGGGTCTGCAGCAGCTTTCCGGCACCGAGGAAGATCTGACGGGTGACGAGGAAGGGGATGAGGACGTCGACGGTGCGGTGGAAGTCCTTGTGGCGGGGCACCAGGTAGTTCTCGTGGCACCCGTAGGAGTTGCCGGCCGAGTCGGTGTTGTTCTTGAACAGGTAGATCTCGCCGCGGATCCCCTCCTCTTCGAGACGCTGCTCCGCCGAATGCACCAGGCTCTCGAGGATCAGCTCGCCTGCCTTGTCGTGGGCGACGACGTCGACGATGCGATCACACTCGGGGGTCGCGTACTCGGGGTGACTTCCGACGTCCAGGTAGAGCCGGGCGCCGTTCTCCAAGAACACGTTCGACGAACGCCCCCAACTCACCACCCTGCGGAAGAGGTAGCGCGCCACTTCGTCGGGGCTCAGGCGGCGCTGGCCCCGCAGCGTGCAGGTGACGCCGTATTCGTTCTCGAGGCCGAAGATCCGCCGGTCCACCCGGTCAGGGTACCCGCGACGGACGGTTGTGGACCGGAGTCGTCGCCGTCAACCCTCCTCGGAGAGGGCCGCGGCGATCTCGTCGGGGTCGAGCCGCCGGAACGCCCGCCGCCCGTTCTGGAGGTCGAGGACCGCCGCCTCCCAGCCTTCCGGCTCCCGTTCCTCCGCCGTCCGGAACGCCCGCACCGCCAGCCGGATCGCCGACGCCAGGTCCATCCCCTCCCGGAAACCTTCCCGGACGGCGTCGGAGAGGGCGTCGGCCTTGCCTCCGATGGCGCAGAACCGGCGCTCGTCGAACAGCGTCCCGTCGTAGGAGACCTTGAACAGGCGGTTCGGCTCGTCGTCGGCGCCCACCTCGCAGATGAGCACCTCCACCTCGTAGGGTTTCATCTCGTGGCTGAAGATGGAGCCGAGGGTCTGCGAGAAGGCGGTGGCGATCCCCTGGGCGGTGACGTCGCTACGGCTGTACAGGTAGCCCATCAGGTCGGCTTGGCGGATCCCCGCCTTTCGGAGCGTCTCGAACTCGTTGTACTTGCCGACACCGGCGAAGGCGATCCGGTCGTACATCTCGCTGATCTTGTGCAGGGCCGACGACGGGTTCTCGGCGATGAGCAGCACCCCCCGGTCGTATTCGATGGCGAGGATCGACCGGCCCCGGGCGATGCCTTTCCGGGCGAACTCCGCCTTGTCGCGGACGAGTTGCTCGGGGGCGACGTAGAAGGGGATGGTCATCTGACCTCCTCCAACGCCGTCTCGGCGGCGTCCCGCACCTGGGATTCGGGCACTTCGCGCACCCCTTCGGCGTCGACGGCGTAGACGCTGGGCAGGATGCCCCGACGGAGGTCGGGCCCGCCCGTGGCGACGTCTTCGTCGGCGGCGGCGACCAGCGCCCCCAAGGCGACCTGGAGCGCGCCCGCCGCGTCCAGGTCGGGACGGTAGGCGGTGCGGAGATACGATTTCGCGAGACGGGCCCCCGACCCGGTGGCGCCGTACTCACGCTCTTCGTATCGGCCGCCGACGACGTCGAAGGTGTACAGCCTGCCCCGCTCTTCCTGTTCGTCGTAGCCGGCGAACAGCGGCACCACGATCAGGCCCTGGAAGACCATCGGGAGCTGACCGCGGACGAGCCTGGCCAGGAAGTTCGCCTTCCCTTCGAGGCTGAGCCGCACCCCTTCGATCTTCTCGTAGTGTTCGAGCTCGACCTGGAAGAGCCGGACCATCTCGATGGCGAGACCGGCGGTCCCCGAGATGGCCACCGCGGAGAAACGGTCCGACGGGAACACCTTCTGGATCCGACGGTGGGCCACGGCGTAGCCTTCCGTCGCCTGGCGGTCCCCGGCCATCACCACCCCACCCTCGTACCGGAGGGCGAGAACGGTCGTACCTTCGGGTGCCTGCAGCGTGCCTTCGGCGCCGGGGGGGATCTCCCAAGTGGGGGCGTGGCCGAGCCCGGTCAGGAACTCCGTGAAGCTGGATCCGGGCGACGGCGCGTCGAGGGGAAGCGGCATGGGTGACGGGTTCACTCGCCGCCCTTCTGCACGTAGTTCTTCACGAACTCCTCGGCGTTCTCCTCCAGCACCGAGTCGATCTCGTCGAGCAGCTCGTCGATCTTCTCCGTGTCCGCTTCGACGGAGTCTTCGATGATCTCCGCCTCGTCCGTTTCCTCTTGTCTCCGAGCCGGACGGCGGGCTCGCTCCTGGTCCGCCATGTCAGCCTCCTAACGCTTCGATCAGTTCGGATGCGTCGGCCACCGAGTCGAGGAGTGGCCCGACGCGGTCCCGGTCTCCTCTCAGGGGCTCCATCATAGGAACCCGTTTGAGATGGGCTTCGCCCACGTCGAACACCAGCGAATCCCAGTTGGCGGCCACGAGCGCCTCGGGGAAATCCCGCACGCAACGCCCCCGGAAGTAGGCCCGGGTTCGCTCTGGCGGGTCGGTCACGGCGGCGGCGACCTCTTCGTCGGTGAACAGCCGGCGCATGGCACCGCGCCGCACCAGCCGGTGATACAGGCCGCGTTCGGGGTGGACGTCGTGGTACTGGAGATCCAAGGCCTTCAGCTTGGCGGCGTCCCACCCGAGGCCGTCCCGGGCCTTGAATCCCTCCAGGAGACGGAACTTGGCGGCCCAGTCGAGCCGGTCGGCGGTCTTCATCGGTTCGGATTCGAGGTCTTCGAGCACCCCCCGCCACACTTCGATCACCTGATCCCAGACGGGCTCGTCCATCTCCGATCTGACGTACTTCTCCATCCATTCCAGATAGCGGAACTGGAGCTCGAGGGCGGTGGCACGGCCCCCTTCCGCCAGGGACAGCGGCTCGGTGAGGGTCGGGTCGTGGCTGACCTTCCAGCACGCCTCCACCGGATCTTCGAGCTCCAACGTCTCGGGGAGCGCTCCGTCCTCCAAGGCGGCGAGCAGCAGCGCCATCGAGCCGAGCTTCAGGAACGTCTGGACCTCCGACAGGTTGGCGTCGCCGATGATCACGTGGAGCCGCCGGTACTTTCCGGGGTCTCCGTGGGGTTCGTCCCGGGTGTTCACGATCGGCCGTTTCAGCGTCGTCTCGAGCCCCACCTCCTCTTCGAAGAAGTCGGCCCGCTGGGTGAGTTGGAACTCCACCGCCGGACGACCGTTCTCCGCTCCGACCTTGCCCGAGCCGGTGAACACCTGGCGGGTGACGAGGAAGGTGGTGGCGTATCGGATCACGTCACCGAACGGCAGGTCCCGGGCCAGCAGGTAGTTCTCGTGGGCACCGTAGGAGTTGCCTTTCCCGTCGGAGTTGTTCTTGTAGAGCCTGATCTCGTGACCTTCGGGGAGGGCCCGGCAGGCTTCGACCGCGGAGATGTGCATGACCACCTCCCCGGCCTTGTCGTAGAGGGCGCCCTGCAGGGGATCCCAGCATTCGGGGCCGGAGTATTCGGGATGGGCATGGTCCACGTACAGACGGGCCCCGTTCGACAACACGGCGTTGACGAGAGCCGAGTCGGGGTCGGCCACGCCGTATCCCTCGTGTCCGAACCCGCGCGCGTCACGGCCCGGAGACTCCTCCTCGAACGACCATTGGACCCGTACCCGGTCCCCCGGATAGGCGTTGATGACCAACGCCGAGGCGACCGCCGGGTTGAAGTCGGGTTGACCCCGGACGGTGATCCCGTACTCGGTCTCGGTGCCGAGCACCTTGCGAAGCGCCATCTCAGAGGTACTGCCCGGTGGAGACGCCGTCCACCATGCGGCTCTCGCCGTTGCCGTCGAGCAGGGTGCGGACGTACACGATCCGCTCGCCCTTCTTCCCCGAGATCTTCGCCCAGTCGTCCGGGTTGGTGGTGTTGGGCAGATCCTCGTGCTCGCGGAACTCTTGTTTGATCGCGTTGAGGAGATCTTCCTTTCTGATCCCCCGGGTGCCGCCGGCGATCTGCCGCTTGATGGCGTCCTTCTTGGCGCGGCGCACGATGTTCTCGATCATCGCCCCGCTGGAGAAGTCCTTGAAGTACAGGATCTCCCGGTCGCCGTTGGCGTAGGTGACCTCCAGGAAGCGGTTCTCGTCGCTCTCGGCGTACATGGCGGCCACGGTCGCTTCGATGAAGTCGGCGATCACCGCCTCGCGGTCCCCGCCCTTGGCGGCGAGGGTCTCCGGGTCGATGGGGACGTCCCCGGACAGGTAGATCCGGAAGATCTCGCGGGCGGCGTCGGGGTCGGGTCGGTTGATCTTGATCTTCACGTCGAGACGGCCCGGACGGAGGATGGCCGGGTCGATCAGGTCTTCCCGGTTGGAGGCTCCGATCACGATCACGTTCTTCAGGGACTCGACCCCGTCGAGCTCGCTCAGCAGCTGCGGGACGATCGTGGATTCGACGTCGGAGGAGATCCCGCTGCCTCGGGTCCGGAACAGCGAGTCCATCTCGTCGAAGAACACGATGACGGGGACGCCTTCGTCGGACTTCTCCTTCGCCCGTTGGAAGATGAGACGGATCTGGCGCTCGGTCTCACCCACCCACTTGTTCAGCAGCTCGGGACCCTTCACGTTGAGGAAGTAGCTGCGGGCGTCGGGACGCCCCGTACGTTCTGCCACCGCCTTCGCCAGGCTGTTGGCCACGGCCTTGGCGATCAGGGTCTTGCCGCATCCGGGCGGGCCGTACAGGAGGATCCCCTTCGGCGGGACCAGGCCGTACTCGGCGAACAGCTCCTTGTGTCGGTACGGCAGCTCGACGGCGTCCCGGATCTCTTCGATCTGGTCTCGCAGGCCCCCCACCTGCTCGTAGGTGACGTCGGGAACCTCCTCCAGGACGAGCTCTTGGACCTCGGGCCGGATCAGGCGCTCAAACACGAGTCCGCTGCGGGGGTCGAGACGCACGTAGTCGCCCGCCCGCAGCGGCACGTCCCGCATCGAGTCGGCGAGCTCCACCACCTTCTCGTCGTCGGCGTGGGCGAGCACGACCAGACGCCCGTCGTCGAGTTTCTCCCTCACCCTCACGACTTCACCGAAGGTGTCGAAAGAACGCACGTCGACGATGGTGAAGCTCTCGTTCAACAGGACTTCCTGGCCGACCTGGAGCTCCTTCACCTCGATGGTCGGCTGGGCGGCGACCCGGAGCTTCCGGTTGCCGGTCATCACATCCACGGATCCGTCTTCGTTGACCTGAAGGACGGTGCCGAAGGCGTTGGGGGGTGTGGTGAGTTTCTCCACCTCCGCCCGGAGCACACTCAGCTGTTCCCGAGCCTCCTCGAGGACGGAGGAAAGTTTCTCGTTCTGCGCCATCGCCCGGGCCAGGCGCTGCTGGCTGTCGGCGAGGCGCTCCTCGAGATCGTGGAGGCGCCGGGGCGCGTCCCGCAGCCTCCGCTTCAGCTCGTCGATCTCGGTTTCGAGGTCTGCCACCCTCCGGCGGAGGGCGGCGGCCTCGTCGGCGCCCGGGTTCTGGCTCATGGGCGACGTCCCTCCTCGTTGGGCTCCACGCGCAGTATATGGGGAGTGGACGGTATTGCGATCACACCTCCCCCATCGGCCGCAGACCCCTCGGACTTCAACGATGCCCGGAAGATGTCGGGCGGTGACTACGATGCAGGCCCGGCATCAGGAGAAGGAACACACATCATGAAGGTATGGATCGATCAGGACCTGTGCACCGGCGACGGGCTGTGCGAGGAGATCGCCCCCGACGTCTTCGTCCTCCTCGACGATGGCCTCGCCTACGTGCGTGAGGGCGACACGATCTACGCCGAATCGGAGGGCAACCCCCAGGGTGCCCAGGGCCTGGCGGCGGTTCCGGCCGGTCAGGAAGACATCGTGATCGAAGCCGCCGAAGAGTGCCCCGGCGAGTGCATCTTCATCGAGCCGTGACCGGCTGAGAGACCTCCCCTAGCCCTCGTCGGTCTCGGCGCCGGCGTCGTCGACGCGGGGCTCGACCCGTCGGGCAACGGTGATGAAGCCGGTGTGTCCCACCATCTGATGGTCGGGGCGAACCGACCGTCCCGCCACCTTCCACGTCCGGTGGAGGGTCTCGAAGGTCTCGATCTCGGCGAAACAGCCGGACCCTCGAAGGGTCTCGACCAGCGTCTGGGTCTGGGGGATGGTGGGGAGGTACGCACAGAAGATCCCACCCCCCGGGAGATGGTCCGCCGCCGGCGCCACCACATGCCACGGTTCGGGGACGTCGAGGATCAGCCGTTCGGGCCGCACCTCGGCGACGACCTCTTCGACGAGCCCCTCTCGGAGCTCGAGCTGGGAGGGGACCTCTCCGAACCAGCGGCGGATCGCCCGGCGGGCGTGGGCGCCGTGATCGGCCCGGCGTTCGACGCTCACCACCCGCCCTTCCGACCCGACCGCCCGCGCCAGCGCCATCGCCAGCGCCCCCGACCCGGTCCCGGCCTCGAGCACGGTCATCCCCGGGGCGACGTCGGCCCAGACGAGGATCGGGCCGATGTCCTTCGGGTACACGACCTGGGCTCCCCGCTGCATCTTGAGGATGTAGTCGGCCAGCCGGGGCCGCAGCGCCAGCAGCCGCCCACCCCCGCTGGAGGTCACCCAACACCCTTCGGTCCGTCCGACCAGCTCGGCGTGGGGCACCACCCCCCGGTGGTAGTGGAACTCTCCGCCCTCCACCAGCTTCACCAGATAGTGCCGACCTTTGCCGTCGACGAGCAGGATGGAGTCACCCAGACGGAACGGGTGGTTCACGCCGACTCCCGACGGCGAAGGTCGACCGCCGTCGCGTCACGGAGCCGGCAGAACGCGCAGACCTTCCCCGTCGTCGGGCTCCCGCAGGTCTCGCAAGGTACGAGCTCCGGCGCCGTGCCGTCTCGGAACGCCTTCGACCCGCGATCGAGGAAACCTTTGAGGAACTGGGCTTTGATCCCCGGCGACTCCTCCTCGAGGCGGTTCAACCATTCCTTGTACCGGTTGATGGTGTTGCCCGCCACCATCGGACACTCTTCGACCTCGTACTCGATCCCCGACAGCACCGCGTAGGCGGCCGTCTCCCGCTCCGCCACCCGGATCAGCGGCTTGATCTTCTTGGCGAGGCCGTCCGATGCCGGGAGCACCGGATGCTGGCGGGCCAGATACTCCAGGTTCCATTGGAGGACGTTGGAGAACAAGGTGGCGGCCTCGTCGTCGAGGTTGTGGCCCATCACCAGGGTGTCGTATCCGCCGTCGACCGCCACCCGGTTGAGGATGTAGCGCTTGGACAGCCCGCAGGCCGAACAGGCGTTGCGACGGGACGCCCGAGCGGCCTCGGGGACGGAGAACCCGTACTCTTCGGGCAGGTCGACGACCCGGAGGTGGAGGTCCCGCTCGGCGGCGAAGGCCTGGGAGAGGCGGAGGCTGTCGGAGCTGTAGTCCCCGATTCCCAGGTGGAGGTACACGCCGTCGACCCGATACCCCAACTCGGTGAGGATGTCCCACAGGGCCAAGCTGTCTTTGCCTCCGGAGACGCCGAGCAGCAACCGGTCACCGGGCCGGATCATCCGGTAGTCGGCGATGGTCCGTTCGACCTGGCGACGGACGTGGTCGATGAAATGGGGACGGCAGAAGTTGGCGTTGTGCCGGCGGACCTGGATCACCGCCTTCTCCCGGCACACCCGGCACTTCACGACCCACCTCCCGAGATCACGGGTCGCAGCTCGACGACGTCGTCTTCGGCGAGGGGCTCGTCGACCGTCAACAGCTCGTCGCCGCGGATCACCAGCACCGATTCGGCGACCACGTCGAGGCGGCGCAACAGGTCGGAGACCCGGCGCACACCTTCCAGCTCGATCTCGCGGCGGGGCTGTCGGAGGATGACCTTCATGACAGGGCGGCGATGGCGGCCGCCAGGGCCGACAGGATCATTCCGACGACGACGATGGCCGTGACGATCTGCACGAAGCGACGATTCAACATGGCGTCCTCACAGTTCGACGAGTGGAGAAGACGGGCAGTACCGTTCACTGTATTACGCACCGACACGTTCCATGAACCTCCTCACCCGCGGCACCATCCTGTTCTTCCGGGGTCTGCGCACCGGCGACCAGCCCCGTCTCCTGGCAGGGGCGGCCCTCGTCGTCGTCGGCCTGTGGCGACGCTCCCCACGACGTGAGCTCGTCCACCGGGAAGTGTTGCGGCGCGGACGCAGCCTCGTGGTGAGGACAGGCTCGGGCGACGAACCGCCCCTGGTGATCACCGACCCTCAGCGGACCCGGTAGACCTCGACCACCGTCTTGGCGGCCCTGCCTCTTCGACGACCCGCCAGGTAGGCGAAGGCGACCACGACGACCACGGCGACGGCGGCCAGCACCGCCGTGTTCTGGACCGACTCCTTCGTCTCGTCGATCGCCGCCTGGAGCTCCCGGGCCTTGGCTTCGATGTCGGCGCGCTCAACCATCCTTCGTCATCCTCCACCCGATGATGCCTGCCGCCCCGGCGGTCACCACGACGGTGAGGCCACGGGCCGCCACCACGTACCAGGGACCGTCGGGGAGCACGCGCCGGAACGCGGCGTACACGCCGAGTCCGAGGAACAGGGCCGCCACCGCGAAGAGGAGTCCTGCGGCCAGGCCGAACCCGGCGAGCCGTCCGAGACGTTTCGCCGGCTCGACCGTCTCCTGGATCAGATACTCCTTCGAGAGCTCGACCAGCTCGGTCGCCAGCTCGGGGATCTCCTTGCGGTTCGTCATCGCCGAGAACCCTAGCCATCCACGATCCCGACACGGAACGGGGCCGGGCGTTATCCTCCCGCCCGCACGTCGATCTCCGGGGGACCATGCTCGGACGCGGGCGCCACAAGGAGACGCGCTCGAAGCTCGGACGCCGCTACGACCTACTGTGGTTCGGCCA
>Ga0256830_1000656_pt1 | contig 26179 bp, 26 predicted proteins | sample 128326metaG_FD_190537 | JGI IMG/M metagenome (GOLD analysis project Ga0256830, IMG submission 190537) | Hydrothermal vent microbial communities from Lau Basin, Pacific Ocean - 128-326 | ecosystem: Environmental > Aquatic > Marine > Hydrothermal vents | place: Pacific Ocean: Lau Basin | collected... | reverse complement strand
CCCGCGAAATTTCGCGGGCCTGGAACCCGGCGATCCCTGGAAAACGGCCATCGCCCTGCGCGACGCGGCCCGTCACGTGATCCTGAAAAATTGTGGAGAACCTGATCTGAAAAAGGAGGGCTCTCCCTTGAGGGAGCCCTGACCTCGCGCCTTGTACCCCGTGTTCCTTACCCCGCCCTACAATCTCAACACCTTCTCAAGGGCCTGCCTGATTTTTTCCTGGTCGAATTCTTTTTCCAGGGCCAGATCGAAGCCATAGTCCTGGTAATGGGTCATGCGGCGATCCTCCGGGTTGCCGCTGGTCACGATCAACCGCGTGCGGGTGTCCGCGCGGCGGATCCACGCGGCGAATTCCTCCCCGCCCATGCTGCCCGGCATGCCGAGATCGAGTATCATGGCGGCGACAGGCTCGCCATCCTCCTGCATCTTGAGATAGCGCGCCATCGCCTCCTCGCTGCTTTTCGCCAACAGCACCCTGCACCCCAGGCGCCGGAGATGCAGGCGGAACAGCTCTCTCACATCCTCATCGTCATCGACCACCATGATGGTCTTCCCGGACAGGATGCCTTCTCCCCCCGCCCCCCCTTGCCGGGAATCGCCAGCCCCCTGCTCTTCGAGCACCAGCCTCAGGCGTCTCGCCAGCTCGGCCTGGCGGTAGGGCTTGCTGAGCAGGTGCGCGGAAAATCTCGCCAGCCCGTTATGGGCGATGGTATTGGAAGTAAAACCGGAAGTCAGGAGCACCCTGAGGCCGGGCACGAGCACCGTGGCCTGTTGCGCCAGTTCATAGCCATTCATGCCGCCTGGCATGACCACATCGCTGAACAACAGGTCGAAATCCCGGTCTTCCGCCAGTATCCGCAATGCCTGGGCGGCATTCTCGGCGGTCCGCGTCCTGTAACCCAGGTCCTTGAGATACTGTTCCGCCAGTTGCAGCAGATCGGTTTCATCATCGACGATGAGTATGCGCTCATCGCCCCCGGGCAGGGTGGCCTGTCGCGCATGATCCATGGAACTTGTCACCGCCTCTCCGGTTGCGCGCGGCAGATACATGCGGATCGTGGTTCCGACGCCCGGCTCGGAATAGACCTTGATATTGCCGCCGTAACGTTTTATGAAACCATAGACCATGGCCAGGCCCAGGCCGGTACCCACGCCCTCGGGCTTGGTGGTGAAAAAGGGCTCAAAGATGCGTTCCATGTTCTCGGCGGCAATGCCCGTCCCCGTGTCGCTCAGCATCAACTGCACATATTCACCGGGCTTCATGCCGGGATTGAGGGCGGTATACCCGTCATCCAGAAACTTGTTCGAGGTTTCGATCAACAGCTTTCCGCCTTTCGGCATGGCGTCACGGGCGTTGATGACCAGGTTGAGAATGGCGTCCTGAAACTCTCCCGGATCGATCTCAGTCGACCACAGCGCATCGGCCAGAAAATACTGGACTTCCACCTGGGGTGTCATGGAGCGCGCAATCATGGTCTTCATCTCGCGCAGCAGGATGTTCAGATCCACCACTGCCCGCTCCCTGGGCTGCCTGCGCGAGAACACCAGTAGCTGGCGGGTCAGATCCATGCAGCGCAGAACCGCCTTGGTGGCCGTATCCACCCACATGCGGGGTTTCTCCTCGTGAGCAACATGGTTGCGCATGAAATCGAGATAACCGATGACCACCCCCAGTTGATTGTTGAAGTCATGGGCAATGCCCCCCGACAGGCGGCCGATGGCTTCCATCTTCTGGGAGCGGCGCAAGGCCTCCTCGGTCATTTTGCGGTCGGTGATGTCTTCATAGATTCCGAGGACACCGAAAATGCCGCCTCCCACGTCGCGCAGGGGGATCTTGCTGGTGCGCAGCCAGCGCTGGGCGCCATCGGGCGTTGTCTGCGGCTCTTCGTAATTGAGCTTGGGCTTGCCGCTTTCGATCACCAGCCTGTCGTCGGACCTGTAAAGCTCGGCCTGCTCGCGCCAGCCCAGGTCATAATCGTTCTTGCCGATAATCTGCTCCGTGTTCTCCAGGCCGGCATCGCGGGCGAGGTTGCGGTTACAACCGAGATACACCCCCTCTCGGTCCTTCCAGAATACGCGCACAGGAATGGCATCCAGCACCAGTTGCAGCATTCTCTGAGATTCCCTCAGAGCCAGCTCCACCCGCCTGCGCTCGGCAATCTCCTGCCGCAACAAGGTGACTTTGTCGTTGAGGGCGGAAAAGCTGCGGGTAAATTTCTCACGGCGGGCGAGGCGCAACATGATCAGGGCGGGAGAATCTCCGGAACGCGCGCGGACCAGATTGCCGTATCCATGACAAGGCAAGAGTTCTCCGTCCGCCGACCGTACCCGCAACGCGCCAGGTGTCGCCTCATTGCTCCCGGCCCAGGTGCGCAGCGAGTTCGCGCACTTTTCCCTTGAGTCGGCGACCAGATCAGAAAGCTGGACACCCCGCAGGGCCGGGACATCCAGGCCGAACAGGCGTCCGGCCGCCGGATTGGCGGCGAGGATCTCGCCCTGTCCATTCAGCAGACACAACGGCTCAGGCAGGGATCTGGCGAACAGGGCGAAATCGTCGGGCGTCATTCCGGCAACCAGGCCCTATGTCCCGAAATATTCTCTTCCAGGCGCGTCCCGCGCACTGTCACTGTCGGGATTCAGATAAATCACCACGCGGCAGCCAGGGTCGCCCCTGGCAATGGTTTCTTCAAGGTCAATCTTGGCATAGCCCAGATTGTCGGCGGTGATGACGCCAAAGACATTGGATGTCATCATGCACAGGGAGGTGCGGCCCTTCACCTTCTCCGCAAATGGGCAATCCCCGTTGAGCAGCACGATTTTTTCGTCATCCTGCTCGACCACGACGAAGCTTCCCTTGATGCGCCGCTTGAGATCGCTCAGCACCTCGGCCACCTGCTCCCTGGCCAGTTTAGGAACACGCATTTCCTCTCGGTAGAGCTGATTGATGTCCGTTCCGATATGCTGTCCGACGACGCTGATGAAACCGGACGTCTCTTCCAGGCCCACCATGTCTTCCAGGAGGCCTGACAGTTCCCGGATCAGGGAGCGCATGAATTCATCGCGTTCGAGGGGGATATCCAGCTCGCTTGCCTTGCGAACCTTCTCTTGGGTGTGAGACATGTGGCACCTCCTCCGCTACCCGGCGAGTCATTGTGAGCAAGAGGATGACTATATGGATGACTTACGGGCGTGACGGAAGACCAGTGTAGCACATGTCAGAGATCCTGATACACCATATGTTACAAGGTACAGGGTACAAAAGGCTGCTTTCCCTGTATCTTGTACCTTCGAGTGGCGGGTCAATAAAACCATCAAAAGTGTATCAGTATTGCGGCGCTTTAAGTGCATTCAGAGAGCACGGCAGGCTTTGGAAACCGGCATACAATACCGGCCCGCCACGTCATCCGCGGCGGGCCGGCTTGTCCTCCGTTATTGTAAAGAGACCCTCACGCGGCGCGAAGTCAACATCTGGGTTGCACTGTCGTAGGCGCCCCGCGCCACCAGGGATGACAAGGTCGTGACGCCATCCAGGCGTGAATCCAGGTCACTGATGAAATTATCGAACTGGGTGTGCAGGGTGACCGTCCGGTTCTGGCGTATGGCATAGAGGCCGCTGCCAGAGGCATGGGGCGCCACCACGGGCGCCGGCGAGGCGGTCAATACCGTGGCCACTCCGGCCTGGAACACATGATGCACCGGTCCGGCATTGCCCAGATCGAGTTCCAGGCCCGCGCCGCCCATGCTGATGAAGGGCGCCGTGGCCGGTGGTGACCAATTGACCACCATGCGCGCGTTGACGTTGCCCACATCGATGATGGTCAGCGCCTCGAAATCGGGCGGCGCCATGCCGAATGCCGTCACGAAGCCCAGCACCCGCAAGGGATCACCCACCGTCAAGCCACCCAGGCCGAGGCTGCCGGTGGCGATACGGTAATTGGAGGGATCGCTGGGCGTCGTCCCCGTCCCGGTAAAATCAAAGATCCTCACCGGGCGCCCGTTGATACGCTGAACATCCAGGACGATTTCCCCGCTGCCCAGGGACAGCAGACTGCCGGTCACAGCGGAAACATGCATGCGCACCAGGCCATTCTTGGCGCCGGTGGCATCTATGGCCAGGGATGATGGCGCCGAGCCGGTCACCTCGCCGAATACGGTGACGAGCTGACCGATGGAGATGTCGTCCTTGTCAGGCGGCGTGGTGGTGGCCACGGCCTGCTTGGTCACGCGGGTCGAAGCATCCACCGTCACCTGGACATCGGCGTTGAGGACCACCGCCCCGTTGGCGCGCATCAGGGTGGCGCCTCTCACGGTCAGCACATCGCCATTGCGGGCAATGACTGTTCCCCTCATGGCGTCCAGTGTGCCTCCCGGCACGCTTGAGCCGGCATAGACTTCCCGCGCCTCGAATACGCGCTGGCTGATGTTCAGCTCGCCAAGCACGATCACGGCGGTCAGCAAGGGCTGCTGCGCCAGCAGGGCAAAGCCCGCGCTGCCCTCGGCCGTCTCACCATTGATCTCGTACACCGTCGTGTCTCCCGGCACCACCGTGAGCCGGCCAAAATCATGGTCATGGTTGTCCAGGGGATGATGAAAGGGGCGGATGGCGAGCTTGAAGGTCTCCTCCGTCTCGTTCACCTCCGCGAGGGGACCGCGCAGACGGTGAATCTTGGATTGCTCGGGATCCACATCGGCCAGCAAAAAGGGCTCCACCGTGACCACGGGAGGCGACATGCCGGTATCGACCTTGTTGGAGGCCAGCAGATCGAAATCCAGAGTCAGGTGGGCGGGCACTCCAGGAACGATCACCAGGGACCGCTGGCCGTCGAGCCTCACCCTGACACTCAGCGAGGTGATCTTGTTGCCGTCCCCATCCACGATATTGTCCGCCGGGATCTGCACGGGTTCCCCACCGGCATCCTCCACCTGGATATTGGCGTTACTGTAATCCAGTTCCAGGCTGGCATGGGTATAGAGCCCGGAGGGAATGGTGGCCGCGGTCACAAATTCCGTCATGTCCACATACTGGGCAAAATCGATGCGGGTGGACACCGGCAATGTTTCGATCTCCGCCCCGTTGGCCTTGGTCAGCCTGATGGACGTGACGTCCACCTCGTAATTGACGAAGTCGCCCTCGGCATCGGTCAGGCCGATGACCACCTCGCCGTTTTCTCCGCTGGCGCCACTGCCCCCGCCGCAAGCCGTCAGCAGCATGGCCATGGCCAGCATCAGTATGGCGGCGGGCGCTTTGAGCCAGGCCAGGCATCGTTTCATGGATGGGTCAATCATCATTTTTCTGCTCCATGTGAGTTGGGTTGGAAACAATACGCCACCACATAACGACGGCGTTCTTGACCATGACAACGCACGGCGCGGGAAAACGGTTGACAGAAAAATGATGCCCGAAAAAACCCCAGGGGAGAAATAGATAATCTAGAGAATATTCAATTAATTACACTGTAGTGCTCTATTTCATCTGAGCCTTGATCTGCTCTATCGCCATCATTTCTTCCTGGGTATAGATATCGGGAAGCTGATCCAGGCGGTTGATGAGATGGGGCAGGAAGAGCAGTTCCACCAGATCATGGTGGTACTGCACCCTGTTGTCCAGGCCGCCCCGAGCAAGGGTCTGGAGCGTAATGTCATAGTCATACCCGGCGCCGGTAAAGACCCGCCGCACGAAGGCCTTGCGCTCCTGGGGTCCCAGGGTGGCCGGACTGCTCATGAGACGCCGGGATTCTTCCTCGTACGAGGCCGCCAGTTTCTCCAGGGCCTCCCGGCTGCCCAGCGGCACGGCTCCCTCAACTTCCGCCCCCCCGCTGCCGCAGGCGGTGAACAACAGAGCGATGGCCAACACGGACACCATCCAGAGGATACGCGGTGAAGAGGCTGAAAGCGTTTTGTTCATGGTGAATTTCCGGTCAATTTGAGTCATGTCGTTTCCTGAAAGTCGCTCGAATCAATGTCCATGGCAGGCTGGCTGGTGTGCCGTAAGGTCAACCCAGGGCCAGGCGCATGCCGGTGGAAAGTATGGCATAAATGCCCCGCGCTCACATTGAAACCTTGTCCGCGAATAGACGCCCGGAAAACGGTTTCAACCCGTCCCATGCGGCGCGCTCCCACTCTCCCGGAGAGGAGAGAAACCAGTCCCTTTTCTCATCTGGAAGGCGGGCGAGCATACCCTTTCCGATAGCAAACCTCGGATACTTCCAGGCTACCGTTTTTTCTGTCAAAATACCTTATTCTTGAGTTTAATTATCAACAATTTTCATAGGGGAATACATGAACATGCCCGATGCGGCGCATCACAGCCGCTGGCGTACCGCGGACGTCGTCTTTGGCTCAGGTCTTATCTTAGGTTTTGTGCTCAACTACATGTTTCCTATATCGTTCCCATACCTGGAGCAGGCATTGTTGCGGCATCTCATCGGCGCACCCCTCCTGCTCTTGTGCGGCGGGATCATTTACATGGCGCAGAGAGAACTGGCCGCCGCGGGGCAAGGCACGGCGCCAGGCATTCCCACCACCCGCATGGTGGAAGGCGGAGTATTCCAGTACTCGAGAAACCCGCTGTACACAGGACTGATCATTGGATTGTGCGGCCTCGCCATCGCCACCAACACTCCCTGGCTGCTGATCATGCTCCTGCCCATCATCGTCGTAACGCACTATTATCTCATCCTGCCGGAAGAGAAATACCTGGAAAGCCGATTCGGGGACGATTATCGGCAATACAAGACCCGGGTAAGGCGGTGGTTGTAATCAACTGTCATGAACCTCGTAACCATGATCCCTGATCCACAGAACAGCGTCCCGCGCATCCACCAGTGACTGTAGCGGCAGCAGGCCCGCCGCCCCCACTGCGCCGGACCTGACGAGCCTGGCAGCGGCCCACACAGCCGGCGCCGCGGGCAGCCTCAGCCCTTCCTTCCGCGCGATCACTTCCACTTCCGCCAGCGGTTCTCCCCCGCGGCCACGCGCCTCCACCACAAGATGCCCCTCTTCACCGCCAAAGCGCCGGCACAAGCGCGCCACCGGCAGGAGAAGCCTGACCAGCCGCGCCGGCGGGCCTTCGCCCAGGGCCGGCAGCACGAAGCTGGCGCACTTCAGGCCGGCGTTGAGGTAACAGCGGTCGAAACCGGTAAAAAAACTGACAGGGACAGCGCGGCCGCCCAGCGGGAGGCCATTGGGGAAGGGAATGGGATAGGCGCCATAGCAGCGCGTGACGGCATCACGATGACGGCGCCGGACCAGGCGCCTGAAACAGCGCCCTCCTCCTTGCAGGGGCCGTCCCAGGGGGGCAAGCAGGCCGCTCAGCAATCCCGCGCTCACAGGATTGCGGGAACCCAGATTGAGAAAGACGGCGACGGACGACAAAGCGGACAAGCGCCCGAATACCTGGCTCAGCACGGCCACCAGGCCGGGCACCGTGGAACACCCCGGCATCACGGCGGAGCGCGCGCCGCGCCAGGCCCTGGCCGCAGCCTCCACTCTGGCGATGAAATGCGCGTCCTCGGCGATATCCACATAGTGCACCCCCCGCGCCAGGCAGGCGCGCACCAGGGGCGCGGGGTCGTGATGAAACGGCCCGGCGGCGTGAATCAGGACATCGATCCCCGTCAGCGCCTTGAGAAATGTACCCGGCTCGGCAAGATCCAGCGGCCTGTGCCCCACCGGCAGATCACCAGGATCGCGGCGGGAGGCGGCGATGACCTCCAGGCCAGGGTGATCCTCCCGCAACAGCGCCACAATGAGACGCCCCAGGACCCCTCCCGCCCCCAGGACCAGGATCTTGCCCCTATCCGTCACCGGGACAATCGCGACCGCAGCGGATGCGCCCGTGAGCGGCGCGGAACGCCAGATAGTGTTCCCTCACGCGCTGGGCGCTGGAGGCCCTGGGCAAGTCACGGAAGGCATGCTCGAGCACGCTCTTCACGGCGGTGCTCCAGGGCGTGCCGGGAATCAGGTCATACATGGCGCCCGACGCAAAGATCAGTACCCGCTCGGGCCAGCCATAACCCGCCTTGCCCAGCACCTCAAAATAGGGATTCCCCCGTGGTGGAATCACGGGCGGCACGGAGTCTTCCAGGGACAGGCTGTAGTCTGGCAAGGGGGCCAGATCCTCGGGCGCGGTCATGGATACCATGACGGCAATGATAAACGCCGCCAGCAGGGGGGGCGCCCACAAGGCCTTTCCCCGCAACACCATCACGCCCCCCAGCATGACCGCCCCCCAGTGCATGGCCGCCATGGCAACGAGAAAAGTGGGATAGATGACCACGGGCAGGCCGGTATTGATCAGCAGCCACTCCCCCAGGGTAGCGACCCAGCCGGCAAAGACCATGACGGGAAAGAAGGACATGCGCCACACAATGAACGCGCATGCGATGATCAGCAGGCGCCGCCAGAACCCCTCCACATTGAAGCACAGATAGACCGCCGCCAGCAGGATCCCGGCCAGGGAAGCAACGTGAAAGGCCACGAAGATCGTGGCCTGTTCAAGTACTTCCCTGGTATCCAGCCAAAGGCCCGCACCCGCGAGAGCAATGGTGACGATCAGCAGGGCATCTTTGTACGGATTCAAAACACCTGCATCTTTTGCAATTCGGGCGCCACCTCGTCGAGCCGCTTGGCCAGAATCTGCAGACGGCGCGTGGGCACCTTGGGGAACAAATGATGCTCGATGTGATAGAACATATTGTAGGTCAGGAGGGACTTGAGGCGCCCGCGTATGGTGCGCGCGATGAAATGAGTCCTGTCACAATCGTAGTGCACGGTCCACACCGCGAAAAATGCCGTGAGGCAATTGGCGATCAGCATGACGATGACGTGATATTGCAGGGCGGCGATATCCCAGACGAACAGAACCAGGTAGATCCAGACCACGTTGGCGATCAGTTCGGCAATCACCCAGCGGCGCAGGCGGCGGCTCCCGAGTTGCAAGGCCGTCTTATGCAGGAGAAAGGGAAACTTGGGTCCAAAGAGTATGGCCTGCCACCATTTCATGCGCGCGCTGCGCGCCTCCACGTCTTCCTCGTCCATGCAATAGCGGTGGTGGCGCAGGTGATTGAACTGCACGGCGTGCATGGAGCCCAGCATGATGATGCTGAGGAGAAACATGAAGTACTCATGGGCGCGCTTGCTGATGCCGATGGCGTAGTGAAAGGCATTGTGAACCTGGCGCAGACCGCACAGAAAGAACATGAAGGAGGCGCCCAGGGCAAAGAACCACCAGCCATAATGGGCGAGGACCAATGACAGGATAAGCCACGGAGCCGAGATAAACAGTTCATGAATGACATCCGCTCTGGTGAGATCGCACAGATCCTTCCATTCGACACTGCGCACCCGTTCATCATGCATGATATCCATCGCCATATACTTCCCCCCTATTTGTAGTTGTTGGATGAAGCAATCAGCTCAGAATGCGAGTGCGCAGGCACAGGCATCCCGAGACTGTTATCTAAAATAACCGCATGTATTGTCCTCGTGACTGTTTCCGCCAATCGCGCTTGTTGCGTGCCCACATTGCGTGAACGCACGATCTATAATAGGTAATCCTTGAATTTTTTTCCAGAACCGCCTCAATCACCAACATTTAATGGGGGAATTGTTGGTGTTTGCCGCGCAAGGGGATGACTTATACCCCTACGTCGGCAGGCTGCACCAGCAACGCACCTGTCAGAATGACAAAGGCGCGCACCAGCAGAATTCCCATTCCCTGCGCACGGTGTTCCTGACGGACACGCGGGTCTGACTCCCCGCGCAACAGGCGGCGGCCCGCCTGGATCTGCACGAAGTAAAGAACGAAGAGCGTGACCAGCAGCATGAAATGCACCCACACGCCAAAAGTGAGAATGTCTTCATCGACGATAAGACGCTGATACCAGTCCCGCGTCAGCACCAGATAAATGGGAAACAGCAGATCCGAAATCATGATGAAAATCATGACCGGGATATGAAAACGCCTCGACCTTGCATGGTGGAACGCGGCCAGCATGAGCGCATAGGTCGCCAGCACATAGATCACCGTACCCGCCATCGTGTATTCCTTGTCGAACGCTCCCGCCAGGATGGAAAACAATCAGCCAGAGATCCTATCATGAACACGCGAATGATGCAGCGCCGGGCGATGCTCCGTTCGGAATGAAAAAGGGCGCCCATGGCGCCCTTTTTCATCTCAAGCCGGTCTGGCTGGCTAGGCCGAAGGCCGGTTCTCTCCCGGCCCCTTTCCCGGCGGCGGCTGCACAACTTCCACGATGCTTTCATCGGACTTGCCCCGCGCCGAGTCGTCACCCTCGGACACCACTTCCACCACCTCGACGACCTCCACTTCGCCTTCCCCGCTGGTGGCGGCCTGGCGCTCCGCCGGCTGCTCGGGCTTGGGCCATTCCTGAAAAGGGAAGGGCTTGGCTTCGGATTTGTAGGTCATGAAGGACACCACCTGATAGACATACGTGCTCAGGCTGTCGCCAAACTCCTTCACCTTGGGCTGCGGCTTGCCTGTCGCCAGCTTGAAACCAAACGTCAATATGGCCACGCCGGCCACCACGAACTCGGCTATTCTGAGAATAAACCAGAACAGGAGCACATACAGGCCACGAACGATCTGCGCCCAAGTCTCGGCGGATTTTTTTTCTGCATTCTGCTGTTGAGTGTTTTGTCCGGATTTTTCCTGGTTGACGCTGACTTCTTCCGCTGTTTCAGATTCCATGCTTCCCCCTCCCGAAATTTTATTATTTAGAGGTCTTGCTGATTGACTCCCAAGCATCCAGTATCGATGCGCCTTGGCTCCGCATGCCGGCCGGTTCCGAATTGCTCCGCTTGGCGGACGGATGCGGCTGGCCTGGCGGCGCGGCAACCCCCATCAAGAAGCTTGCAGACCTCCCAGGCCCAGATAAATATATGAGCATACGGCCACAACACACAGGCGTCAACCCTGAGCCCGGCGAGCCGCGGGCCGGGCAATCAGGCGGGCTGCCAGGCAGCCCGCCTTTCCTGAAATGAATAGCGCATGCCAGTCGTTTTGTTTTTCTGTTACATCAGGCGCCTAGCCCGCATTTCTCACCAGGTTGGCGGGATGATCGCGTAGAGAACTGGATTCACGGAGGATTTTAAGAAAGAGCGGAATACCCGTGTGTATTCCTTTGTGGATTCAAGGATCAAGCGAGGACCCGTCTCGTCATCCTGGTGAGAGATGCGGGCTTGAGGATTCCCTTAAAGCCCAGCAGACAAACGGACGCCAGACAGTGGCGGTCAGGTAAAGAACTCGAGGTCGCGCCGCAGGCGCCGGCGCTCCAGGTGCAGCTCGATGGCCTTGCGCACCGCCCGCCTGCGCTGGTCGCGCGCCGAGCCGGAGCCGGGAACCTGCCGCAAACCGTCCAGGCACCCCGGTCCCAACTCATCCATCACGTCTTCTGTTTCTGCGGTAAATTCATCCTCGTATCTACCCATGACAGCACCTCATTCCCGGGTAGAGTCCATTCAAACATGATCAGCCTGATCCCGAATCAAACATGCGCCTCTAAATCCGCCCCTCAAGGATAATGCCGCGGATCAATCCCCGCCGGCGTTCAGATCGCCGCCCTTGAGCAGAACATCCCAATAAAACCTGGGCAGAATATATTTTTTCAGGTAATACATGCTGCGCCGCTCCCTCCCCTGATCGAAGGGAAAGGTTTCCTTGGGTTGCAGGTTGTAGTCGAACTCGGCCAGCACCAGCTTGCCGTAGCCCGTCACCAGGGGGCAGGATGCGTAGCCATCGTAAGCGGCCTTGCCCTCCTGGCCGGACATGGCCGTCACCAGGTTGCTCACCAGCACAGGGGCCTGGCCGCGGATGGCCGCCGCCGTCTTGGAATTGGGAGTATTGGTGCAGTCCCCAAGGCCGAAAACATTGCCGAATTTCTTGTGGCGCAGGGTATACATATCCACGTCCACCCAGCCGGCATCATCCCCCAGCGGGCTGTTCTTGACGAAATCGGGGGCGCACATGGGCGGGGTGACATGGATCATGTCGTACTTCACCGTCTCACGCTCGCCGTTGGTCATGTTTTCGAAGACCGCCTCCTTGTCATCGGGGCGCAATTCCACCAGATTGCTCTGGTAGTGTATATCCAGGCCCTTGCGCGCAATGACTTCATTGAGGGGCGCGGCGAACTTCTTGACGGGGAAAATACCCGGCGCGGCCGAATAGAACCGGATATCCGTCTTGTCCCGCACCTTGGATTTCCTGAAAGCCTCGTCCGCCAGATACATGATCTTCTGCGCGGCTCCCGGACACTTGAAGGGCGGCTTGGGCTGGGTGAACAGCGCGGTACCGCCCTGAAAGGACTTGATGGTTTCCCATGTCAAGGGCGCGACCCGGTAATCATAGTTGCTCACCACGCCGTTCTTCCCCAGGCTTTCCTTGAGCCCCGGGATGGCTTCCCAGTCGATCTTGATGCCCGGCGCCATGACCAGAAATTCGTAGCCGATCTCCTTTCCACCCTCGGTCTTCAGGGTATTGTTGGCGGGATCGAGCGTGGCGACACTGTCCTGTATCCACTGAACGCCCTTGGGAATGACCTTGCTCATGGGACGCGCCGTCCGGGACGCATCGACGATGCCGCCGCCCACAAAGGTCCAGCCCGGCTGGTAATAATGGGTGTCGCTTGGCTCGATGACGGCGATATCGGGATTCTCCAGTTCCTTCAGGAGATGTGAAGCCACGGCGATGCCGCCCGTGCCGCCCCCCACGATCACAATCTGATGTTTGCTACTGTCAGTCATTTCCACCTCCTATTCATGATTATTTTTGTAGTTCCTTGACGCTGACGCCTTACACTGCCCAGGGGCTCACCCGCATTTCTCACCAGGATGACGGGCTAATGCTGAATCCCGATATCCAGCCCGGTGCGCAACAGCATGAATCCGCCAATGATGACCAGCATCATACTAAAGGCCCGTTGCAGTTGCACACCCGGAAGTTTTCTGAGCAGATAGGTTCCCAGCACCGTGCCCAACGCGGCGAGCACACTGATGGCCAGCGCCAACGGCAGGGAAAAATCCACGGTTTTAAGATAAGTAAGGCCGCCCGCCACGGCATTCAAGGTAATCAGGATCAGGGAATGGGCAACGGCGGTGGGAAAATGGCCAATGCCCAGATAGATCAGCGCCGGAACCAGAAGAAAACCGCCTCCGACCCCCAACAGCCCGGTGATGAGCCCGATCACAAATCCGGTTACCGAGGCGGGTATGAAGCGGAAGACGCTGACGCGATCCGACAACTCCACCCTGGACAGCCACCAGGTCACCAGAAAAATCAACAGGGCGAACAGGACAACCTGGACATGCTCACTGATGTAGACGGCCAGCAGGGAACCGGACACGCTGCCCAGCATGCCCATGACGCCAAAGGTGATCAGCAGCTTGATCTGCAGGTTGCGCCAGGCGCGGTGTTGCGCAAGCGCCACGATGGACACGCAGGCCACCACCCACAAACTCATGGCAATGGCCTCCTTGACCGGCATGCCGGCGAGATAGATCAGAACCGGCACGGTAATCATGCCGCCGCCAGCGCCGAACATCCCCAGCACGATGCCGATGACCAGGGCGGATGGCCACAGCATGAGGCTCATGTCAAATCTGGCCGCAGGCCTGATTGGCGGGCACGGCTTCCATGATGAGGCGGGGATCGGGCAGGTCGAGCCCGTCCATATAGGCAATGAAACCTTCCCGGCCCAGCTTGAGCCGGGGATTGAATGCCTTCTCCTCCCCGATGGTGGAGCGGGTGCGTCCATGATAGTCGTGGCCGGGATAGACCCAGGTGTCATCGGGCAGGGTAAACAGCTTCTGCGTAATGGAGTCATACAACAACCCCGCATCACCCTGCTGAAAATCGGTCCGCCCACAGCCGCGGATGAACAGGGAATCCCCGGTGAACACGCAGTCGCCGACCAGAAAGCTGAGGCAGCCGGAGGTATGTCCCGGAGTGGAAATCACTTTGATGGCCTCCTCTCCCAAAGGCAGGACATCCCCTTCCTCCAGAGCCAGGTCCGCGCAACCCACGGCATTAATGGCGGCCACGCCCGTCTGACACGAAGTCAGCTCGCGCAATTTCCCGTTGGCCGTGATGTGGTCGGCATGGACATGGGTATCGAGGGTATACTTGAGATTCAGACCCAGTTCCTTCAACAAGGAAAGGTCACGCTCCACCTGCCCCAGCACCGGATCGATCAGCACCGCATCCCGGCTCCGCGCATCGCCCACCAGATAGGTATAGGTCCATGTATCGTAATCGAACAATTGTCGTAGAATCACGCCGCTGTCCTCCTATGTCATTCGGTCGTATATTAATATAATCTTTCATTATAGTCCTATAATATTTAATTATAATGAGCCCGCTATTACAATTTCAGGATATTACATCCAAATGAGATTTATTAACCCGGAATGCCCCTCCCTGGGTTACACTTTTGCTGTTCACGACACGGGAAGAAAGCTATTCAATGAAGAAAACTCGCTGGCATGTCCTGCCCGATGCCCGGGCCGTTGCGGATACCGTCGCAAACCGCATCGGGGAACTCGCGCGGACAGCGATCAGCAAGCAGGGGCGCTTCAAGATTGTCCTCGCGGGCGGCACCACGCCGGAAAGGGTCTATACCCAACTGGCCGGCCATGACGCCGCATGGGAAGCGTGGCACGTCTTCTTTGGTGACGAGCGCTGCCTGCCCCCGGATCATCCGCGGCGTAACAGCGCCATGGCGCGGAGAGTCTGGCTGGATCATGTATCCATTCCCGCCAGGCAAGTGCATGACATACCCGCGGAGCTGGGTCCCGAGGCCGCCGCGCGGGCCTACGGAAAAGTGGTGGCGCCCGCCCTTCCCTTCGATCTCGTGCTGCTGGGCATGGGCGAGGATGGTCATACCGCCAGCCTGTTCCCCGGTCAGCGCCATGACAGCGGGCAACTCGTGGTTCCTGTCTTCGGCGCGCCCAAGCCTCCCCCGGAGCGCGTCTCCCTTGGTCAGGACGCCCTCAATGACAGCCTCGCCGTGATCGTCATGATCACCGGTGCCGCCAAGAGGCAGGCCGTGCAGCAATGGCGGGAAGGCGCGGACCTGCCCATCGCGGCCATCCACGGACGCAACGGCTGCGATATCTATCTGGATGCCGCGGCCTATCCCTGAGCCGGCCAGTCACACAATCCAGACCTTGAGAAAATCAGGCAGAGCAACGAAACCCATGTCCGACAGCGAAAGACAGCAATATGACATTCTTCCCGGAAAACAATATCCGGGCGGGGCGACTCTTGTCCCAGGGGGCGTGAACTTCTCCATCTTCAGCCACCATGCCACCAGCGTTGAACTGCTGCTGTTCGCGGACGCGGACAGCCCCCTGCCCTTCCAGATCATCCCCCTGGAACCGCGCTTTCACCGCACCTTCTTCTTCTGGCACGTGCTGGTCAAGGACCTGCCGGTGGGCACCCACTACGCCTGGCGTATCGATGGTCCGGGGGATGTGGAACACACCGGTTACCGCTTCAACCGCAACAAGGTCCTGCTCGACCCGTGGGCGCGGGCCGTCTCCGACAAACTGTGGAATCACAGCCATGCCTGCGGGGAGGACGACAACACCACCACATCCATGCGCGCCATCGTGGTGGACAATCACTACGACTGGGAGGGCGACCAGCCCCTGGCGGTGCGTCCGGAGGAAACCATCATCTACGAAATGCATGTGGGCGGCTTCACCCGGCATCCCAGCTCAGGCGTCTCTCATCCGGGCACCTTCCATGGCGTCATCGAAAAAATCCCCTATCTCAAGGAACTGGGTATCACGCACGTGGAACTCCTGCCCGTGATGGCCTTCGACGAGCAGGACGTGCCGGCGGGCGTCGCGGCGCTGGGCCTGAAGAACTTCTGGGGCTACAGCACCCACAGTTTCTACAGCCCCCACCCCGGCTACTGCATCTCCCCCGACGACGGCAGTCACGTGCGGGAATTCCGCGACATGGTCAAGGCCCTGCACAGGGCGGGCATCGGCGTTATCCTCGATGTGGTCTTCAACCACACGGCGGAAGGCGGGGCGGACGGGCCGACCATCAATTTCAAGGGTATCGGCAACGAAGCCTTCTATCATCTGGATCCCGAGGACCGCAGCCGCTACCGCGACTTCACCGGCTGCGGCAACACCGTGAACTGCAATCACCCTCTGGTGACGCGCTTCATCGTGGACTGCCTGGAATACTGGGCCAGGGAGATGCACGTAGACGGTTTCCGCTTCGATCTGGCGAGCGTGCTCTCCCGCGGCGAGGACGGCAATCCCCTCTATCATGCCCCGGTGCTGTGGAACATCGAGTTCTCCGAGGCTCTCATCGACAAGCGCATCATCGCCGAAGCCTGGGATGCCGCGGGCCTGTACCAGGTGGGGGACTTCCCCGGCTACCGCTGGGCGGAATGGAACGGGCGCTACCGGGATGTCATCCGGCGCTTCGTGCGCGGCGACCAGGGACTGGTGGAGGAAGTGGCCTCGCGCATCTCGGGCAGCAGCGATCTCTACCAGCCCCGCGACCGCCTGCCGGCCAACAGCATCAACTACGTCACCTGCCACGACGGTTTCACCCTCCTCGACCAGGTGAGTTACGAACACAAGCACAACGAGGCCAATGGCGAGGAAAACCGCGACGGTTGCAACAATAACCTGAGCTGGAACTGCGGGATCGAGGGCCCCACGGATGACGAGGCGATTGCCGCCCTGCGCCGCCGCCAGACGCGCAACTTCATGGCCATCCTCTACCTGAGCCAGGGCGTGCCCATGATGCTCGCCGGCGACGAACTCCTGAGAACCCAGCACGGCAACAACAATGTCTACTGCCAGGACAACGAACTGGGCTGGTTCGACTGGGGCCTCATCGAGACCCATGGCGACATGCTGCGCTTCACCCGGGAGATGATCGCCTTCCGCAAGCGCCATCCCGCCCTCATGCAGGCGCGCTTCCTGACCGGCAGGAACCGCGAGGGCCAGATCCTCGCCGACATCACCTGGCACGGCCGCCACCTTCACCGCCCCCAATGGGGTGATCCCTCCAGCCAGATCCTGGCCTTCACTCTGGCCGAGCTGGAACCGGGAGAGGGACATCTGCATGTAATGATGAACATGGGCAAGGATGAGGTGTCGCTGCAACTGCCCCTGATCCCTGAACGTCACTGGTTCCGGGCCATCGATACCGCGGAGCCGCCGCCCCGCGACATACTCACGCTGCCGGAACAGCGGCCGGTGATGGAACACAGCTACCCCGTCCAGGGGCACAGCATCGCCGTTTTTGAAAGCCGCTGAGGGCTTCCGGCGCCCAGTGCGGGCGCGCCGCAATCCGGACTTGCGCGGCGGGGCTTGCCTGTGTCAACATCATGAGTCGATTTTCATCCATAACAAGCAAATCATTCCAAGGAAGTCACTGATATGAACAAAGTCGAGTTTGGGGTCATCAAGATTTTTCAATTCCTGATGCTGTTGTTTTTCACCTTCGCGGTATTCTTCTACTACGGCTCCATCCTTATGATTGCCCTGACCCTGTGGCAGTTTCTCGCCGCCGTATTTTCCTTCTTCGGATCGTTTCTCTCGGCCATTGTCTCCCTGGCGGCGCTGGGAGGCATTCTCTATTACATCGCCAAGATACCGGGCCTGGTGGACGCCCTTCTCTCCATCGGCATGGAAATCATCAAGATGGGATACCGCACCGTCTGCCGTTTCGGCGAAATGGCTGAAAAGGCCAGGGGTGAAATCGAAGCCGCGTCGCCCGGAACGTCTTCTCAGGAACAGGCGGCCGCGCAGACAGAGGCCCAGGGAAAATCCTCCTGATCCCGCTCGCTCTCCGGCCCTTGGAAAGGGAGATCAATCAAGCGCAGGGATGGCGCTTGATGATGATTTCATCGCGGTCGGGCCCCGTGGAAATCATGTCGATCGGGGTTTCGACGCACTCTTCTATCTTCCGCAGATAGTCGCGGGCGTTCCGCGGCAAATCCTCGTAGCGGGTAATGCCCAGGGTGGATTCCTCCCAGCCGGGCATGTCCTCATAGACCGGCTCGCAATCGGTGAGCAGCTCCGCGCCGACGGGACTGATGGAATAGTGCTCGCCCTGACACCGGTAGCCGACGCAGATGCGAATGGTATCCAGGCCGTCCAGAACATCGAGCTTGGTGACGCACAGCCCTGAAATACTGTTGAGGCGCGCGGCGCGGCGCAGGGCCGCGGCATCAAACCAGCCGCAGCGCCGTGGCCGACCCGTGGTGGCGCCGAACTCGTGCCCACGCCTGGCCAGATGCATGCCGTATTCGTCGTCGAGTTCGGTGGGAAAGGGCCCCGAGCCCACGCGCGTGGTATAGGACTTGGTGATGCCCAGCACATAATCGAAATGCAGCAGGCCCATGCCGCTGCCGCAGGAAGCGCCTCCGGCAATGGTGTTGGAGGAGGTGACATAGGGATAGGTGCCGTGATCGATGTCCAGCAAGGTGCCTTGCGCCCCCTCGAACAAGACGTTGATGCCGCGCTGGTGGTAGCCGTGCAACAGCTCGGGCACGTCCGCCACCAGGGGCTCAAGAATCTCGCCCTGGGCCAGGGCCTCGTCAAGAACACGCTGAAAGTCGATGGTCTCCGCCTTGTAATAATGCTTGAGCACGAAGTTGTGATAATCCAGCATCTCGCCAAGCTTGGCAGCAAAGCGCTCGCGGTGGAACAAGTCACTCAAGCGCAGGCCGCGCCGCGCCACCTTGTCCTCGTACGCCGGGCCGATGCCGCGCCCGGTGGTGCCGATGGCCGCGCTGCCGCGGGCGATCTCGCGGGCCTGATCCATGGCGATATGGCAAGGCAGGATGAGGGCGCAGGCCCCGCTGATCTTCAGGCGTTCGCCCACCGGGATGCCTTGCCCTTCCAGCATTTCCATCTCCTCGATAAGGGCGGAAGGCGAAACGACCACCCCGTTGCCGATGACGCATTCGACGCCCGCGCGCAGAATACCGGAAGGAATCAGGTGCAGCACCGTTTTCCGGCCATCGATGACCAGGGTGTGACCGGCATTGTGGCCACCCTGAAAGCGCACCACGGCACCCATCCTGTCCGTCAGCAGATCAACGATCTTGCCCTTTCCCTCGTCACCCCACTGGGTGCCCACCACTACGATTTTCTTGCCCATCGATACCTTCTACCCTTCTAATGCAATATTGAGGAATCTCTGATTCACTCATGAGCCGGCGTCCGGCGGATGAAATGTCCCGGGGCCGGGTTACCTCAGCTGCCGCACGGCACCACCACCCATTCACCGTTGCGCTGCTCGATACGGCGGTCGCATCCCATGGCCACCGGTTCCCCGCACTGCCCCGGGAGCATGAAAATCACCCGCTCGCCACGCTCCCGCAAGGCACGGATTTTCTGGCGCAGCGCCTCGTCGTCGGACCAGGGAGGCGCCATGATGCCGGGCGCCCGCGCCTGGCGCCGGGGACTGATCGACAGCAGGGTCTTGAGATCGGCGCTGAAGCCAGTGGCCGGACGGGGGCGGCCGAACAGCCTGCCGATTTCGTCATAGCGTCCGCCGCGGGCAATCTCGTGACTTTGGCCCGGCGCAAAGGCGGCAAAGACCACCCCAGACTGGTAACGGTAGCCACGCAGTTCAGCGAGATCGTAATGCAATTGTATGGTGGCCAACTGGCACTGGGCGGCTTCAGCCATCTTTCTCAGATTGTCCAGCGCGGTATGCACCATGGGCCCGGCTTCCTTCATGGCGCGGCCTGCCTCCTCCAGCACCTCCTTCCCGCCATTGAGTTCCACCAGGCTGATGAGCCGGCGCCGGTGTCCTGACGCCACATTGGCATCCGCCAGCAGCGCCTCGATCTCCGGCCGCGCCTTGCGTTGCAGGGCGTCAAACAACATGCCCTCATGGGCGGCCGAGAGCTGCGCCTCTCGGGACAGGGCGCGAAAAATTCCCACATGCCCAAGATCGATATGAAAATGTTCCAGCCCCACCACTCTCAGGGTCTTGACCATCAGGCGCAGCATTTCCATGTCGCTCTCGATGCCGGCATGGCCGTACAGCTCGGCGCCAATCTGCAGGGGATTGCGCGAGCCGGCAAAACCATGCTGGCGGGTGCGCAGCACGGCGTCCACGTAACACAAGCGCACGGGTGTCTCGCGTTTGAGATGATGGGCATCGATGCGGGCCACCTGGGGCGTCATGTCCGCCCGCACCCCCATCAACCGCCCCGTGTACTGGTCAATGATCTTGAAGGTCTCGGGATCGAGATCGTTGCCCGCCCCCACCAGCAGGGATTCGAGATACTCGATGAGGGGCGGTATGACCAGTTCATACCCCCAACTGAAGAAAACATCCAGGAGTTCCCGGCGCAAGGCCTCAAGCTGTTCCGCCTGCGGCGGCAGGTACTCGTCCACCCCTTCGGGCAGCAGCCAGCGGTTTTCGATTTCCAAGGGTGCATCAAGCATGACGGCCTCCTGGCCATGGAGAAGGGTTCGCAAACAGGATCGTGTCTGTCATCTTAGCAGGTAGAGAAACACCACGCCGGCCACCATGCAGGTCAGCCCGGCGAAACGCAGTGTCTGATCATTCATCTTGAGCATTTCCGCCACCATCCGGCGCGCGAGTTCCGGACTGAGGAAAGGGACGATGCCCTCGAGTATCAACAGCAGCGCCAGGGCCGTCAGCAAGTCCTGCCACATGCGCTGCTCCTGTCCGTGTCCCGCCGGAGGCGGCAATCCCCCCGGCGGGTTTTCTCCGGTGCCGGCGCCAAGCCTGGCCTGCTACTTGGTCTTCCCCTGAACGCTCTTGAAATACCTGAAGAAGTCGGAATCAGGCTCCAAGACCAGTATGTCGTTCTCCGACTTGAATGTGGCCTTGTAGGCGTTCAGGCTTCTGTAGAAGGAATAGAACTCCGGATCCTGGTTAAAGGCGTTGGCATAGATCTCAGCAGCCTTGGCGTCGCCCTGACCGCGGGTCTGCTCGGCCTCCCGGTAGGCCTCGGCCAGAATCACTGTGCGCTGGCGGTCGGCATCGGCGCGAATGCGCTCCGCTGCCTCGGCACCCTTGGAGCGCAGATCCTTGGCGGTCCGCGCGCGCTCGGCCTCCATGCGGCGATAGACCGAGTTGCTGATATCTTCCGGCAGGTCAATGCGCTTGATGCGCACGTCCACCACCCGGATGCCGAACTCCTTGGCCTGAGCCGCGGTGTTGACCAGCAGAATATCCATGATTTTCTTGCGCTCGCCGGAAATCACGTCCTGGATGGTGCGCTTGCCGAATTCGCTGCGCAGGCCATCCTTTATGATCTGGGAAAGACGGATGTTGGCGCGCACCGTGTCCCCTCCCATGGTGGTGTAATAGGGCGCGACGTCGTCGATACGCCATTTAACGAAGGAATCCACGATGACGTTCTTTTTCTCTGCCGTCAGGTATCTCTCCGGATCAGCGTCCAGGGTCTGTATGCGCCCGTCGAACTTGCGAATGTTGTTGACGATGGGGATCTTGAAGTGCAGGCCCGGTTCGTAATCCGTGCGCACGATCTCACCGAACTTGAACAGCGCCGCCCGTTCCCATTCCTTCACTGTGAACAGGGATCCCCACGCGATCGCCACGACCAAAGCCAGAATAATACCGATGAGTGACTTATTGGCTCCCATTAGCGTACCTCCCTGCTGCGCAAGGCCCTGCGCGAGCGTTGCGGATTAGGTTGTTGCGGTGTGGTGGAGTTCAGGCTGTCCATGTTGGTGTTCTGCAACAGGGCCTGAGGGTTGAATGTCCGCCCGGCATCCTGCATGATGCGGTCCAGCGGCAGATAAAGCAGATTGCTGCCCCCTTCCACGTCCAGCATGACCTTCCTCGACTTGTCCAGCACCTCCTGGATGGCATCCAGGTAGAGGCGCTCGCGGGTCACCTCGGGCGCTTTCTTGTACTCCGCCAGAAGCTGGGTGAACCTGCTGGCCTCACCCTCGGCCTGCGCCACCACTTGGGCCTTATAGGCATTGGCCTCCTCCAGCATGCGCGCCGACTGGCCGCGCGCCTTGGGCAGGACCTCGTTGGCATAGGCCTCGGCCTCGTTCTTCAGGCGGTCCCGGTCCTCGCGCGCCTTGATGGCATCGTTAAAGGCGTCCTGCACTTCCTCGGGTGGCTGGGCATCCTGCATGTTGACACTGGTGATCAGCAGGCCGGAGCCATAGCGGTCGAGAATCTCCTGAGTGATCTCCTCGGTGCGGGACACGATCTCGCTGCGCCCCTCGGTCAGCACGAAGTCCATCTTGCTCTTGCCGATGGTTTCCCGCAGGGCGCTCTCCGTGGCCTGATGCAGGGTCTGATCGGGATTGCGCACATTGAAGAGGTAGTCCTTGGCGTCCTTGATCTGATACTGAACGGCCAGTTTGATATCGATGATGTTTTCATCCTGGGTCAGCATCAGCGCCTCGCGGGGCACGGTCTGTATCCCCTGTCCCGTGCCCCCCGCGGAGCGGTATCCGATCTCGACATTGCGGATCTCCTCGACGTTGACTACCTCAACAGTGTCGATGAAGCGAATATGCCAGTGCAGGCCCGCCTCGGTGGTTTCCAGGTACTTGCCGAGGCGCAGCACGACGCCACGGTTACCCTCTTCGATGGTGTACAGGCCGGACGCCGCCCACAACACCAGGATGACGAGGGCAATGACCCCCAGCCCGGCGGGAGCGCCCTTGAAGCCGCCACCGCCAGATCCGCCGCCGCCCTTCTTGCCGCCGAAGATGCCGCCAAGCTTTTCCTGCATCTTGCGGACGACCTCGTCCAGATCAGGCGGCCCCTGATCCTTGTTTTGATCGCCCCACGGATCTTGATCTTTCTGACCTCCCGGTTCATTCCAGGCCATTTGTCACTCCATTCATCTCAAGGATTTATCAAAACCATGTGAACCCGATTCACACGATGCCTCACTATCACCTGAACCCACGGATTCAGGCATCAAACCAAGGGGAAGCGGTTTTCAGAAGGCGGACACCCCGTTATGTCCCAAGGAGGCTGATTTTATGGCTCCCCGCCCCGCATCGCAAGCTTTACCGGCCGCGCATCTCATGCCCGGAGTGCCATGCCGGCACCAGCCTCTACTCCGAAACCAACTGGCATCCCTGTTGTTTCTTCAGATAACCGAGCACACCCTCGCCCACGGCCACATCCACGATCCAGCCTCCATTCTCGCTCATTGACTCCCCCCGCACCACCTTCCATTGAAATAATTTGTCGCGCAGGCGCGCCGCCCTGGGCTGGAGATAAAGGCGCTGCCGTATAACGCCAGGATCCATGGGGATATGAACCGCCGTCAGGTGCTCGGACAAGGCCTGGCGCAGCAGGTCGAGCCCCGCGCCACTGTGCGCGGAGAGCCATACCCGCAAGGGTTTCCCGTCTTCTCCCCTGTCGATGCGCGCCTGCCCTTCATCCAGGAGATCGATTTTGTTGTAAACCTCGATCATGGGCACGGTGTCGGCCCCGATTTCCTTCAGCACCTGCTCCACCTGGGCGATGCGTTCGTGACGCTCTTCGTCATGGGCATCGATGACGTGAAGCAGGAGTGTCGCCTCGGAGGTTTCCTCAAGGGTCGAACGGAATGCCGCCACCAGTTGATGTGGCAGATCACGGATGAACCCCACGGTATCCGCCAGCACCACCTCGTCCAGGGGGGGGAGATGAATGCGGCGCAGAGTCGGATCCAGGGTGGCAAAAAGCTGGCTGGAGGCATGGACAGCCTCCCCCGTCAGTAGGTTGAACAGGGTCGACTTGCCGGCGTTGGTATATCCGACCAGCGAAATGGTGCTCACTTGCGACTTGCGCCGCGACTTGCGTTGCAGGGAACGCTGCTTCTGCACCTTGTCCAGTCGTCTCTTGAGATGGCGGATCCTGCCGGTAATAAGACGCCGGTCTGTTTCCAACTGGGTTTCACCCGGGCCTCTCAGGCCGATACCGCCTTTCTGCCGCTCCAGGTGGGTCCATCCCCTGACCAGGCGCGTTGACAGGTGCCTGAGCTGGGCCAGCTCCACTTGCAGCTTACCCTCAAAGGTGCTGGCGCGCTGCGCGAAAATATCCAGGATCAGGCCGGTCCGGTCGACAACGCGGCAGCCCAGGTATTTCTCCAGGTTGCGCTCCTGAACCGGCGTCAGGGCATGATTGACCAGCACCAGTTCCGCTTCTTTATCAGCGACGAGCCGGCGCACTTCTTCCGCCTTGCCGGTACCGATGAAATAACGGGGATTGGGAAGCTTACGGCTGCCGCGCACGACCGCGGCGGTATCGATCCCGGCCGCATTGGCGAGATCCGCGAATTCCTGCAGGCACGCTTTCTTTCCCTGGGAAGTTAAATCGAGATGTAGCAGCACCGCCCGGGTACCGCTCTGAGGTCTGTCAAACAAACTGCAATTGACCTCCTGGAGTCGTTCCGGATGTGTCGGTGCTAGTGCTCATGATTGTGTGAGTGGTCATCCATCAAGGGCGTCTTGACATTGCGAGCGGGGACGATGGTGGAAATGGCGTGCTTGTACACCATCTGGCTGACAGAATTCTTCAACAGCACGACGAACTGATCGAATGACTCGACCTGCCCCTGTAGCTTGATGCCATTGACGAGATATATCGAAACAGGAACATGCTCCTTGCGCAGTGCATTCAGAAAAGGGTCTTGCAGGGTTTGCCCTTTAGCCATTGTTATTCTCCTTATAAATTAAAGCCGTTTGTCCCTCGGCATTCTAATTATTCTATTTATCAGGCGCTTATATCACTACTGGCAAAATACCTTCCACACCCGCCGATTGTATCACTATCTGCCCTCCATCGTTAACAAATTGTGGCGTCCGTAATTAATTTCAAGGCTTTTTTCATATTTTTTTCACGACCGCTTGTCAATATATGCAATGCCCGTTCCGAACGCAGCCAGGTCATCTGGCGCTTGGCAAGCTGGCGCGAAGCGATGATGCCCCGCTCCACGGCCGTTTCAAAATCCCATTTTCCCTCAAGATAGGCCCATAGCTGACGGTAGCCCACGGCCCGGATGGCGGGCAGTTCACCATGCAGATCCGCGCGCGCATGCAGGCGCTCCACCTCGTCCAGAAAGCCTCTTTTCAGCATCTCCTTGAATCGGTCAGCGATCCGCTCATGCAGGAGGCCACGGTCGGCTTCCACAAGGGCAATCTTGAGCAGCCGGAAGGGCAGTGCGTTTCCTCTTTCTATTTCAGAAAGTTCTGACATTGTTCTGCCACTCAGCATGAAAACCTCCAGGGCGCGCTGAATGCGCTGGGGGTCATTGGGATGAATCTGCCGCGCCGTGGCAGGGTCGATTTCCCGCAGGCGCGCATGAAGCGCCCGCCAGCCCACGCGGCCGGCTTCTTCCTCCAGGGCAGCCCGCACGGCGGGATCGGCGGCGGGCAACTCCGACAAACCCTGCTCCAGGGCGCGGAAATACAGCATGGTCCCACCCACCAGCAAGGGAATGCGTCCGCGGCTGGTGATCTCCTTCATTTCCCGCAGGGCATCCTCACGGAAGCGGGCCGCTGAATACGGCTGGGAAGGATCGAGAATGTCGATCAGGCGGTGGGGGGCCTTCGCCAGTACTTCCGCATCCGGCTTGGCCGTGCCGATATCCATTCCCCTGTATACCATGGCGGAATCCACGCTGATGATCTCGCATGGCAGCCATTCGACGAGCTGCACCGCCAGGTCGGTCTTGCCGCTGGCGGTCGGCCCCATAAGATAAACAGCCAGGGGGCGTTCCTGAGACTCCACCTTAAACTCCAAATAAACCCGGCAGTTGCATAAAATGGCGAGTGCCAGCCTGGGGAAGGCACGAGTTATACGATACAAGGTACAAGGTGCAAAAGGCTACCCCTTGTACCTTCATGCGAAATTCCAGCAGTCCCGCTTGGCGCGGTACGCCGCCAAGGGAAACGCCTGCCACCCGCGCGATACCGCCCCCCCGCAATCTGTAATGTTTGGTTAATCTATCCTGGTTTACAAACAGCATGGCTTTCATCATCATACCCCTTCCGCCAGCCCCCTGGCGGCATAAGGAGAGACACGTGAAACAACTATTCAAGCGCTGGATCAAGGGCACCGCCCTGCAGAAGTGGATAAAAAAGAGAAAAAACGATAAAAAGCTCGCTAAGTGGCAAAGCGAAGGCAAACCTGTTCCACCCCCTCATA
>Ga0256830_1000655_pt1 | contig 26198 bp, 23 predicted proteins | sample 128326metaG_FD_190537 | JGI IMG/M metagenome (GOLD analysis project Ga0256830, IMG submission 190537) | Hydrothermal vent microbial communities from Lau Basin, Pacific Ocean - 128-326 | ecosystem: Environmental > Aquatic > Marine > Hydrothermal vents | place: Pacific Ocean: Lau Basin | collected... | reverse complement strand
ATAAAAACCCCCGTTGTTCACTCAACGGGGGTTTTTTTTCTGGATATGTCCCTCCAAAAGAACAAAAGAATTTTAGTAAAACTCGCTGTTATTCTAACTGCTAGCTTCTAAGTATTGGTGTTATACTAATACTGTATTAAGGGGGTGCTGCTATAATATGCTGGCAAGATATACTGGGGTAGTTAAGTAAAATTTCACTCTTTAAGTTTAAAATGCCTGCAAATCAAGATGTAATAAGCTTGTCGATTATATTTACATAGTAAGTTTTACAGGACTGTTTTTAAGATATAACTATATAAAATATAAGAACAAAATCACGAAGGCATAATATGTGCTTTAGGCAGCAAGAGCTGATGCTTGAGGTTTGTTAACTTGGATTTGTTGGTCTTAGTTAATAATGTTTTCAACCGTTATCAACGTTTCACTAAATGGCAAAAAACATGGAAAAAAACGCAAAAAATCACGATAAAAAAATAGACTTATCAAAAAGAAAGCTAGGAAGGCTTGGATTGATTGCGGCCCCTGTATTACTGACGGTGGCTGGTCGTCCTGCATGGGGCAGTAGTTGTTCACCATCAGCCGTTTTATCACATACGCATGCATCACATCATCCGGATGCAACAAAATGTAATTTTGGTTGCTCGCCAGGCTATTGGATGCAGAGCAAACATAACTGGACAAGCATCACATCCTATTATAAAGAGCAAAACTTTTGTCAGGTTTTTGGTATATTTGATTGCTCTAAGCACCCCTATAACGGTATGACGCTGATCCAAGCTATGAATACGGTTAACGATGCGGGTAGTGGCATTGACAATAATCTAAAAATTGCGACACTTCATGCGATAGCCGGTGTTTTAAATGCGTCTGCACATCAGGCGGATGGAGGATATCTAGGGTATTCATCACTAGATATTATAGCTGCTTACAACTTGGCTTATAATGCGTTTGCTAGTTTATGGCCGGATCCTACTGCTTTAATAGAACTGAAAAACTTTCTCGATCAATACCCTGCGGGAACTACTGAGGATGTTGTTTGTATGTTTAATGCGTATGGAAAAGTTGAATCTGCTTATTGGAATAATGCTACTCAAGCTTTTGATTTTTAACGGGTGTTGGAAAACTTAGAACACACTACCTGTTATAGTATCACATCGAAGGGAATTCTACACATCAAACAGTGGGAATATGATGGATTGGTGTTTGTTGAAGGCCCTAATAATACTCACCTCGTCAGTCTCACAACTATTCATTTGTTGAATTTCTTGGCAGCTAAGCCTAATACTGGGCAGAATGAAGTTAGAAGTTTTTTAACTTCGCTGCTCGGAGCACCATTAAATGAACACGAATTCCAAAGATTGCTTCTTACCTTAATTAACATCAAAATAATTGAGAACACCGCTTAAGTGAATTTAAATAATTTAGACGAAGATACGTTTAAAAAAAAAATTAAGCAGGGGCTTAATATTCAAATTGGATGTTTTTGTGTAAACATCAAAACTTCTATTTCTGAAGTCATTTCTAATATTTATTTTCTATATTCAAACCATCATTGTATTACTGAGGATGCGTTTGTTGATTTTCACGTTAGTATTAATGCGCCCAAAAGCATTAGGCGCTGGTTTCGGCCGCAAGCCTATTTTGAAATAGATGGCTATCAACCGATTGAACCTTTACCACTCGCTCATGCATACCCATTGTTTGAATGGGGCCTAAATTGGTGCATAGCAAATCGTGCACACCAATACTTAATATTCCATGCAGCTATAATTGAAAAGGAAGGAAAGGCAATACTAATGCCGGGGGTTCCTGGCGCAGGGAAAAGCACATTCTGCGCTGCGTTAGTGCATGATGGATGGTCACTTATATCCGATGAATTGGCCTTAGTCGATGTACTTGATGGAAAGGTGCATCCAATGCCTAAGCCAATAAGCTTGAAAAATGAATCAATAGAAGTAATCAGTTCTTTATACTCTGATGCTGCATTCGGTAATATCTATCACAATACTTCCAAAGGTACTTTAACACATCTACGGGCCTCTAATGCCTCCGGCCGTATATCAACTATAAAGTGGGTTTTATTTCCTAGATATGATAAAAAATCATCAACCCGTTTAATCGATGAAAATAAAGGTCGCGCGCACATTGAATTGCTGAATAATGCATTTAACTCTAATGTGTTTGGTCTCCAAGGCTTTGATGCGATAAATAAAATATTGGAGCATAGTCGAGTAGTGCGCTTAGCTTATTCTGATATTTTAAATGCGGTTAAAGCTGTTAATCGCCTTACTGAAAGAAGTAAGAATGTCTAATAGTCTGTTAACCAAAGTAATTTCAAACCCACACGTGTTCACTCACTTATCCATTAAAGAGCAAGAGCTTGTTATGCGTCAAGCCGAAGGCAGTGATCTTCTTGCTACTCTAGGGTGGTTATTTAAACGTTTGGATATAACTGAAAATCTTAAACCCACTTTTCCGCATTCAAAATATGAAGCGGCAATCAATGTCGCTAGGGCGCATTCGAATTTCATACAGTGGGAGATCGGCACACTTCAAGAAATATTCAAAAACGATAACAAGCCCCTCATTCTTTTAAAAGGAGCCGCTTATACTATCGCAGGGTTGCCGAATGGTTTAGGTCGTTTGTATAGTGATATCGACTTACTGGTGCATAAAGCGGAACTCAATGAGTCAGAGCTTCTTTTAAAGCGTGCTCTTTGGGTGGACAAATCTACAGATGAATACGACCAGATGTATTATCGGAAATGGATGCATGAGATTCCGCCTTTAACACATGTTAAGCGAAAGAGTGTATTGGATGTGCATCATGCGATTCTCCCTGAAACTTGTAAGCATAGGCCGGAGCCGCATAAGTTGTTTGATGAAGTGGTTCCGGTGGCAAATATGGAAAATGTATTTGTTTTGTCGCCTACGGACATGGTGTTGCACAGCATGACACACCTATTTTATGAAGGTGAGTTCAATCACGGACTTAGAGATTTATTTGATTTAGATATGCTTATAAAGCATTTTTCGGCAAAGGACGCTAAATTTTGGCCGAAATTAATCGCAAGAGGGCAGGAGCTGAATTTACAGCGGCCATTGTATTATGGCATTCGTTATACAAAACGTATTCTTAATACCCCAGTTCCAGATGAAATCGAAACATTGTCTATGAATAGCCAACCTAGGCTGATTTTTCTAATGGATAGACTATTCGATAAGGCGTTGATGCCAAATCATCCAAGTTGTAATAATGGCTTGTCAGGAATTGCGAAATGGTTGCTTTATGTGCGTTCTCATTATTTGCGCATGCCCATTCGTTTATTGATTCCACATCTATTTCGTAAAGCCTGGAAAACTCATTTTTCAAATCAAACTGCTGCTTAGTTGAGCACTATAAGGTTTAACCACTGAAATTTTTGTTTATAAATCCTTTACATCCCCAAGAACCTATTTAAAATACAGCCTTCAATACTGCGTAAGCGGGTCAGAGAACCTAAAACGTCCGATCAAAAACCAAGGCGATAAGGGAAAGAATATGATAAAAAAAGTTAAGTTAGTTGCAGCGATTCTTGCATTATTTGCTGTAGCGGGGGGGGCATATGCAGGAGGAGATCCTAAGGCTGGTAAAGCTAAATCTGAGCTTTGTCAGGGTTGTCATGGTGCGGATGGCATGAGTGTTAATCCAGAGTGCCCCAATTTAGCTGGACAAAAAGCAGGCTATATAATCAAGCAAGTTGAGGACTTTCAAAGAGGGCTTCGACACAATGATACCATGACTGCAATGGCTGGGCTTGCGGGTGATGCTCAAGACCTGAAAGATATAGCAGCTTATTTTTCAAGCCTAAAGCCTATGGCCGCGAAAAACTTTATGATGCCGCCACCGAGTAACAAAAAAAGCATTAAGAAAGGCAAGAAAATTTTCATGGAGGGGAATCCACAAAATGGTCTGTATGCCTGTGTAAACTGTCATGGTCCTAAAGGAAAAGGTAAGTCTGCGACTAACCATGTTTTTCCCGTAATTGGTGGTCAAACTAGAGACTATTTGGCCAAGCAACTAAGAGATTTTAAAAAGGGGGAGCGGAAAAATGACCCTGCCAATATGATGGTTGATATCGCTAAGAAGTTAACTGAAAAAGAGATTGACGCTGTTTCTGATTACTTAGGTAGTTTGAACTAATAGTTTCAACGCTGTAATTAGAAAAAAGGCGAGCTGATAATAGCTCGCCTTTTTTATTGAAAGGCAATTAAATGATGCAAATCGAGTTTTATTGGAATTGATTCTCCGAGATTGTGATCACTATGGCTAGGTAAAGCAGATAATAGTTTATATCCTGTGGGTAATTCTAGTGTGTATAATATTTCCGAACCTTTAAATGATTTATTTATAACTGTCGCGAATAGATTGCCAGCGCGTGAAAGCTTCACATCATCTGGCCGGATCAACACTTCAACCTTGCTTCCCAGCGGCCAATCATAGGCTCTATCACCACAAATAAGTCCCACTTCAGTTTGCACACTTTCGGGTGTTTGTAATACGCCGGGAAGAAAGACGCCTTGACCAATAAATTCGGCAACGAATCGATTAACTGGATCATGATAAAGATTGTAAGAGGTATCCCATTGCTGTAGTTTTCCATGATTAATGACAGCAACTTTATCAGAAATAACAAAGGCTTCAGCTTGATCGTGAGTAACCATGATACACGTCATATTGTGCGCTTTAAGAATATTTCTAACATCGTGGCTTAAGCGTTCTCTAAGTTCAATATCGAGATTTGAGAAAGGTTCATCCATTAGGATGAGTTTTGGTTTGATGGCCAGTGCTCTTGCTAATGCAATACGTTGCTGTTGACCACCGGAAAGTTCATGCGGATATCTTTCACTGAAGTTATCCATCCCTACTACGGCGAGTAATTCTTCTGATTTCTGTTTACGTTTAAATTTTGAAAGTTTGCGCATCCCAAAGCAAATATTTTCATGGACTGTTAAATGCGGAAATAAGGCGTAATCTTGAAACACCATACCCATTTTGCGTTTTTCGGGAGGAAGAAATATCGTTTGAGAAGAAATGATCTCATTGTTTAATAATATCTGCCCAGATGTCAGTGGCTCAAGACCTGCTATCGCTCTTAGGATAGTGCTTTTACCGCTACCACTTGGCCCAAGCAAGCATACGATATTTCCTTCACGAACACATAATGACAGATCATTGACGGCAATAGAGCGTTGATAAGTACAGCGGATAGATTCTAGCTCTAATAAAGTACTCATTGTTATTCGTAATTTATGCCCATGAGAAACTCTAGTAAGGCCTTTTGGGAATGCAGTCGATTCTCTGCTTCATCCCATACTACACTTTGAGCACCATCAATGACGTTGTCAGAAACTTCTTCACCACGATGGGCCGGCAGGCAGTGCATGAACAGTGCATCTGGTTTTGCGAGTTGCATTATTGTTTCATCAACTTGATAAGTGCGAAATAATTTAATTCGTTCAGTTTGCTCGTGTTCCTGACCCATGCTAGCCCACACATCGGTGACGACTAGATCCGCGCCAGTTGCGGCGGCTTCGGGTGTAGCTGCTAGATGGATATGTTTTTTAGATCGGTTGAGTATTTTTTTCGAAGGTTCGAAGTTTTGCGGACTAGCTATGGACAATTGAAAATCAAATTGAATAGCCGCATTGATATAGGAGTTACACATATTGTTTCCATCACCAATCCATGCCACTGTTTTGCCTTTAATATCACCCCGGTGTTCAACAAAGGTTTGTATGTCCGCAAGTAATTGACAGGGGTGACACAAATCAGTCAACGCATTGATTACTGGTACTGAGGAATATTGCGCAAATTTTTCAATCTTGCTGTGTTCAAATGTTCGAACCATGATGATATCGACCATGCTAGATAATACACGCGCTGAATCTTCGATGGGTTCTCCACGACCGAGTTGTGTGTCGCGTGGAGACAGAAAAATTGCTTGCCCGCCTAGTTGAATAATACCTGTTTCGAATGATACTCGAGTGCGAGTTGATGACTTTTCGAAAACCATTCCAAGGACTTTGTTTTTCAAAGGTTCGTAAATAACGCCCTCTTTTTGCAACGATTTGAGTGCTATTGCGCGTTTTATAATGCCGTTAAGTTCGGCGCTTGATAAATCCCTTAAAGATAAAAAGTGTCGTGGCTTCACTTGATATCCTTTGCATAAAAAGCATTAATAATTTTTTTGAGTGTCGTTGAAAGTTGGATTATTTGTTCATCACTAATAATAAGAGGAGGCAATAAACGTATTATATTGCCAGCGGTGACATTGATTAAAAGGTTTTCATCGAGGGCCATTTGGACTAGCTTGGCGCACGGTCTGTTGAGTTCAATGCCGATGATGAGGCCTAGGCCGCGGATATCTTTAATGCCAGCAATAGACTTTAGTTCGGTTTTTAATGTTTGCAGTAATTTAGTGCCTTGCTTTGCTGAGTCTGAAATAAGATCGGTTTTTTCAAATGTATTTAGCACGGCAAGTGCTGCTGCACACGCGAGTGGATTGCCTCCGTAAGTGGAACCATGTGTTCCGGGTTGTAATATATTGGATGCCTTGTCTCTCACCAAGCAAGCCCCAATAGGGAAGCCATTGCCCAGAGCTTTAGCTAAGGTCATCACGTCGGGTTTGCTATTGCTGTGCATATGAGCAAACCATTTTCCAGTTCTGCCAATACCTGTTTGGATTTCATCGAGCATCATTAACCAGTTTTGTTCATTGCATATTTTTCGAATACCGTCGAGGTAACCCTTATTGGGGAGGTTGACCCCGCCTTCTCCTTGAATGGGTTCCAGCAATATAGCCACTATATTTGGATTTTTATTTGCCAGATTTTCGATAGCTGAAATATCGTTATAGGGTACGCGAACAAATCCGGAGACTAAGGGTTCAAAACCCGCTTGAATTTTTTTATTACCTGTTGCGGAAAGTGTCGCTAGCGTTCTGCCATGAAAGCTGTTTTCGGTGACGATGATAGTCGGGTTATCTATATTGTGTTGATGCCCAAATAATCGCGCGATTTTTAAGGCGGCTTCATTCGCTTCTGCACCTGAATTGCCAAAAAATACCCTTTCCATGTTGGCGAGAGTCGTCAGTTTGTCAGCAAGTTTTTGTTGCAATGGGATTTGATATAAATTTGAGGTATGAATAAGGCGACGGGATTGCTCGCTGATGGCGTTCGCTATCTCTGGATGTGCGTGGCCTAGTGAGCACACCGCAATACCACCAACTGCATCCAGGTACTTATTACCGTTTTCATCGAACAGCCAAACGCCTTCTCCACGCTCAAAAGCGACAGGAAGTGATGCGTAGGTTGTCATTAGTGAGCTTGTCATCTTATTCTTCAGTCTCCAAAACAAAAAAAGCGGCCTCAAATGAGACCGCTAGTAAGAACGCTTAATTTTATAAGGAGTGCCGTTGTATCGCAATATTAAAACCCCAAATTTCTGTGTATTTGGGTTAAATTAAGTATTTTTCTGGTTTTTTCGCGAAGATATAGCGATTTTAATGGCTGAAATTATTTGCAACAAAATCCCAATTAACCAGAGCCCAGAAAGCTTCTACATATTTTGGGCGCGCATTACGGTAATCGATATAGTAAGCATGTTCCCAAACATCACAGGTGAGTAAGGCGGTATCGCCATCTCGCATGGGTGTTCCAGCGTTGCTAGTACTTGATAACGCCAGTGATCCATCGGCTTTCTTGACCAGCCAGCCCCAGCCTGACCCAAAGGTTGTTATTGCTGTTTTAGAAAACTCATCCTTGAAACTCTCAAATGAGCCAAAGGTTTGATTAATAGCATCTCCGATGGCCCCCGTAGGTTTGCCACCGCCGTTTGGGCTTAGGCAATTCCAGTAAAAGCTATGGTTCCATATTTGAGCCGCATTATTAAATAAACCACCTGAAGACTTCATAATAATTTCTTCAAGTGTTGAATCATCATATTCGGTGTTCTTTTTTAGCGTGTTTAGGTTGGTAATATAGGTTTGATGATGCTTCCCATAGTGATACTCCAGTGTTTCCTGGGAAATATGGGGAGTAAGAGCATCTATTGAGTAGGGTAATTGGGGTAATTGGTGTTCCATGCAAATAGTCCTCTTTTTATGAACTTGGGTTGAATGAATTATTTAGACTAAGTCTAGTTCGAGAGTGTGATTTAATGCAAGCGCTTTCTCGGTTTTTGATTGAATATGATAATATCGCGAAAATGAATCCTATTGAGCTAAATATTTTTTCCAGTCGCATTGCCGCTGTTTGTGATGAAATGGGGGTACAGTTAAGGCGCGCAGCATTCTCTCCCAATATCAAGGATCGCTTAGATTTTTCTTGTGCAATTTTTGATGCTCAGGGCGAATTATGTGCTCAGGCTGCACATATTCCAGTGCATCTCGGCAGTATGGCTTATGCGATGAAGTTCGTGGTGGCAAATGTGGATTGGAATCCTCAGGACATGCTAATTTTGAATGATCCTTTTCTCGGAGGAACGCACTTGCCGGATATAACGCTGGTTGCACCGATATTTGATGCTGGGCAATTGGTGGGTTTTGTGGTAAATCGTGCACATCATGCGGATATTGGTGCTAGTACACCTGGTTCAATGCCGCTCTCAACTTCTCTGAATGAAGAAGGAGTAGTGATTCCTCCCACCCATTTAATCCGTGCCGGTGTATTGGATGAATCGTTGTTAAATACTTTAGTTTCCAAAACGAGCAAACCAAACCATGCTCGTGCGGATTTTAGTGCCCAGATAAGTGCTAATTTAATAGGTGTTGAGCGTATCCAGGAATTAATTTCCATGCTGGGGTCGCCACTTTATCAGCTAGGGATAACGGCGCTAAATGATTATGCGGAAACGCTAGCGAAGCATGCAATTTCTGCTATTCCTAATGGTTGTTATAAGTTTTGTGACATCTTAGACGATGATGGAGTTGGGCAAACTGAAATCAATATTGATGTGTGCATTATCGTGCAAGATGAAACATTGTTAGTCGATTTTGATGGAACTCATGCTCAGGTGAAAGGGAATATCAATTGCCCATTGTCGGTCGCTGTGGCAGCTGTTTTTTATGTATTTCGTTGCTTAATGCCACACCATACTCCCGCTTGTGCCGGTGTGTTTCGTCCGCTTAAAGTTCAGGCTCCCAGCGGGTGCTTGCTAAATGCTCGAAGGCCTGCTGCGGTTGCAGCAGGTAATGTGGAGACCAGTACGCGTGTTGTTGATGTAGTGATGGGTGCACTAGCAAAAGCAATTCCTGCTCATATGGCGGCAGCCAGTCAAGGCAGCATGAATAATGTCGCAATGGGAGCCATTAATAGGAAATTCTGTTGGGATTATTACGAAACAATAGGAGGAGGCATGGGCGCCTCTAGCAACTGCAATGGTTTGAGTGGCGTACATACGCATATGACAAACACACTTAATACACCTATTGAGTCTTTGGAAATGCATTATCCTTTGCGCGTAACCCAATACCAGCTCCGAGAAGGTTCGGGAGGCGTCGGTCAGCATCTTGGTGGAAATGGCTTGATTCGTGAGTTTGAATTTCTTGAGCCAGTTGCAGTGACGTTACTTACCGAGCGAAGAATACACGCCCCGTGGGGCTTAAATGGAGGGGGCGAGGGTAAGTGCGGCAGAAATACACTGGACGGCGAACTCTTGCCGGGGAAAACATATTTTCAGGCCAAGACCGGACAGCGACTAAAAATGGAGACGCCAGGTGGGGGAGCCTGGGGAGAGTCTGGATAAAGTCCCCTTTTGGCCCAATTCCTTACATTAGAGTTGTTGTGTGGGCATGTTCTTAGATAGTCTCCTCAGTCCCTTAATCCCTTAAATGCTGATATAGCCCACGCTAAAGTTGCGATAGCAAAAACCAGGATAGCAATAAGTCCTGACGAATAAACAACTAAGTCCACTTCTCCGACCAATACAGCTCTTACCGAAGATACGGCATACTCTACCGGATTTATCATCGCAATATATTGTATCCATTCAGGCATAAACTGTTTTGGAACCATCGCAGTTGAAAAAAACATCAGGGGTAACGTCATCATGTTACCCATTATGATTAGAGGTTCTTCACGTTGCAGCATGATTGCGAGGCCATTGGAAATCGCAGCGAATGCGACTCCAAGTAGTAGCACAACTAGCATCGCAAGCAGTATATAGATGGGATTCACGTTTAAGCTAGAGCCTAGCATCCATGCGGCAAGGAGTACGATAAGAGTCTGCGCAACAACTTGTACGGCTGAATGAAGTACTAGACTGAGTACAATGGAGGATCGTGATGCAGGAGAGACTAGCATTTTGTCCACGGTTCCAGCGCTGATTTCACGTAATAGGCTTACCCCGGACCATGATGAACCAAATAAAACAGTCATTATCACGACGCCAGGTACAAAATAATCGATATATGAGTCGGTAGGAAAACCAGGTAGATGAGCGAAATTTTGAAATAATGAACCAAAAATAAAAAGCCAGAGCAGTGGCTGAACTAATGAAAATAATGACCACAATGGCATCCGCATTGAAATTTTCATATATTTATTAAATAAGTGCCAAGTATCCGCGATCATCAGTTATCCTTTGGTTTTTTTGCAGCGAGTGCATATGCATAGTTTTTCATACAAAAAGTTTTAAGTCGTTTAGTTATACGCTAAAAAATGCTATGGCCACTTTGTGTCGTTATTGCCATTGTTTTGCCATTTTTTCCAGTCGTTATTGCCGCTACTTTTTCCGGAAGTATTTTCAGTCGTATTTTTTTCAGATGACTGCCATTTTTTCCAATCTTCGTCAGGCTTAGGCTCGTTCTCCACACTGTTGGGAGAGTCTTTTTCGGCTTCATTCCATTTGTTACTCCATTTTCCTCCGCCTCCTTTTCCGGCCCATTTTTCCCACCACTGTTCACCCGCTTCCTCTTTATTTCCATCAAGGCTATTGCCTGTGTATTGGATAAAAACATCGTCAAGTGTTGGTCGGGAGAATGAAATATTTTTAAGTTCTACATTATTTTTGTTGGTAAAGGTGACTATTTTTGGAATTGATTCTGCGCCGTTGTTTACATATAAATGCAGCTTGGCGTTTTCCCATACAGTATCTTTAACAAAGTCTTGTTGTTTGAGTTCCCAAGAAAGTTCGTCAGTGCTGTTGGTGTTTTCAGCGAACTCGAGTGATACAACATCACCGTGGATGTTGCTTTTCAAGGTTTCTGGTGTATCAATAATTTTAATTTGGCCTGCGTCAATGATAGCTACTCGATGAGACAAACTGTCAGCTTCTTCAAGGTAATGTGTTGTCAATAAGATGGTTAGCCCAAGTTCTGTGTTAAGTTTCTCAATATATTTCCACAAACTATGACGACTTTTGGTGTCCAGCCCAAGTGTCGGTTCATCTAAAAAAATGACTTTGGGTCGATGGATTAAGGCCATTGCGATATCAAGTTTTCGCCGCATGCCTCCTGAATAGCTAGACACTAAGTCATCTAAAGGTTTGACAAGATCAAAGTAGCTTGATAGCTCGTCAATACGGCTAATGATATCTTGCTTAGTCATTCGATAAAGATGACCTTGCAGTTTCATGTTTTCACGCCCGGTCAGAAAATAGTCGACACCCGTCTCTTGGGCAACATAACCTATGGACTGGCGAACTTTGTTGGGCTCGCTATCAACGTTATACCCGGCGACCATTGCCTGACCGTTATCAAATCCGCTGAGAGTCGTTAGTATTTTTATCGCAGAACTTTTCCCCGCCCCATTAGGCCCAAGTAGAGCAAAGATCTCCCCTTCCTCAATGGTTAAATTAAGATCTATCACTGCTTTTGTACCCGAAGCATAGGTTTTGCTGAGGCCTGTTATTCTGATCATATTTTGTTCTCGTTGTTTGTTCGCTGCAATTAAAGACGGTATCTTAGCGTGTTATTCTAAAAGCGGCTTGAATTATATAGGAATACTGAGTTTGATTTGACACTTTTGTGAGGGTCTCGTACATTAGCGGGCATATGTCACTAGGAGCTTGTCCTATGAACAGTGATCGTCACGAGAGCAAGCTTGATTAGCGTAGATTTTTCGATCAAATGAGGCGAATAGCCGTTGCTATTTAACGAGTTCGATCGGGAAATGTACGCAAACCAGGTTTGTTCGCAGTAGGTTTTCTATCTCTAGGACAGGCTCCTAGATATACATTGATTTACAATGGAGTCCAAGAGTAATCCGTCTATGAAATTGTTTCGCCGAATTATGTCCGCAAAAAAGAAAAAAAAAGTTGTTTTTTACGCAATGACTTTGCTCGGGTTGCTCGGGGTTGGAAATGCCATTGCGGATGGATGGTTTGAAGGCGCTGATTCAGGCAATACTGCGGCATCGAATATGGGTAGTATCGCCAATACACGGCATAATTTAACGATGTCGTATTCTCCAAATCAAGCAGTAATGGATCCTTATCGCAATAATTATTACGAAGTCTGCGTATATTGCCATACTCCCCACGGAGCAAATTCCACGGTTGCTGCGCCGTTATGGAATAGAACGGTAACGCAAAGAAATTACACGCTTTTTAGTAGTGGTACAGCCCAGCAGGATATAACCCAGCCAGGACCGAATTCCTTGACTTGCTTGTCGTGTCATGACGGCGCTACAGCGATAGACTCTGTTATTAATATGCCAACGCAATTAGCAGGGGCTTTTCGCGCAGGTTATAGTCAAGCTCAGGAAACGTCGGTTAACTCTGGCTTTCTGGATCAATGGAGTGGCAATCAACTCGGGATGCCTGGGCCGGGCGATGCGGGAGGTGAGGGGCATGCAGGTTTGAATAGTGGCGGTACACTTTGTGTTGCGTGTCACAATCCTACATCTTTACCACCAACTGCGGCTCCAGACTTTAGATTATTTGTTATTGGCGGGGAATATGCGGCGCGCGATGATGAGCAAGGTGTCTTGCAAGCAGCGTATAATTTTTTAGGCGACGATCACCCTATTGGGGTTCGTTATCCTTCTGAGTTTGGGGCGGGAGTTGATTATAATGAGCCTGATGTCTTGGGGCCAAAAATAGCCTTCTTTGATCAAAATGGTAATAATCATGCGGATCCAAATGAAGTGCGTTTATACGATACCGGGGAAGGTTATGAGGTAGAATGTGCGTCTTGTCACGATCCCCATGGTGTGCCTGCTGAAGGCAGTACCCTCGGTGAGTTTTCTCCAAGTTTTTTAAGAGTAGGTCGAGTGGAACCCAGTGTAGCTAGGCCTGTATCAGTGACTTCGAGGGTTTCAGCTAATGCGGGCAGTGAGCTATGCTTAACCTGTCACGTTAAGTAATTGCGTTTCTAATGGGTGCAAGCGAGACATAACGGATCTTTTAGCAGCTTAAGCGTTTTCCATTTCATATTGAGCGCATCAAGTGTTAATAGTCTGCCGTTTAAATCCTTACCCATATTCGTTAATACTTTTATCGTTTCTGTGGCTTGGATGCTGCCAATGATCCCAACAACAGGTGCTAATACACCATTTTGAGCGCATCCATTATGCGCAGACTCTATGTCTTCATTATCATACAAGCACTGATAACATGGGTTTCCGGCCTGATCTAACCTGAACACGCTGACTTGGCCCTTCAGGCGAGTAGCCGCGCCCGATATCAACGGTTTTTTTTCGTGTATACAGGCTTGGTTTATCATAAAACGTGAGCTGAAGTTATCTGTTGCATCTAATACCGCATCGGCCTTACTGACTTCTTTTTGCAGAGCATTTAGATCTAATTTTGTGTTGATCGTAGTGATTTGAATTGTTGAGTTTAGCCTGCTTAATGCCTCTTTCGCTGAGTTTGTTTTATGTTTGCCAATACTGGATTCTGAGTGGATTATTTGACGTTGTAGATTACTAATGTCAACCGTATCAAAATCAGATATTACAATGTGCCCAATACCGCTGCTTGCGAGATACATTGCAGCGGAGGAGCCTAAACCGCCCATACCAAGGATTAAAACTCGTGAATGTAATAGCCTCTGCTGTCCCTCGTACTCGAGTTCATTCAGCATAATATGTCGGCTATAGCGCAGAAGTGTTTCGTTATCCAAAAGTGAGATCTAAGTTCGCTAGTCGTGCACTGAAAAGGTTTGTTGCGTTGATCATTTCCAGCTGTATTTTACCGCAGAACTAAGAGGTGTTCTGCCATCATCGGCCCATCCGCCAATAAGATAAATTGAGTTTTCGCAGATGCTAACGCCCATGGCTGCTCTAGCCATTGGCATGTTAGGAAGTGTTATCCATGTTCCATCATTTTCTGGCATCACTGACGCTCGGTCATGAATATTTTCTGTGCTATAACCGCCAAAGAAAAATAGATGTTCCTGCGCGATACACATGCCCTGACCCGCTGCGGGCCATGGAAGCTTGAAGTTTTCAGACATTCGCCATTCAGCTTGTGCGATACCAGGGTCGAGAGTCTCGATGAAATCAAAGTTGTTAAAACCTTCTTTTCGGAAACCAATTCCACCTGCAACATTTAGTTTATTGTTGAAAACGAATCCGGAAGCAGCAAATCGAGGACTGCGGAGATCAGCCAGTTTTTCCCATTGAGTCATTCCTGGTTTCCAGCGTTCGCAAAATTCAAATCCGGGATCAGTTTTAGGGCCGCCCAAGCAAGCGTTAGGGTGGTGACCTCCGAGTATGTATATATAGTCGTCATGGAAAATAGCGGCTGGGTAATCATGTGGCTGCAGCATGTTGGGGCCTGCTTCCCAGGTATCTGTTTCTGGATAGTATATTTCAACGGTTGTGAGAAACTGAAAATTACCATCGGGTTTTTTATAGCCACCGCCGATTATATAAATCGCATTATCAATGCAAAATGCAGCCGTCCCTGATCTTTTTGTTGGCATGGGTGTGCGGCTAGTCCATTGATTGGTTTTGGGGTTAAAAACCACAGTGCTATCTAAGCTTTTGAAATTTGGGCCTCCACCGCCAAATGTATATATTTCGTCCTGAAAAGTTACTACGGCAGGATGAGACCTTGCTTCGTCCAACGGTGGAATATTGTTCCACGAACCACTAAGTATTGTCATAATTATAGGATCTGCATATATGTAAGTTTCGGGTATTTCGACTTATTTTCGCGCCAATGTCAAATCAACTTGTCACGTTCTTTTAAGAGTCTACCCGAACCGCTTTTTCCAATATTTATCATCAAGCTCTGAAATCATCATCGCGGAACAAAAAATAGCTGAATTGGTTAAAAGGGTTTTTCAAAGCGCGTAAGATTGGTTTTACTATATTCGGCCCTATTCTGATAAGCCTCGTCTAGTTTTTTAAGGCTAGTGCTTAACGTTTTATATTCTTCGCTGTCCTCCGCTATTTTTCCATCTTTATTAAACTCGCGTAAAAAAGTGAGATACTGTCCGAGTTTCAGATAGTCTTCAAAATAGAGACTGAGCATCCCTAATAGAAATCCTGCTCTAATACTAGGCTCATGCTGTAAATACGGAAAAATAGTTTCTAATCGAATTATGACATCTTGCAATATTTTCTCTGCTGCGGCAGTGTTTTCATTGTTTATTAATAGCTCTGCTTTTGTCATCATATAGTATATTGCTTTGCGGGCAAGGTGATACTTTCTGCGTTTTGGATCCAGCATTTCATCGCTCTTAAACATTTCATCACCAGTAATGATGGCTAAATCGTATGATAGCAATGCTTGCTCCAAGTTTCGTTCGTCGTCGAAAAATCCATCTAGGTGTGGCGCGACTAACTTTTTTCTTGCTGAAATACCTTTATCCCATTGCTTAGAAATAGCTTTTTTATCAAAAGGTGCTCTTGAAAAGCCTTGTGAGCCATTTTCTTTTTTAAAATCTAAAATATCACTCGATGCAAAAAAACATTTTGGACAAACGATTACACGAATTAAATTAAAGTCACAAAAATCTCTTCTTGGCATCGCTTCTGTATAGGAAGAAACACCAAATATGTTTGTTTTGCTCAGCATAGTACGATTTTGTAAGGACCAAAAAGGAATTTTTTTCTGCGAGCACATATGACAGCGAACAGGCGTTACGCTGACAGAATTTAATTTGGAGGCGGAAATGCCAGAAGTGGTTTTAGAAGGACTGTTGGTAGCTCCCTGTGACAGGATTCTTGTAGTGTCTTTCGTAGAGGTGTGGTTTTGTGTGTCTGGGCTGGGTTTTTCTGAATGCAATGACTGAACAACGCCTTGGTTCGCGGTAACTATGCCATTGAATTTTATTTTTGCGTAATAAGCCTCTGGATCTGATTCGTTTTGGGTAACCGTTTCGATCGTGATTTTAATGGGAGCGTAAAAGCTGGGTGTTTCTCTTCCGTTGTCTTCAGACAGTTGAAGGACAGCGTGTTCGAAGGGCTTTATTTCGAAATTCAATCGCGCAATACAGCAGGACATGCATAAATTATGTATAGTGATCTTCTTGATTTTAGAGCCTATTGTTATCGCGGCAACAATATTGACTACTTTTAATTCTTCAGGCATTTTACTCATGTTATGTTTATAGGGTTTCTAATAAACACTATTGTGCATATTGGTCAGGTTTTCTATGGTTTTTAGATGAAACATAGCAACGGTACATCATGGAGCGAGGGCATGGTCGCGGATGTTAATTCGTTTATTGCATGGTTGTTATTACTATATTGGCTTGTGAATAAAGGACTTGAGTTTTGTTTGGGTCAGAGTACAAAACGATTAAAATAAGGCTTAAGGCCAAATTTAAGAGGTTTTAAGTTCTGGATATGGCTGTTTTGACAGCTTATGTTGAAGATAAAGCTATACTTTTCATTTATTTCTGTTAACCTGTCATCTGGCCTGCTGAAACATATCTGCTTATTTTGCAACAATTTAAAACTGAAACACTTCGCTACATTTCTTCAATTCTTAAGACCTGTTGTCCTGAAGATCGTCATTCTTTACTTGTTTGTCGTTATATAAGTAATACTCCGCTGGCTTTTACGTGCTTACGCATATAATTATTATTCTTTAGGAGGCATCATGTCTAAATTAACTGGTACTATTAAATGGTTCAACGCTGATAAAGGCTTTGGTTTTATTTCACAAGAAAATGGCGGTGAAGACGTATTTGTTCATTTTCGCGCTATTGTAGGTGAAGGTTATAAAACGTTGGATGAAGGCCAAACTGTTACTTTTGAAACCGAGCGTGGCGAAAAAGGCTTACAAGCGGCTAACGTTACTCCTGTGTAGCCAAGTTTTTAAGAAGGGGCGCCCGTCGTGGCGCCTTTTTTTTGCAAATTATTTTATCTGCTTTATTGATTCCTCATTCTTGTTAAACTCACTTTTTTAGTCGTGTTTTTATTTATAGCGTCCAAATTCTCTTTTTGATACCTGATTGTCATTCAGTTGTAATGTATCTATGGTGAGATACCAGGGTATTTTTATGCCGTATTACTACAATTTATCGAAAGTGCGTTATGCTAAGATCGTCTGTTAATAGTGAAAGTAATAGAAAAGCTAATTTGCACAGTCAATCTATTTTTAGGTCATTATGCGATGTAATTATCTAGCCATTTTTAAGGATGAAATAATCTCTATGAATCGTGAAACACCCTCGTCACAGCCTTTAGCTGAGGCACCCGGCCCATTGAAAAATAAACTTTTAGGCTTAGCTGAGCACGAACAGCGTTTTAAATTACATAATGAATTACACGCCGGCTCGATTGAGTTATTAGAAGCGAGTACGCAAATATCGCATTTGGTACTGTTGAGTGATAATGATCAATCGAGTAATGAACGTCAGCTAATTGCTCAGCTCTGTGATCGTTATGGAGTGAGTCCACCTGCGGTACACAGTACGCATTTTAGCGCGATGTTTGGTGTATATCGAATAATCTGGGAGCGTCATACTGAATATTCTACGTATACATTTTTCCATAGTGCACCGTTCGAAACCCCCTTTGTTGAGCCGGCAATTAACTATGTGCCGCAAGAGTGGTTGGCGACACTTCCCGGTGAGATTATCGTTGCCACTCATATTGCGCTTGATGATAGGGAACGTCCACAACGAAGTTTGAAAGAATTATCAGTGTTATTTGCTTCGAATACAGTTATCGGTTCCGAAGTATCAGCGGGTAATGCCATCGTTTGGACCGATAACCAGATTCATACCGATGGATTTGGCCGGATCTTAATCCATGATGTGAAGTTACGTCGTCGTCAAGCGGGTCGTTTAGTACAGCGCTTGCTAGAGATTGAGACATACCGCATGTTGGCAATGCTACCGGTACCGGTAATGCGTGCTTACATCCCTGAATTATCTCATTTTGATGAGCGCTTAGCAGCATTGACTGAGCACAATATTAATCTTGAGTGCTTGGAAGACGAGCAGCATCTATTGAATAAGTTAACGCAATTAGCGGCTGAGATTGAACGAATTTCTGCCAAAACTAGTCAGCGTTTTAATGCGTCATCTATGTATTATGACATCGTTAAGCTCAGAGTATCCGAATTACGAGAGAAGCGTATACAGGGTTTGCAAATGTTTGAGGAATTCATCGAACAACGACTCTCCTCCTCCATGGGGACTTGTGCCTTGGTGAGCAAAAAGTTGGAGACGCTCTCGCTTAGAGTTGAGCGAGCCTCATCGTTGTTACGTACTCGTGTGGAAATTTCGATGGAGAAACAAAGTCGTGATTTACTCAAGTCTATGGATCAGCGTGCTCATCTTCAGCTACGGTTGCAAGAGACGGTAGAAGGTTTATCGATCGTCGTACTTAGTTACTATTTGGTAGGACTGACGGCGTATGGATTAAAGGCAATAAAGGCAACGGGTGTCAATATTAATGTAGAGATTTCAACGGGTATTGCAATTCCTGTTGTTATTGCTGTAGTGTTTTTATTGGTTCGGCGTTTGCGGCGCATGGTTGACAAAGGTGATATATATACCCGTAGCGATTGAGATTTAAGTGTTATTGCACATCCTCTTCATTTCGTGGCCACGTTGAAATTCCTCGCAATAAGTCTACTATTACTCGTCATTTCGCCTCGCCACAAAACGAATATGACGCACACTAAAACCTAAATCTCAAACGCCACGGGTATATACCCGTAGCGATTGAGATTTAAGTGTTATTGCATATCCTCTTCATTTCGTGGCCACGTTGAAATTCCTTCTAAATTAAAAATTATTTTAACGCATAGACCGGGCTTATTGTCTTGCAGTTGGAGTTGTGCTGAGTGTAGCTTGCTTACTGCTTTAACTAAGCTAAGACCTAAGCCGCTTCCTGGAGTGGAGCGTGAGCTGTCTAGACGTTGAAATCTGTCTAAAACTTTTTTCCTATGCTGTTTTGGTATTCCGGGGCCAGTATCACAAATTTCTACTACAGGGTGCTTGTCTTTCTTGTAGAGTCTTAAATATATGGTGCCGCCTTTGTTGGAATATTTAATCGCATTTTCTAATAAATTGCTAAGTGATTGTGCAAGCAACTGACGGTTTCCGGTGATTTTGATAGGTTCGGTTTTATTCCAAATCAATGATAATTCATTTTTTTCAGCGACTACACGGTATAGCTCGATCATGTCATCAATAAGTTCTGATAGCTCTACTAGTTGCCAGCTGTCTCTTCTAACCCCGGCTTCTGCTTGAGCGATGCTTAATAATGAATTAAACGTTTTTAGCAATTCATTACAGTCTTCAATGGCATTTTCCATCGCGTATTGATATTCAGTATCTTTACGTGGGTGAAGCAAGGTGACTTCTAAGCGGTTTTTTAATCGAGTTAATGGGTTGCGTAGATCGTGAGCAATATTATCGGTTACTTGCCGCATACCAATGATGAGTTCCTTGATTTTTTCTAGCATGAGGTTGAGTTTCAATATGAGTGCTTGAAACTCATCCTCATTCTTTGGGACCGGTAGTGGGTATGCGAAATTATGAGTAATAGACTTTTCCAATCCTTCATTAATTGAATTAATTTTAGCAAGTGCCTGTTTGCTCATGTATAAGCCAATAGAAAATGCAAGTGTTAAGGTGATAATGATTGCGATGATGATAGCCATCGTTGTGTGTTCTTGTAATTCGGAAATAGAACTATTGGATTGTGCAGCGACAAGATAGTATTTATTATCTAGCTGTAGGCTAGCAATTCGCAGTCGGTTGTCATCATCTTTTTCATGTTCCACATTGAATGCATCCGAAAAGTTGATCTCACCGGTATTGGTTGAGGCTGGGTTTATAAATGGAATGAGATACTGGCTGCCAGAAAGCAATCTCAGTTTATTATCGGTTAATGCATAATAGTGATGTAAATGTTTTCCGTATTGTTGTCGGTTTTTAATGTGTTCTTTTAGTGCAGTCGTATTGAATTTTTCATGGTGCGATTTAAGTTCGTTCAATTCGTGAATAAGCTCGCGATCAATTTGCTCTTTTATTTCACTAAAAGTGATGATGTAAACTGAAACGAGAGCGCCTGATGCAATTACGGTAAATATAATGGCAAATTGTATCGAAATTCGAAAAGCGGATGCATCAAGCAGTTTCACGTAAGCTGTATCCTGCTCCGCGAATAGTGTGCAGAAGTGCTTGGTCGTAGCCTTTATCTATTTTTGTTCTGAGACGGCTAATGTGAACATCAATGACATTAGTCTGAGGGTCAAAGTTGTAATCCCAAACCTGTTCCAATAACATGGTTCGTGAGAGTACTTGGCCTGTATGGCGCATTAAATATTCCAATAGTCTAAATTCACGTGGCTGTAATGGTATTATTTTTCCGGCTCTTGTCACTTTATGTTTAAGTAAGTCAATTTCTAAATCAACAAGTTTCAGTTTATGAGTGATTTGTTCAGGATATTTGCGACGGGATAAAGCATCAATGCGTGCGAGTAATTCAGAAAAAGCATAAGGCTTGGTTAGATAGTCATCGCCCCCTGCGCGTAATCCTTCTACTCGGTCATCGACTTCTCCGAGGGCGCTTAAAATGAGAACAGGAGTTTCGATAGTTGCAGCGCGTAAAGCAGCGATTATCGACAAGCCATCTCGCTCAGGAAGCATACGGTCGATGACCATTAGATCATAATCACCAGTTAACGCTTCTCCTAGTCCTGTTTTACCATCCGCTGCATGCCGAACTAAATGCCCGCTTTCGGTGAGTCCCTTTACTACATAGGAAGCTGCTTCTACATCATCTTCTATGACTAAAATATGCATTTGCTTTTTATTCCTCGGTTGTTCTTATCTTAGTCTTCTCGTGCAATGAATTCACGAAATTTATCCCTTCTTCTTAAAAATATTACCAAATTGTAATGTTTCGGAAAATGACCGGAAATGTCTGTATCGGATAATGAGTCCAGATAGAAAATTATTGAATTTTAATTAACGAGAGGAGTTGCAAAATGAAATCAAAAAACTGGAGTTTGGCGACTAGATTTTTACATGTCGGGCTGGTATTGACTGTTTCTACACAATTATTTATCAGTTTGGTGATGGAGGAGCCAGGAGATAAGCAATCAATACTGGGTGGTGCGATGTTTGAAGCCCATGAAATTGTTGGGTTGACTGCTTTGGTGATTGTGCTTATTCATTGGGGATGGTCGGTGTTTAGCCAGGCCGATGGAGGTTTGGCAAATTTGTTTCCTTGGGATAAGGAAGGTCGTCAGCAAGTAAATAAGGACATTAAGGGCTTGGTCAAACTACAGCTGCCAGAGGGTGGAGTTCGAGGTGGCGTGCCGGGCTTGGTCCATGGATTGGGTTTGCTGGCAGTGACTGGAATCGCATTGACCGGTGGTGTGTTATTTCTATTTTACCCAGAGCATGGTGATCCTGGAGTGCTGGTTGAGGGGTTTGAAGAGGCGCATGAAATACTGGCAACATTTGTTTGGACATATTGGATGGGTCATGCAGGCATTGCGGTGTTACACCATTTATTAGGCCATGAATACGTGAAAAAAATGTTTACATTTTCGGATAAAAAAACTCAAAAATATGCAGTCAGTGCCGATGCTCGTAAATAATCAGAAGATGATATAGAGGCTGCTTAAGCTCGGAGGTTATCTGGCCTTCGGGCTTTTTCTTTGGGGTGAATTTACTTACGACCTAGATTCTGCAAGCACGATCACTTGCAGCCTCTAGGAGACTGTCTGAGAATAGTGATGGATTGATCGCAGTAGGTCAGTCTATTCTCGGACAGCCTCCTAGGTATGAGTCATAGAAAACAAAAGTTGACTTTACAGCGTTCAGTTTGATCAGTGTGCCCGTCTAAAGAATTAATTTCACTTATTGCATATCAGCGTTATTCATAGCAATATGCACTTATCAGTATATATTGAATGCATGTTTGTAGTTACGCGTTTAAAAAAACTACAAAAGTCGGTAAAAATCCAGAGGTTTTTGCAGATGGATAGTCTTAGGCTAGGCCTTTTTTTCTCGCTTTTCTTTTTCATTACCCAGGTGGTATTTTCGATGGAGCGAGGTTTGTCGCGCAACACAGAAACTGGTTCATTTGGAATGGGAAAATATCGAGCATTAATCATTGGTAATAATGATTATCAAGATCCTGCAGGTTTGTGGCGAAACTTGCAAACCGCCCGTCAGGATGCACGTTCGATGGCCAAGCTTCTTGAAGAAAGCTATGGTTTTAACGATGTTACCTTAATTGAAAATGCGACGCGCCGGGATATTATTTTCGGGCTTACAAATCTTGCAAAGCGGGTAAAGCCGGATGACAATGTGCTTATCTATTATGCGGGACATGGTTATCTTGATGAGGAAACGAATCGAGGATATTGGATTCCCGTGGATGCGATTGGTGAGGATATTACCACCTATATTCGTAACACGGTCATTCGTGATGAGCTTATTCATATTTCTAACAAAACCAAACATACCCTACTAATATCCGACTCCTGCTTTAGTGGCAGCTTATTGCGGGGTAATAGCCGGGGCCGTGCTCGTCCTCGCGGAATTTCAGACGATCTCTATTACAAAAAACTAGCGAGTAGAAAAAGTGTGCAAATTTATGCGGCAGGTGGCTTAGAGTTTGTTGATGATAATTACCGCAACTCTGGACATTCTCCGTTTACTTATTTTTTACTCAGTGAATTGGAAAGCCATAACAGTGGATTGCTGACCATGTCTGAATTATCAACAAATGTGTCCAAGGAAGTGGCCAATAATGTACAGCAGACTCCGGCGGTAGGGGTGCTGTACGGGGCTGGCGATGAATTAGGTGAGTTTATTTTTATCCGTGCTAAAGGCGCTGCCAATGTCACACTATCGATTAATCGTACGACTCCGGTTGATCGTTTCTCGGAGAGTCCAGCTGAAACATCTATTCCTTCATTAGTCGAGGATGTTTGGGTGCCTCTTCCGCGTTTTTAGTATGAGATCACGTTGATGAGATCACATTAATGAAAAAGACATTTGTTCCTTACGTCGGATTGCTATTCTTGCTAATACCTTTCAGTGTTTTGGCGGCATTTAACCTTGAAGCGCGTAGCGATATTGAACGCTGGTCCTCAGGCATTGGTAATCAAGCGACCGGTCTCTGGGGGGGAATGGCAATAGGTTATAGTCATAACCGATATTTCGCGAGTGCAGGATTGAGTCAATCTTTGGATGACTATCGGGTCAGTGGTGAGCCAAGTGTATCAATGACGCGTAGGGATATCGATTTTTCACTGGGACAACAGATCTTACCCTCTTTTAGTTTATTTGCCGGATATCGAGAGTTTCGTATTGACTACCGTAATAGCAAGGATACGAGTCGTTCATTTGCGGATAATATTAAAGGACTTGGTGGCGGTATTGGGTTCGGAAAAACCCTATGGCCAAAGGCAAGTACTTTCGTTAGCGTGAGCGGGAGTGTTGTTCGGTCGCAGTTGAGCTATCTCAGTAGTGAGCCTGTTATTAGCGGTTATGGTTTTAGCTGGGGTGGTGAGCTTGGGATTGTTTATCGTTTTAATCGCAAAATACGTGGCGTTGCAAGTAGTAAATTTCAATCCATGAGTATCGATTATAGTGGCTCAATTTGGAATAATAATTACACACGCGCTGGTTTTCGTTTGAGTTACACTTTTTAAACTTAGTATTCTAATCAATGAGGCCTGAGTTTAAGTGGTAAGTGCAGAACGGATGAATCAATAAGAGTGAAAAAACAAATGCTTAGATTACTTGGGTTGACAATGTTTGTGACTCTGCTGTCGGCCTGCGGTGGTGGGGGAGAGCTTAGTCATCCCTCACAAGCAGCGCCAAAACAAGCGCCCAAGTTTAGCATTGAATATAACGAAAATAATGAGACCGAAGTATATTGGAAGGCAATAGAGGGCGCTACATCTTATCGGGTTTACTGGTCTACTGATCCAGGGTTTGCTGAAGAAAATACACGTTCGATTGATATAGCCGCTGAAAGATTTATTTTGCCAGATATCGAAGCGGGTTCAACAATTTATGTGATGGTAACCGGATTGTGGAAAGATCAAGAAAGTCCGCGACCGGAAATTATCGACTATATCGTTCCATCAGCACCGATAATTCCTGAAGACGATAATGACTTGATGCCTAGTTCTGATATTACGGCGCCATTAACTACGGCTACGCCACAAGGTGGAATCTATAAATCGACTCAAGAAATAACGCTTACATGCAATGATAGCTCTAGCTGTGTGGGTACGTATGTAACGACTAATGGAACTAACCCTACGGCATCATCGCTATACACAGGCCCAGTGGTTATTAATGCTGAGGGAGAAACTACGCTGAAATTTTTTTCTATCGATGGTGTTGGTAATGCCGAACTGATAAAGACTGAAAACTATATTATTGATATTACCGCCCCCATTACTATGGCGAGTGTTGGTAGTGGAACGTTTAGTTCTCCTCAGTCGGTTGCATTGAGTTGTGCAGATGAGTTTGATTGTGCGAATATTTATTACACACTAGATAATAGCAATCCTACGACTTCGTCTATGCAATATGGAGAAGAGATCTTAATTGCGTTATCAGATAAAACGGTTCTTAAATATTTTTCAATTGATGTCGCAGGTAATATTGAAATTATCAAAACCAATGAATATATTATTGATGTCACGGCGCCATCAACTATGGCTACGCCACAAGGTGGAATCTATAATTCGACGCAGATGGTAACACTGATTTGTACTGATGAGCAGGCTTGTGCGGGTACCTATTACACCACGGACGGCAGCACTCCTTCGATTACATCACTTACCGCTAATTCATTGGAGATTGATGCCGAGGGTGAAACGGTGCTGAAGTTTTTCTCAGTTGGTAGTTTAGGCGTTTACGAAAAGGTTCAGGTTGAAACTTATATCATAGACCGAATAAGTCCTGTAACCACGGCGAGTATCGAGAGTGGAACTTATGGCACACCTCAAATAGTAACGCTTAGCTGTAGCGACACATCAGGTTGCGCCGAAACTTATTATACGCTGAATGGCGATACGCCTACGGTTACATCAACACGTTATGCTGCTCCTATTTCAATTGACGCTGAAGGAAAGACGGAGCTAAAGTTTTTTTCTATTGATAACGCGGGTAATGAAGAAGCGGTAACGACTAAAACTTATACCATAGACCGAATAAGTCCGGTTACCACGGCGAGTATCGAGAGTGGAACTTATGGCACACCTCAAATAGTAACGCTTAGCTGTAGCGACACATCAGGTTGCGCCGAAACTTATTATACGTTGAATGGAGATACGCCTACGGTTACATCAACACGTTATGCTGCTCCTATTTCAATTGACGCTGAAGGAAATACGACATTACAGTTTTTCTCCGTCGATGAAGTAGGGAACATTGAAGAACCTATTGTAAGAAAAAACTATTTGATTGATAGTAAACCGCCTACTACAACGGCAAGCATTGTGGGTGGAACATATACTTCTCTACAAATAAAAACGCTTACATTGAACTGTATAGACCCAGGTTCCGGCTGTTTCAAAACATATTATACTTTAGATGGTAGCGAACCTACCGAGGCGTCTCTTTTATATTCTGGTGCTATCAATGTTAATGCAGATATGACGCTTAAGTTTTTTTCTATTGACAATGCGGGGAAAATAGAAACCGCTAAAACGGAAGCCTATGTTATCAAGTCTCCCGTTAAAGAGATTTCTGCAGGGGATTCCTTTACCGTGGCGCTGAAAGAGGATGGAACGGTTTGGGCGTGGGGGAGTAATG
>Ga0256830_1000654_pt1 | contig 26206 bp, 23 predicted proteins | sample 128326metaG_FD_190537 | JGI IMG/M metagenome (GOLD analysis project Ga0256830, IMG submission 190537) | Hydrothermal vent microbial communities from Lau Basin, Pacific Ocean - 128-326 | ecosystem: Environmental > Aquatic > Marine > Hydrothermal vents | place: Pacific Ocean: Lau Basin | collected... | reverse complement strand
GCCCTCGGACATGATGGTCTTGACATCCGCAAAGTCCAGGTTGATCAGGCCGGGCACGGTGATTAGCTCGGAGATGCCCTGGATGCCCTGGCGGAGGACATCGTCCGCGACACCAAAGGCTTGCTGAAGGCTGGCGCGCTTATCCACGATTTGCAGCAACCGGTCATTGGGGATGACGATCAGGGTGTCCACTTCTTCCTTGAGGTTGTTGATACCCTCTTCGGCAGCCTGGATACGCCGGGAGCCTTCGAACGTGAAGGGGCGTGTCACCACACCAATGGTCAGCGCGCCGACATCCCGCGCGATTTGGGAGACGATTGGGCTGGCGCCGGTGCCTGTGCCGCCGCCGATACCGGCGGTGATGAATACCATGTCCGAGCCTTTGAGCACCTCGTATAGCTCTTCCGCGGATTCTTCGGCGGCTTTGCGCCCGATCTGCGGGTCGCCGCCCGATCCCAGGCCGCGGGTGAGCTTATCGCCAATGCGCACGCGCGTGTTGGCTTTGGAAAGCAGCAGCGCCTGGGCATCGGTGTTCACGGCGACGAACTCGACGCCCTGAACGCCGACGTCGATCATGCGGTTGACTGCGTTACAGCCGCCGCCGCCGACACCGACGACTTTGATGCGGGCAAACGATTCTGCGTGGTCAAATGGGTTTATGGGTTGCATAACGGGTTCCTCCTCGAGGGGGGTTGGGTATTGGGTATTGGGGATTGGGGATAGGGATAGGGATAGGGATAGGGATAGGGGATTGCATCCTGAGCGGAGGGCGAATGGAATTCGCTTGTAGTCGAAGGATGGGTATTGGTGATTTGGTGATTAGCGGCTGGTGGGTGGTTTTCATGGTAATAATCTTCGTAAAATGTCTTTGATCTTTTCCCAATTGGCAACACCTCCTAATGTTGCGCGCCTGCGCGGCTGAAGAGCGATTTCATTCATAAGTAAAGCCCAATTGAGCAAACCAACGCTGGTTGCAAAAGCGGGCGAGATAAGCTGATCGGTCATGCCGGATAAGTTTTCAGGCAGCGCAATACGCACCGGCATGTCCAGAACCTGATGCGCCAGACTACGCACACCGGGCAACAAACTGGCCCCACCCGTCAACACCATCCCGGCCGGCAGCAGGCCATCGTAACCAGAGCGCTTGATCTCCTGCAACACCAGGCCGAAAATCTCTTCTACGCGCGCGCCGATGATGTGCGCCAGGTCCAACCGGCTGATTTGGGAGGGGGCCTCCATGCCAAAAGGTTTGATCGTGAAGTATTCCTCCGGCGCGATCTGATCGACCAGGGCGTGGCCGTGCTTTTTCTTGATGGCCTCGGCCTGATCGGTGGGCAGACGCAGCCCGTGGGCAATGTCGGAAGTGATGTGGTCTCCCCCCACCGGCAGCACCGCGGTGTGCCACACGTCACCCTCGATGTAAATCGCCAGATCGGTGGTGCCGCCTCCAAAATCGCATACCACCACACCCATTTCACGGTCGTCTTCCGAGAGGGCTGTCTCCGCCGAAGCCAGCGGTGCGAGCACAAATTGAGATACCTCCACACCCGCGGCATGTACACACTGGCGCAAGTTTTCCACCGTAGAAGTGGCAGCCGTGATGATGTGCGCCTCCACTTCCAGGCGATAGCCGTGCATCCCGACCGGCGTGCGGATGCCGTCCTGCCCATCCACCGTAAAATTACGCTGGATGATGTGTACGATCTCCTGATTGTGCGGGATGGAGACCGCGCGGGCCGCGTCCATGGCGCGGGCCACGTCATCCTCATCGATAGCGCGCCCCCCGGCAATACCCACGGCCCCGCGGTTGTTCAGCGCCGAAACCTGCGCGCCGGCCAGACTGACCAACGCAGCGTTGATCTCCAGCCCAGAAGTCCGTTCCGCCTTGTCCACCGCGTGCCGAATGGATTGAGCCGCCGCGGACAGGTCCACAATCGCGCCTTTGCGAATCCCTTTCGCGGGTTCGATGCCCACCCCCAAAATCCGCAAACGGCTGCCCTCCGCGCGGCCCACAAGGGCACAAATCTTGCTGGTTCCAACGTCGATGCCAACGATTATCGAGCCTTCCATGGTCACTCTTTCATTCGATAGTAGGGTGCGTGCAAATATTCGATGCTGATCATTGCGGGGTATATCTCCTCTTGCAGCAGACGGGCGGTCAGGGCCTGGTAAACGAGCAATTTTTGGTCCATGTCGGTCCCGTCGTGTCCAAAGTACACCTTCCAACCCTGGGGGTCCTGCCAGCCCAAGCCGCGATCAGGATCGTACACCAGCACCGCCTCTTCCGGCGCGACCGCGGCCAGGGTCATTACCGCCTCGACCAGCTCGGGAGCGATGAACTGCCGCCCGGCATCATCCGTCCCGGCCCGATCCACAACCGAAGCCGGAAGCACACCATACGCCTCGACAACAGGCAAGTCAGCCTCCTCCCCGCGCGAGCGGAACACCAACCCTTCGGCATCCACCCACAAGGTCTGGTTCGCAGACTTCCACGCCACAACAGGCTGACGCTCACTGACCTCCACCTGCACCACGTTCGGCCACCTCACCTGCACATCCACGTTGGAAAATGATGGGAAAGCCTCTCGCAAGTCCTCTTCCATCTGCGCGGGAGAGAGCGTGAAAACAGAAGTGCTCTCCAAACCCAACACCTCGTTTACGTTGTCCTCGGTAAAGTATTGCAACCCGCTCACCTGTACACGGCTGACGCGGTATGCCGGAGAATTCCACAGCGTGTATAGCGCGAACGACAATAAAATGACCATAAGACCCGACACCAGCCTCCAACTCAAACGAAACGTGGGCAAAGCCGGTAAACGCAACTCGGCACCGGTCGAACCCAGCGCGAGATCGTAACGCCGGCGAGTGCGCGAATAGACCTTTTTTCGGGTGGGCACGGCTGCCCGGCCACCGCGCATCACCACCGGCACCGGCGGGGGCGGAGGCGCACGCCGCGCGCCACTTTTGCCCGCAAACCGGGATTTGCCAACCGCTTTACGCGTGCGTTGGGCACGCCTCCGGCGCACTCGCTCTGCTCTGGACAGGCTGTTCGCGTCTCTCTTCATGCTCACAGTTTGTAACAAGAAATCAACCACACATCATTGACAATTCATTCCAAATTCACCACTCACCATTCACTGTTTACCACTCTCCAACCAACTCGATCTCCAACTCCAAGCGGACACCAAACTTTTCCTCGACAGTGCGTTGCGCCAGCCGGATCAGCGCATACACGTCCGCCGCGCTGGCCGCGCCGCGATTGATGAAAAAATTGGCGTGCAACCGGCTGATTTCCGCATCGCCCACGCGTACGCCCTTCAACCCGGCCTGCTCGATCAGGCGTCCGGCATAATCGCGCCGCGGGTTTTTGAACATCGAACCCATGCTCGCGCCGGGCGGTTGGGTGCGGTGGCGGTGCTGCGAAAAACGTTCCATTTTTGCGCGGATGGCCTCCGGCTCGCCGGGGGTCAGTTTGAGTGTGGCCGCCAGCACCACAGCCTGCCCCGGATTGCGTTTGAGCGCGCTATCGCGGTAAGCATACGCCATCTTCTCTACCGGCCAGATTTCCCGCCCGCGGGTGCGGTGCAACATCTCGGCCTGCACCAGATTCCCGGCCACATCCCCGTCATGCGCGCCCGCGTTGCCTGCCACCGCGCCGCCGAGCGTGCCGGGCACCCCGGCGGCCCACTCCAGCCCGCTCAAGCCTTTGTTGGCCGCCTGCCGGGCCAGCGCACCGAAGTTTGCGCCCGACTCGGCCCATACCACCGGAGGGTCAGCGTGTGGGTCGAACCGCGTCCGCCTGGCCCGGTTGAGCAGCACCACCCCGCGCACCCCCGCGTCACTGACCAACACGTTCGAGCCGCCGCCCAGGATGGTAAACGGCAACCCTTCGGCCCACAACATCTTCGCAGCCCCGGCCAACTCTTCCGCGTCGTTCACTACCAGCAGCGCGTCGGCAGGCCCGCCGAGGCGCGCCGCGGTGTAGCGCGCCAGGGGCACGCCAAATTGGATGCGCTGCCCAAAAGCGGCTTGCAAACGTTCCAGTGCGGCAGCAGAAACCGGTATCACCAAAATTTCAAACTCCGGATCACAGATTCTTGAGCTTATGAACGATGCGCACGAGCACTTCAACCGTGATTTTAGGGGGCCGTTCCCTGCGGGCGTCTGAAGAAGGGTCGGAACGCGTCTTCGCGTCCTCAATTGTCTCCAGACGTGTGGTCATCAGGGCGGTGTTCAGCTCATAGCTGCGGGTGGGGGGGTTCTCGTCGGATTGAGGCATCCAATTTCTCCTTCTATTAATCAGACTGCAGCGCTGCGAGCACGTCCCGGCTGATCCGGTCGGCATCTCCCGCCGAGAGGGTCAGCAAGACATCGCCCGGCTGGAGGTGATCGAGCAAAAATCGGGCCGCGGCATCCAGATCGGGTACGAAGCGCGCCCGAGGGTGAGCCATTGCGGACAACAATTTCTGAAGGGAAAAACCCGGTGGCGGGGTTTCCCGCGCGGCGTACACCGGGGTGATGAGGAGGTGGTGCGCCTGATCGAAGGCCGCGGCGAAATCGTTCAGCAGCATTTGCAGGCGCGAATAGGTGTGCGGCTGCCAGACGACCCACAACGTCCGGTCGGGGTAGCGCGCCCGGGCCGCCGAGAGGGTAGCCCGGATTTCGGTCGGATGGTGGGCGTAATCGTCGATCACGGTCACCCCCCCGGCCTGGCCGCGCACCTCGAAGCGCCGCGCCGCGCCGCGAAAGGTTTGCAACGCCGCGCCAGACTGCGCGAAGGGCAATCCCAGCGTGTGGCCGACAGCCAGCGCGGCCAGCGCGTTGAGCACGTTGTGCTGCCCGGGCACCTGGAGGGTAAGCGCGGCCTGGAACACGCCGCGGTGGTACAGGTGGAAGCGGTATCCCGCGCCCGGCTGCGGCTGGAGTTCCCGCGCCTGGAGCGTACAGGAGGCGGCCAGGCCATAGGCCACCACCCTCCGCCCGGCGGCGGCAGCCTGATCGAGCAACGCGGACGCGCTGGGGTCATCCGCGCAGGCGATCAGCGTCCCGTCCGGGGTCAGCTGCCCGGTGAAATCACGAAATGCCCCCACGAACGCTTCCGGGGTGGGGAAGCAGTCGGGGTGGTCGTGTTCCACGTTGGTGACCACGGCAATGTCGGGCGCCAACCCCAAAAACATACGGTCGTACTCGTCGGCCTCGATCACGAAGTGCGCGCCCTGCCCGGCGTGCGCGTTGGTTTCCAGGCCTGCGACCAGCGCGCCAACGATGAAAGATGGGTCGAGACCGAGTTGGGCGAGCATCCAGGCGATCATCGAGGTGGTGGTGGTTTTGCCGTGTGTGCCCGCGATGGCGATCACGGTCTTGCCCGCCAGCACCTGGGGCAGAAAATCGGCGCGTTTGAGCACGGGCACACCTTTGCGCCGCGCGGCCTGCACTTCCACATTCTCATCGGGCACCGCGGAGGAGCGCACCACCAGCGTGGCGCCGTTGACGTGCGAGGCGTGATGCCCGACATGCACGGCCACGCCCTCAGCGCGCAGAGCAGCCGCCAGCGGGGAAAGCCGCCGGTCGGAGCCGCTGACGCTGACGCCGCGCTGGTGTAAGACGCGGGCAATGGCGGATAGTCCAGTGCCGCCGATGCCGATGAAGTGGATGTGGGTCATGTTGGTTACCGGTTGGATGGTTGGTTCAACGTTCCAACGTTCAGCTTACTTCTCTCGCGTCTCTAAATAAAAACGATCACCACGAAGGCGAAGGCAATCGCGATGGCAAAATAGATGCGATTGCCGGAGAGCATGGTCGGCGCGAGAAATCGGATAATGAGGGCCGCGGATTCGTTGTCTGGCGTAGGAGGCTCAACGAATTTCAAAAAATAGTCTGCCTGAATCAGGAAAAACCAGATGGTGCCGAAAATCAAATAGCCGTTGAACGCGCCCACGATGATTCCCAGAATGGTGTCTTGAAGCCGGTCGGAGCGAGTAGCGGCTTTGCGAATGCGTTCGTTTTTGACGCGCGGGGTCTGGTAGCCGAAAAACGTAAACACCACTAACAGCAGGGTGCGCACCCAAAAGGCAGTTTCTCCGATGCCGGTGATCGCAGCGCCCCCCTCGTTCACAAAACCAGGCCCGATAATGGTTTGTACCACCGGCACCAACTGCAAAACATTGAAAATGAAGAGCGACAGAATGATGCTGAAGGAGACCAACAGTTCCTGTGCCCAACCGCGCATCGCGCCGATGATGGCGAACAAAATGACAAAAATCCAGAAGATGAAATCCAGAGTCACCATGGTTCGATCCTGTTGCGCGGTAGGTGTGGTTCAACTCGTTTGGGCCGTGGCTAAAGCGCACAACTGCTCTGCAATCCGTTTCGCCGCGCCGGGGCGGGCCAGGGACTGCATCGCAGCGCGCATTTGGGCACGGCGGTCGGGATCACGCATCAAAGTGCGCACGGTGGGCAGCAATTGGCGGGGCAAATCATGGTTTTCGAGGATGACAGCCGCGCCATGCCGGGCAAGGTACTGCGCGTTGACGATCTGGTAACGCCAGGCCCACGGGTACGGCACCAGAATGGCCGGTACAGCGAACAAGGGCAATTCCCCGACCGCGGACGCGCCGGCACGGGACAACACCAAATCAGCCGCTGCATAGGCCGCGCCCATCTCTTCGTGCAGGTAGGGAAAGGCGCGGTAGCGCCCGGCCAGCTCGGGGGCGAGCGCATCGCGGGCGGCTTTCACTTCGGGCCAGTCCAGCCTGCCGGTCAGGTGCAGCACCTGCATCTCGGCCAGCAGCTCCGGCAGGAGGGGGATCACAGCCCGGTTGATCGAACGTGCGCCCTTGCTGCCGCCAAAAACCAGCAGAACAGGCAAATCGGCAGACAAACCCAGCACCTCCCGGGCACGCTGCCGGTCCCAATCCGCCAACCCCTGGCGGACGGGGTGGCCGGTGACGCTCAGCCGGGGGTGGGTGGGGAAAAATGCACGCGAGTCCTCGGCGATCAAAGCGATCTGATCGGCAAAACGCGCCAGGGTCTTGAGCGCCAGGCCGGGTTCGATGTCGGGTACGTAGAGCAGGATGGGCACTTTGCCGCGGCCCGCCAGTGCAACCGGCACGGCCACATATCCGCCGGTGAACAGCATGGCGTCCGGGCGGAATTGGCGGATGATCTTGCGAGCGGCAAAGTAACCCTGCACGGCCCGCCCCAACCCGACCACAGTTCGCAGTCCCACGCCATGTACCCCGGAGGCCGGAATGGCGGTGAAGGGGATGCCCTCGCGCCTCACCAGGTCGGCTTCCATGCCGCCTCTGCCGCCTACCCACAAAAGTTCGTCCACTCGATCTTCCATCGCCTGTACTATCGAAAGGGCAGGGTATACCCCGCCGCCGCTGCCGCCTGCACAAACCAGCAGCCTGATCCGCTTTGCGTTCACCGTACCTGCCTGGCCTGCGGCTTGCGCCGGTTGCCGCGCAATGGTTTTGAAAGCGAGGACGGTTCACGCTGTGCTGTGCCGGTTGGCTGCCGGGCAGACCGTGCAGCCGCGCGCCGCGCTCTGAGCAGGCGCAAGCCGCGTTTCTGAAAATCCACCACCGGTATGGCCGTCTTCGCCTGTTCCTGCTCTTTGCGGTGCGCCAGGCGCGACACATTGAGGACGATCCCCACCGCGGTCAACGAGGCCAGCAAATTGGAGCCGCCCGCGCTGATGAAAGGCAGCGCGTTTCCGGCAAAGGGCGCCAGGCCCACGATGACCATCATGTTGATAAGGGCTTCCATGGCGATCCACAGGCTCAAGCCGCCCGCTAACAGCGCGCCGAGCAGGTCCGGCGCGCGGCGGGCGATCTCTAGCCCGCGCCATAACAGCAAACTGTATAAAAGGATCACGCCGGTTGCCCCCAGCACACCGGTCTCCTCGCCGATCACTGCGAAAATGCTGTCCGTGGGAGGAACGGGCAGGCCGGTGAATTTTGTGTCCGCGTTGCCAATTCCCTTGCCTATCCATCCGCCTTTTACAAAGGCCTCCCATGAACGGCGCACGTGGTAGGAGGCCTCGGTGGGATCGCGCACCCCTTCCAAATAGCTCTCGACGCGCTCGCGCCCCGTCGGGCTGACCCTGACCACCAGCCAGCCAACCAGCAAAGTAGCAATCAACAGAATGGCGATCTGTTTCGTGTCGCCGCCCGCCAGGAAAAACATGATCCCGCCCAGCGCAAAGATGGTCAGCACCGCGCTCAAATCGGGCTGCAAAAAGATCAGGCCGCCAATCACACCCAGAATGGCCGCCAAAGGGAACAACCCAAAACTAACATCTCCCAGATGCTCTCGCTTGGAGTACAGCCAAACAGACAGATAGATCACAATGACGATCTTTGCCAGCTCCGAGGGCTGGTAAGAGCCAGCAAACAGGGTTCGAGCCGCTCCAAAACGCACTTCGTTAGCGATCAGCACCGCTGCCAGCCCCAGAATAGTGAGCAGCATGGCCGGAACCGCCAGTTTGCGCCAAAAATGGTAATTGAAAAATGTGCAAAAGACCGCAACGCCTACCCCAAGCACGGCCCAGAGCAACTGGCGGCGGAAAACGAAGGAAGGATCATCATAGATCGCCAGGGAGAAATCCCAACTGGCCGAGTACACCATCAACATGCCCACCACCAACAGGGTGAACATGACCAGCAGTAAGGGGACATCTACCCCTAAGCGAACCACCCGCTGCCTGGAAGCAGGTTGCGCTGCCCGGCGTGTGCCTTTTACTCCAGTGCCATAACCCATTGCTTGAACCTTTCTCCTCGCTCCGCGAAATCGCGAAACTCATCGAAACTTGCGCCGCCAGGGGACAGCAGCACCACGTCGCCTGCAGAAGCGGTCCGGCCGGCGGCCTGCACCGCGTCCCGCAAACCCCGGCAGCGCTCCAGCGTGTACGGGCGTTGGGCGCGCTTCCGGCGCACTTTCCGCTCGATCATGCCCGCGGTTTCACCAAACACGATCAAATGATCGACACGTTCACAAACCAAGTCCACGAAATCATCCCAGGGCAAATCCTTGTCGCGGCCACCGGCCAGCAACACCAGCGGCTCGTCGAAGGAGCGGATACCGGCCATGGCCCGCTCCGGCGCGGTGGCAATCGAGTCGTTGTACCAATCCACCCCGCGCAGGCGGCGCACGAACTCCAGCCGGTGGGCAACACCCCGGAAACCCCGTACCCCGGCGCGCATGGCCTCGGGAGAGGCGCCGGATGCAAAGGCAATGGCGCAGGCGGCCAGCACGTTCATCAGGTTGTGCTCGCCGCGCAGCAACACCTCGGAACGGGGCATCACGACCGTCTCGGTCTGGCCGTCCCAGAGCGTCACCGCCTCGCGGTTGACGAATACGTCACCCGCCCAGGGGAGGGGGAGCGGCTTGCGGAGGGGTTGGCGCCCGAAAGTCAACAAGCGCCCGCGCACGTGGCTCCGCAGGCCCCACGCGCCCGGGTCGTCGCGGTTCAGGATGGCGGTGTCTTCAGGCCCCTGAAAGTCGAGAATGTGCGCTTTGGCTGCGGTGTAAGCCTGCATGGTGTGGTGGCGGTCGAGGTGGTTGGGTGTCAGGTTGAGCAGCGCAGCCACCTGGGGAGAACGGGTCATAATGTCCAATTGAAAACTCGATAATTCCATCACCGCCAGGTCGCCGGGGGTCATTTGCTCCAACTCCGCAATCAGCGGGTTGCCGATGTTGCCGCCGACGAACACAGCAGCCGGTTGGCGGATGTGCTGCTGCATGATGCGGCCCACCAGGGTGGTGGTGGTGGTCTTTCCGGCCGAGCCGGTGATGCCGATCACCGGGCAGGGGGCGGTCTCCAAAAAAATTTGCGAGTCGTTGGAGAGCGGAATACCACGGCGGCGGGCCTCGGCGATCAGCGGCAGGTCGAGGGGGACGCCCCCCGAAGGGCAAACCAGATCGACGCCCTCGAGCAGCTCGAGGGGGTGGCCGCCAAACGCCCACTCGACCGGCGCGTCTGCCAGACGGGCGCGGGCCTCCGGGATTTCCTGGGGGGTGCGGCGGTCGTTGATCACCACCGCGGCCCCCTGGCGGGTCAGGTAGGCGGCCAGGGCGGTCCCCTGCCGGGCCGCGCCAACGATCAGAACGCGTTTGCCGTGCCAGTGGTTCATGGTGCGGAGGTGGGTAACGGGTGATGCGAAAGTCGCTATCATACCAGAGATAAGGTGATACCGATCATGGCGGCCAGGAAATTGATCAGCCAGAAGCGCTGCACGATTTGGGTGTCGCTCCAGCCGCTCAATTGAAAGTGATGGTGAAGGGGCGCCATGCGGAAAAGGCGGCGGCCTCCTGTCAGCCGGAAGTAGACGATCTGCAACACCGTGCTGAGGGCCTCCAGCGTGGGGATGATGAAGATCAGCGGCAAAAGCGGCCACTGGCCGGTCATGAACGCGACCACGGCCAGCGTGGCGCCCAGCGCAAACGAACCGGTGTGCCCCATGACCAACGCGGCTGGCTTGATGTTGAACCACAGGAATCCCAGCAGCGCGCCGGTGATGGTGAAGCAAAATCGTGAAAGAAAGAGCTGCCCCTGGATGATGGCAATCGCGCCGTAGGCCGCGAACGCGGTGGCCGCAATCATGCCGGAGAGGCCGTTGACCCCGGATGTCAGGGTGGTGGCGTTGGCGGTGCCGGCGATGACGAAGGTGGCCGCGGGGAGGAACCAGATGTTCATCTCGAATTCGCCGTCGTAAAAGGGCAGATACATTTCGGGCACGTCCAGCACCCGCCATAAGCCATACGCGATGATGAAAGCCAGCAATGTTTGAATGATCACCTGATTGCGAATGCGCAACGCCTTTTTCGCAAAGCCGCGGATGTGGCGCAAGTCGCTCAACACACCCAGGAAGGCAAAACCGATCATGGCACCCAGGGGCAGCAAAATCGAACGCCCCAGCACATCCAACCCTAGCAAAGTGGCTGCATTGAGCAGCAGGGTGAGCAGGGTGATGGGCACGATGAACAAGATGCCCCCCATGGTGGGCGTTCCCAGCCGGGTGAAGGTTTGGTGATGGCTTTGCACCTGAATACGTTCACCAATCTCAAAATAGCGGAGAATTCGTAGCACCGGCCGGCCCCACACCACGGTCAGGATGAAGCTCAATCCCGCCAGCGCCAGCGCCATGGAGGTCTGGGTCATTGATCCTCCTCCAGGGCGGCAGTGATGCGGCCCATTTGCAAGCGGGCGGGGCCTTTGATCAGCACCACGTCGTCGGGGCGCAGGTTCTCATCGAGGAAGGCGATCACCTGGTCCACATTGTCCAGTTCGACGATCGCGGAGGCCGGCATCCAGGCCATGCGGGCTGCAGCCGCGATCTCCTGGGCGGGTGCGCCCACCGTGATCAACAAATCCACCACCTGGGCGGCACGCAAGCCGACCAGGTGATGCCCAGGATAACGATACTGGCTCAAACCCGGCAACCCGCCGAGCACCGCCACCTTACGGCCTTCCATTTCGTCCAGCAGGTTGAGGGCTGCCAGGGCCGACTCGGTCGAGGCGTTGTAGGTGTCGTCGAGCAGCAAGGCGCCGTGAACGCTGCGCACCGCGACCAGGCGAAGCTGGGTGTTCCCAAAGCGCAGCCCTTGCACGATCTCCTGCCAGGTAAAACCTTCCACCAGCCCGACCGCGGCCGCTCGCAGCGCGGTATGTACCGAATGACGCCCGATCAAGGGCACCCGCAGGTAAATGATTTCCTCGCCAAAGTGCAGGCGAAAATGGACGCCCTCCAATCCCCGGCCCTCGACCTCATCGGCCCAAATATCAGCCTGAGGAGAAAGGCCATAGTACAAAACATTGGCCCGGGTTTGGGCGGCCATCTCGCGCACCCAGGGGTCGTCGTAATTCAAAATGGCATACCCGTCGGGGGGCAGTATTTTGACGAACTCCGCCATGCGGTGGGCGATTTCGGCCTGGGAGCTGGCCTCGCGGGTGTGAATCGCGCCCACGTTGGTAACGATGCCCGTTTTCGGGGCAGCCATCTGGGCAAAATAATCTATTCGGCCCGGCAAATCGATCTCCAGTACGGCGCGGTGATGCCCGTCCGACAGTTCCGTCAAGGCCAGGGGGATGTCGATCTCGCTGCGCAAATTTCCAGCGTTTTTTAAGGTGCGATAGCGTTGCTGCAAGACTTCCGCAACCAGGTCTTTGGTGGTGGTTTTTCCGACCGTGCCGGTAACGGCAATGGTGGTAACGTTTTGGAGCTGCTGCCGCCAATGGATGACGATTTTATGGAGTGCTTCCAGCGCGTCGGGCACACGCAGACACAAGGGCAAATCCTGATTGGACAGTGCTGCCAGTTGGGAGGTGTCTTGCAGGTTCAATGTGCGGGCTGAATCCGGCGGGTCTTGCTGGATCAAGGCCAGTGCTGCCCCGCGTTCAAACGCCTGTGAGACCGCCGCGGGGGTGTCCGCCGTCATCCGGGGCAGGACAACAAACAAAGAGCTTGGAATGGCTTTACGCGCGTCGACGACCGCCTGGGTGATGACCTGCGTTGCGTGAGGAGGGCGCACCCCGGCCAGGGATTCGATCACGTCGGCACAGGTCAGCAGAGTCATTATCGTCCCAGGGATGCGCTTTGCGGGTTGTCGGGTGGAATGTTAAGGTACATAACGAGACGTTCAACCACGTCTCGAAACACGGGCGCGGCCACTTCCGACCCCCAGGGGGAAGAGGTGGGTTTTTCGAACCAGACGTACACGATGAATTGCGGGTCATCGACCGGCCCCCAGCCGACAAAAGAAGCGTTGGTGGCGCTGCTGGTGTAGCCGTAGGGCGTGGGGATTTCGGCTGTACCGGTCTTGCCTGCCAGGCGATACCCCGGTACCAATGCGGCCGAGGCCTCATTTTCCAACGATCTGGCCAGCATCAGGGTGATCGTGCGGGCGGTCTCGGCGGAAAGCACCACTTTGGACAATTGTGGAGGCGTCTCATATTGGGTGCCGTTGTCCACCAGGGCGCGCAAGATGTGCGGTGTCATCATCCGGCCTTCGTTTGCCAGCGCAGAGGCAGCCATCAACATTTGAGTAGGCGTTACCGAAACGCCCTGCCCAAAGGAATTGGTGCCCAAATCGGCGGGGTACCAGTCCGGATCGCCGGGGGTCTTCAGTCGTCCGGTCACTTCTCCGGCTATGTCGACACCCGTGGTGTGGCCGAATCCAAAGTCGAGCATGTAGGCGTAGAAATCTTTCGGCCCCAGCTGCTGGGCTACCCAGGCCAGACAAACGTTCAGCGAATACTGGAGGCAGGTCACCATATCCTGGGGTCCCCATGCACCGCCGTTCCAGTTACGGATGATCGCGCCGCCAATCTCGATCTGCCCGGTGTCCAGGAAAGGCGTATCCGGCTCGACCGCGCCAGCATCCAGGGCGGCAGCCATGGTGAATATCTTGAAAACCGAGCCTGGTTCGTAGGCTTTGCTAACCGCCGGGTTGAAAGGGGTGGAGCCTTCGATGATCTGGCTGTATTTCCAGTATTCGTTCAGGTCCAGTCGAGGCGTAGTCGCCATTGCCAAAATCTCGCCGTTGTTCGGGTCCATGATGGCGATGGTTCCCGCTTCTGCGCCATTTTCTTCCACGGCCTGGTCCAGGATTTCTTCCACCATGGACTGAATCTCTCGATCAATGGTCAGGATCAGGCTTGCACCCGGCGGAATATCCGTTATCGTTGCCACTTGGTAAGGGTCTTGCGGAACCCAGACCTCCTCCGGTGCCCCGGCCAGCAGTTGGTTGTATTTCTCTTCCACGCCAAAATAGCCGCGCCCCTCCATACTGACGAAACCCAACACATTGGCAGCCAGGTCTCTTTCTGGATAGCTGCGTTGCAAATGTGGAATGTAGACCAAACCCTCCAGGCTACGGATGGAGGGGTTGGCATCGTCGGGTTGTCCAACCTGTTGGGCCAACTGCTGGAGTTGCAGCACCTTTTCGGGCGGCACAAAATCGGTCAGAACGGCAAACACCGCGGTAGGGGATGGCTCCTGACTGGCGATTGCCAACATGTTCTCGTAATCTTCATCTAGCACCGCCATCATGGCGAAAGCAATCCCCTCGGGGTCTGTTACGTGGTTCAGTTCCACCCCGATCTGGTAAACGATTTTATTGCCGGCCAGGAGATTACCCCAACGATCATAAATCTGCCCGCGGGGCGGGTACACTGTGCGCCACGTGCCGGCATACAGGTCACCCTGTTTGCGGAAAACGTCAGCCTGGGGGCTGAGCTGGATGCGCACAAGCTGCACGAAAACAGCCACCCCCATCAGGAAAAACAGGGCCCCGATGGAGTGAAACCGCCAATGAGATTGAAGATAATGGCTTTTGTTCATGGCGCTCCCCCACGACCTACTCCAGGCACCGGCTGCGAGAGGATCAAATCTTGCAGCCAATCCACCAAAGTCTCTGTAAATTCGGGCGGCAAGTCGGGAGCGGAGGCCACAGCCGGCCCCGGAGGGGAGGCGAGCACAGCTTCCTGCCGGCCTGCGTAACCGGGCACCGGCAGGTAGAGCACCTGACCGGGATCGACAGGCCGGTATCCCAAGGCCACCGCCCGCTGCTCCATCGAGCGAACAGAGGTGAGCAACGCAAGCTGGGTTTCCAGGTCCGCATTGGTGCGCTGCAATTGTAGTATCTGCGTCTGCATTTCTTGAATCTTCCGGCCAGCAGTAGCGGCCCGGGCCGTCACGTTCAGATAAATTCCCGCCACCAGGCCAACCATCACCAATGCAAGTGAAAACAGTCCAATCATCTGCAATTGGACTCGCCAGGGAGCATTTTTATAGACCTGTACAAGTGGCGTGTGCATGGTTTTTATATTTTTTCTACGATGCGCAAGCGGGATGAACGCGCCCGAGGGTTGCTGCGAACTTCCTCCGGGGAGGGCCGGATGGGTTTCCGGGTAACCAGCCGCACGGTTGCCTGATGATCGCAGGTGCAAACCGGCTGGCCAGGAGGACAGAGGCAATCCTGGCTCTCCTGGCGAAAGAAATTCTTGACAATGCGGTCTTCCAGCGAATGAAAAGAGATCACAGCCAGCCGCGCGCCAGGCCGGAGGGCGGTTACGGCCTGGGGCAAAACAGCCTGTACGGCCTGCAATTCCCGGTTGACTGCAATGCGCAACGCTTGAAAAGTGCGTGTGGCCGGGTGAATTTTCTTTTTGCCGCGCATAGTTTTGGCAACCACTTCGGCGAGATGCGCGGTGCTCTCGATGGGGCGTGCCCGGACGATGGCCTTTGCAATCCGGCGAGAGCGAGGCTCCTCGCCGTAGCGAAAAATGATGTCGGCCAGTTCCCTCTCGGGGAGGGTGTTGACCAGATCGGCAGCCGTCACGCCGCCTGGCCGGGTCGGGTCGAAGCGCATGTCCAGTGGTTCGTCCGCCCGAAAGGAGAAGCCGCGGGCCGGAGTGTCCAGTTGCATCGAGGAAACGCCCAGATCGAGCAGAATGCCGTCCACCGCGCGCCAGCCCACCGCCGCCAACTGGCGTTGCAGGGTGGTGTAAGAAGCATGAACGAGCACCGCGCGGCTGGCAAAGGGGGCCAGTTGCTGGCGGGCGGTCTCGATGGCCTGCGGATCGAGGTCCAAACCGAGCAGCTTGCCGCCCGGGGCGCTGGCTTGCAAAATATAACGCGCGTGGCCGCCCGCGCCCACGGTGCAATCCACGTATAGACCCTCGTCGTGCGGCTGCAAAGCGTGTATAATTTCCTGGTAAAGTACGGGTTTGTGCATCAAAAATTGCGGCTGGAAAGCTCCAGCGCGGCAAACCGTTGGGCGTTCGCTTGCGTATCCTGGAGTTCAGCAGCCAGAGGAGACCACGCTTCTGGAGACCAGATTTCGAAATAGTCGCCCACGCCGATCAAAACCACCTCGCCGTCCAGGCTGGCGACCTGCCGCAGGAATTGTGGAATGCGGATACGGCCCACCCGATCCAGTTCCACACGATCTGCGCCCGCGAAGATCAGCCGCTTGAGCTGCCGATTGGTGGGGTCGGTTATACTCATCTGATTGATGGTTTTGGATAGCTGCTCAAAAGCTGCGGTAGTCAACACCATCAGGTTGTGATCGAAACCCTGGCTGATGTATGCTCCCTCGGACAAATACTCCCGGAAACGCGCCGGGACAGTCAGGCGGCCTTTGCTATCGATATTGTGGGTGTACCGACCCAAAAACATATGTTCTAGTTTCTCCTTAACTACCGAACGCCGGGAGGTCCCGGCGTCCCACTTCGATCCACTTTAACCCACAATCTCCCACATTTTATCCCACTTTGCCCCCTAACGCAAGTTCTTTCTCCCACTAATTGGTACTAACGCGTCAGCAACGTGTTCCGTGCGTAGTGGGGGCACACAACACGCAGCGCGTAAAACCTTCTGCCACACCCAGGAAAAGAGAGCATGACAACTTCTACACACCCCCAAACTTTCGAGCACTTGTTCACCGGCCTGGAGGTGGAAACGCCCACCCTGAACGGCACGCACCGACGCTACATCAACTTCGACAATGCCGCCTCCACACCATCCTTCAAAAGGGTACAACAGAAAGTAAACGACTTTCTGACGTTTTACAGCAGCGTACACCGCGGCACGGGCTTCAAAAGCCAACTTTCCACCCACGTGTATGAGCAGGCGCGCGTCACCACCATGCGCTTTGTGGGCGCGGACCCGGCCACGCACACCTGCATCTTCGGAAAAAACACCACCGAGGCGCTCAACAAGCTGGCGCGGCGGTTCCCGTTTTCCGCGGAGCGGGACATCCTGCTCACCACGGGTATGGAACACCACTCCAACGATCTCCCCTGGCGCATGGTCACCCGGACGCTGCACGTCCGCCTTACCCCTGACGGGCGACTGGACGAAGCGGATTTCGATCAAAAACTGGCCGAGTACGGAAAACGGATCGCGCTGGTGGCGGTTTCTGGCGCCAGCAACGTGACCGGGTTTTTGAACCCCATTCACCGGCTGGCCGAAAAAGCGCACGCGGTGGGCGCACAAATCGCGGTGGACTGCGCCCAACTCGCACCGCATCGCAAAATCGACATGCGCCCGCTAGACGACCCCGGACATCTGGATTACGTCGCCATCTCTGCACACAAGATGTATGCTCCGTTCGGGACCGGCGCCCTGATCGGTCGCCGCGACACGTTCGAGCGCGGCGACCCCGACCTGGTGGGGGGCGGCACGGTCGCCATTGTGACGCTCGACGAAGCCGTCTGGGCCGGCCCGCCCGACCGGGACGAGGCCGGCTCTCCCAACGTTGTTGGCGCGGTGGCGCTGGCCGCGGCCCTCCGCCAGTTGGAAGAGATCGGCATGGACACGGTGGCCCAACACGAAGCCGAACTGACCGAATACCTGCTGCGTAAACTCCCCCACATCCCCGGGATGCGCATCTACGGCAGCGATGACCCGGCCTCGGCAGGAGAACGGCTGGGCGTGGTGCCTTTCAACCTGGAGGGCATGTCTCACTTTCTGGTGGCCTCGATCCTGGGGCACGAATTTGGCATCGGCGTGCGCAACGGCTGTTTTTGTGCGCACCCCTACATCTTGCACCTGCTGCATCTCTCCGAATCCGAATCGCAGGCCGTGCGCGAGAACATCCTGGCAAACGACAAGCGCGATATGCCCGGTCTGGTACGCATTTCCTTCGGTCTCTACAACACGCACGAGGAGATCGATGTGTTGATCGACGCGCTCGAACACATTGCCAACGGCAACTTTGCTGGCAAATACGTACAGGACACGGCCAGCGGCGAATTCCACCCACAGGGATGGCAGCCGGATTTTGACGAGTATTTTCGCTTCTGATAAACACCCCAAAGTTTCGTTGAAAAACCCGCCCCTGCCAGGGGCAATCATCCGTTCAGGAGCAGTCTTTTCAACGTTCTAACCTTGGGATGGACAAGGGGGTGCCCCCTGGTTGAGCGGTTGCATTCGCGGTTGGAGGACGCAGGGTAGGCGAGGGCAATGCCCCTCACCTACCCTGCTGTTTTACGAGATTCGCCCGCCCTCCCGAAAATTCACTTACTTGCACGTTCATTTAAATGATGCTATGATGTATTCAAGGCAAGAAAACAAATTTTACGAAACAAACATTTTGTTTGTTATGGATTGCTTTCCAAGATGACATCCAAAGGAACCTGGACGCTCACGATCCGTTCAGCCGATGGCGAACCACGTGAATACGTCCTCAAGCCGGGCAAAAACTCCATTGGCCGCAGCGCCACCAACGACATCATCATCAATGACAGCTCCGCCTCCCGTCAACACGCCGAGATCAACTTCGACGCCAACACAAACATCGTCACCCTCATTGATCTGAATAGCACCAACGGCACTTTCGTCAACCGAAACCGTCTGGAACACCCTTACCGGTTGGGGACAAACGACATCATTCGCATTGGTACCTGCCTGCTCAATCTAAATTTTTACAGGGCGACGAACACGCATCGACCCCACCCTCGAGGCGCGTCTGGAACCCGCCCCCTGACTCGCGAGTTGTTGGTCGAATCTTTCGATCAACACGCGGTTTTGATGTATGAGGTAGCCAGCCAGCTCAACACAGTTCTGGACATCGATGCCGCCTTGCGCACACTTTCCCAACTCATCCAACAATTCATGGGGACGGATAAATGTGAAATCATCCTGGCAACGGAATTCGGCAAACTGGAAGCATACGGCATCCCCTCTTCCATCGCCCAGGCAGCCATCCAACAAAAGACCACCATTGCCATTCCCGACATGGATGAAACCGAGCAGAGCATACGAAACAGCGACTCCCCCCACCGTATGCGGTCGGCGTTATGCGTGCCCATCATGGCAAACCAGGATGTCATCGCCCTGCTCTACATGTACAAATCGAACCCCGAATCGCGCCCCTTCGACCAGCAGGACGTAAAACTGGCCGTTGCCATCAGCCATCTGGCATCTTTGACCATCCAACGCGTGCTGCTATTGGAACGCGTCCGCGAAGAGCAAAAAACGCGTTATCTGCTGCAACGCTTCCTCTCGGCCTCTGAGGTGGACTACTTGCTGCAAGACTACCTGCGCACCGGCCAGCTCCCAGGGCTTCAAAAGCAAAAAGTCACCGTCCTTTTCGCGGACATTGTAGACTCCACCCGCATGGCGCAGGAAATGGGCGTGCAAAAATTCGGCAAATCGCTGGGGCAATTCTACAAAGCGATCACCGATATCGTGTTCGAGCACGGCGGATTGGTGAACAAATATCTGGGAGATGGCGTCATGGCGGTCTTCGGCATGACCCGCAACGAAAACATCCCAGAAGTACAGGCGGTGCGCGCCGGTCTCAAAATGCTCAAGAGCGTGGAAAAAGGGTTGTATTGCGAGGTAGCCCCCTTTCGCATTGGGGTGGGAGTCAACACCGGTTCGGTCATGGCAGGATACGTTGGCACCAAAGAGCACGTCGAACTCACCGTGCTGGGGGATACGGTCAATGTGGCCTCCCGCCTGGAGGAACTCGCCAAACCCGGCAAATTGTTGATCGGCCCGGCCACCCGCGCGGCATTGAGCGGCGAATTCGACTCAATCCGCATTGGGGAAACCAGCATCCGCGGACGCAGCACGCCGATCCAGGTCTATCAAGTGCTCACCCAAACCGACAAACTCGCCATGCAAGCATGAGGCTGTCCCTGGACACTCAGGCGAAGCGGCGCAAAACCGCCATCACCTGGCCGTAATACCCCCTTCCGAACAAATTCAAGTGATTCAACAGGTGGTAAAGATTGTACAGCGGGAAACGGCTGCGCCAGCCCGGGGGGCAGGGGCGCGCCTCCTGATAGGCATCGTAAAACGCATCCGGGGGCGACCCAAAAAGGGCGGTCATCGCCAGATCCGCCTCCCCCCAGCCGTAGTGCGCGGCGGGATCGATCAACGCCGGCCGCCCGGCCTGGTCCGTGATGATGTTGCCGCTCCATAAATCGCCGTGCAGCGGAGAGGGGGGTTGTTCCGGGACCAGCTCCGGCAGCCGGGCAGCCAATCTGAGCACCTGGGCGACCTCGCCCGGGGTGAGCAACCCCCTCCGCCCGGCCAGTTCCGCCTGGTAGCCCAGCCGGTGTTGGGCGAAAAACGCGTACCCATCGTCGCTCCACGGGTTGGGCTGCGGCGTGCTGCCGATGTAGTTGTCGTGCGCGAACCCGAAGCGCGGCGCGGTGCGGTTATGTAGTACGGCCAGTTGGCGGCCCAACGTGCGCCAAAAGCCCGGCGCGCGCGGCGCGGGGTTCAAATCTTCGAGCAGCAAAAAATCCGCGCCAAACAAAAATGGCTTGGGGAAACGCGGCCCCTGCGGGCAACGCAAAGCCTCCAGCCCTTCGGCCTCCCGGGCGAACATATCTGCCGGGCAATGGGCATTGATTTTGAGGAAAAAGGTCTCGCCTGAGCGGGTCGTCAGACGCACGCCATTGCTAATACAGCCGCCCCCCACCGGCTGCCTGGCGACCACCGGGCCATAGCCGCTTTCTGCCAGCCAGCTTGTGACCACTGCGGGGATCATCGCTCGCCTTCCAGGGCCTCCAGCAGCCCCCGGCAGGAGCGTTCCACGATGTCGTACACTTCCTCGAAGCCGCGAATGCCGCCATAGTACGGGTCTGGCACTGCCGCGCGCGGGCCACCCAACGGGTCGAACTCGCGCAGCAGGCGGATTTTGTCGCGGTCTGCCTGCGTGCGGGCCATGCGTTCGAGGTCGCGGCGGTTGCCAGCATCCATGGCAATGATCCAATCGAAACGGTCGAAGTCACGGGGGGAAAACTGCCGGGCGCGGCCATCATACTTGAAGCCGCGGCGGGCAGCTACACGGCGCATGCGCGCATCTGGCCGCTCACCGACGTGCCAGCCGCCTGTCCCGGCAGAATCCACCTGGTAGCGATGGCCTACCCCAGCCTGGTTTGCCAGGTGCCGGAACATGTTTTCCGCCAGGGGGCTGCGCACGATGTTGCCCAGGCAGACGAAAAGAATGCGTTTGATATCGGACAAGCTCACCTCCTTCCAGGCGATTTAGCCGCGCGGGTGACCGCGTCCATCACGGCCACTGCGGAGCGTTGTTCAACGATTTTCGTTCGATTTCTCACTGACAGTACTTACGCAGTTGAGACCTCACAGGTCTACTACCACACGATGCAGGAAGATTTTACCCAAAATAGATTGCATCCGGGCATCTCCATGCGCTTTGAGACCTGTGAGGTCTGGGTGCTACTTTTCAAGTGCGTAAGTCCTATCACTGACGGGCAAAGCGGGCGGTCAGGTCTGGCCTGTGTTGGCCGAATGTTGTCCCAGGATTCTAACACCATTGCGGGGAGATGGAATAGATTTACGGAAAGGTTAACTCTTGCCACATTTTTCATCTTCATGTACACTTCTAACAATGGGAAAAGGCAAAGAACACGCCCTGGATAACGCACTCAGCCAGATCAGCAAACGCTATGGCGATGGTGCAATCATGCGGTTGGGTGAAGCCACCCATTTGATGGTGGAAGCCATTCCGACCGGTTCGCTTTCCCTGGATATCGCGCTGGGGGTAGGCGGTCTTCCACGCGGTCGTGTCACAGAGATTTACGGGCCTGAATCGTCCGGCAAGACCACCCTCTGTCTGCATGTGATAGCCGAGGCCCAACGCATGGGCGGCGTGTGTGCGTTCATCGACATGGAACACGCGCTGGACCCGGCCTACGCCGAGCGGTTGGGCGTGGATATCGAAAATCTGTACATCTCCCAACCCGACATGGGCGAACAGGCGTTGGAAATTGCCGAAACCCTGGTGCGTTCCGGCGCCATCGACGTGGTAGTGGTCGACTCGGTGGCTGCTCTGGTGCCGCGCACCGAACTGGAAGGGGACATGGGCGACGCTTCGATGGGCAGCCAGGCACGGCTGATGTCGCAGGCTTTGCGCAAACTCTCCGGCGCCATCAAGCAAACCAACACCGCGGTGATCTTCACCAACCAGTTGCGCCATAAAATTGGTGTCACGTTTGGCAACCCGGAAACCACCACCGGCGGGCAAGCCCTGAAATTTTACGCCTCCGTGCGCCTGGATGTGCGCCGCATCCAATCGATCAAGATCGGATCGGAGATCGTAGGCAACCGCACCCGCGTCCGGGTGGTCAAGAACAAGGTCGCCCCCCCTTTCCGCACCGCCGAGTTCGACATCATGTACAACGAAGGCATATCCAAAGTTGGAGACTTGCTGGACCTGGCTACGGAAAACGAAATCATTACCAAGCGAGGGTCTTTCTACTCCTACGGCGATCTGCGTCTCGGACAGGGACGCGAGAACGCCAAACAATTCCTGCGCGAAAACGTCGAACTAAGCGCAGAAATCGAAATCGCCATTCGCCAACTTTTACTGCCCCCTACGCCGGTGGCAGTCGAGGGCGAATAAGATAACCAAATACTTCCTCCGCGTTCGCGCGGCCACGGCTTTGAAATCTCAGTTTATCCATTTGCTTTGAATGATGCCTGTGAGCAAAACTGGCACACAAAAAAACGAAAACCGTTCTCCAGCATACAAGCGCTAATGAACTTCTGCCAGCACACAGACAGGCATAAAACCAAAAACAGCACTATTCAAAGGAATTTCAACTTTTTGGATTGCGCACACTATCGCTTTGTAATCCAAATGCTGAGATCAAAAACACGCCTCTTTATCTAGTTTTTTCCTGAACGTTTTTCCAGCACCTTCGCGAGAAGGTGGAGGTAAACGCACCCAGGAATTCCTAGATTCAATCCATCCCGCTGTCGATGCCGGACCCGGTTCCGGACACACGTCGAAGAATCCATACGGGAACCTTCCACAAGCCGTGGCCTGAATGCAGGCGCACGGCTGTTGCTTTAACAAAAACATGTCTCGCAAAATCACGGCCATCAAAGTCCAGAAACGGAATCCCCAACGGGTAAACATCTACCTCGATGGCGAATTCGCATTTGGGTTGGCACGCATTGTGGCCGCCTGGTTGCAAGTCGGCCAGGAGTTGAGCGAGGAGAAAATCGCCGCCCTGCAGGAAGAGGATCGGAACGAGGTCGCCTACCAACGGGCCCTCAAATTCCTCTCCTACCGCCCGCGCAGCGAGGCGGAAATTCGGGCAAATCTGAAAAAACATGATGTCTCAAAGATTCGGATCGAGGCCGTTCTGGCACGACTGCGCGAGATAGGCCTGGTGGACGATCACGAATTTGCCCGGCTATGGGTCGAAAATCGCTCGGAGTTCCGCCCGCGCGGGCGCTATGCCTTGCGTATGGAACTCAGACAAAAAGGGGTCCAGGAAGAGATCATCGAAGAAACGCTGGCCGCCGTGGACGAAGACGCACTGGCCTATAAAGCCGCTCAAAAGAAGGCGCGGCGGTTGAGAACTCGGGATTTCGATGAGTTCAGGAAAAAAATGTATGGGTTTTTATCCCGGCGAGGATTTACTTACGAGATCACCTCTTCGGTTATTCAAAGAATTTGGGAAGACACACATCATCAGATCGATTATCAAGAGGAATAAAAAATGAACCCGGTCATTTTCGTTATTGCAGTCCTGGCTGCTTTGGTTGTCGGAGCAGCGCTGGGCTACTTATACCATCGCTACCAGCTTCAGAAACAACACAAAAACATCCAGGAAGAAACCGAACGCATCCTGGCCGAATCCAGGAAGAAAGCGCGTGAACTGGAGTTACAAGCCAAAGACAAAGCGCTGGAGATTCGCCAGCAGGCGGAAGCCGAGGCGGAAAAACGACGTAGGGAATTGAGCCGCGAAGAGGACCGCTTGCACAAGCGGCGCATTGCGCTGGACAAACGCACCGAACGCCTGGAAAGGCGCGAGCAAACACTCAACAAACGGCAAAGCGCGCTCGACCGGCGGGCGAACGAAATCGGCAAACTCCATGAGCAAGAGTTAAAGAAGCTCGAAGAAATCTCGCTTATGACCGTAGAGGAGGCCCGCGAGCTATTGCTCAAAGAGGTGGAAAAAGAGGCCAGCAACGATATGGCGCGCATCATCCGGCAGGTAGAGGCCGAAGCGCGCGAAGAGGGGGAACGCAGAGCGCGCGAATTGATTGCCCTGGCCATCCAACGCGTGGCCTCCGAGCACGTCAACGAAATCACTACCTCGGTAGTGCCCCTCCCCTCCGACGACATGAAGGGCCGCATCATCGGGCGTAACGGGCGCAACATCCGGGCGTTCGAGCAAGTGGCCGGGGTGGACGTGATCGTGGACGACACCCCCGAGGCGATTACGATCTCTTGTTTCGATCCAGTCCGGCGGGAGGTGGCCCGGCGAGCGATGGCCAGTCTTATCCTGGATGGCCGTATTCACCCCGCGCACATCGAGAAAATTCTCAAGAAAGAAAAAGAAGCGGTGGAACGCATCGTAGCCGAGGCCGGGGAGCAGGCCGCTTACGACGCGGGCGTGCATGGCCTGCCCTCGGAACTGACCAAAATTCTTGGCCGCCTGAAGTTCCGCACATCCTACGGGCAGAACCAACTTCACCACGCGGTGGAAACCGCCCGTCTGGCCGGGGTGATCGCCGCGGAGCTTGGCGCGGACGTTGAAATCTGCAAAATGGGCGGGCTGCTACACGATCTGGGAAAGGCAATCGACCATAACATCGAAGGCACACACGCGGCCATCGGCGCGGACATCGCCAAGCGGCATCGCCTGCACCCCAAAGTGATCAACGCCATCGCCTCGCACCACCACGAAGTCGAACAGGAAAGCCTGGAGGCCATTATCGTGGAGGCGGCGGACGCTATTTCTGGCGCGCGGCCGGGCGCACGGCGGGAAAGCCTGGACGAATACATCAAACGTATCCGCGCCCTCGAAGAGATCGCCAACACCTTCAAAGGCGTGAAAGAGAGTTTTGCGCTGCAAGCCGGCCGCGAGGTGCGCATCATTGTGCGCCCCGATCAGATCGATGATCTGGCTGCCGCCCGCATTGCCCGCGACATTGCCAAACAAATCGAAGAAAATATGAAGTACCCCGGACAGATCAAGGTCACGGTGATCCGCGAGACGCGCTCAGTGGATTATGCGAAGTAGATTGGGGAATCCCCGCTTACAGATAGGACTTACGCACTTGAAAAGTCGCACCCGGACCTCACAGGTCTCAAAGCGCATGGAGATGCCCGGATGCAATCGATTTTGGGTAAAATCTTCCTGCATCGTGTGGTAGTAGACCTGTGAGGTCCCAACTGCGTAAGTACTGTTACAGAAAGGGGTTGTGCACACGCTCGACCCCGACGGTGGTCTCGGGGCCGTGGCCGGTGAGCAGGCGGGTTTGATCGGGAAGGCTGAGCACCTGCGTTCGGATGCTCTCGATCAATTGATCGTAATCCCCGCCGGGTAAATCCGTGCGCCCGATGCTGCCCTGAAAGATGACATCCCCGCAGAACAAGACGGCCTGCGCGGGCAGGTAAAACATAACGTGCCCCTGCGTGTGGCCGGGCGCGTGCCGCACTTGAAATTCCACCCCATCCAAATACATCGTCATCCCATGCGCCAGATCGATGGTCGGCTCCGGCCCGGGGTCGAGGCGCATCCCGAACCAGGGTGCGCCGCCCTCGTTGCGCCAGAGCCAGTAATCGTCGGGGTGCAGGGCCACCGGTGGGGGCGGGTTACATCCGTCCGCGATGGCGGCTGCCCCGCCGAGATGGTCCATGTGCGCGTGGGTCAACCACAGATTGGTGATGCGCCAGCCGCGCTCCTGCGCCGCTTTCAGGATGATGTGCCCATCCCAGGCCGGATCGATCACCACCGCTTCCCCGCTGCGCGGGCTGCCCACCAGGTAGGCATTGGTCATAAAGGGTCCGAGGGTAAAGGGAACGATCTCGAGCATAGCTGGTGTCCGGGTTGAAAGTCGAAGGCTGCCTGCAAGAAAGTTGAATGTGCGTACACCGTGTCACTGGGTATTGGATATTGGGTATTGCGTCCTGAGCGGAGGGCGGACGATGGGTATCGGGTAATTGGGTAATCGAGTAATTGGGTAATTGCATCCTGAGCGGAAGGCCGACGGAGTGAGCCTGTAGTCGAAGGAGGAATACTGAATACTGAATACTGAATACTGGATACTGGATACTGGATACTGGATTGTATCACTATCCGGTGCGTGGTAAGGGTATAATCCTGGGATGAAACTTTCTTTCGGGTGCTGCGTACTTTGTTATGTGTGGTTCATCGAAACCGCAACACCCATTCTCGGATCGGATATGGAGG
>Ga0256830_1000653_pt1 | contig 26238 bp, 14 predicted proteins | sample 128326metaG_FD_190537 | JGI IMG/M metagenome (GOLD analysis project Ga0256830, IMG submission 190537) | Hydrothermal vent microbial communities from Lau Basin, Pacific Ocean - 128-326 | ecosystem: Environmental > Aquatic > Marine > Hydrothermal vents | place: Pacific Ocean: Lau Basin | collected... | reverse complement strand
TCTTCTGCGCGGGGAGGAGCGGAGCCGCCCCGAAAAGAGCCAGGGTCAGGAAGGCGGACGGCAGTCCATGAGAACGGGAAGGCTGCATCTTCTTCTCCAGGTAACGGGTCGCCCGGTTCCCGGGGGAACGGGCAGGAGTCTCGTATTCGACGGCCCCGAAGCCGGCGCCCGGAACTGCGGCGGCGTCCGTCCGAGGGCGAGGTCCCGGACCCGGGAACCCGCCTCCGGTTCGAAATCCCCGGGGCGGAGCAGGAATGGGGCTACGAGTTTCGCCCTCGGGTATTCCCCGAACAAGCCCGGAACCGGGAATCCCCCCTGAATCGCGTCCGAGGGGAGGGGGGATCCCCCGCCCGCCGAGGCGGCCGCCGGGGCCCTCGCCGGAGGCCTCTCTATTCTCCCCTGAGAAGGCGGTTCGAGAGGTCGTGGATCCGGTCGGTCAGGTCCCCTTCCTCCTCCAGGATCCTCTTCACCCTCTTGATCGAGTGCATGACCGTCGCGTGGTCCCGCCCGCCGAAAAAGCCGCCGACCTGCACGAGACTCAGCCCCGTGTGCTTCCTGGAGAGGAACATCGCGATCTGCCTCGGGAGCACGATGGTCTTGACCCGGGTCCTGGATTGGAGATCCCGGGTCTGGATCCCGAACTCCTTCGCGACGAGTTCCATGACCCTCTGGATCGACACTTCCCGCCGTTTCGGCAAGAAATCGGCCAAGGCCTCCTCGACGAGGGCCAGGTCCACCCGGCGCTTCATGATGTTCGCGAAGCCGAGGACCTTCGTGATGGCCCCCTCGAGTTCCCGAACGTTCGTGTCGATCCTCTCGGCCATGAACTGGGCGACCTCGTCCGAGACCTCGAATCCCCTCAACCTCGACTTCCGCTTGACGATCGCGACCCGGGTCTCCAGGCAGGGCGAATCGAGCTTCGTCACCATCCCCCAGCCGAACCGGGAAACCAGGCGGTCCTTGAGGGTCGCGATCTCCTTCGGCGGACGGTCCGAACTCAGGACGATCTGCTTCTGGCCGTTGTAGAGCGTGTTGAAGGTGTGGAAGAACTCCTCCTGGGTCCGGTTCTTCCCTTCCAGGAACTGGATGTCGTCGATCAGGAGGATGTCGACACGACGGCAGGCGTAGCGGAACTCCACGAGCTTCGAGTCCGTCACGGCCTGGATGAACCGATTGACGAAGTTCTCGCAGGACAGGTAGAGGATGCGCCGGGGGGTCGGACTCCGAAGGATCGCGTGGCAGATCGCCTGCAGGAGATGGGTCTTCCCGAGCCCGGGGCCTCCGTGGATGAAGAGGGGGTTGTACGGACCGCCGGGGAACTCCGCGACGGCCTTCGCGGCGGCGCAGGCCAGCTCGTTGCAGCTCCCGACGACGAAATGCTGGAACGTGAAGTTGTTGTTCAGCACGAAGTCGGAATGCTTGTGGAAGAACTCCAGGCTCGCGCTGTTCAGGTCCGGGCCGGCGGAGAGAGCCCCCGGATCTCCCCCCCCTCCTCGAAGGACGGGGAAGACCTCCGGGCCGTCGCCGGAGAAGTCCTCCGCGACCCCGCGGGGCCCCCTGCCCCTATCCTCGACCCTCGGTCCTTCGCCGGAATCCTCGAGCGGCGGCGCTCCCCCTCCCTCGTTCTCGGGCGAAGCCCCCTCGCCCGCTCTAAAGGACCCCGCTTCCCGGGCCCCCGGCCCCCCTCCGCTCGACCCCCGCCTCCCCCCGGCGGGAAAGGACCGCCCCGCTCCCCCCGGACTTCCGGGGAGCGGGATCTCGGGTTCCGCCTCCCCGGAGGCCTCCACCGGGATCGCCGCCGGACGGAAGAGCCTCCTCTCCCCGCCGGCCGAGACCCCGGGCGCCCGCGCCCGCCCGTCCCCGTCTCCCGGAGCCTCCGTTCCCGGCGTGGAGGACTCGAGCCAGAACGGAACCCCGGCCGCCGGCTTCCGTTGTCCTCCGGACGCCACCCGTTCCCCGCCCCGGAGTCCGTCCCCCCTCTTCCCGCGGATCCCCATGACCCAGGGGGCCTCCGCGGCCTTCCCCTCGGGAAGGCCTTCGCGAGGGGAGGAAAGGACCCGGGTCTCCTGCGCCGGACGCGGGGGAGCCCCCGCGGCCCCATCCGCCCGCCCGCAGGCCGCGAGCAACGGCCCCTCCCCCTCCTCGGCCTCGCCCGGCAGGAGGAGATGCACGCGCTTTCCCGACGCCCCGCAGTCCTCGCAGACCGCAAGGAAGGAATCGAGGTAATGCCTCTCGATCCAATCTTTCGAAAAGGCGTTCCGGGCGAACAGGAACAGACCGTCGGGCGAACTCCCGAGCACGCGCAGGCGTCCCAGCCAGGTATCGAAATGCGCGCGCCCGACGATCGACCGAAGCCGATCGCAAAGCGGACCCCAAAAGGTTTCGATCTCTCGTGGATTCGGTGGCAACCAGGTTGAAGACATCACTCGGGTTTTCGGCAGGGGACAGCAACGGAACCATCTCGGGAATCCCGAAAATGCTCGGGACGGCATCCATGAAGATGCGTTGCAACCGGGAGTTCCCGTTCATCCCCGCGGGAACCGCAGGCTGCGGGGAAACGGGAACCTCCGCCCCCATTCAGCTCCCGTCGGAACTGATCCGCCGATCCAGGAGGAACGCCTCCTTCGAGTGAAGGCGGGGGGAGACGGGAAACGGCCGAAGCTCCTCGAAAACCCTCCGGTTCCGCAGAGGGTTCGTGGTTTCCGCCCAGGCGCCCTTCCAACTCCGACCGAAGATCTCTCCCATGTCTGTCACCTTTCCTCCCCGACCCGCCCCGTGGAAGATCCGACCCCTCGGCCGTCCGGACCGGGAGCGGGCCCGAACCATGCAACGCAAGTTCTCCCCGGGCGCCCTCGGCGCCTCGAGAGACGAAGCGGAGGTTTTGCCGGCAAGGACCGGAATCCGCAGGCCCCGAGAAGGACAAAAGCGGCAGCTTTTTTCCCTCCGGTATCGGAGACCTATTTCCGTATTTCCTCGAGATGTATTTCCGGGACTCCAGGCCCATGCAAAAGGCCCGAATGGACTGGAAATACGGAGGATACCCCCGGTGAAGAGGCGCGATGGGCTCCAGGACGGCGGAAACCCTCCAGGCCACCGAGCCTCCCCGCAAGCACCTGCAAAACAAGAACTTACGTTGCACGCTATGCGAAAGACCAAAGGCGGGAAGGCCGTGAGAAGGCCTTCTTCACCTTTCCTCATCCGCCCCGATCCTATCGCTTCCAGTCTCCGCGGCAAGACCGAATCCCGAAGTTCTTCCTCTCGAATTCAGCGAAACCTTGCAAGCACTTGAGAGCAAAGGAGACCCGCCCGCTTTGCAAGTTCGCATCCGAGTTCGGGTCCGAGGCTCACCCGGAGACAAGAAGCGGCCTCCTCCCGTGAGAGCCCCAGGGCCCTCAGCACCCGCGAGGGCTCGCGCGCGCGGGACCCTCCGGCATTCAGCGGGTTGGCAATCCCCGCGTCACTTCACGAGGAGGAGGGGGACCGGGTTGCTGGCGAGGTCGAGGCGGAGGGTCTTCGGGTCGAGGACGAGGTAGGCGTGGTCGAGGACCTTGCCCGACAGGGCGGCGGGCAGGCCCGGCGGCAGCGTCCAGGCGATCTCGGCCCGGCCGTTTTTGTCGAGGAGGCCGAGGGAGCCGGGGATCAGGGAGTTCGGGGCGGCCAGCAGGTGCAGGAAGTAGGCGTCGGGGTTCAGGGGCAGGAAGTGCGGTCCGAGCCAAAGTCCCGGCAGAACGCCCGACATGCTCCCGAGCAGCCAGTAGAACTTGCCTGCCTGGGCCGGACCGGCCGCGAGGTGGAAGAGCTGCTTCCCTCCCTTCGCCAGGGAGAGCCGGCTCGGGTCCCGCGTCAGCGGCCGGGGGCGGGAGGAGACGACAAGAAGGTAGCTGTAGTTCGGGAACGAATAGACCTGCACGACAAGGTCCGGAAACCCGTCCCGGTCGAGGTCGCCCACCGGCCGCAGGGCCCAGCCGAAGGTCGAATAGATCGCGCCTGTGATATCGTCCCCGCGGAAGTAGAAGAGCTGCTTGCCGGTCTTCCCCGAGTAGAAGACGACTCGCCCGTCGTCGGGGTTCTTCTTGGGCCCCATGACCGCGTAGTCAGGGACCCTGTCCCCGTCGATGTCCCCGACCCCGGCGAGCCCCTGTCCGACCGCCTCGTTGAGGTACGACCCCTTGTGCTCGCGGATCAGGGATCCGGTCTTCATCGAGAGCAGTCAGGCGTAGCCGACGCCGTACTTGATCTGGAATTTCCGGAAGTCGGGTGCCCTGGGAGCCCCGACAAGCATGTCGGGCACGCCGTCCCGGTCGACATCCCCGACCGCGGCGATCCGGAACCCGAAGCTGCTGCCACTGAAATCCCTTCGCCCTGGGATGCTGAAGAGAAGCTTCCCGCTCCTCCCGGAGCGGACCTCGACGTAGCCGTCGGCACCCCCATACGGAGCGCCGATCGCGAGGTCGTCGTAGCCGTCGCCGTCGACATCCCCGAGGTTCTCGACCGCCCAGCCGTAACGGTCGTCGGTCTTCAGCCCCTTGAACGTGTTCCGGAGCTTGAGGGTCGCGTAGTCGTAGGTCCGCACGGTCCCCCGCATGAACTTTGGCTTACTTTGGGTGATCTCCATGGGGGAGCCGACGACAAAGAGGTAAGGCTTTCCCTTGGGGCCCCGGAGAACGCAAAGAGCCCCGCCGAACTCCGGCACGGTACCCGGCGGGTAGAGACCGCGGATCAGGGTCCCGTCCTTCCCGGACAAAAAGTCCACATTTCCCGCAACCGATGAAAGGAGCCCTTGGAACCCGACCGCGAGGTCGGGGATCCCGTCGCCGTTCATGTCGCCGACCTCGGTCAGGCCCTCCTGCAAGACCCAAGCTTGATGGCTGTATGTCTTCTCCCAGAGGACCCTACCGTCCCGGCCGGAACGCACGGAAACCCCGTAATGCGTCTTCGAAACCCGATTTCCATAGAACAATACGGCGAAGTCCCGCCAACCATCCTGGTTCAGGTCCCCGATCCCCGCGGCCCACCAACCAAGAGACTGGTTGCGTCTGTACTCCCCCCGAAACAGGAGATGCTGCTTCAGGACTCCTACCTGCGCGGAGAGCGGGGCTGCGCCGAGCAGGAGGATCAAGCCTCCGATAAAGGGGATCGATCCTCTGACAATGTTACGAACACCAAGGTCTATTCTTCGTTTCATCAGTGCACCCTCAATCGCGGCCACCAGTCGCTGACATACAGGTTGTTCGCGCTGTCCTTGGCTTGGGCCTTTACGTTGACGCTGTAGTTGCCCCATCCCATCCACCCTGAGGGCGGGGTGAAGGTCCCCTCATAGAGTATCGGGTTTCCCGGATTCCGGGTCAGGAAGATGGACCGGAGGACTCCCCCGGGAGTGTTGTGGAGGATCTTGGCCTCGACCTGATCGACCGTGGTGTTGGCGGGAAGGCTCTTGATGTAGACCCGGAGGAGCGGTCCCGGGCCTCCATCGATGACGACAAAGCACCTTGAGATAACGCCAAGCCCAGCGAAGCTGAGAGTCGAACCCGGTTTCCGCATGATGAGAACCAAGGGCCGAGATGAGGGCGAGTTCCAGCAGCTAATCCCTGGGTTGTTCCTCCAGATGGAATTCCTGCCGGAGACCGAGGGTACAACGAATCCACCACCTCTCAACCCCCCTGGGATGAATCCCGGTTTCTTCAAGGATCTTGCCGGTGGACAATCCTGCTCATCAAACCTTTCAAAGGAAATCAGCCGCGCCCCCCCTGTTTGTCACTTCGCGAGGAGGAGGGGGACCGGGGGCCCAGGCAGTCAGCTGGCTCAGGAAGGAAGCGCCGGGGTATGGCTCTAATGACAGCGCGGGCAGGGAGTTTCTCCAGAACCACTTTGATCGTCGGCCCCCGGCTTTCTGCTTGGACCAGGAATTGCGATTCTCCCTTACAAGGGTTCCGAGCAGACACCCGCTTACAATCCCCATCCCGCCTGTATGTTGGTCACCTAAGGGAGAGCACTCCGGCCTTTGCACCGTCCGAGGTTGATAATGGTTGCTTCAAGATACTTGGATTTGAAACTCATGCTAGCAACAACCCTTTTCTCTCTCGACCCCTTCCACTCCCCTTCCTCATAGCCTAGGTATCGTGCAGGGGGATTGTCTGAACTTATCATTGGCCAGAATATATATTTTTTTGCCTTCCCGAAGACACTCAATGTCAAGACCCGAATACATCCGATCCCTTTGGGCACTAAACTCTTCGCCTTAACAAGGAAGGATACAAAGGCTCCATGACCTCGAGAAACAAAGTTCATTGGCCCAAGGCTCTGTTCTTCACCCTTGCAGGATTGATTGTGGTGCTGTTCCCAATCGTTCTCAACGGGTTTACTCAGACTCAGCGGAGCGCCCAGACGAAAGACGGGCAAAGGCTCTGGAAGTCCAAGAAACCCACATGGATTCCCCCGCTGACCCCTCAAAGACAATCACGAATAGATCGAAAAGTATCATTGAGGATTTGCGATGTAGATGGCCATCGAATCCCCGACGCCACCATCGTCTCTGGTGATGATTTAAAATACTCCAGCGATGCAACTGGCGTAGTCCTCTTACCATTGAGTCTCCAGAAGAGCAACATCAAAGTCACCAAGGACGGCTATATTGGAGGGACGTATGCCTTGGAGGTTAACATACGCACTTTGGTCCTATTCCGATCCAAGATCTTGACGTTGAGGGGGTACAATCAGTTCAATGAAGAGATCCCCGGATTCACAGCAAGGGTGTTTTTTCCAATACCCGGACTGAAAGAAGGGGAATCACCGCCTCTCTCACTTGATGTTTCCGGGAGGCCGATCGAAATTACGACCTGGGACCATTCCAAAGGGTTTGCGATCACCTGTCGAACCGGATCTCCGATGAATGTTCCCGAAACAGGGAAACCTCCGGTCCTATCATTCCCCTCACCCGAGGAAAGCGGTTACCTTCCCCTCTCCATCAATGATTACACGGGCCATGGACCGAGAAAAGTTCCTCCACCATTTCGATGCCGGTTTTCCCAGGCGGCGACGACGGTCGGGCTTGCTCTTGGGGAAATCTATTATGCAGCCTTGAAGGTCTACGGGGGAAAGGACCTGTCATTTCAGGCAAAGCCCTTTTTCCTTCTCAGAAAGAAGGATGTTTTTTTCGATCCAAGGGTGCTCCCTGTTCTCTGGCGCCTATATGAAAAGCTGAAACCCAAGCACGACATCCAATTCCTCGATATCATCTTGCCAAGAAACAGGAATGTGATATCTGAGAGTATCATCTATTCGGCGCTTGGTGAAGGACCTGAACCTATCTCATGGAGCGCTAATTTCCGGCCATTCAGGAAGGGCTTTTTCTATGACGAGGTCCAATTCTCCGGAAAACCGGCAAGTGCTTCCATCAGATTGGAAGGGCTGTATTCAAGCAAGGGGGTGCGTTATCCGGACTCGTTCACCAACGCTCTCATAGAGACGGCAAAGTTGCAGCTTTATTGTCTCGATCACCCTTCATTCACGGTCAGACCTTTCAAGAAAGTAGGTGATACATTCCGAGTTCCTCCGGGAAGATACAGGATGGGTTCCTCCGATCCTGTCGTCTATCAATCCCTTGAAAGCCGACCTTTCAGGATTGATGCAAGACAAAACGATACCGTGAGAATCTCGCCGAGATTCAAGAAAGATTGGGATTTACGCTTTATCTCCATCCATGTCAGGGAAGACAGAGGGAGATTCAAGGGAGGGCAACTGAAATGCGTGCGGTATCACAGAGGCCTCTCTGTTCCAGCCAGGATCATGAATGACCCCACGAACGGCGTTTCCTTTTTTCTGCCCAGCGGAAAATACGGATTGAAACTGACTTCAAAGGATAGGAGGGATGTGATCAGGAAGGAATTCGTCGTAACGGAAGGAATACGACAGAGGATCGAAATCCAGTAATGCTCTCGATTCCACTTTGGCGTCCAACATCGGAATCTTCATTCTTACCCTTGGGGTCCCCTGGTCGGCATCCCACGGTAGTCGTCGAGCATGTGAACATCCGGTATGGAAGTTCCTCCATGCACACCACCGATCCATTGCCATGGTCCTGGGTTTCCTGGCCCTGTTGGCCTTGTGGAGAGAACGCCTGCGCAATCGCCAAAGGGGTTCGGACGCGGAATGACTCGTACCGTGTCGGATGGGCGATACTGTTCGGCGGGTGGGTGTCGGATGGGCGTAGGCACGCCCCCGATGGGGAGGAAGGCGGGGCGGCCGCTTCCGGGCTCCGCGGCAAGACCGAATCCCGAAGTTCTTCTTCTTGAAATCAGCGAAACCTTGCAAGCACTTGAGAGCAAAGGAGACCCGCCCGCTTTGCAAGTTCGCATCCGAGTTCGGGCCCGACGCTCACCCGGAGACAAGAAGCGGCCTCCCCCCGCGAGAGCCCCAGGGCCCTCAGCACCCGCGAGGGCTCGCGCGCGCCCGAACTGCAAGCCGAACCGTGGGAGAGAGCGACCCCCTCGACATCCAGGGCGGGAAGGAGGTCCCTCGCGGCCACGCCCTCGACCCGGAAGGAGAGGGTGTTCGGGAGTCTCGCCCCCTCGACCGGTTCGGGGACCCTGCGCCACCCCGCCGGAGGGAGGCCTTCCTCGAAGGCGGCGAGGGCGGCGGACATTCTCGAGGCGCGGTCCCGCCACTCCTCGAGAGCCCACTCGACCGTGAAGGCCGCGGCCTGGGCCGCCAGGGCGCAGGGGGTGCCGGGCCGCCGGCCGAACTCCTGCTCGCCCCCGCGAAGCAAGGGATGGAACGGACGGCCCTCCCGGAGGATGAGCAGCCCGATCCCCTTCGGGCCGCCGGCCTTGTGGGGGGAGAGGGTCAGGTAGTCCGCCTCGGCCAGGACGGCGGAAAGGGGCGCCCTCCCCAGGGCCTGGCTCGCGTCCCGGTGGACCAGGCCCCCCGCCTTCCTGACCCTCCGGCAGAGTTCGAGGGCCTCCTGGCAGACGCCCGTCTCGTTCTGTCCGTAGATCAGGGACAGGAAGGCGGGCCCTCCCTCCCACTCCCCCGGGAGGGCCTGGAACCCCCTCGCGTCGACGGCGAGATCCCGGACCCCGACCCCCGAACGGGCCGCTTCGTGGTCGAAGGGGACCCGGACCGAGGGATGCTCCTGGAGGGAGCGCAGGGCCACGGCGCCCTCCTCCTCGGCCCAGCCGAAGCCGCAGCGGACGGCCAGGTTGTTCGCCTCCGTCCCTCCCGAGACGAAGCAGACCTCGAGAGGCTCGATTCCGAGAGAAGCGGCGATCCTCTCACGCGCCTCCTCCAGGTATCGGCGGGCCGTGCGGCCCGCGGAATGCGGGCTCGCGGGGTTCGCGTGGATCTCGGGCGGGAAACCCGCCAGGACCTCGCGGAGGCGGGGATCGGGGGGCGCGCCGGCATTGTAGTCCAGGAAGATCAAGGTCCTCTCCTCGAGGGGCGCATCCTCGTCTCCGCGTAGAGTTCGATCCAGCGTGGAACGACGGCCGACCTGGAGAAATCCCCGGCGCGGGCGAGGGCGCGGGCGCTCGCCTCCCGGTGCAGATCCGGGCGCGTCAAGAGCAGACAGGCGGCTTCGGCAAGAGCGTGCGGAGCGGAGGGAGGGACGAGGATTCCGCCCGGGGGGTCTCCGAGCACCCAGGGAACGCCCCCGACGGCGGGACCGGCGACCGGGACCCCGGCCGCCATGGCCTCGAGCATCCCCATGCCGAAGGACTCGCTGCGCGAGGAGAAGAGATAGAGGTCCGCCCGGCGGAGAAGAGGACCCGGATCCTCGACCCGTCCGCGGAAGCGGACGCGGGATTCGAGCCCGAGATCCCGGATCCGGTTCTCCGCGGCCTCGCGTTCCGGTCCGGCCCCGCAGAGGTCCGCCTCGATCGGCACCCGCCGCGCGATCGCCCCGAGGGCGAGGCAGAGGTCGTCGGCCCGCTTGACCCCGCGGAAGGACCCGAGATGGAGGATCCTTCTCGGGCTCCTCTCTCCTCGTTCCCACCACGGCGGTTCCGTCCGGGGGAGGAAGGCCTCGTCCCCGAGGAAGTCGGGAAGGACCCGGACCTCGCCCCGGAACCCGAGCGAGGTCCGCGTGAGGTCCGCCAGGTAGGGGCTGACCGCGGTGACGAGGTCGGACTCCTCGAGGGAGTGGCGCACGACCCGGCGCAGCGGGGGCTGCCCCCCCACGAGGGAAGCGTCGGTTCCGTGAAGCGTCGTCACGAGCCTCAACCTTCCCGTCCCGAGCATCCGGTCGGCCAGCAGGGCCGCGGGGGCATGGGGCAGGGCGTAATGGGCGTGCACGAGATCGATCCCGCGCCTCTCGGCAAGCCCGGCGAGTTCGGAGGCCAGGGCCGTCCAGTAGAGAGGCTCCTCGAAGGGCGCATACGAGGGAGGGCGGATCGAATGGACCTCCACCCCCGGAATCTCCGGCCCCTCCTCCCCCCGGAGGCAGAGATGGACCTCGATCCCCTCATCGGCCAGGGCCCGGGCGAGGGAGGCGGCGACCCTTCCGCTCCCCCCCCGCGGCGGGAAGGCGAGCAATGCCATCGGCGTCCTGTCGAGTCGCGTCTCCATGATCCCGGACGCCCCTCAGGGTAGCGTCCGGGGATTCCCGGGAACCCTCTTCCGAACCGGGTTCCCGGCGGTCAGGCCCAGAGCAGGATCGGAGCCAGGGCGTCCTCGTCCGGATCGTCGTGCCGGGCGCGGACCCGGACCCCGTACGAGAAGCTCCCGCAACGGTCGATGTTGAAGCCGCCCTCGAAGCGCGCGGTCCCGTCCTGGAGGGTCTCGCGATACGGCAGCCAGACGATGTTCAGGTTCTCGAGGGAACGCGTGTCCTTGCGGTGCCCCAGGACGAACTCGACGTAGACGTCCTCCTCGGAGAGGGGACCCAGGTCGACATCCACCCCGATTTCGACCCGGTCCCCGGTCTGGAGCCCCGAGAGGTCCGCGACCCGGACGTCCAGGATGCGGACCTCGTCGAAGCCCGCCCGCACCCGCTCGATCTTCTCGACGATCTCGCGGAGGCGCTTGGCCTCCGAGGCCGCGAGCCGCTCCCCGCGGAGGGCCAGGGGGAGGTAGGCTCGCTCGGCGTATTCCCGGACCATCCGCTCGGTCGAGAACCTGCAGGGAATCGTTTCGAGATCGTGCCGGACCCGGGCGAGCCATGCCTCGGGAAGCCCCTCCTCGTTCCTATCGAAGAAGGACGGCACGACCTCCTCCTCGAGCAAGCGGTAGAGTTCGGCGCCGTCGAACTCGTCCTGGAGGCTCCGGTCCTCGAAACGGGTGTGCCCCCCGATGATCCACCCGTTCTCCCCGTCGTAGCCCTCCTCCCACCAGCCGTCGGAGACCGAGAGGTTGAGGGCTCCGTTGGCCGCGGCCTTCATCCCCGAGGTTCCGCTGGCCTCGTAGGGACGGATCGGATTGTTCAACCACACATCGACGCCCTGGACGAGCTTCCGGGCGAGGGCCATGTCGTATCCCTCGAGGAAGAGGACCCTCCCGAGGAAGCGGGGATCCCGGCAGAGTTCGGTGATCCGCTTCAGGATGTCCTGCCCGGTCCCGTCACGGGGATGCGCCTTCCCCGCGAAGAGGACGAGGACCGGCCGCTCCTCGGAGGAGAGGAGGGCGGCAAGCCGGTCCGGGTCCTGGAACAGGAGCTGCGCGCGTTTGTAGGGAGCGAAACGGCGCGCGAAACCCAGGATCAGGGCGTCGGGATCCAGGAACTGCGTCATCGCCGCGAGGATCTTCGGACTGTCGCCGCGGCGGAGGAAGGACTCCCTCAGGTTCTCCTCGACGGCCTCGCACAGGTCCTTCTTGGCATGCCGCCGGTGCCTCCAGAACGAAGCGAGGTCCAACTTCTCGGCCCCCTCGCGGACATCCTCTCCGGTGATCGCGCGGTCGAGCACGCCGAAGTCGTCGCAAAGAGCCGGATGGATCCAGGTCGGGAGGTGGACTCCGTTCGTGATCCCCTCGACGGGGACCTCGTTCGTCAGGAGCTGGGGCCAGAAGTCCTGGAAGAGTTCCTTCGAGACCTGGCGATGCAGTTGGCTGACTCCGTTGATGTAGGAGGCGAAGCGGACGGCCAGGAGCGTCATGTTGAAGACGCCCCTCTCGGATTCGACCTCGCCGAGCCGGAAGAACCTCTCCCAGGGGAGGCCGACCCAGTTCGCCGCGTCCGAGAAGTACCTCCGCATCAGGTCCTCCCCGAATCGGTCGTGGCCGGCCGGGACGGGGGTGTGCGTCGTGAAGACCGTCGTCGCCCTCACCTGCTCCCGGGCCTCCTCGAAGGTCAGGTCATGGTCGCGGATCAGGCTCCCGACCCTCTGGATCGCGAGGAAGGCCGCGTGTCCCTCGTTCATGTGGTAGACCGCGGGTTCGATCCCGATCTTCTCGAGCATGCGGATCCCGCCCCTCCCGAGCACGATCTCCTGGCGGAGCCGGTTCTCGTGATCCCCGCCGTAGAGCTGCGCCGTGATCGCGCGGTCCTCCTCGAGGTTCTCCGGGAGATCCGAATCCAGGAGGTAGAGAGGCACCCGGCCGACCTGCACCTTCCAGGCCCCGAGAAGAAGGCGGCGGCCGGGAAGACCGATCTCGACCCTGAGGGGCCGCCCCTCCCCGTCCTTGACCTCGGAGACCGGCATGTCACGCGGATCGTTCACCTCTTCCAGCGCGATCTGGTCCCCGGCGGCCGTCAACTGCTGGCGGAAATATCCCTTGCGGTAGAACAGCCCGACGCCGACGAGCGGGAGATTGAGATCGCTGGCCGACTTCACGTGATCCCCGGCCAGGATGCCGAGCCCCCCGCTGTAGAGCGCGAGGGATTCGTGGACCCCGAACTCCGCGCAGAAATAGGCGATTGGATGCCTACGGTCGATCGGGGCGACCGCGCCCCCCTCCTTCAGGCGCCAGGGGCCCGGTTCCTCGGCCATGTAGGCCCGGAAGCGCTCGACCGCGTCCTGGAGATCCCGGATATAGACCTCGTCCGCGGCGCGGCGCTCGAGATCCTCGGGGTAGACCTCGCGCAGGAAGCGGACCGGATTGGCCCGGCATTCCTTCCAACGCCGGTTCGAGAGTTCGGCGAAGAGGCTCCGCGCGCGGGTGTCCCAGGACCACCAGTAGTTCTCCGCGAGTTCGGAGAGCCCCTGGAGGGAGTCGGGCAGGGTCGCCGAAACCTCGAAGGGATGGAGATGCGGCCGCTTGCCCTGGGGAGTCGGACGCACCGGCACCCGGACCCTCCTCCTCGTCTCGTGGAACGCGCTCTCGTAGCTTCCGTACGAACGATCCGCCGCCTCCGCCGCGGCCCGGTCGAAGGCTTCGAAGTAATGCCGGATCAGGTCCTTCCAGGAGACCGCCAGGGCCGCGTCTCTGCTCGCCGCCCTCAGGGGTTCGATGTCGGGCTCCGCGATCCTCTCCTCGAGGATGCGGATCAAATCGAACACGACCTGGTCGTAGGGCCTTCCGACCCTCGAGAGCACATGGACCCCGCGCTCCGGATCGAGCCCGGCCTCCTGGACCCATCGGCCGAAGCCCGCGTGGTCGGTCGTGACCGTTGGAACCCCGACCGCGAGGCTTTCGACGGGCGTGTAGCCCCAGGGCTCGTAGAAGGAGGGGAAGCACGACTGGTGCATGCCGGAAAGGACCTTCTCGTAGGGCATGTCGAAGAGGCCGTCGCCAGGCTCCAGGTAGATCGGGACATGGATGATCCGCACCCTTCCTCCGGGGCGGTTCATCAGGCCCAGGCTCCGGCACTTCTTGTGGATCGGATCCGAATCCCGGTCGAAGAGGTTGTGGGTCGAAAGCCCCAAGGCTCCCTCGTCCGGCCCCACGGACCTCGAAAGCCGCTCGCGTAGGGCCCCCTTCAAGCCCGAGTTTCCGGCGGGGATCAGGAACCAGGCGACGACCTTGCGCCCCTCCTCGCGGTCGAGACCCGCCAACGCGTCCAGGAAGAGGTCGAGCCCCTTGTTGTGGAACTCGTATCGCCCGGAGATGCAGACGTGCCACGCGCCCTCCAGGTCCTCGCCGAGGAAGGTCGAACCCAGGTTCTCCAGGACTCCGGTCACGTCCCCCGCCGTGCTCTCTCCGAGAATCTCCTCGATCACGACCGGGTCGATGCCGTTCGGGAGGACCGGATCGGGACGGCGTCCATGGAAAAGCTCGGCCTCGTCGGCCGTCACCGCGCTGACCGTCGTGAAGACGTCGGCCTTGCGCGCGGAGATCCCCTCCATCGAATGCTTGGAGATCACTCCGTGATTCTGCGCGAGCTGCGCGGGATCCTCGCCCTGCAGGCCTTCGCCGGGATCCCGCCCCGTCGAAGCAACGGCGCGCCCCAGCATCGTCGCATGCGTCGTGAACACCGTCCCGATCGCGGGGACCCTGTCCTTGAGGTAGAGGATCCCCGAACCGGTCATCCACTCATGGAACTGCGCGACCGACCGGCCGTGGAGGGGAGCGATGAACTCGCTCCACCATCGCTCGATGACCATCCCCGCCGCGTAGCCGAACAGCACGGGCTCGATGTAATCCCAACCTCCGAAGAGGGAGTCGACCTGGTGGTTCTTCCAGAGTTCTGCGAGGATCTCGTCCTTCTTCTCGTACAGGCCGGTGAACTCGAGAAGCAGGGTCCGCGGGCGGCCCGGGATGTTCCATCTCCCGACCCGTACCGGCACCCCCATCTCCCGGCAGGACTCCTCGAACTCCCCGAACCTCCGACTCTGTTCGAAGGGCTGCTTGCCGGGATCGTCCGAGAGGACCCAGGGCCCGATCGCGACGTACTGGTCTCCAAAGCGGTCGACGAGGCTCCTCGCCTTCGAGGAGACAACGGTATGGATCCCTCCGACCTTGTTGCAGACTTCCCAGCTGACCTCGAAGAGGGTTTGCGACCCGTTTCCCACCTAGCATGCCTCCGCATTGCGCCTTGCGACGCCCACGACGGCCGAAGCCCGCCTGGACAGGTCGTCCAGCACGTTCATGTAGGCGATGAATGCGTCGTGAGGACTCGCATAGGGGCTGAAGTACTTGTGTACATCTCCATCGGTAAACCACTTCGTGCACATGTAGTAGACATGGTCGGAAGTTGTCAGCCGACGCCAGGCCCGGTGGATCTCTGGATGGCCGGCTTCCGCGGCCTCGCGGACCGTATTCGCCATGTCGTATAGCGCGTCGTGGGCCGCGCGCTGCATGTGGTTTCCGAGCCAGGCGGTCAGGTCACGCTCCGCATCGGCCCAGGAGACCGGGTGGGCCATGTCCAACCGCGAGACGGGATCGTGTTCCACGGAGACCTGGGCGGGGGTCAAAAAGCGGAATCTCCGGTTCTTCAGGATCTCCCCGGGAAGGTGCCGCATGAAGTCGAAGATCCCGGTGTCGGCCCACTGGTGTTCTCCGAAGGTCTCGTAATCCATGAAAAGGCCGACGAAGACTTCCTCTTCCGGCAGGGCCGACAGCCAGCCCGCCATCTTCTCGGCCGTCAGCGGCCACTCCCCCCAGGCCCGGTTCGAGAAACGGAAGGCGATGTCGTCGGAGAAGCGGTAGGAACGAAGGAGTAGTTTGATTCTCTCGCAGCCCTCCGGGCGGTAAACGAAATGCGGACTCCGCCATCCCAGGAGATGGTCGGCCCCCTCCCCCAGGATCGTCGAGAATCCGAGTTCCTCGGCGCGACGGGCGACCCGGTTGTCGCAGACGAGTTCGGTGTTCCGGAAGGTGGTCGGCTTCGTTCCGAACAGGCCTTCGATCCGGTCTTGGTGTTCGCGGACCTGCAGATCGAACTCCTCCCAGTCCCGGAGGAAGGAGAGAGAGTGCATCTCGGTCTCCGCCAGGAATTCGACGCAACCCGTCCCCGCGAGCTTTCGGAAGCTGTCCAGCGTCTCCGGCGACCAGAGTTCGAACTGATCCAGAGCCGACCCGGTGATCGAGAAGGCGCAGCGGAAGGCGCCCTTGTGTTCGTCGATCAGCTTCAGGAGAAGGGCGTTCATCGGAAGGTAGCACTTCTGCGCGACCCTCCGCACGATCCGCGCATTCTCGGTGTCGTCGAAGTACCGGTCGTTCCGTCCGATGTCGAAGAAGGTGTAACGCCTGAGCCGGAAGGGCTGATGCACCTGGAAATAGAACGTGATTGCGGTCATCCGACCAGCTCCTCGTAGACTTTTCCGACCTTGCTCGCCGGCGTGTCCCAGTGGATCCTGCGGATCTCCTCACGGCCCTCCTCGACGAGTTGCCTCCGCAACGGGCCGTAGGTCAACAGGGCCAGGATCTTGTTCGCGATGTCGTCCACGTCCCAGAAGTCCGTCTTCAACGCGTTGCGCAGCACCTCGGAGACCCCGCTCTGCCTGGAGACCAGGACCGGGACGTCCAGGGCCATGGCCTCGAGGGGGGAGATGCCGAAGGGCTCGGAGACCGAGGGCATGACATAGAGATCCGCCATCGCGTACATGCGTTCGACGTCCTTGCCCCGGAGGAACCCGGTGAAATGGACGTTGCGGGCGAGCCCCAGCCGCGCCGAGCGCTCGACCATCGGCGGCAACATGTCCCCGGATCCGGCCATGACGAACTTGACCTCGGGCCGGATCGAAACCACCTTGGCCGCGGCCTCCAGGAAGTAGTCGGGGCCTTTCTGGAACGTCACCCTGCCCAGGAAGAGGACGATCGGCTCCGGGATGACCTTTCTCCATCCCGTGATGTCCTGCTGCTCCTTGTGCGTGACCGCGTTGTGGACGACCCGGATCTTTTCGGCCGGCACGCCGTACCTCCGGCGGAGGATCGAGGCCGTGTAATGGCTCACCGGAATGACGAGATCCGCGCCGTGGAGCCCGAGCGATTCGATCTCCCGGATCCTCTCGTTCACGTTCTCCCCGCTGCGATCGAACTCGGTCGCGTGCATGTGCACGACGAGAGGCTTGCCGGTGACCTCGGCCGCCAGGAGGCCGGCGGGATAGGTCATCCAATCGTGCGCGTGGATCACGTCGAACTCGCGCTCCTCGGCGATCCGCGCGACGGCGATCGCGTAGCGGGCGACCTCGCCGAGAAGGTCCGGCCCGTAACGGCCGGAAAACTCGAGATAATGGCTCGCCTCGAAGACCTCGACGATCCATCCGTACCCGCCGCCCGGAGCCAGTCGCGAGAGGATCCCCCGGAACGCCGAGGTCGCTCTCTCCGCCTCGATGGGATCGACGAGGGGGAGAGAATCCCCCTTCCCCATCGCTCTCCAGGCCTCCAGGGCCCGTCGATAGGACCGCTCGTCCATGTAGGGGCGGAGGATCGAATCGACCTCGATCCTCTTGTCGGAGGAGGGTCCGCCTTCCTCTCCGGATTCCCCCGAAGCTTCCTCCTCTCCTTCCGAAAGCGTTTCCGTCGCCGGCCCCCCGGCGCGCATCGGATCTCCCGGAACCGCTTTCCGCGACCGCAGCCTCCTCGTCCGGAAGGGGGTGCGGTTGCAGCCGAGGATCTCCGTCGGTCCCTCGGCTTCGTCCCCGTAGGCGCGAGGAACGACGAAGCAGACCTCGACCCCCTGCCGCGTCAGTCCCCCGACGAGGCCATGGCAGGCGGTGCCGAGCCCCCCGGAGATGTGCGGGGGGAACTCCCATCCGAGCATCAGGACCTTCATCGCGAGGCGTCCTCGAGCATCCGCCAGGAACGCAGGAGTTCGGCGACGCTCCAGGCCTGGGCGATCGTCCCCCCCGGCCGGTGGGGCGGATCCCCGTCGTGCACCTCGGAGATCTGGTTCAAGCCCTGGGTCCCGAGACATTCCTCGAAACCGTTCAGGATCCGGCGGATCTTCGCGAGAAGCCGGCGCTTGGGCCCGTTGGCCCGGAGAGCGCCCTCGACCCAGAACCCGAGGAGCCAGGGCCAGACCGTTCCCTGGTGGTAGGCCCGATCCCTCTCCCGGATCGTCCCCTCGTAGCGTCCCTTGTAGTCGGGGTCCTGCGGGGAGAGGGTGCGGAGGCCGAAGGGGGTCAGGAGTTCGACCTCGCAGCGCCCGAGGATGTCCGTCCGCTTCCCCCGGCTCAACGGGCTGAACTCGAGCGCCGCGGCGATCACCATGTTGGGGCGCACCCTCCGGTCGAGGACGCCGTCCTCGTAGCAATCTCCGAGATACCGGCTCTCCTCGATCCAGAAGCGCTCCAGGAAGCTCCGGCGGAGTTTCCGGCGCAGGGCCTTCCAACCGGAAGCCTTTCTCCGGTCCCCGCGCTTCTCGTGGATCCGCTCGAGGTAGGTCAGCAGGTGGTACCAGAGCGCGACGACCTCGACCGGGCTTCCGGGCCGGGGGGTCACCGGCGCGCCGTCGACCCGCGCGTCCATCCAAGTCGCGTTCGTGGCCTCGTCGCCGACGAGGAGCATGCCCTGGTCGTCGCAACGGATGCCGAGCTCCGTCCCGTCCCGATAGCAGCGGGCGATCTCCTCGAGGGCGGGGAGGAAGATCTCGACGACCGTTTCGAAACCCTCTTCCTCGGGGCTCTCGAGTTCGAAGAGACGCACGGCCCGCGCGAACCAGAGAGACGCGTCCGCCGATCCGTACTGCGAGTCCTCCACCTCCTTCCCGAAAACGTTCGGGAGAAGACCCCTCCTCAGGAACGGCAGGACTCCCTCGAGGACCCTCCGGCAGGTCCGCAGGTCCCCACGCGAGAGGGTAAGGCCGGGAAGGGAGATGAACGTGTCGCGGCCCCATTCCCCGAACCAGGGCCATCCGGCCACGATCCCGGGCCGGCCCTCCGGGGTCTCGTAGAGGAAGTCCCGGGCCGCGATCTCGAGCTTCGACCGCAGATCCAGGGGGCCTTCCGGGAGGGCGCGGAGCCGCTTCTCCGCCTCCTCCTCGAAGAGCGCGGCCGGATCCTCGACCGGAGCTCCGAGCGTGGCCGCGAGGACGAAGGATTCCCCCTCGGAAATCGGAACGAGGAAGCGCCCCGGACTGAACTGGTCCTCGTGTCCGTCGTAGCCGCGTTCGAGGTCGTCCGCGTACTCGATGCCCCGATACCAGACGGGGTCCGCCTCGAAACGGGCGGCCGGAAGGCTCCACGTGAAATACAAGGCGGGAAGGGGCTCATAGGGCCGGATCGAAAACCCCTTCCCCTCCCTTCGGACACGAGGATCGAGATCGAGGTTCTCGAAGGTCAAAGACCCCGCCTCCCGGAAGGGAGTCAACGGACGAAGGCGGAGTTCGAGGTCCTCCCGCCGGGTCCGAATCTCGTAACGGACGAGAACGGTCTGCCGTCGCTCGAGCCGGAGCACCTCCCTGAAGACCCAGGTCCTTCCGATGCGGTAGCAGGTCCGGGGCCATGGGGCCAGATCGAAGCGCTCGACGACCTGGTAGCCGTGCGGGAACCAGAGTCCCCGATACCGGCACATCGAGAGGTGGAAGCTCTTCTCCCCCCCGTGGACGCTCTCCTCGAAACGGGAGAGGAAGAGGAAACGCTCCCCCCGCTCTCCGATCGCCGCGGCCAGGAGACCGTGGTAACGCCGTGTCGGACAGTCGAGGACCGTGTTCGAGGCATAGCCGCCGAGCCCGTCGGTCTGCAGCCATTCCCGGGAAAGGGCTTTCTCGATCTGCAGGAGATCCTCTCTCCCCTGATGAGCCAGGGAGACCTGGGGTTCGAGTTCTTGGGGAAAAGCGGCAAGACTGGTCATCGTTCTTCCAGGCGGTCGCGGAAAGGGTCGGCGGCGAGGAAACGGCGGGACGATGATACGCATCCGGGTGACCCCGGACCTCCCGTTTCATCGGATCCTCAGAACCTTCCCTGAAAGGGAAAACCATGTCTTCGAACGAGTTCTCCGAAACCTCCCGGAAAGCGTTCCCTGCCGGAAGGCAACGGCGAAACCCTCGCAGGCGGAAGGGGATGGCACCCCCCTTCCGCGGCCCGTTCCCGAGGGTCGGAACGCCCTCCTCCCCTTCCCGGAAGGACGAGCCGATCAATCCTTTTCGAGCGCGCGGAGAAGGGCGGCCGCCTTCCGCTTGACCTCTCCGAAGCGTTTCTCGTAGGTCCGGTCGAGGATCTCGCGCAGGACCTTTCGAGCCTCCTCCGACCGCCCGAGCTTCCGGAGCACCCGCGCGAGTCCGAAGAGCCCCTCAGGATCCTCGGGGCGGGCCGAGGCCGTCCTCCGCCACTGGACGGCGGCTTCCTTAAACCGCCCCCCCTTCTCGAAGAAGCGGGCGAGGGCCCGGTGGGACTCGGCCTCTTCGGGCAGGACCTCGACTCCTGAAAGTCGGGCCCTCTCGGCCTCGTCCTCCTGTCCGAGCGCGAGCAACCGCTTCGCGAGGCGCCCGTAGAGTTCGGTCTTCCGCGGAAAGCGGAGGATCCAGCGACGGAGGACCTCGACCGCTTCCCTGGGCCGCCCGAGCCGATCACAGGCCGTGAGGAGGGCCCGGTGGACCTCCTCGTCCCCGTCCTCCAGCTCCCGGGCCGCGAGGAGTTGACGGTGGGCCTTCGCCGTCTCGCCCCGGAGGAGAAGGAGCCGCCCGAGGGTCTTGCGGATCAGGGGGGCGTCCGCCCCCTCCGCGGCCACCCTCTTCTCGTAACGGGCGATCCAGGCGTCGAGGTCCGGAACCGCGCCCAAGACCTCGACCAGGTTCCGCAGGGCCTCGGTCCGCCCTCTCCGGTTCGACCCCCAAGCGAGGATCGCCGAGGCCGCGGCCTCCACCGCCTCGTCGAAACGGCCGAGCTTCCGGTAGGCCTCCGAGAGTTTCCGATACCAGGAGGATTTCGTAGCGCTCGGACCGGGCGTCCGCCGCTCGAGATCCCGGATGGCCTCGAGATAGGAGGCTGCGGCCCGGTCGAAGAGCCCGACCTCGAGACAGGCCTTCGCGAGCGCCGCGGCCTTGCTCCGGTCCCACCACTTCTCCTCGACCCCCTTCTTCCGGATCCGATCGGCGAGATCCGCCGCGGCCTCCCGGCGCCCGATCTTCGCGAGGGCCCGGACCTTCCGGCAGAGGAATCCGAAATGGTCGGACTTACGTTCGAGGAGGGCCTCGACGACCTCGAGGCTAGGCTTCCATCGTCCCGCTTCCTGGAGGTATTCCAGGAAGAGCTCCATCCCCGCTTCGCTGAGTTCCTTGCGGCGCCAGGCGGCCTCGAGGGCGGCCAGCGCGGATTCCCTCAGACCGAGCCCGCTCCACAGGTATCGACAGACGAAGAGCCGATGCCCCTCGTCGTTCTTGAGTTCGAGGACCTTCCTCGCGATCCGGCCGAAGGCCTCGGCCCTCTCGCTCCAGAACGTGTCCCAGCCCCGGCGCACGAGGTAGTGGGAACGCCAGGACATCGTGACCAGGTCCCGTTCCAGCTCGCGGGCGACGATCGCGAAGAGGCGTTCCGAGAGATCGGAGGGGATCGATCCCGCCTTCTTCCGATACCAGGCGAGATACCAGTCGAGGCGGGACCAGCCCTCGATCCCCGCCCGCCGGTACCACCCGGGCTCCCTCTCGATCGAGGTCACGAGGAAGCGCAGGGCCGCGACCGGCCCGAGCATCCCCTCGAGGGTTCCAGCGAGGGTCGAGACGAGGGTCTGCCCGCGGTCGAGGGCCCGCTCCCGGAAGCGGAAGAACGGACCTTCCGCGAATCGAAGGAGGGCCGGACCCGCTTCCCGGATTCCGGCCTTCTTCGAGGCCGTCCGGTGCAACGAGCAGAAGATCTGCAACCAAAGGGGAAGCCGGTTCGGGTCCTTCTCCATCAGGTCGAGGAGGTTCCCGCGCAGGGCGCGGTAGAGATCCCGCCCCGAACCGAGGGAGACGACGCCCCCCTCTCCGAGGGCGCGAAGACAGAGCCGGATCCGTCGCGCCTCGAGGTCCATCCGCGTTCCGCGCCGTGTCTGGGCCTCGATCTCCTTCCGGAGCAGGGTCTCCGCGGTCCGGAAACGCCCGAGACGGGCATACCAGTCGACCGCCGCGTCGAGGCGGGACCTCCCCCAGGTCGGGAGGCGCCCCTCGTGCCGGTCCCGCACCTGGTCGAGGGCGCGGGCGAGGCCTTCCGCCGCGGCCTCGATCTCCCCGTAGAGCACCTCGATCCGATAGGCATGGTAGGAGATCTCCAGCCAGTCTGGACTTCCCGGAAGCGCAAGACTCCGCAGGTCCCCGAGCTGTCGCCTCTGCTCGGTCGCGAGCTCTGCGAGGGGGATCCGGCCGAGACTCGCCAGGTACCTCGCCATCTCGACCGGCTCGCCCGCCTCCCACTGCTCCTGCCAGGCGAGACGGAGGGCGGAGAGCGCCTCCTCGAGCACGGCCTCGGGTCGATTCTCGACCCTCGCCGCGCGGGCGAGGACCCGCGCGGTCAACAGGCGGATCGCGCGGCGTTCGAGCGGCGTCGAGGCCGAGGGAAGGGCCTTCGCGAGCCGGGCGGCCAGCCGGTCCAGGACGGCCTCCTCGTGCACCTGGTCGAGGATCTGGGAGACCCGCCTCAAGAACTCGTAGGTCGCGCCCCTCGTATGCCCCGACAGGCCCTCGACGAGTCCGTCGAGGATGCGGAAATCCTTGGTCCTCATGTAGAGGTCGCGGATCCTCCAGATCCGGGTCCCGGGTCTCGAGACCTTGCGGAGGAGGACGCGGGCGATCCGGATCGCCCGGTCGCTCGGGCGGGAGATTCCTCCCTTCGCCCCCGAGTTCAGTTTCGCGGCCTCCGTCCAGAGGAGGGAATCGAGACGGCCCACGCTCGAGGCGGCCAGGGCCTTCTCGATAGCCTCCTCGCGAAGCGCGTCCTCCTTCCGGAGCAAGCGGCAATCGGCGATCAGTTCCCAGTCCTCGGCCTCCAGGCGATCGAGCCGTTTCTCAGCGAAGGCGAAGCGCCGGAGCGCCTCCTCGATCCGACCGGCGCCGACGAGGTACCAGGCCAAGTACCGAGCCCACCTTCCCCCGCGCACGGCGTCCTCGCACCAAGCCGCGAGGGTCTCTTGGATCTCCCCGCTCCGGTCGTGGGCGACGAGGAGACGGAACCACAGGTACGGCCAATCGCAGAACTCCCGCGTCCGCTTCGAAGCCTCGCGGTGGAAGGCCAGCACCTTCGTGACCAGGGCCGCGGGCGTCCCCCGGAGAAGGGAGGCATAGGCGGCGACGAGGGCCGAGCGTTCCTGCAGGACGGCCGTCGCGCGTTCGGCGGGACCTGGAACCTCCCCCTCCTCCCGTTTCCGTCCGGGGAGATCCCCTGCGAGGGCTAGGGCCTCGGAAACGACCCTCTCCCGTTCCTCCCCGGTCCGGACGGCGAAGGTGAGGCTCTCGACCCGGAGCCAATTCCCGGTCGAGGAGGAAAGGCCCTCGGCCGCCTTCGCGAAGAGGGCCGCGCATTCCCGGCGCGCCCTGAGCCCGGCCTTCCGCGTTCGAAGGCGGCGCTCCTTCCGCGGGAGCTTCTCGAGTTCCTCGACCCTCCCCGCGAGCCTCCTCCTTCGCATGCGTTCCAGGACCGCGGCGGTCCACCGGACCGCGGAAGGCATGCTCGAGATCCGCTCCTCCTCGCTCCGCATCTCCCGGTCGAGATCGAGAAGCAGGGAGAGGATCTCCCGTTCGGCGGCCTCGTCGCCCTCGAGACGCGAGAGCCGGCGCATCAGGTCCGCGATCCTCTGGACCCTGTTCGCCGCGGGGGCGTCCTCGAGAAGCCCGCGGGCGACCCGGACCGCGGTCTTCAGGTCGGAACGCGCGTCGCAGAGCGAGAGGACCAGGTCCCCGAGCCCCGTCCGCTCGAGCGGATCCTTCGAGGTCGAACGGCGGGCCCGCAGGCCCGCGACCAGACGGTCGATCGAGTCGTCCTCGATCCTCGGAGAACGCCAGTCCACGACGGCGGCCAGGCGCCGGAGCTTGAGGATCGAAGCCCGCTCGACGACCTTGCCGTCCACGAGCATGCGGACGATCGAGGCCTCGAGACGGTGGAAGGCTTCCCTCGACCGGAAGGAGCCGTTCAGGGCGATCTCGCGGAGGAGTCCGAAGCCTCCGTCCTCGAGCGAGGCCAGGGCCGTCCCCAGTTTCCGAAGGGCCTCGACCGCGCGGGGATCGAGAACGCGCAAGCGCAGGTTCCACCCCCCTCCGAGCGCGAAGCGAATCGCGGCCCGGACGCGGGCCCGCTTCCTCGGTTCCTCGAGGGACGCGGGATCTTCCGCCAGGGTTTCGAGCACCCACCGGTCCGCCTCCTCCCCGCGATCCTGGAGGACCCGGAGCGAGAGGAGCCGGATCCAAGCCTCGGGCGATTCGGGACCGATCGAGATCCAGGCCTCGAGCACCTTTTCGAGTCCCACCAGATCCCTCAGGTCCCAGAGGAGGTCCGACCAGAGCCGATGGCAGCTCTCCCGCTCGGCTCCGGAAAGGGGCATCGCCCCCTCGAGGGTCTCCTTCAAGACCCGGGCCGCCGGCCGGAGATCCCCGAGCCGCCGGAGGGCGTTCGCGTATTCCAGGATCGGTTCGAGGCGAAGCGGCAGGAGGCGCCGGATCTCGGAGCGCAGGTCGCGGACCTTCTCCCACTCTCCCCGGGCCGCGAACCAGGCGGCGCGGCGGGAGGCCCAGAGGGCGCGGATCCTCGCCCCCTCCAGGCCGAGAGACGCCGGATCCAGGACCTCGAGGAGGCGGCCCTTCTCGTCAGCGCCCAAGTACCTCGAGGCCAGCTTCCAGAGACGGTCGGCCAGGTCGGCCCGAAACTTGGGATCCTCCTTCGCGATCCTTTCCGCGAGTCGGAGGACGGCGGCCTGGAGGGCCGACCCCCTGCGCCCCGCGGCCAGGCATTCGACCTCGATCCATTCGAGACCGCGCTTTCCCGAGGCCGCCTCGCGGGCGGCCTCGAGGGCCTCGAACATCTTCCCCCAGCGTCCGCGGGCGGCCTCGTCGAGAACGAGGCGGAAACGGTCGGCGAACCCGGCCTTTCCCTCCCGGATCCGGGACAGGGCCTCCCTTCGAGAGGGGAGTCGGGCGGGAAGGACGAGATCCCCCTTCCAGAGGGCCCGTTCCTCGTCGAGGGCGGCCTCGAAGTCCCCCGGGGACAGGGTCCGGAATTCGAGGCGCGACCTCGCGGTCAAGCGGCCCTTCCCGTCCCGGGTCACGACGAGTCCCGCGATCCAACCCCCGGGTCCCCGGACGAACTCCCCCCATTCCCTCCGCTCGAGGAGGCGCGTCCCCTCCCTCGTCTCCCGGGCGAGGAGCACCTTCCTCGAGAGGTCCAGGGTCAGGAGCACCACCCTCGCCGAGGGGGCCGGGGCCGCGAATCGGATCACGGCCCGGTCGCCGGTCCTCTCGAGGACGCGGCCCGACCAGCGGCCGTAGGCCCGCTCGATCCCTCCCAGGGATCCGTCCCCCAGGGGGATGGGGAAGGCCTTCCGGTCCACGGGGCCGCGGGCCCGGCGGGAGGCGAGCCCGGTCGCCGGGAAGCGGGCCCGCCGTTCGTTCCCATCCAGGGAATCCGTGCGAAGGCGCCGGTCGAGCCCTCCCCGGGTCACGACCCAGGCCTTCGGCGACCAGGCCCCCTCGCGGAAATCGCGATCCAAGAGGAAGGCGCGGAGCGGATGGAGACGTTCAAAGGTCCATTCGAAGGCGAAGAGACGCGGGTCCTCGCGCAGGCGGCCGCGGCGGTCGAGGATCCCGACGAGATTCCGGACCTCCTCGGTCCAGGTCCGGGTGTCCGGCTTCGCCGCGGGACTCTTCGAGGGCGGCAGTTCCGGAAAACCGAACTCCCGGAATATCCCGGGGTCCGGTCTCCTCCCCGAGAACCCGGCCTCGCGATCCATTCGGAGTTCGTGGGGCGCTTCCCGCAGAGGCCCGGGACTCGTGGGCCCGGCCAGGAAGCCCGAGTCGTACGCCGCCGCCCGCCGCAGCCTCTTGGCGGCTACCCGTTTCTCCGAGTCCAGATCGAGGTCGTCGAAGCTCTCCTCGGAAGGGAGAGTCAAAGCTCCTTCCTCCCCGAAGGGGGGTTCGCCGGGTTCCGCCTCGAGGCCTTCCTCCTCGAACTCCTCCTCGACCTCTCCCGCGTCGGCGACTTTCCTTGCGGCCCGGGAAGCCTTCCCTTCGGCCCTGCCCCGGATCCCCAAGGATTCCGAGGCGCCCTTCCACTTCGTCCGGACCCCGCCCGTCGTCGGGGCGAAGGAATCCCCGGGCCCCCGGTATCCGCCGGCCTTCGCCCCCGGAAACCCTAGGTTTCCCCGGCGGAACTGCACGCCGAAGGGAATCCCCTCGGCGACGAGGTCGGTCCCGAGCCCCCGGATCTCGCGCAGCATCCGGGCCCGGAGCCGGACCCGCCATCTCTTCGAGGTCGCGAGGAGCTTGCGCCGGAGTTCACGATCCGCGTGGCTGCGGCCCTCGGCGAAGTA
>Ga0256830_1000652_pt1 | contig 26254 bp, 19 predicted proteins | sample 128326metaG_FD_190537 | JGI IMG/M metagenome (GOLD analysis project Ga0256830, IMG submission 190537) | Hydrothermal vent microbial communities from Lau Basin, Pacific Ocean - 128-326 | ecosystem: Environmental > Aquatic > Marine > Hydrothermal vents | place: Pacific Ocean: Lau Basin | collected... | reverse complement strand
AACGCTTCCGGCAATGGCTGCTCGCCTGCGAGGCCGACTCGCGCGGCCGCCCGGGTTACGAAGACCGCGAGCCGGTCAACACGCGGATCTGGCAGCGCGCCTTCGCCGCCGCGGCGGCCATCGACGCAAGCATGCTCGTCGCACAGGGACTGGAAGGCCGGGCCATCGGCGAGGAACTGCGGCGGCGGCGGATGGCGGCGATAAAAGAAGTGGCGAGGAGCGAGTAGCGAGTAGCGAGGGACCTGAGTTTCACGGCCTGGTGTTCAAGCACGGGGGGCACGGGTAAGGATTTTTTCAGTCCCGTAGCCCGGATGCAGGCCAGGGGCCGAAATCCGGGAAGATGTCTTTCAACGTAAACCCCGGATTCCGCTTCGCTTCATCCAGGCTATCTGCCAAACACCCCCGTCCCAGGCTTCCCCCACAGGGGGAAGACCGTGTTTTTACCGGGCACCTCAGCTGGCGTTTTCTCCGTGTCCTCTGTGCTCTCTGTGGTTAATTTTCCATCACGGTACCGTGGCGATGAGGATGGCCCGCCGCGGCGCGGGATGACCTTCGATGGTGCGGGCGGGATCGTCGGGGTCGAGGAAGTCGGCCAGGGAGTTGAAGCGCATCCAGTCGGTGCTGCGCTGTTCCTCGACGGTGGTGGGGCTGACGTCCACCACACGCAGGTTTTCGTAGCCGCAGCGGCGCATCCAGTTCTCCAGCTCCGCCACCGTGGGGATGAACCAGACGTTGCGCATGGCGGCATAGCGGCCCTCGGGGACCAGAACCTCGCCGCGTCCGCCCTCGATGACCAGGGTCTCCAGCACCAGCTCGCCCCCGGGGACCAGACAGTCGGCCAGCTCCAGCAGGTGGTCCATGGGGGAACGGCGATGGTAGAGCACGCCCATGGAGAACACGGTGTCGAAGGCGGCAAGCTTCGCGGGTAGCGCATCGCTGGCGAGGGGCAGCACGCTGACGCGCGGATCACGGATGAAATGTTGCAGGGCCTGGAACTGCATGACGTAGAGGAGCGTCGGATCGATACCGATGACCCGCGCCGCGCCGGCACCCGCCATGCGCCAGCAGTGATAACCGCTACCACAACCCACGTCCAGCACCCGCCGGCCGGCCAACGGCGCGATGTGCTCCCGCAGGCGCTGCCACTTCCAGTCGGAGCGCCACTCGGTGTCGATGTAGAGACCGAACAGATCGAAAGGTCCCTTGCGCCAGGGATGCAGTTCCCGCAGGGCGGCTTCCAGGACGCTGCGCTGTTGCGCGCTGATGTCCGCGGGCAGGCCGACGCGCACCGCATCACGGTCCAGCTCGATGCGTGACGGCGTGACGGCAGGCAGGCTCGCCAGCGCCGCGCGCCAGCGCGGCAGATCACCGTGCCCCGCATCGGCAAGCGCCTGTTCACCCCGGGCCACGAGGGCATCGAGGCGCGCATCGAGACTGCTGTGATCCACCGCCATGGGCATTCCGGCCAATCACTCCGCGCGGCGGGCCAGCAGGGAGACGAAGTTGAAACAGCGGAACCAGACGTGGATGTCGCTGAAGCCGGCCGCCTCGAGACGCGCGACATGTTGTTCGAGGGTGTCGGGGATGAGGACCCGCTCCAGCGCGCTGCGCTTGCGGGCGATCTCCAGCTCGCTGTAGCCGTTGGCGGCCTTGAAGGCGGCGTGCATTTTCTCGTTGAAGGCCTGCTCGTCGGGATCCTCGCTGTGGATCTTCTCCGACAGCAGCAGGGCCCCGCCGGGGACGAGACCGTCGTGGATACCCCGCAGCAGCGCCCCACGCGCCTCGCGGGCGACAAATTGCAGGGTAAGGTTCATCACCACGAAGCTGGCATCGCTGATCACCGTGTCCTCGATATTGGCGCATTGCACTTCCACGCGCTCACCGTGGGTCTCGCGCTGCATGACGGCGCGGCAACGCGCCACCATGGCCGGCGAATTGTCCACGGCGATGAAGTTCACTGCCGCGGAGGTGCGACGCAACATGGACAGGGTCGAAGCACCGAGGGAACAGCCGAGATCGTAGATCCGGGTCCCGGCGCGGGCGTACTGATCGGCCAGCAGGCCGGTCAGCGCGATGATGTGATCGTAGCCGGGCACCGAGCGGCGCACCATGTCGGGAAAGACATCGGCGACCCGCTCGTCGAAGGTGAAGTCCACCAGGTCCTCGTGGGGAGACTGGAAGAGATCGTCACGCTTGCCGGACCCGGACAAATCCATCCTCCTCCCGCTGATCAGTCGAGACCCGCCGGGATCATGCCCGCCCCGATGAGATAGAACAACAGCGCGCCCAGCAGCAGGCGATAAACCACGAAAGGAAACATGCCCACGCGCTCCACCAGGCGCAGGAAGTAGTGAATACAGGCATAGGCGAACACCCCCGAGAGCAGCGTGCCGATGCCGAAGGCGCGCCAGTCCACGCGCTCGGCCGCCTGTGCCAGTTCCACGGACTTGAGGCCGCCGGCGGCGAGGATGATGGGAATGGAGAGCAGGAAGGAAAAGCGCGCCGCCGCCTGACGCGACAGGCCCGCCATGAGCCCGGCGGTGATGGTAATGCCGGAGCGCGAGGTCCCCGGGATCAGCGCCAGGACCTGGGCCAGACCGACGAAGACCACGTCGCGCCAGCCCAGCTCGCCCTCGCTGCGCGTATTGTCGCGGCGGCGATCCGCATACCACAGCAGGAGACCGAAGACCACGGTCGCCGCGGCGATGACCAGCGGCGCGCGCAGGTAGAGTTCGACGATGTCGTCGAGAAACAGGCCAGCCAGTCCCGCCGGGATGGTGGCGAAGACCACGGCCCATGCCAGCCTGCCCTCGGCCTCCAGTTCGAGGCGCGAAAAACTCAGCACCCAGTTGACCGCCATCTGGTTGAGGTCGCGGCGAAAATAGAACACCACCGCCGCCAGGGAGCCGAGGTGCACCGCCACGTCGAAGGCGAGGCCCTGCTCCGGCCAGCCGGTGAGCACCGGCACGAGGATCAGGTGCGCGGAACTGGAGATGGGCAGAAACTCGGTGATCCCCTGCACCAGGGCGAGCACGATGACTTGCAAAAGGTCCATGGCGGTTTCCTGTCAGCCGGGGCGCGCCGCGAGGGCCGCGCCGAAATCCCGGATCTGAAAGCCGGGGATGTCGCATTCACAATCACGCGCAAGGGCGATGACCTTGAACAACTCGCCCATTTCGTGGGGCAGGGTCAGGCGCTTCAGTTGCGCGGCGATCTCCAGTTGCGCGCGCGTGTCCACCGGGTTGACCGCGCTGGCCAGCTCGGTAATGCCGCTGCCGAGCAGGAAATTGGCCTGGTTGGTATAACCCGCCAGCCTCATGCCCGCCTCGCCGGCTGCTCGCGCCACGGCGGAAAAATCCACGTGGGCGGTAATGTCCTGCAGGCCGACGAAGGCAAAGGGATCGTCATGGGCATGGTGACGGTAGTGACACATCAGGGTGCCCTGTGATCGCTGCGCATGATAGAACTCGTGGGCGGGAAAACCATAGTCAATAAGCAGTAACAGGCCGCGCGTGAGCATTCGCGCCACGCTCGCGGTCCACTGCTCGGCGGCCAGCCCCAGCTCGGAGACATAGCCCTCCGCCATGGTCGCGCCGTGTTCCTCCCGCAACTGCGCGAAGCGCGCCGCCAGCTCGGCCCCGACCTCGTCCTGTTCGCGCCACGCGAAACGCCCGTCCTCCAGCCCCACGCCCAGACGACGAAGCGCGCCGCCGCGCACCACGAAGCGCTCCACCGGCAGGGCATCGAGCAGCTCGTTGGCCACCACCACGCCGACGAAGTCCCCGGGCAGGCTGTCGAGCCAGGCGATGCGCTCGCGCAGTGGCGCGTCCAGCGCGGCAAGGCTCGCCTGCTGGCGCGCGCGCAATTCGGCGCTGCGCTCCAGTATATAGTAGCGTGCCGGCAGGCAGCCCTCGTCACGCCACTGGCGCAACATGTCCGCCGCCATGGCGCCGCTGCCGGCGCCCACTTCCAGTACCGCCGCCTCGGCACCCAGCATGCGCAGGGCCGGCGCCAGCGCGCGCGCCACGCAGCGCGAGAACAGCGGCGAGAGTTCGGGAGCGGTGATGAAATCCCCCGCCGCGCCGATCTTGTGGCTGCCGGCACTGTAGTAACCCAGCCCCGGGGCATAGAGCGCCAGTTCCATGAAACGGCTGAAGGGGATGACGCCACCGGCCTGTTCGATCTCGTCGGCGATGAGGGCCGCGAGCCGCGCGGAGACGGCACGGGCCTCGGCGGAAGGTTCAGGCAGCTGGGCGTGGGTGGGAATGGGCGGCATGGCTGGCAGTGTCGGAATTGGCCCTGGTGCGCGCAAGTACGGTACAGTGCGCACAAGGTTTAAGGCGTTCGAGGATACCACACATGCCGACGGACAAGGTCGTACTCATTACCGGCGCCGCCCACCGCCTCGGTGCCGCCACGGCGCGTCACCTGCACGCGGCGGGCATGCGCGTCGTGCTCCACTACCGGCACTCGGCCGCCGCGGCCGAGGCCCTCAGGGACGAACTGGAAGGCGTTCGGCCCGACAGCATCGCGCTGGTGGCGGGCGATCTGCTCGATGTCGCGCGCCTGCCGGACATCGTCGCCGAGAGCACCGCCGCCTGGGGCCGGCTGGACGTGCTCGTCAACAACGCCTCCAGCTTCTATCCCACGCCCTTTGGCTCGGTGACGCTGTCACAGTGGGAGGAACTCATGGGCGCCAACCTGCGCGCGCCCTTCTTCCTCGCCCAGGCGGCGGCGGGGGAACTCACGCGCCGCGAAGGCTGCATCATCAACATCGTGGACATCCACGCCGACCGGCCGCTCAAGGACTACCCGGTCTACAGCATGACCAAGGCCGGGCTGGTGATGCTCACCCGCTCGCTGGCGCGGGAGATGGGCCCGGCGGTGCGCGTCAATGCCATCGCCCCCGGCGCCATCCTGTGGCCGGAAAACATGGACGAGTCCACCCGGCAGCAGATCATCGAGCGCACCGCCCTCAAGCGCACCGGCCATCCGCAGGATATCGCCGACGCCGCCCTCTACCTCATCGACAAGGCCGACTACATGAGTGGCCAGGTGCTCACCGTGGACGGCGGGCGCACGCTGGGGAACTAGAATCAGTAGCGAGGTGCGAGGTGCGAGAACCGAGGATTTGCTCCCCTCACCCCAACCCCTCTCCCTAAGGGAGAGGGGCTTTGCTGCGAACCCGTCGCCAGGATCGCCTACGCCGGCTGGCAACGCCTGCGCGCCGGCGCCAGCGAGCCGCTGGCCTTCAACGCCCGGCCAAGGTGGGGGCTGGAAGAATTGTCGCCCCCCTGTTAACCACAGAGGGCACGGAGTACACGGAGAAATTAACGTGGGCGTTATCCGCTGTGATTCGGCCCGCCGAAATCAGGATATCGGTCCCCCCGCCCTCAGGGCGGGGGACAGGGGGCGGGGATCAGATCCCTTGATACCTCGTCCCTCGCCACTCGCACCTCGCTGCTGCCTTTAACACCCTGTGTCTTCGGCGGCGTAGTCGTCGTCGCTCCAGTCGAAGTCGATGCGCCACAGCGCCTGCTCGCCGGTGTCCAGTTCCGCGCGCATCTGCGCGAGGGGTTTTCCCGTCTCGGGGTGGACCAGATCGGCGGCCAGGTCGGCCAGCGGAAACAGCACGTGGGCGTGGTGGGTGATCTCCTCGCGCGGCAGGGTGACACCGCCGTGCTCGCCGACGAGATCGTCGTAGAGCAGCAGGTCGAGATCCAGGGTGCGTGACGAAAACCGCGGGCCGCCGCGCTCGCGGCCGTAGCGGTCCTCGATGGCATGCAGCACGGCATTGACCTCGGAGACCGGCATGTCGGTGTCCACGCCGGCGACGAGGTTGTAGAAGTTGTCGCCCGCGAAGCCCACCGCGCGGCTTTCGTACACCGGCGAGAGCAGCACGAAACCGAAGGCCTCGCGCAGGGCGCCGACGCCCTCGCGGATGCGCCGCGCCGGCTCGATGTTGGATCCGATACTTATATATACCTGCGCCACGGCTCAGTCCGGCCGCGGACGTTCGATGAGCACGCCCACGTCGCGCGCGCCGCGCACCGCGCCCTGCTTGTTGACCCGCAGGCGCACCCAGGGCACGCCGAACTCACCGAGAATGATCTCGGTGATGCGCTCGGCCAGGGTCTCCACCAGCTGGAACTCGCTCTCCTCGACGAAGGCGATGATGCGCTTGGCGACGGCCTTGTAGTCGAGGGTGTCCGCGATGTCGTCGCTGGCCGCGGCGCGCCCGATGTCGGTGGCCATCTCGATGTCGAGGCTCACGGTCTGCCTGACGCGACGCTCCCAGTCGAAGATGCCGATGATGGTGTCGATGCGCAGGTCGTTGAGGTAGATGATGTCCATCGGCATAAGGTACTCGGGAGCGGGGCGGCGGAACAAGAAAAAATTGCCGCCGCCACGCAACCTTTTACAGCCGCGCGGCGATCTTGTACCTTCTCGCCATGGACTATCTCAACTACGCCCTGCCGGTGGCCGCCTACCTGTTCGGCTCCATCTCCGCCGCCATCCTGGTGTGCCGGCTCATGGGCCTGCCCGACCCGCGCGGGGAGGGCTCCGGCAATCCCGGCGCCACCAACGTGTTGCGCATCGGCGGCAAGAAGGCCGCCGCCATCACCCTCCTCGGCGACATGCTCAAGGGCCTGCTGCCGGTGCTGGCCGCGCGCCTGCTGGGCCTCGACGATCCGTGGCTGGGGCTGACCGCCGCGGCGGCCTTCCTCGGCCACCTCTACCCGGTGTTCTTCGGCTTCCAGGGGGGCAAGGGGGTGGCCACCATGCTCGGCACCCTCGTGCCCCTGTGCTGGCCCGCGGGCCTGGCCACCCCGCTCACCTGGCTGGTGATGGCCAGGCTGTTCCGCATCTCCTCCCTGTCGGCGCTCATCGCCACGGCGCTGGCGCCGCTCTACGTGTGGCTGTTCTGCCACTCGGCCGTCCTCACCGCCTTCACCGGCGGCATGACCGTGTTGCTGTTCTGGCGCCACCGCAGCAACATTCGCAATCTGCTCGCCGGCACCGAGGGGAAAATTCAGTAGCGAGGTGCGAGGCCCGAAGCCCGCCAGAACCTGCAGTCAACCACGGGGAGCACGGGGCTCACGGGGCTCACGGGGCTCACGGGGCTCACGGGGCTCACGGGGCTCACGGGGCTCACGGGGAAAATACTCCAACGTCATTACCTTGGTAAGGGTGTCAGCCTTTGTCCGAAAGCCCTGGGCTTGTTCCATGGATTCCCGCCTGCGCGGGAATGACGGCGCAATACGCTACGCTATTACGCCCTGCGCTCACTCGCCACTCGCCACTCGCTACTCGCTACTGTTCCTTCCCGGGGGGGACAATTCTTCCAGCCCCCACCTTGGCCGGGCGTTGAAGGCCAGCGGCTCGCTGGCGCCGGCGCGCAGGCGTTGCCAGCCGGCGTAGGCGATCATGGCGCCGTTGTCGGTGCAGAAGGCCGGGCGCGGGTAGTACACCGCCGCGCCGAGGCGCGCCACTTCCGCTTCCAGCCGCTCGCGCAGGCGCCGGTTGGCGCTCACCCCGCCGGCCACCACCAGCCGGCGCAGGCCGGTCTCGTCCAGCGCGCGACGGCACTTGATGGCCAGGGTCTCCACCACCGCCGTCTCGAAGGCCAGGGCGATGTCGGCTGCCAGTTGCGCGCGTTCCGCTTCGCCGGCGCAGCGGGCCTCCTCTTCGCGCAGGGTGTTCATGGTGTAGGTCTTGAGGCCGCTGAAGCTGAAGTCCAGCCCGGGACGGTTGACCATGGGGCGCGGGAAGACGAAGCGCCCGGGCCGGCCCCGCTCGGCCAGCGCGGCCACCGCCGGCCCGCCGGGATAGCCCAGCCCCAGCAGCTTGGCGGTCTTGTCGAAGGCCTCGCCGGCGGCATCGTCCAGTGACTCGCCCAGCAGGCGGTAGCGCCCCACGCCGCTCACCGCCACCAGCTGGGTGTGGCCGCCGGAGACCAGCAGGGCGACGAAGGGGAATTCGGGCGCCGGGTCCTCCAGCATGGGGGCGAGCAGGTGGCCCTCCATGTGGTGCACGCCCACGCCGGGCACGCCCCAGGCGAAGGCCAGGCTGCGCCCCAGCGCCGCGCCCACCAGCAGGGCCCCCACCAGCCCGGGGCCGGCGGTCCAGGCCACGCCGTCGATGTCCGCCGCCCCGATGCCTGCCTCGTCGAGCACCTGGCGCAGCAGGGGCAGGGCCTTTTGCACGTGGTCGCGGGAGGCCAGCTCGGGCACCACGCCGCCGTAGTCGGCATGCAGGGCCACCTGGCTGTGCAGGGCGTCGGCCAGCAGGCCGCGCTCGCTGTCGTAGAGGGCGAGCCCGGTCTCGTCGCAGGAGGTCTCGATGCCGAGAACGATCATGCCCCGCCCCCCGCTGCCCGGCGACACCCCGGGGAGCGGAATTGGCCGGAAAAACAGGGGCCTGGCGCGCCGACCGGGGCCACAAACCGCTGCCGCCGGCTTTGCAATCCCCCCGCCGCGGGGGTAGAATGCGCGGCTCTCGAAACATTTGACTTCAAATCTGGTGAGGTAACCGTATCCATGCCTTCGGTTCGCGTTAAAGAAAACGAGCCCTTCGACGTCGCCCTGCGACGTTTCAAGCGTTCCTGTGAAAAAGCCGGCATCCTGTCGGAAGCACGTCGTCGTGAATTCTACGAGAAACCCACCGCCGTGCGTAAGCGGAAACTGGCCGCCGCCGTCAAACGCCACCAGAAGAAGCTCAACCGCGAGCTGGCCAAGCGCCGCCGCCTCTACTGATCCCGCCCGCCGGGGCGTCGCGCCCCGGCCGCACCCACCCCGCGTCATGAGCGAACTCAAGGACCGCATCCTCGAAGATACCAGGGAGGCCATGCGCGCCCGGGACAAGGCCCGCCTCGGCGTCCTGCGCCTCATCACCGCCGCCATCAAGCAGAAGGAAGTGGACGAGCGCACCGAGCTCGACGATGCCGCCGTGCTGGCGGTGCTGGAGAAGATGGTCAAGCAGCGCCGCGACTCCATCGCCCAGTACGAAAAGGCCGGCCGCGACGACCTGCGCGAGGTGGAGGAATTCGAGCTCGGCATCATCCAGACCTACCTGCCCGCGCCGCTCTCCGCCGAGGAGATCGACGCCCTCATCGACGCCGCCATCGCCGAGACCGGTGCTTCGAGCATGAAGGACATGGGCCGGCTCATGGGCATCCTCAAGCCCAGACTGGCCGGGCGCGCCGACATGGGCCAGGTCAGCCAGACAATCAAGGCGAAGCTCTCCGGCTAAACCGCCTCTGAACACCCGGAAATCTCTGCCAACCACGGGGGTCACGGGGCACACGGGGAAACTCCTTCACCGCTATTCCGGAAAGCGCCAGGCGCATATACGGATTCCATACCCATGCTTGTGGATACGTACCAACGGACGAATCCTGGTTGGCCTTTCCCGGGCTACATGCTGGATTCCGGCTCACCGCCATGCTGAACATGGCTGCGGTCGCAATGACTGTTTTTTCTTATCCCCGTGTACCCCGTGACCCCCGTGGTTCAAACAGCTTAAACTCACGCCATGGCGAAACGCATCCCCCAGGACTTCATCGACGAGCTCATGAACCGCGTCGATATCGTCGAGGTCATCGACACCCGGGTGCCGCTGAAGAAGGCCGGCCGCGAGTACCAGGCCTGCTGCCCCTTCCACAACGAAAAGACCCCCTCCTTCACCGTCTCGCCGGCCAAGCAGTTCTACCACTGCTTCGGTTGCGGCGCCCACGGCACGGCGCTGGGCTTCCTGATGGAATACGAGCACCTGTCCTTCCCCGAGGCGGTGGAGGCCCTGGCCCACACCGTCGGGCTGGAGGTCCCGCGCCAGGACGACGGGCGCGGGCCCCGGCCGACGAAGCAGGGTGAAGACCTCTACGCCCTCATGGGCCGCTGCGACGAGTTCTATCGCCAGCAATTGCGCCAGCACCCGGCGGCCGGGCGGGCGGTGGACTACCTCAAGGCCCGCGGCGTGAGCGGCGAGATCGCCGCCGAGTACGGCATGGGCTTCGCCCCGCCGGGCTGGGACAATCTCATCCAGGCCATGACTGCCGGCGAGGCGCAGGCCGAGGCCCTGCGCGAGCGCCTCGTCACCGCCGGCATGGTGATCCGCAAGGACGAGAAACGCTGCTACGACCGCTTCCGCGAGCGCATCATGTTTCCCATTCGCGACCGGCGCGGGCGCACCATCGCCTTCGGCGGGCGCATCATCGACGAGGGGGAACCCAAGTACCTCAATTCCCCCGAGACGCCCATCTTCCACAAGGGCCGCGAGCTCTACGGGCTCTACGAGGCCACCCGCGCCCTGCGCAAGATCGAACGCCTGCTGGTGGTGGAGGGCTACATGGACGTGGTGGCCCTGGCCCAGTTCGGCGTGCGCTACGCCGTGGCCACGCTGGGCACCGCCACCACCCGCGAGCACCTCACCCGCCTGTTTCGCCTCACCCCCGAGGTGGTGTTCTGCTTCGACGGCGACCGCGCCGGCCGCGACGCCGCCTGGCGGGCGCTGCAGAACGCCCTGCCGGTGATGCAGGAGGGCTTCGAGATCCGCTTCCTGTTCCTGCCCGAGGGCGAGGATCCGGACAGCTACATCCGCCGCGAGGGCCGCGAGGCCTTCGAGGCCGCGGTGGGCGAGGCCCGCCCCCTGTCGGAATACTTCTTCGACCACCTCCAGGCCGGCCTGGACATGGACAGCCTGGAGGGCCGCGGCCGGCTGGTGAAGCTGGCCCGGCCCCTGCTCCAGCAACTGCCCGAGGGCGTCTTTCGGCAGATGATGGTGGATCGCCTGGCCCGCCTCAGCGGCACGGCGGCGGCGGGCCTGCTCACCGGCGCCGGCAGCCGCCCGCAGACCCGCCCCGAGGGGCGCACGCCGCCTCCCCGGCGCGCCGCCTCCCACGCCGGGCCGGCGCCCGGCGCCGGCCCCCGCACGCCCGTGCGCGCCGCCATCCAGGCCCTGCTCGCCCAACCGAAACTGGCCGCCCGCGCGGGCGATCCCGCCCGCTTCGCCCACCTCGATATCCCCGGCGTACCGCTGCTGGTATCCCTGCTGGAGACCCTGCAGGGGAACCCCGAACTCTCCCCCGGTGCGTTACTGGAGAGATACCGGGACGACCCCCATGCGCGCCACCTGAGCCGCCTGCTGGAGGCGGCCACGCCGCTGGGCGAGGCGGAGCTGGAGGCCGACTTTCTCGGCTCCCTGGGGTGGCTGGAGAACGAGGAGCTAAAGCACCTCCAGGAGCGCCTGCTGGCGCGAGGTGAACACCAGCTGAGCCCGGCGCTGCTGAAGTTGTGCAAACCGGTGGATAGTCTAAGCTCAGAGGAAAAAGCCGCCCTGAAACAGTTGTTTAACGAGCAGGCGGGCTGAGGCCGGAGCCTTTTTGGCCGGCAAAACTGGCAAAAATATTAGAACAAGCTAATATTTGGGCGCCCCCGGCCGCTAATGGGGGGCCTTGAAAGTGCCTGTTTTTAACCACATTTTGGTCATGGGGATACCGCCGGGCAGGCCGGCGGCGAGCGTACAGGGTGTGTCACCACAACATGTCACCAACCCGACGGACGCCATGCGCGCGGATGGCCAAAAAGGCCGTTTTGGTATAGAATTCCGAGGTTTTACGCGCCCATTTTTTTACCATTTTTCACGGTCTTACGAACTGACGAGATATTTTCATTGAGCAAATTCATGGATCAGCAGCAGCAACACCAGTCCCAGTTGAAGTCACTCATTGCCAAGGGCAAGGAACAGGGCTACCTGACCTATGCCGAGGTCAACGATCACCTGCCCAACGACATCGTCGATCCCGAGCAGATCGAGGACATCATCGGCATGATCAACGACATGGGGATCACCGTGCATGAGACGGCCCCCGACAGCGACACCCTGCTGATGACCGACGCCTCGGTGGACGAGGTCGCCGCCGAAGAGGCCGCCGCCGCGCTGGCCTCGGTGGACAGCGAGTTCGGTCGCACCACCGATCCGGTGCGCATGTACATGCGCGAGATGGGCGCCGTGGAACTGCTCACCCGCGAGGGCGAGATCGAGATCGCCAAGCGCATCGAGGACGGCCTTGGCCAGGTGCTCTCCGCGCTGGCCGCCTATCCGCCCACCTGTGCCGAGATCATCCGGCTCGCCGATCTCTTCGAGAAGGAAGAGATGCGCCTGACCGACATCCTCACCGGCTTCATCGATCCCGATGCCCCGGACGAGATCCCCAAACCCATGACCCCCGAGGCCAAGCAGGCCGCGGCGGAGAATGACGAGGAAGAGGCCGAGGTGGACACCGGCCCGGATCCGGAGGAGGCCCGCGCGCGCTTTGCCGCCATCCGCAAGCTCTACAAGCGCTGGATGAACAGCATCAAGAAGCACGGCTATGACGACAAGAAGTCGCACAAGCTCCGTCAGCAGGTGGTGGACCAGATCCGCGAGCTGAAGCTCACGCCCAAGCTGGTGGACCGCCTGGTGGAGAGCATGCGCGACCTCGTCGACCGCATCCGTGGTTACGAGCGCATCATCATGGATATCTGCGTGCGCAAGGCGCACATGCCGCGCAAGGAATTCATCACCAGCTTCCCCGACAACGAGACCAGCAAGGACTGGCTGCGCAGCCAGATCAAGGCGGGCGAGAAGTGGTCGAGCGTGCTGGAACAGTACCAGGACGAGATCGAGCGTGCCCAGTCGAAGCTCATCGCCATCGAGGAAGAATGCTCCATGCTCATCCCCGACATCAAGGACATCAACCGCAAGATGTCCATCGGCGAGGCCAAGGCGCGTCGCGCCAAGAAGGAAATGGTGGAGGCCAACCTGCGCCTGGTGATCTCCATCGCCAAGAAATACACCAACCGCGGCCTGCAGTTCCTCGACCTCATCCAGGAAGGCAACATCGGCCTGATGAAGGCAGTGGACAAGTTCGAGTACCGCCGCGGTTACAAGTTCTCCACCTACGCCACCTGGTGGATCCGCCAGGCCATCACGCGCTCCATCGCGGATCAGGCGCGCACCATCCGTATCCCGGTGCACATGATCGAGACCATCAACAAGCTCAATCGCATTTCGCGCCAGATGCTGCAGGAGATGGGCCGCGAGCCGACGCCCGAAGAACTGGCCGAGCGCATGGAAATGCCCGAGGACAAGGTGCGCAAGGTAATGAAGATCGCCAAGGAACCCATCTCCATGGAGACGCCCATCGGCGACGATGAGGATTCGCACCTCGGCGATTTCATCGAGGATCAGAACGTGCTCTCGCCGGTGGACTCGGCAACCTCCTCGGGGCTTGGCGAGACCACGCAGAAGGTACTCGAAGGCCTCACCGCGCGCGAGGCCAAGGTACTGCGCATGCGCTTCGGTATCGACATGAACACCGACCACACCCTCGAAGAGGTGGGCAAGCAGTTCGACGTCACCCGCGAGCGTATCCGCCAGATCGAAGCCAAGGCCCTGCGCAAGCTGCGCCACCCCAGCCGCTCCGATCAACTGCGCAGCTTTCTCGAACTGGACTAAGCTGAGTTGCACGCGCCGGGAAGCAGGGCTATGCTTCCCGCGCATATCCAGCGGCTGGCAGCCAGCCGCGAGTTTGTACCGGGCCTGTAGCTCAGTTGGTTAGAGCAGGGGACTCATCAAAATGGTGCGTTCATGTCGAAAGGCATGAAATGAACGGGATGAATTCAGGGAACCCGTAGCAACCCGGGTGGTTGCCGGCAACCCTGAGCCAAGCCGAAGGTACACCTTCGGAAGGTGCAGAGACTACCTGGGGACTGGTTATCTTACCGAGTGTCCTTAATGACAGGCTAGAGCGTCCCGCACCCAAGTAAGCCTGTCCGCATGCTTACGGGTGATGAGATAGTCCGCTCCCGATGGAAACATCGGGTATCAGTGAATCCCTTGGTCCCAGGTTCGAGTCCTGGCGGGCCCACCACTTCCCGAGACAATGTTTCCGCGTGTGCGGCTCCCTTACCCCTGCTACCGGCCGGCCGGCCTGAAGCCGTTCAGGGTCTCGATCAGCCTGTCGCGGTTACGCAACTGGGGAATCGTATAGATGAAGCTCTGCCCGCCTTCATTGGTCACGTTGCCGACGGCTTTTCCCGCTGCTTCGGCGTAGTCCTCGCTGATGGCGATCCGCAACCCGCGGCTGTTCAGCGGAAAAACCGCTTTTTCGATCCGGCCGACGGCTTCCCAGGGGACGAAAAAATAGTGGTCGTGCCGTACGGTCTGGAAGAACAGCCCCTCATGATTGGCCTGTAGCGTCACCAGGCGATCACGCCTCAGGGTGTTCAGCAGCACCAGGATCACCACCGACCAGTTGAGTCCGAGCGCGGTGATGCGAAGCACCTCATTGTCGATGGGCAGCTGGTGAACCAGCAGTCCCGCGCCGATGAACACCGGCCAGTAGAGCGCCAGCGCCCACCATGGGGGCGTCAGCTCATACCTGGGCATCGGGATGTCATTGGCCGCAACGAGTCTCATGAGCGCGCCTTTCACAGGACAAAACGGGAGACGTAGTATGCCGTCGGCAACCCGCCCTGCACCTGCCCCGCCCGCGCAAGTTCGAACATGCTTTGCAGATACGCAAAGACTTCTCCCATCAGGGCACCACCTCTGCGACCGTCTCGCCAGATCCGGTATAACGATAAGTCAATACACTGGCTTTTTCCAGCATGAAATCCGACGTCAGACGACGGCTGGTACAGGTGTGGGTTTGAAATACCCGATGAGGATTCCCCTCTCAGTGCGCAGCAGAAGCATCCAGAGCATGTATTCGCAAGGCCGGAACCGGCCCCGGCGCATGATGCCGGGGACCGGTTTCCACAGCGACGTCCCGCGCCGCCGCCCGTGCGGATCCGCACCTGTCTCAGTTGAGCGCGCCGAGGAGGTTCTTCTCGTCGTTGCTGGCGGCGGCCTCGTAGATGACATAGAAGGGCGCGCTGCCGACGAGGTAGTGCCCGGCGGTGATGTTCACGCCGTTGTCGGCACTGCCGAAGTAGGCCCGCCCCGGCGCGTCGCCGTTGGGCGTGCAGCCCTGCGTGCTCACCGCCACGCCCGCGGCATCGTAGAGGGTGATGTCCCCCGCGCTCAGGCACACGGCGGTGACGTACTGGGTGTCCAGCGGCAGGCCGTAACGGCGCCCGAAGTAGATGGGATCGTGGAAGGCGGTGGCCTCGATGCCGTCACGATCCGCCACCTGGATGGCCGCCACCGGGCGGTCGGCGACCACGTGCAGGGCACCACCCCCCTGGGCGAGGCTGCCGTCCAGTCCCGGTGCATAGCGCCCGCCGGCATTGAGCTTGATGCTGGTCACCGTGCCGTCGGCGGCGGTGAGGGTGACGGTGGTATTGTCTTCCAGCGCCCCCAGCACGAAACCGCGGCTCGGCACGCCCACCAGTTCTCGCGCCGCCGGAATGGCGGCATAGGTGTCCACCAGCGCGCCGCCGCGTTCGGCGGCGTGGCTCACCAGCAGCGGCCGGTCGGAGACGATGCGACCGGAGAGGGTGTTGTCGCTGCCGGCATCCACCACCACCACCTGCCCGCGCGGCACGCTGAGGTGCTGCACGGTGTCGGTGGTCACCGTGACCTCCGCCTTGCCGTAAGGACTGTAGAGGTAGTAGTGGTGCGCGAAGCGGAAGTGCGGCACGACGAATTCATAACCCATGAACCAGTCCGTCACCGGCAGATCGGTGCCATCGGCGGCATTGCCGAGACCGATGGGCTGGCTGGCGTAGAGCCGCGCCCCCGTGGCGGCTTCCGCCGTGGAGACATCCACCCGCTGGTAGGCGTCCAGGCGGTTGAAGCTGCCAAGGCCATAGACGTAACTGCCGTCCACCAGACCCATCACCGACAGGCTGCCGCCCAGCTGGTTGGGGTTGAGCAGGTAGTAGGCCATGCCGCGCCGTGAGCCGGCCAGTGTCGGGTTGGTGCCGAGGCGGTACTCCAGCGAGTTGTTGAGACCGTCGCCGTCCAGGTCGCCGGTGCGATCCGTGGCGTCTGCCGGATCGAGCCCCACGACCGTCTCCCAACCGTCGGGCAGGCCGTCGGCATCATTGTCCTGCGCCACGGCGGCCTCCGCCGTACCACCGTAGAAGCCCAGGTTGCGGCGCCCGCCGCCGGGCTCGTTACCCGCCGGCAGGAAGGGACTGGCGGTGTCGATGCCCGGCGAGTCGGGCAGCAGGTGGTAGTCGCCGTTGGCCGCGTCCACGAAACGCGCGTCGCCCACCAGGTTGTTGTAGGCCCCCGCCACCGAGTCTTCGCTCACCAGCGAGTACCAGACATGCCACGGCTGCGCGTCCTTCAGCTCCACGGTGTTGGCGAGAATGCTGTTGGTGATGCGCAGGTCGTAGCTGTTGGGGTTCCAGTCGATACCCAGCGCGAAGCCCGCCAGCGTCACCTGGTTCAGGCGCAGACCCACGCGGTCGTTGCGGCCGTTGGGGGACTCGTTGGCAAAGAAGGCGTAGGGCGCCGATCCCGTGATGAGGGCCCGATCGAACAACAGCTTGCTGTTACCCCACATGAAGAAGTAATAGTTGCCCAGCGCCATTTCCAGATTACGGAACAGCACGTTGCGGGAGTTGGTAGCCCACAGGTAACCCGACATGGACCAGCGCAGATCCTCCACGCCGCCCCAGCGCAGACCCAGGATATTGGTGAAACCGGTATTGAGGCTGACGCCGCCGCCACCCCGGATCCGCACGGGTTTAGTGAACGAGAGGAAGTTTCCGTTACCGTAGTTGCCCGCGGCCAGCTGTACGGTGTCCCCGGCAAGGGCGGCCTGGATACCACGACTCAGCGTGGCAAAGGGCGCCGCCGCACTGCCGTCGCCGGTGTCGTCGGCGCCGTTGACGCTGTCCACATGGACGATGTTGATCGCTGGCACGGAGGCGGCATCGCGCGGCAGGGTGTCGCGCAGGAACTCGATGATGTTGTCCACGCCGTCGCCGTCCGGATCACGACGCGCGTCGTCGACGTAAACCGAGGTGCCGCGAATGGTCTCCCAGTCATCGCTCATGCCGTCCAGGTCACGGTCAGCGTTGGACAGGGGATCGGTTTGATTGGCAACCTCCTCGCCATCCTGGACGCGGTCGCCATCCGTATCCGGGTTGGCCGGACTGGTGCCGGCGGTGAACTCGTCGATGTTGCTGAGTCCATCACTGTCCGGATCCAGCGCCGCGTCATCGACCAGGGGATCGAGGCCGTCGAAGCGCAGCTCCCAGCCGTCCGGCATGCCGTCGCCATCGGTATCGGTATTGAGCGGATCGGTCCCGGCGGCCACCTCGGCGCCGTCGGTGGCGCCGTCGCCGTCGGTGTCGCGGTTCAGCGGATCGGTGCCGGCGGCGATCTCCTCCCCGTCCGAGAGACCGTCACCGTCGGTGTCGGTGACCGTGGGGTTGGTGCCCGCCGCCAGTTCATCCACGTCCAGCATGCCGTCGCCGTCGAAATCCGAGCTCGCCGTGGCGACGATGACATTGGCGAAGTCGTAGAAGGTCTGCTGGCGTCCCGTGACGCTGTTGGCGCTGGTCACCCCGAGACGGAGGGTGTACATCCCCGCGTTCAGGGCCGTGGTCTGCCAGGTGCCCAGCGCGGCATCCATGGCGCCGCCCGGCCCGGCAAGGCCCGTGGGCTGCCACAGGCCCTGGCTGTCACAGACGAAGAAGTCGGCGTCGCTGCAATAGTCGATGCTGTAGGTGGTGCTGACCGTGGCCGGGTCCCTGCCGTTGACCGTATCGCCGCGCAGGGGCACATCACCGAAAACCATGTTGTACTCGTTGCCGAGAGAGGCCAGGCGAATGGCCGTGGGCGAGTACAGGGGATCGCCGTAGAGAACGCCGCTGTTGTTTCCCTCGGCGAACCACACCGCGTCACCCAGCGGCAGGCCGCGCATGAAATAAATCACCGTCTCCAGCGGATGAGACGAAAAGGAATACCCTCCAGACTGGTGGTGGCTGAGACTGCCCCAGAAGGCCACGCCGTTGAGGCGGCTGAGGAAGTTGGCCGCATGGTCGCCGGTGGCCACCTGCTTGTGGCCGTCGGTGAATCCCGGGTTCTTCAGGGCCAGGGCGATGTCACCCGCGGCATCGATCTTCGCCAGGCTGACGTTGTCGATACCCACGCCACCGCTGTAGGCGGCATTGCTGGCGATGAAGAACTGGATCTGCTGGTACTGTCCGTCCCAGTTGGCACTGTGCCTTGCATTGTTGTGATCGATGCTCAGGACCGCCTCGGCCGTCTGCCAGCCGGTATCGCTGCCGGCGGGGATGCTCAGGGTGGCATTGACCCGTCCATAGGTCACCTTCCTGTTGCCATTCTTTTCCCATACCCGCAGGTAAGCCTGCAGGACGATGTTGCGGCTCAGACCCTGTGCGCGGTAACGGAAGCGCACGCGGAACTGATCGGGCGCCGCCGGATCGGAGGTCTGCACGCTGGCGAAGCGGTAGATCTGGCCCAGCTGCACCCGTTGCACGGCAACACAGGCCACGTCGGGCGCCTGCCCGATGGCTGCCGAGGAAGAGAAACAGGCCGGCGCGGCCACTTCGCCGCTATTGCGGAACCACAGGGAGAAGCTGTCCCCATCCCCTTCGTCCTCGCGTACCTCGGCGCGTCCCACCTGGAAACCCTCCGCGTTGCCGGTATCCCAGCCGGTGGGAGAGATGTGGAAGAACGAAACCGGGAAGGACTGGAAGTTGTAACCGATGAAACCATCGGCGACGCCCACGCAACGGGTGTCGATCTCCCGGTACACGTCGATGGAGGCCGCGCGGCAGGCCGCCTGTTCTGATGCCGGCAGATTCTCGCACAGGGTACTGGTGCAGGAGGCATTGCGCCGCCAGTTGAGGAACTCCGTGAAGTTGCCGGTGGTGGGCTGGCCATCGAGATTGCCGAGGTAGAGCATGGCGTCGTCGGCCAGCGGCATGCGCGAGGCGGCGCGGGCCGGAGGCGGATCATTGGCGCCGTTGACGCCCGAGGCCAGCTTGAGCGTACAGGACTGGGGCGCCTTGCCCTCGGCGGTGTTCTGGCCGAAGTTCAGGTAGTGGGCAGGATCGGAATACATGCTGCACTGCGGATCGTTCTCGGCAAAGATCCCGAACTGGTAGCGCCAGGGGTCCCCCGCACCATCGTAAATGCTGGGCAAGGCGCCAAGGTTCGGAGAACCGCCGGAATAGTCCTTCCAGCGCATGCCATCTTTACCATTGAGCCGCGCGTAACCGGTGTAGGAGTAGATTTTGCCGTAGAGGCCGTTGGCTTCGGCGGCGAGGGTGCGGTCGATGACCGCCATGGCGCTCTCCAGCGTAATTCCGTCCAGACGGCCGATGATCAGTTCCCGATCCACGGCCGGATCGACGATGCGCATGCCGCTGCCGTCGCCGAAGGCCCTGGCGCGATTCTGTGACAGGGCAAGAAAGACCGTATCGTCGGCAAAGTAGTTGATCAGCCAGTACTTGAGGTAGTTGTCCAGCCCCGTCGGCGCGGTGGGAAATCGCAGCCCCGAATTGTCCACCCGCATGCGCGTGGGCACGCCGCGCGTGGTGACGAGATAACGCACGCGGGTGGCGGCACGCAATTGATCCATGCTCGCCTGGCAGTAGTACGGCCCGTCGCCATCGGCACAGGTGACGGGAACGAAGTTGGGATCTCGGGCGGCGATACGCGCCTGCATGGCGGCGATGATCTGATCACGCAGCACGCGGAACTCGTCCCAGGTGATGAAGTAACTGGCCGGGGCGCGCACATGAACGATGTTGTTCTGCCCCAGGCCGCGGCGTTCGGCGTAATAGCGACCCAGTTCACAGGAACCCAGGGCGTTGTCATTGACGATGATCAGGACATCATCGCGCGCGCCCGTGGCGGGCAAGGTGGCGTCGCAGTCGGCCTGCGCGGCGGTGGAATACAGGAACAAAACAGACAGAAACAGGGCGAAAAACGCCCCGGTACCGGCGGATCGCGTAACCATCTTCCCCTCCAATGCTTCGAGTTATTGTTGGTCTCTCGGAGCATTGCGCACTGGTAACCGGGCCATCTAAACGCGTCCCTGGTTCACCCCCGCCTCATCCCCTCATCCCCTCTGGCAGGGCTGACCACAGGCCGGAAGAAATTTTCTATCACAGTGATGCTCGGCAGACAACGACCCGGCCTCGGGCCTGTGAACGAGCGCATGGTTTTCGGGAAAACACTTGATACGCGAGGCGCGCCGTGAGGCATCTTGTGTAACCTGAGGCACACAGGACGCCGGGCAGGAAGACAGGATCACGCGCCGCCGGCGCGCGCCTCGGCGAGGTGTCTGGCGATGCCGGCATCGTCGGGGGCAAGCCGCGCCGCTTCTTCCAGGATGGCCACGGCCTCTTCGCGCCTGCCGAAACGCAACAGGATCATGCCCCAGGTATCCAGCACGGCAGGGTTCCCCGCCGCCTGTGCGTAGGCCTGTTTGCCCAGTTCCAGGGCGCGCCGGTCGCCGGCCTCCATGTACAGCCAGGCCAGGTTGTTGAGCACCGTCACGTCCTCGGGCGTCTGTTCAAGCAACAGGCGGTAGTGATGCATGGCCCGCGGCACCTTGCCGCTGCGTTGCAGGGCATTGGCCAGCAGGCGGCGCGCCCGCGCGTCACGGGGGTGGGCCGCCAGCCATTCCTCCAGTCCAGCCAGGGCCGCTTCCTGCCTGCCGGCGCGGAAGCGCGCCGCAAACAGGTTCAGGGCGACCACCTGCACCGGTTGTTTCTTCCACGCCGCTTCGTAGAAGGCCAGCGCCTCGCCGGGCTTGCCCTCACGCATCAGGGCATCGGCCTGCAGGCGCTCGGCCAGCGCCTGCCGTGGCCACTTCGCGCCGATGTCCGCCAGCGTCTGCTTCGCCAGAGCCGCATCGCCCACGGCGCGCGCCACCTGGTAGAGCACGATCCGCGCCGCCGCACTGTCGGGATTGAGGGTGGCGGCCTCGCGCGCGACGGGCAGGGCCTCGCGCGCGCGATCCTTCGCCAGCAGCAGGCGCGCCTTGCTCACCAGCGCCATTTCGGAGCCGGGCTCCCGGGCGCTGATCTGGTCATAGATCGCCAGGGCGTCGTCGATGCGCCCCTGGGCCACGCGCACTTCCGCCAGCAGGTACAGGCCCTCGCGCATCTCGGGCTGCAGGGCCAGGGCTTCGTGAAGATACTTCTCCGCCGTGGGCGGCATGTTGCGGGCCAGGTAGTACTGCGCCAGCACGAGGCGCGGGCCCGACACATCCGGGTGGCGCTGCAGGTGGGTCTGCAGGACATCGAGCACCGCCTCGCGCTCTGCCGCGCTACGCACGCTCATCAACAGGCCCGCCGCGGCGGTGGCACTGTCCGTCTGTTGGCCCAGGACGCGCTGGTACTGCGCGCGCGCCGCCTCGAGCTTGCCCTGACCACGCAGCAGATCGGCGAGCAGGAGGCGCGCTTCCACGTTGCCGGAATCGATTTTCAGGGCCTCGCGCAGGGTATCGCCGGCCTCGTCCAGTCTGCCCACGGCCGCGGCGGTGCGGGCATGCAGGAGATGCATGTCCGTATCGTAAGGCGCCTTCCTTACCCATCCGCGCGCGGACGCCAGCGCCTTGCCGTCCTGGCCCAGGCTCAGGTAGGCCTGTACCAGCAGGGGCCGGGCCAGTGCGCTGTCGGCATCCATGGCGAGGACTTCTTCGGCCAGTGCCGCCGCCTCCCGGGGCCTGCCGCTGAACAGGCTGATCCGTGCCAGCGCCAGCAACAGGGTCTTGCTGCGCCTGCCGTGCTCGCGGGCCCGCGTGAGATGGTGCTCGGCGAGCTGGTAGTTCCCCATGCCGAGGGCCGCGAGTCCCACCAGCACATCCAGCGAAGGATCCTTCAGCTCGACATCGAGGGTGTCCTTGAGGAGGAGGAAGGCTTCCCTGGGACGACCCTGCTTGAGGTGAATGGCGGCAAGCATCTTGCGCGCCGCCAGCGGTGAACTGTCGGCGCTGACATAGTCCGACAGGTAGGATTCGGCGAGGGAATAGTTGCCCTTCCGGTAGTTGATGGCGCCGAGCAGGACACCACCGCCGGGATCCCCGGGATGGCGTTCCATCACCGACTCGAGAACGCTCTCGGCCTCGTCCAGCTTGCCGGCGCGAAGGAGTTCGAGTCCACGCATGAAATCGGGCAGGGAGCGATCCACCTGGTATTCCAGTTGCTCGGCGAACTGCAGGGCATTGACCACCTTGCCCTGGGCGATCTGCGCGCGCATCATGCCCATCACGCTGCGCGAGCGCCGCGCCGGTTCGCGATCATGCTCCAGCGCGCGGGTAAAGGCCGCCTCCGCCTCCTCGTAGCGACCCTGCAGGAGGGCGATCTGGCCGCGCCAGTGCCACAGGCGGGGATCCTCGGGCTGCATGGCCGCGACCTCGTCGAGCATCTGCAGGGCCACGTCCGCGCGCGCATCGGCGAGATTGATACGCGCCAGGGTGATCAGGGCATCGGCCCGCGGCGCGCCCTGATCCAGCGCCGTGCGCACGGCATTGCGCGCCGCCTCGATCCCGCCCAGTTGCAGGTAGGCGTCGGCGCGCAACAGACGCAGTTGCGCCTTTTGCGCTTCGGCCTCGGTGCGGATTTCCTCGCTGTAGCGCAGGGCCGCGGCGGCGCGCCCCTGCAGGAGCATGGCGCGCACCACGTCCACCCGGGTCTGCGGCTCGCCATCGCCCAGTTTCATCGCCGCGCGCAGCACACGCTCGGCCTCGGCGCCCTGCCCATTGGCCAGCAGGGCGCGGCCAATCACGCGATAGGCGGCGATGTTCTTCGGGTTGTAGGCGAGGACCTTTTTGGCGGAGAAGATGGCCTCGTGGTACTGGTGATCCTCGAGAAAGAACTGCGCGCGGCGCAGACTCTCGCCCTCGACGTCGGCCTCCTCGCTACAGGCCGCCAGCCATGCCACGGCCAGCAACAGCAGCACGCGCGCGAGCCACGACTGAACAACTGGTTTCATCTTGCGTTTCCTTCTCCTGTCGGCTGATCCTGCCACAGTTCCGGGGAAGATTCCCTGCTGCCGAGCGTGTACAGGGCCGGAAAGCGATCGAGAAAGTCCATCATGGCCGCGCGCGCGGATTCCGGATCCGTGCGCACCGGCAAGGCCACCATGATCACCCACGCACCGCGGTGCTCGAAGAGCACGTCCGCGACCTCGTAGAGCTTGGCCATGCGCGGCGAGGCGGTCACCCTGCCGCCGACGACGTACCAGCGCCATACCAGCCGTTCCTCGCCGCCGGGACCCCGCAACAGGTACTCGTCCACTTCCTGGCCGCGAAAGCGGCGCCGCGCGGGGGCGGCGAGGATGGAGACCCAGCGCCGTCCATCCGCGATCCGGTTGTCCTGGTGCACCAGTTCCCCGCCCTGACGCTGGCGGGCATACCAGGCGGCGAAGACCTCGCGGCGCTCGTAACCATCCAGGTAGCTGGCCCGCCAGCGGCGGGTGGCACCGGCATAGACCGGCTGCCAGCTGTCACGGGTGTCGCGGGGTCCGAGGATCCCCGAGCGCGCAGCGGGCAGGCCGGCGGCCGCCACCGCCGGCGCCGCCGCCTGGCCGGTGGTCATCAGGACCAGCGGCGCGAGGCCGATGACCACCACGCCGGCCGCGGCAATGCGCCGTACTGCCGGCGGGGACAAGCGGGGCGGCGCGGGCATGGCCGCGCCTGCGGCAGCACGGGGATCGGCCCAGCGCCGACCGAAATAGAACATGGCCACGGCGATCACCGCGAAGATCACCCAGCCGATGATGGCGTGATCGCGCACCAGCGGATGCTGCATGTCGGTAAAGTAGCCCAGCAGGGTGATGGCGAACACGCGCAGGATGTTGCCCAGCACGGCCGCGGCGGCAAACACGGCGATATAGATGAGACGCTTTCGGTCACCGTGGTACATGTAACTGGCATAGAACGTGCTCAGGGCGAAGGAAACCAGCAGGAAGTTGAGGCCGCTGCAGCTCTCCTCCACCTCGAAGCGGCCGTTGGGCAGGACCACGCTGAGACCCTCGCGGTAACTGGGGATGTCCACCAGCTCCAGCAGCCATGCTGTGCCGTGCGCGGCGATGCGCTGCAGGGGGAGATTGAGAAGCAGATCCCAGAAGGGCACGGTGAACAGCAGCAGGATGAAGGGAAACAGCAGGCGCCGCGTCAGGGGCCAGCCCCAGAAGTACAGGAACAGGCCGGGGACGAACAGCACGGTGGCGAGGTATTCCACCACCCGCACGTTGGCCACGCGCGCCGCCAGCCAGACCGCGGCGAGCAGCAGCAACAGGCCGAGGACGCCGTAGCGGGGTCCCGCATACAGGTGGCGCGACGCCCGCCAGCGCAGCCAGGCGCTTGCCGCCGCCAGCGGCAGCAGCAGGAAGGCATAGGAATAGGTGCTGGACTGCCACCAGAAGACGAACAGACGCCACCAGCTGGTCGCGAAGGCCAGCAGGGAGATCCCCAGCAGGACCAGAAACAGAACCCCGGGCGAGATCCCCGGCCCGTCGCTGGCTGACTGCTGTTCGCTGGACATCACTGCACTCCCCCCTGCCCGGATGGCACCAGTCTAGCGCCTGGGGGAAGAAAGAAAAGGGGCGCCGGGGCGGCGCGGTTCGCCACCCCGGGATCCCCGTCCAGGCCCGCGGCAGTCCCTCTACCAGCCGAAAATGACGCCTTCCAGAAAGCGGTTGTGCCCCTCGTATTCCGCCTGGGTGGCCTTGACGAAGGACTTGGCCTTCTTGCCGCCGAAGCGCCTGACGATGGGCAGCGAGGCCTCCTGCACCGGGCCGGAGCGGGTCAGGGCCGCAGCCATCCGCCGCGCCTCGGCCGGCGACAGGCGCTTGCTCACCGTGATCACCTGGTTGGGTAGCGGCGGCGTGCGGTAGATGATGGCCAGGCCGGCGCGATCCTCCGGCTTGAGTTTCTTCTTGTAGAAGGTGGTGCGGAGCACGAGGGCATCGCAACTGCCGCTGCGGAAACGCTTGTAGACCTTGCCCATGCCACCGCGGATGCCGAGGATGATGGGCTGGCGTACCGGGTTGTCGAAACGCGCCAGGACGCTGAGGGTGGACAGGTTGGGCGGCGATATGCCACAGATCTTCCTGCCGATGAGGTCCTCGGGCGTCTGGATATCGGGATTGTCCTTCTCGCGCAGGAGATAGAACTCCAGCGTCCCCGGCAACTTGGCCACCACCCGGTGACCGAGATGGGCCATGCGCCATGAAGCGAAGTGGGGACCATCGAAGACGATGTCATAGGCATCCTGGCGCATGTTGCGCTGGTAGCGCAGCCAGTTCTGGGGATGTTCGTAGCGCACCTGTTTGCCCAGCAGGTGACTCAGGGCTTCCGCCAGCGGTCCATAGAGCTTGGCGCCGGCGGCCGGGCTCTCGCGCGGCGGCGCAGTGAGCACCAGGCCTTCCGCCAGGGCGGTGGTGGAAAACAGGGCAAGGAATATCAATCCGGCAATACCATGCCGGGTGCGACGGGTACTTGGCATGTCGAACTCCTTCAACTTTGGTTATATTAATTTTTCAGTTTCCCTGTCCGACGAGGCCGGCGCCCCTGCGCCCCCATCCCCGCCCGCGATGAAGCCACGGGCAGGCGATCCGGACGCGGCGACTGGTGAGCACCCCCGCCTCGTACCGCTGCCGTATATCCCTCTACGCCACTGAGAGAATATCGGCCAGCGTCATGGTTATTTAAGCACACTGGCGCTGCCATCCCCGCGCCTGGCCGACAATCAGTTTGTTTGAATATACTAAATTTTACTTCTGGCCATACGCCGGGCCGAGAATTTCGCCCGGTCGTCGCCTTCCCTTGCCACCGGCTTCATTTCCCCAGTCGTCCTGTACTAATCTAGACGACGGTAGTGGGGGATAAATTCCCCGCCCCGCGCGATATTTCGTAACATGGCGCCTGCTTACGCCTCACGCTGGACCCGCATTACACCCATGCCCGCACACCTGCCCCTTCTCGATATCCCGCGCCCGGAGTACCTGCAGCGGCCGCGCCCCCTGCTCAGGCCCCGCAAGCTCATCCAGTGGCTGGAGACCTTGCCGGCCGCCAACATGGTGGAATCGGGCCGCGCCCTGATCCGCCAGCTGCACCTGATCAACTTTTCCGCCTACGCCGCGGAAGACCGCATTGCCCTGCTGCGCACCCTGCAACCCCGGGTGCTGGAACTCATGGAGGCCCTGACCCACGAATTACGACATGCGGCCGTGCCGCCCAGCCGCCGCGAAGAGGCCCTCGCCCAGGTGCGCCAGCAACTGGGCGATGAACTGGCCGCCGGTTACAAGCTGGTCGTCAGCGAACTCG